>CXWL01005174.1_pt1 | contig 61805 bp, 46 predicted proteins | sample 590931 | NCBI WGS metagenome assembly CXWL01 (sample SAMEA3498368, study PRJEB10139) | groundwater metagenome | biome: water well; material: biofilm material | place: Germany | collected 2015-04-27 | reverse complement strand
CCGCCCGAGACAAACTGCTTCGCGTTGCCCGAGATCGACACCACAAAGTTGTCGGTGTCGGTCTGCGAATTGTTCGCCTGATTCGGATCCACAACCGTCGGCGGGGCGGTCACGGTCGCCGTGTTTATCAACTGGCCGACCTGATTAGCCGCTACTGTCGCCGTCGCCCTGTACGTCAGAATACCTCCGACCGGTATGTAAACCAGTTCGTTGATATTCCCAGCTCCGGCCAATCGACAGAACGCCTGATTCTGCGGCAGACACGTCCAGTTATCAACCGTTACTCCCGCCGGGAAGTTGTCCGTAACAACCGCATTCACTGCCGGATGCGGCCCGCTATTCGTCACCACGATCGTATATGTCGTCTGACCCGGTGCCGTAAAGTTAGTGATCCCATCCGTCTTGGTGATAGCAAGGTCGGCCTGCCCAAGGATGACGCCCCCGGCGGATGCGCTCGCATTTGCCGGAGTCGGGTCAGTCACGCCCGCGGGCGGGGTGATCGTCGCCGTGTTCACGATCGATCCGCTCGAATTCACCGAAACTGTACCAGTCGCCGTAAATGTGACCGAACCGCCAGCCGGCAGGTCAACCAGAGCATTGATGTTGCCTGATCCGTTGGCCGGACAACTGCCGCCGCCGGCACCGACGCAGGTCCACGACACGCCCGATACCACATCGGGAAATGGATCGGACACCGTAGCACCGATCACCGCTGCGGGGCCCGCATTCGAGGCCACGATCGTATAGGTTATCGGACCGCCCGCATACACCTGCGACTGGTTGAGCGTCTTTGCGATCGAAAGATCGGCAGTCGCTCCACCGGCCGGAATAAACGTCAGAGCATCCAGCCCATTAGCCGTGTCCCCGACATTAGTTACCTGTCCAGTGGAGGCATTTAGAATACCGAGGTAGTTCGTTGCGGTATGACCTTCGCCGGCGGAGCGCTCGCCAAAATTCGTCGAGACAAACGCAGTCCCGGTTGCCGGGTTAAAGTCCATCGCATTGATACGTGGCCCACCCATACTCGGGAAACCCGAGAAAGTTATGTCCTGTTGAGGGGTGGCAGCTCCGGTGGTCTGATTCACTAACCAAAGCGTGCCCTCGGCTATTCCCCGCATCATCGGGATTGACGAATCCGCCAGATACAGTTGATCGGTCGGGCTAAATCCGAGCCCGTTGCCGTTTCCGCAAGTGTCTTCATTGGGGAGAGCGGTCGCCTGCCCGGTGGTCAAATTTACCGTATGGATGCCAGTACAACCGCCTTCCGGCTGCGAAGAAGATGGAGTCGAAGGAGACGAGGAACCTCCCGCCAGGAACAGCGTGCCGTCCGAGCGGAATGACACGTCAAAGGCTCCGCTTCCACCGGTGCCGGCCGTCCCGCCGAGGGGGCCGATCTCCGTTCCCGCTCCTGTCGTTTTATCGATGGTCAGCAGAACCGGCGTTTCATGACTCTCTGGACCGCCGAGGGCTAGGCGTCGCCCGGCCGCGTAGATCACACCGGTTACGGGGTGAGCATCGATACCGCCAACCTTAAAGCCCACAGCCCCGATCAAGGTCGGCTCGCCGGTGTTTATATTGATCCGATAAAAATCCGCCGGAGAATTACCACCGGTAGCTCCGTACAGCTCGCCTAGCTCCGGACCAAAGGCGAGTCCGCGGTTCGGATTGAGAAAGCCCCTCATTCCGGGAGCCAATGTGCCGATAAAGGTCTTTTGGCCATCCTCGAGGCTGATCGTATAGAGATCGTTATCTCCCTCGTTCATAAACATCTTACCGAAGGCCGTCGAGTAGCCGAGGGCGAAAACCTCTTCGTCCACCACGCCGATCGTCACTACCGATCCGGTATCCACGTTGACCCGCTCAAAGACACCGCCGCTCGCCGGAGCGTCATAACAGATACCTCCTGAGGCGTGGTAAAGGAATCCGTCATCTGCAAACGCGATCGCCTGGCCGCAGTAGCCATTTGGCAACGGAAACTGAGTCGAAACCGAAGCGTTGGCCTGATTGATGATAAAGAGTGTTTGTTGGTTCGGGCCGCTGAATCCGCTGACGCCGTAGAGCACATCGGCCGGGCCCGGTAGATCATTCGGCACTTGTTCCGCCGGCCTAAAGGCCAAAGACGCAATGTAGGGTGTCAGTGGACCGATTATCGTCGCGACGCCGGTATCCGGCGAGATTGTTACAAGATGCCGGTTGACGTGGCCCTCAGGCCTAACGTCGCTGTTCTCGATGTTGAGAACCCCAAACAGCACGCCGTCGCTCGGCCTTGCCGCCAGAGCAAGAGCGTTTCTGACCGTGTAACCCGGCGTGGTGATCGCCTGCACGTTCGAGACCGAGCCGTCTGTCGCGTTTATAGTATAGATCTGGTTATCACCCGGCGTGCCAAAGCCATTCGAGATCCCATACAGCGTGTACTGGGGAGGCGTCGGAGTCGGAGTCGGAGTAGGCGTTGCCGTCGGGGTGGTTCCGGTTCCCTGGACGGCGAAATTATACGGATTCTCGTCCGGATCGTTATTCGGGATGCTGATGGCCGCGGTGCGCAGTCCGGCCGCGGACGGGTTAAAGGTGATCGCAAAGGGGCTCGGGCTGCCGGAGGTGATAGGAGAAATCGGCTGCTGTGTCACCGAGAAATCGGCGGCGTTAGCACCGGTGATCTGTACCAGGCTTGCGACTTCGGCTGGTACGCCGGTAAGGATCAAATTGCCGGCGCCGGTGTTTGTGATCGAAAAGAAATTCTGCTGCGATCCCATCGATACGTCGACGCTGCCAAAATCGGTGCCGTCGCCTACCTGAGGGCTCGTATCGCCATCGGGGATCGGCGTCCCATTGCCAGAGACATCCATATCAGGCGTCGGAGCCGCGGTCCCGGTTCCCTGTATCGCAAAATCGTATGGATTCTCATCCGAATCGTCGTTTGCGATCGAGAGGGTCGCGGTGCGCAGGCCGGCGGCGGACGGATCGAAAACAACTGTGAACGTCGTCTGGCCTGTACCTTCCCCTCCCGGTGGCGGCCCGGCTAAAGGGTTCAGAGGGGTTGACGGCTGGACCGTAACGGTAAAATCTGCGGCATTTGTACCACTGACCGCCACTCTTGGGTTGCCGGTCAGGTTGAGGGTTGCGGTGCCAGTATTTCGGATCGAGAAAACATGGCTGACCGAACCGCTGGCGACATCTGCGGATCCAAAATCCGTATCGTCAGCCACCGCCGGTGTCACATCACCGTCATTGATCGGAACCGCATTGCCGCTGACATCGATCTCTGGAGCTCCAACCGCTGAAACCGTACCATTAAGAGTGACGTTGGTTACGTTAGTGCCAGTGTCATAACCACCAGTTCCGGACGCTCCAGTTCCGCCATAGCCGTATAGCCGGAAAGTGGTGGCCGAGGTCAGGTTTGTCAAACCTGAGATGGTTATCGTATTAGTCGCAAAGGCTCCCCCCACAATACCCGTAACAGAGCCAAGATCAGAAGAAAAACCGTCTACCGAGGATCGCAATGCAACGTTAGGAGGTCCAGTGCTGGAACGATCCCAGCTGAAGACCAATGAAGTCGCGGTAAAAGAAAATCCGCCGTTTGGAGTAACAACAAACTCAATATAATCGTTACCGGCAACCGACTCGGCCAGCGTAGTGCCAGCAACCGTATCCCCAGCATCAAACCATGCATTACCACCAAAGCGATTGCCATTCGCTGCAGGCGTCACGCCAGAGCCAAGTGTCAGGTTTGCGGCCGAAACATTTGGGTCATTCGAATTACTTGGCTCCGTTGTCTCAGTTCCCGCATTACCAAAAGTGTTCCAACTTAAGGTAACAGCAGTCGGGATGGCCGGAGAGGTCATTGTGACGAGGGCACTCTGAGTTCCAGAGCCGAACAGTTCCTGGATCGACGCCACGAGCGAAAAATTCGCCGCATTCGTCGCCGCTCCGGCGAGGCTCAATAACATTCCGCCGATGATCGCGATCAATGCGAAGCGGCTGACGAGGACACGTGACGATCTTTGACCTTTGGACATAGTTAACACTCCCAATTCTCCAGGATTTGAATATTGCAGTAAGACGATAAAGATCGACCGGGGCCAAAACTGGCAGGAAGGCAGACCTTTACCGAAAATTTGTTTTCTACTCTATTGAACGAGATTATAATCTGATTCTTGCCAATATCAAAGCCTTTATCGATACAAATTAACCTATTTTTGAGTTTTCGGATGACACACCGGCGGATGCGCGAACCGGGAAATAAAAGAATGTCCGCAAAGTCCGGATCCGGCCTCAGAAAACGAAAATTCGCGGCTAACCATACTTTTCTACTCTTCCCTTGTTCAAGGTTCAATCAGTATTAAGAGTAAGATCAGCATTTTCCAGTGTATTTTCACTATTTCAATTTCCCAGTTTTCCTTGTTCAATGTTCAAATCGACAGCAGCGTATCACATTCTTTACCCTTCCTTTTTTGCCATTTTACTTTTTACTTTTTTACTTCTTAGTGTTTCACCCCTGTTTCACCCTTGTTTCACACCCCTTGCAACGAGATAAACCTAAATATCAAAACAACTTACAGCCATTTTTTGCCCCTGTTTCATCGAAAACGAAAAAAACTTTTCGCATATTTTTGTCCCACGCTGTCCCACGAGTGCCTGGGACAGTCAATGCAGTAAATACGGGGCTTCTAGCGTGTTTTTCATTGTCGTCCCAAACTGTCCCAAGCATGTGCTGGGACAAATAACTCGCTTGTTTTCAACAGTTACAGTCATTTTCTGAGCTAAAAACGGGAAAATTTTAAAATAAGTAACACACGTGTAATACAGGCGCACCGATCCTCAGAGGCCAAAAGCCAAAAACCGAGACAATTTCATTTATCAAAGATCAGGCGAAAACCATACGGGTTTCCACAATAATTCCGGTTCGACGCTACCACAGATCAAGGTGCGTTGAAATAACGATCCGCCGATAATGCAGCAAAATGCCGATCATGCCGATAGCGGTCAAATGGCGGCAAGACCTTTCAGACAGCCTCGACGGGGCAATAAAAAAGGCGGCCCTTGCGAGCCGCCTTTAGTCCTAAGTTGTGATCGTGCTATTCCTGGCCGACAAAGTCGACATCGGTCAAGCTATCGAGTACCTGGAGCGTACGCGGTGCGAAGCGGTAGCGACGTGAGGTAACACCTATGATATAGGTATTGCCCACCTCGATATCCTCGAACTGATAGTAACCAAAAGTACTGGTCGTAGCAGTTCGTCTCACACCTTCGTTGTCGGTGATGACAACTGTAGCACCGCGGAGGCCAGCACCCGAAGGTGTGGTAACTCGACCGCTAACACTAACACCTGCAGCGGTTGGGCCCAGTACATTGATCTGGCCCGGCTCCGTTGTATAGGGCAGGTTATTAGCATTGAGATCCGACATGCTGCCCGGTGTAGGCACGTTGCCAAATGCCAACGCGACTGTGGTCGGTCCGACCGTTCCCGGAAGGATCGTGAACCGCAGACAGACGACCTGGCGGGTACCCAAAAGCAATGCCACGTTAGAATCGACCAGGAAGCCGATACGTCCGAGGTTTGCCTGGTTGCCATTGACCGTCATAGACGAGCCTGGTGCTACACCCGTACCGAGCGTGACATCAGGATTGGTCGCCGGGCTCGATACGCCGCTGATGCTTACCTTGGTCGGGTCAAATGTGACCGACGTCTGGTAACCACCCTCATTGCCCTGCGAATCGATCTCGGTACAGTTAGTAACCTGGCTGCCCGGCGAACCGGTCGAATTCAGGATACGCCATACGAGGCCGACCGAAGTCTCGCCTTTGCCCTTATCGCCCTTGACCGAAACCTCAGGAGCAGGTGCCGGCGGAGGAACCGCAACAAACGGACCACCAGCGGTCTGGCTCGGATCGAGGCCTACCGAGTAACGGCGTGCCTGGATCACGTCAGTTGCACCGAGCAATCCATCACCCTTTGTTGCACCAGGAGCAGAGTCTGCACGCTGGAATTCGTTGAACGCCGAACTTGGCGTATCCAATCCCGTGGTAAAGCGACGAGTCTGAATAACGTCATCCGCGATGACCGCTCCGCTACCTGTGTTACGGGCTGCGACATCGGACTCGAGGCCCTGCTGGAACACGACGAACCCGTTATTGTAAACGGTCGGGAGCGGATTACTGCCCGAATCGCTCGTGCGACGCAGCGTCGGAACATCACCAAACGTAACAGGTGTGTTAGAAGCCGCTGTCGCAGCCGTTGCGTACGTCACCGTAATAACGATCCTCGTACCTGCCGCCCATGTAGCTGCGACCGGATCGACCGAGACGCCGATCACACCAGGAGTACCGGTATTGACCGTCAACGGACAACCAGCACCCGAATCGGTACCGCAGGCAACGACCGGCGAACTGAGTATTGCCGGGTCGTAGTTCAGGCTGAAGGACAGCGAAGCCTCATCGCTCTGTGCGGTGAGCGTGATGTTCTGCGTAACCGGCGAACCAGGTACCGCATATGCGTTAACTACGTTCAAGGTACGCGGAATGCTGCCAGTATCGTATGCAACGAAGTTGGCCGCCGTCTGACTCGTAGTAATACCCGTGTATGTACGAGTGGTCGGGCTCATCACCTTGCCGGCCATCGTCGGCGTGACGAGGAAATTGCCACCGCTCGGCAGACCCGTGAACGAGTATGCACCAGCAGCGTTTGTCGTCGTCGTCGCCGTCGTCGAACCGGTCAAGGAAACGGATACACCAGCCAACGGTCCCGCAGGCGAGAAGTTGGTGATAGTACCCGAGATCGAGATCGGGAAGCCATCGTCGTTGAGGATAGTTCCGACGCCACTGACAAGTGCACAGGTCGCCGTACCACAAGCTCCGTTAGGAACCGGTACGCCGTTAACCACAGCACTGACCGCATTGACGTTGAAGGTTTCATCAGGCTCGACCGTAAGGTCACCATTGACGAGTACCGTCAAAGGCTTCGTGGTCTCAGCCGGCTGATACAGCAACGTACCGGGCAGTATCTGCGTGTAGTCCACCGGAGCAACCGCCGTTCCGTCGGTATTGCTGTACCCGAAGGTGGCCGTATTACCGCCAGTGTCACATCCCTTCGTCACCGTAAAGTTGAACGGTGTCGTGCCAGAATTGCCTTCTGCGAGCGAAACGTTGCTGACCGTGAACGAACACGCATCGTCGTTGTTGATCGTTCCCGTGAACGTACCGCCAGTTGTCGTAGCATTAGTGGGGCTGCCAGTGGACACCGTGAAGGTCTCGGCCCCCTCAAACACCGTGTCCTGACTGGTCGCGATGTTACATGTCTTCGTGTTTGGATCTCCCGGAAGGAACGAGATCGTTTGCCCGCCTGCCGAGAAGTCGTCACCTTGTGCATGAGTCGTCGTATTACCCGATGTCACGCTGCCAGTACAAACTGCAGATGCAGTCAGGGCCGTGCCGGTAGTCGGCGATGTGAACGAACGTGTGTACGTCCAAACCGTCGTGCCGCCCTCGGTTACCGTCGGTGTCGTCGACGAGATCGTCAGAACAGGTGCGATATCATCGTTGGTGATCGTACCCGTAGCTGTTGTAGGCGTACCGAACGTGCCGTTTGTAACGTTGCTGAGGTTAACAGTGAACGCCTCGGTATTCTCGAAGATCGTATCGCCGTTGACCGTCACATCGAACGTCTTGACCGTATCGCCAGGGGCGAATGTAGCAACAGCCGCATTCACAAGGGCTACGTAGTCAGACCCGGCCGTCGCAGTGCCATCAACCGTGTTGACCGTAACCGTCGAAGACAGCTCCGTCAAGCCGGTCTTGGTGATCGTGAAGCGAGCTGGAGTTGTGCCACTGTTGCCCTCGTTGACCGTTTCATTTGGCGAACCAGCCGTTGCGGCAAACTGGAACACCGGAGCCGCATCGTCATTAAGGATAGTGCCAAGTCCGGTACCGTCCGTGGCGGAGCCGAAGTTGAAGTTCGACAGGTTAACCCTGAACGTCTCATCAGCTTCGAATGTGACATCGCCATTGACGATGACCGCAACCTGACGGCTGGTCTGGCCCTGCGTAAACGTGACCGTGTCACCCGCGATCGCGGTGTAGTCAGACGGAGCCGTAGCCGCCACTGCACCACCGCCATCCTGGGTCGAAGCCGTCATTGTCTGGTTAGCCTGAGCATTACCCGTACGTGTGATCGTAAAGATGAATGCCGAGCTACCCGAATTGAGCTCAACCTGGGTCACATCATTGATCGCGACCGTCGGGGCCGTATCGACATCCGTGATGGTTGTCGTTGTCGTACCCGAGAAGGCCGAACCATTTGTAGCCGCAGTCAATGTGACGGTAAAGTTCTCACTTCCTTCGAAAAGGCCGTCAGTCGATGCCGCAATGGTGAATGTCTGCGTACCACCCGTGCCGGCGGCAAAGGTCACGGTACCAGTATTCGAGCCAATGTCAGCAGTATTTGACGCTGTACCACTTGATGCGGTCCAAGTGACGGTCGTCGAGTTTTGAGTTTCATTACCCGAGCGGGTCACTGTATATGTAGCCGAAGCACCTTCAGCAACTGTGTTCGTCGCCGGTGTCAGAGCAAATGACGGAGGAGCATCATCATCCGTGACCGTCGTAACCGTTGTCGACTGAGCGCCGATCTGGGTGTTGACCGCATTGCTGAGCTGCGAGTTTAACGTCTCGTCGGGCTCATCTCTGCTGTCAGCGCAAATCGTGATCAGAAGGTTCTTATTGGCCAGATCGCCGGCAGCCCACGAAAGGGTCTGTCCGGAAACCACGACATAGTCGGTTCCGGCGATCGCACAGGAATTGTTTCCTGTTGCCGAACCGCCGACCTGGATCGTCGAAGCATCGACCGATGCCGCCGGAATCGCAGTACCGCCGCCACTCGTACGCGAAACCGATAGGGTCGCGGTTGTGTCAGCACCGGTACCTTCCGGATTATGCGTGAACGTGGCAGACGTGAACTGGACCGAGCTGTCATCATCAAGGATCGTGCCCGTGCCGTCGGTCAGCGCACCGCCGCTCGACGTGGATGTCAGATCAAAGGTAAATGTCTCGTCGGCCTCAATATTCAGATCGCCAACGATAGGAACATTAACGGTCTTGGTGGTCTCACCGGCAAGGAACGTCAATGTGCCCGACGTGGTCGTGTAATCGGTTCCAGCAGTAGCGGAAACCGCAACGGTCGTGTAGTTGACAGTCTCGTCAAATGCTGTCGCATTTGTCTTGGTGATCGTAAAGACCATGTTGCTCGTTCCCGAATTACCCTCAACGAGCGATGCGTTGCCGGCCGTAAAGGCTGCACCCGGATCATTGTCAAGGATCGAGATCGTATTCACAGTCGGGGCACCAAGGCTCGCACCAGTTCCAGTTACCTGACTGATGTTTGCCGTAAGGGTCTCCGTCGGTTCATCGATTGCATCATCGGTGATGTTGATGGTCACATCCTGGAATCTTGCACCAGGAGCAAAAGTGACGCTCGGGATCGAAACACTGCTGTAGTCACCCGGGGCGACCGCAGTACCGTCAGCGGTAAAGAAATCGACATTCGCCGTCGTGTCATTAGCACCGATACGCCTTAGCCTGACCGTCGTGCTGCCCGCGGCCTCACCAACCGACTGATTGGACAGGTCGAACTGGATCTGGCTAACGTGGCACTTCCCAACGGCACCCGCCGTATTGATCGAAGCAACCTCAGCTCCGGTGAGAGCCCGGCTAAACACTTCGACCTCGTCGACAACACCGACAAAAAAGTCTGTTCCGGTAGCGCGGCGGCCAATGAACATACTGCCGCCAGTTCCTGGCGTAAAGCCGGTTCCGAGGTTTGATGAGGTTAAGGTTTGAGCAACGCCGTTAAGATAGATAGCGACTGCTCCCGTTGCCTTATCATACGTGAATGCAACATGCTGATTAGCACCCGCCGTCAAAACACCGGTCGTTGTCTGGGTGATGTGATTGACATTAGCTGTGTCGACGATGTTGAGGTATATATTACCGGCTGTGCCTACCGATTGGTAGAAGTGGACACCGATATCGCCGGCACCGTTGTTGCGTTCCCATTCAACGATCGCCTGCTGAACCAGATTTGTAGGCCTGATCCATGCGTCAACGGATATGCCGGAAGCGGCTCCAACGTTAATCGCGGCCGACGTTGGCACCTGGACATTATTTGTGCCAGTAAAGTTAAATCCATTCCCTACAACCCCGGTGGTATACGAACCTGCTCCCTGGAATGTGCCGTTGTTCGCAGGATCGCCAATGATGTCGTTGGTATTAACTTCACCGGGATACCAGGCAACCATGTTTGCCGGAGGAGCCGCACACGCAGCGGGAGTGATCTCCATGCTCCAGCCGCTAGCGATGGTTCCAACGTCTCCGCCTGCGTCGTCATTGATATAGAGCGACCAAACGCCATTCGGGTTCGTACCGTTGAAAGCCGACAAAGCCGAACCGCCCGAGACAGGAGCAGGAGCCGGGAAAGTATCCCCGGCACCACTATTACCCGGCTGGTATCCTCCGGATACAAGCTGGGTAGAGTCGGCAAGAGGGGCACCTGCGGCATCGTCAAACGTGAACGTCAGGTTCACAATGTCACCGCCCCCGCCCATATCGGACATCAGGACAGCCGATTGACCACCTGGACCAACCAGCATAACGTCAACATCATCCGGGAAGGTGTGAGAAAACCCTGAGAGGGTAACCGTCACCTTTTGAACCGAACCAGGAAATCCAGCAACACTGATCGTCGATGGATATGGGCCTGCTTGTCCGGAGGTGCCCGTCGCCGGAACCAATATTGCCGCCGGATTGGAATAAGCAAGAGCCGGAGCATTTATCGCCCCAGCATCGTCCCGCTGTGTGTCCGAAGGCTTGATCAGAATGCCCCCATCGGGGTCCACCTGTTTCGGCGACTTCTTATCATCGCCGCTGCTGAACATTGAAAAAATCGTAGCGGCAAAAGAACCCGCCTGTTGCCCTATCGGGCCATTCAAATTTGCCGTCAGTGCGGTTGCACTAAATACGGCCGTCAGAAGCACTAACGTAAAGACCACGACATATCGTGTCTTCATGCTGCGCATCGTCTTTGACAAACCTTGTCTTGGGGACGTGGATGACATATTCATTCTCCTAAAAAATCAAAATATTCGTAGAGCGAATTTGTTTCTATTGCTTTAGCCCTATGTTACGGAAAACAGGCCCATAGCGGGGCACTCTCTCTCTCACCGTGTACTACAAAAGCTAAATTTTGAAAAACTACTTTTCGGACGAACTAACCGGATTATACCCAATCGCACCTCAATGTCAAGCGTAATTTCCCGGCAAAAAAACTTTTTTTACCAACGAAAAACCACTGAATTGAGAGCAGTTTAAGTTCAACCGATACTTCTCACAACAACGTTTATATCTCATACGCACGAGATAATCAAAAAGGCAGAGTTACTTTCCTGCCGCAAACTGTATTCTGGCGTTAGCCGCATCGAGCTGCTCACGCGCGGCCGCAGTCTCATCAAGCGAATTAGAACCGAGAGCAGCCAAGGCTTTTTCGGCCTCGTCGCGATCCGATCGGGCAGCGTCAACATCAATGTCTGCCGCGCTCTCAGCGCTATCTGCAAGCACTGCCACCTTATTGCCATTGACCTCAACAAAACCTCCGGCTACAACAAGTCTATCAGAATTTCCTTTTACAGTATACGAAAGAACGCCGGGCCTCAACGCCGAAATAAGGGGAGCATGATTTGGCAAAATGCCAACCTCGCCCGACGCCGTCGTGACTGTAACCGAATCGACGTCCGCGTCAAGAATGCGATGTTCGGGGGTGACTATTTCTAACTTAAGCATGATCTTTGTTTTTTGATCTTTGATCTTCGATCTTTGATCTTCGATCTTTGATCTTCGATCTTTGATTTTTGATCTTCGATCTTTGATTATTTCTTGTCCCGCGGTTTTTGACGCGCGGTTTCGTCTACTTTGCGGATATAGGCGTTTAGTTTTGGCGTCAGCTCAGCGACAAGTTCTGACAGGGCGCTTATATTCGATTCACTCAAAAGTTTTCGCCGATGGGCCCGTCGAAGCCAATGCCTCGTTTCATACATCGAGCCACGGGCCATTCTCAAAAATCTCCGATTGTCAGTGGCAGTTCCACGACCGCTCCCTTCAGATATATTGGCCCCAATGCTGTCTGCGGACCTGATGATCTGTTTTCCAACCGTATCTTGCGCCAGATGATTCCAGCCTAAAGCGATTTCCCAAATTGAATCAGCAAGAGCCTCCGAAATCTTATAGATATCAAGATTTTCAAAATTAGTCTTTTCCATAAAGAGTGACTTTTGATTTTTGACCTTTGATCTTCGATCTCTGGTCAAAAATCAAAAGTCAAAGATCAAAGATCGCTCCTCGCGGCTTACGCCGCAGCAGCCATCTTCTTGGCTTTTTCGCGAGCCTGCTCGATTGTGCCGACCATGTAGAACGACTGTTCGGGCATATCGTCGCAATTGCCCTCAAGGATCTCTTTGAAGCCTTTGATCGTGTCTTCGATCTTGACGTACTCGCCCTTCAATCCAGTAAACTGCTCGCCGACGAAGAACGGCTGTGAGAAGAAACGCTGGATCTTACGGGCACGGGCCACGGTCAATTTGTCGTCCTCTGAAAGTTCATCGAGGCCGAGGATCGCGATGATGTCCTGCAGGTCTTTGTAACGCTGGAGGATCTTCTTGACCGACTGCGCCGTATTGTAATGATCTTCGCCGACGATCTGCGGATCGAGGATTCGCGAGTTCGAGGCAAGCGGATCGACCGCCGGGTAAATTCCAAGCTCAACGATCTGTCGCGAAAGGGCCGTAACAGCATCGAGGTGCGCAAAGGTCGTAGCCGGTGCCGGATCGGTGTAATCGTCGGCCGGAACGTACACAGCCTGGATCGATGTGATAGCTCCGGTCTTGGTCGAGGTGATGCGTTCCTGCATCTCGCCCATTTCAGATGCGAGAGTCGGCTGATATCCCACGGCGGACGGCATACGTCCGAGAAGCGCGGACACCTCAGAACCAGCCTGCGTAAATCTGAAAATGTTATCGACGAAGAAAAGCACGTCGTTGCCCTGATCGCGGAAATATTCAGCGACGGTAAGTCCAGAGAGAGCAACACGGAGACGCGCTCCAGGAGGCTCGGTCATCTGGCCGTATACCAATGATACTTTCGAGCCGGTTATTTCTTTCTTATCAACCAGGGAAAGATCGAACTCGCCGGTCTTCTCCATATGCTCGTTGAATTTGTCGCCGTACTTGATAACTTTGGATTCGACCATTTCGCGGAGCAGATCGTTGCCCTCACGCGTACGTTCACCAACCCCAGCAAAGACCGAGAAGCCATCCGATCCGATCGCGACGTTATTGATCAGTTCCATGATGAGAACTGTCTTGCCGACGCCGGCACCGCCAAAGAGGCCGATCTTACCGCCGCGAAGAAACGGCTGAACGAGATCGATAACCTTAATGCCTGTTTCGAACATTTCGAGCGACGTTGCCTGCTCGTCAAACGACGGGGCGTGACGATGGATCGAGGATCTTGTTTCGGTGCTGACCGGGCCGAGTTCGTCGACCGGGTCGCCGATGACGTTCATCACGCGGCCCAGGGTTGCTCCCCCGACAGGAACCATGATCGGGCCGCCCAGGTCGTTGACCTTCATTCCGCGAACCATACCGTCCGTCGGCAGCATCGAGACCGCACGGACACGGCCTTCGCCAAGGTGCTGCTGCACTTCGGCCACAACGTCGATCTTTTCTTCGACGTCAAAGCCTTCGCTTGTTATCCTGAGTGCCTGGTAGATCGGGGGGAGATAGTTATCTGAAAACTCTACGTCAACGACTGGGCCGATGATCTGTACAACCTTGCCGACCTGTCCGTTTCCATCATTTGCCATTATAAATAAGTTGCTCCTTATATATAGGTAAAAGGCTGGGCCATTTACAAAGGAGTAAGAATAGCATAGCGGCTTCGGGGGTTGCAAAGTGGCCACGGTATGATTTCGAGCCTCTGGACTCCCTTTTAATCTGATGCGAATTGTGTTGTATGATTCATAGGTATCATGAATCTCAAGGTAATAAATATCGATCCGGAAATCCTTGACGGGACGCCTGTATTTGATGGCACGCGCGTGCCGATCGAGAGTCTTTTTGACCACCTCGATGCCGGGGTAACCCTTGACAAATTTTTGGACGATTTTCCTACAGTAAGACGAGACCAGGCGATAGCACTCGCTGATTGCTCTCTAATCAACAAATAATTTGAAAAAACTAGAATTACCATCCCAAGGCCTTAACACGCTGTTCGGCGTACAAGATCAAAACATCAAGTATCTCGAGTCCTTGCTCGACGTCAGTATCGGAGTGCGCGGCAACGAACTCTTGATCGATGGCGACGAAAATGATATCAAGACCGTCGAACAGATCTTGTCCGATTTCGGCGACCTGTTTGCTGACGGGAACACTTTCAGTGACAAGGAACTCCGCGACGTATTTAAGCAGATCGCTGAAGATCGGGCTTATAGTTTAAAAGACCATTTTCGAAATGCACGGTTCAATCCCTCGGGCAAGAAAACCGTTGCTCCCAAGACGGCTAACCAGCGAAAGTACATCGATGCTATCGCCGCTAACGATCTGGTGTTTGGCATCGGCGTTGCCGGAACCGGCAAAAGCTATCTCGCGGTCGCGATGGCGATCGATGCGTTGTTTAAGAAACAGGTTAGCCGGATCATCCTGACGCGGCCCGCTGTCGAGGCGGGTGAGCGGCTTGGATTTCTGCCGGGTGATCTACAGGAGAAGGTTGATCCATACCTCAGGCCGCTTTATGATGCGCTGTTTGACCTCGTCGACGCTGAGAAGGTGACTAAGATGCTCGAAAAGCGGATCATCGAGATCGCACCGCTTGCGTTCATGCGCGGCCGGACACTTTCGGATGCCTTCATCATTCTCGACGAGGCTCAAAACACGACGAGTGAGCAGATGAAGATGTTCCTTACCCGCATCGGTTTTGGATCAAAGGCCGTCGTCACCGGTGACCGCACACAGATCGATCTGCCTCGCGGCCAGAAAAGCGGAATCAAAGAAGCCGAACTTATACTCGGCAACCTTGAAGGCATTGAATTTGTGTACTTCACAGAGAGAGATGTTGTGAGGCATAAACTCGTTCAGATGATCGTAAAGGCTTACGAGGAACATTCCGAACAAACTGAAAACTGAAACTGACAACTGTCCGAAATGTTCGACGTCATCAATCTCCAACGAAAGGTCAAACTCGATAGCGGCGTGTTCAGAATGTTCGTCGCACAGATTTCCAATCAGGTCGAAGCTGTAATCGGTAAGACATTTTCCGTAGCGTTTGTTTCCGATCGACGGATGACGGAACTCAACAAATTGTTTCGATCAAAAGACGCGACCACTGATGTTCTTTCGTTCCCGTACGAGTCCGACGAATTCGAAGTCCAGAGTGCAAGCTTTAGCTTGTCTTCCGGCGAGGAACAGGCTGAAGCCTGCACTCTGAACTCAGGATTCCTCGGCGACATTGTCATCTCTGTCGAGCAAGCGCAAAGGCAAGCCGCCGAAAACGGCCTCACCCTCGAGGCAGAAATAAAGCAATTGATACTACATGGCGTTCTTCATCTTTGCGGTTACGATCACGAGACGGATCATGGTGAAATGAACGCCCGAGAACTCGAGCTTCGTGATAAACTCGGTATCTGAATCCATATGTCCGAATCGAGCAAAACCGCAGACCCGTGCGTCATGGTCATATTTGGCGCCACGGGTGACCTGACCAAGCGTAAGCTGCTTCCGGCGCTCTACAATCTGGCAAAGGACGATTTCCTGCCTCACAAATTCGCGATCATTGGGGTTGGTCGACAGGAGTTTGCCACCGGTGAGTTTCGATCGCAGGTCGTCGCCAATTTGCGAGAGTTTATTCCCAATGCGCCGGAAGAAAGGCTCGTTAAATGGTTTGAGGAGCGAATCTATTATACAGGCGGCGATTTTGACGACGATAAAAAGCTGTTTGGCGACCTCAAGGCCTTGCTGGGCGAGGTCACTGCAGCTCATCAGATCCCCGACAACTATTTCTTCTACCTCGCAACACCGCCTGACCTGTTTGCTAATGTCACTCAAAAGATCGTTAAGAATGGTCTCGGCAAGGAAGACGGAGAACATTGGCGGCGGTTCATTTATGAGAAACCGTTCGGCCGCGACCTCGCTTCGGCACAGAAGCTAAATGCCGATCTGCTCAGATCGGTAAAGGAACGTCAGATCTATCGCATCGACCATTATCTTGGTAAAGAAACTGTCCAGAATATTTTGGTCTTCCGGTTTGGCAACAGCATATTCGAGCCGATATGGAACCGCAATTTCATTGACCACGTTCAGATTACCGTTGCCGAAAAGCTCGGCGTCGAGCAACGCGGTGGTTATTACGACAGTGCTGGTGCCTTGCGCGATATGATCCCAAATCATATCTTGCAGCTCGTGACATTGACGGCTATGGAGCCGCCGGTCTCATTCGAGGCTGATTCGGTTCGAGACGAACAGGCGAAAATACTTCAGGCGATCCAACCATTCACGCCGGAGGACGTCTTGAAAAAGACTGTCCGCGGCCAGTATGCGGAAGGCGAGATCGGCGAAACGAACGTTCCGGGTTATCGAAGCGAAGAGCGGATCGCCCCCCACTCGAACACAGAAACTTTTGCCGCGCTGAAACTGTCGATCGACAACTGGCGTTGGGCTGACGTGCCTTTTTATGTCCGTACTGGAAAGCGAATGGCGACCAAGCATTCGAGCATCATTATCCAATTCAAGCGAGCGCCATTTGTTTTGTTTCGGGATACCTCGATCGAGAAACTTACGACAAATCGGATCGTCATCCACATTCAGCCGGACGAGGGCATCACGCTGCATTTCGGCGCCAAGATCCCCGGCCCGTTAGTGAATATGGGCGCGGTCGATATGGATTTCGACTACCTCGATCATTTTGGTGAACAGGTCTCGACCGGTTACGAGCGTCTGCTCTACGATTGCATGATCGGCGATGCGACCTTGTTCCAGCGTGCCGACATGGTAGAGGCGGGCTGGCGGATCGTCACCCCGGTGATCGATGTATGGAAGGCACTGCCGCCGAGAGATTTCCCTAACTACGCCGCCGGCAAATGGGGACCACCAGATTCGGATGGGCTTCTCGAGAATGACGGACGAAGCTGGAAAAACCTGATCGACTAACCTGATGGGGCTGGTTTTCGTGGGGCCGAATCGACCTTGTTCCCAATCTAGTCCGAGCCGGTGATCGCATCTTTTTCGGCTTTTTGCTGACGTTTGGTACAATCCGTTTTAAATCGACACCATGGGATCCGGCAGCCAGACAGAAATCACCGTTTTGCTTAATGAGATTCGAGAAGGTAGTGATTCGGCTCCGGGCAGATTGCTGGAGTTGGTCTACGACGATCTACGACGCTTAGCCGGTGCGTATATGCGAAATGAGAGGCCCAACCATACGCTGCAAGCGACCGCTCTCGTCCATGAGGCCTACGTCAGACTCGTCGATTGGAAGAATGTTTCCTGGGAAAACCGAGCCCAGTTTTTCTCCGTGGCAGCCAGCGTTATGCGAAAGATCCTGATCGATCACGCGCGGGCAAAGGGTGCACAAAAACGTTCCGGCAAAATGATCGTTCTAGACGAGGCGATTAGCTTTCCTGACAATCGTGAATTTGACGTAATGGCTCTGGACGAAGCCCTTACCAGTCTCGAAAAACTCGACCCGCGTCAAGCAAAAATGGTTGAAATGCGATTTTTTGGCGGCCTTTCGATCGAAGAAACGGCGTATGTTCTCAAGGTAAGTGAAGCGACCGTCCGACGTGAATGGACCTTTGCGAAAGCGTGGTTTCAACGAGAGCTTTCTAGGTAGGTTTTAGCCGTGAGCACATCGGACTGGAACAAAATAAAGCGGGTCTTTGGCGAGGTCATCGAAGCGCCGGTCGAAACCCGCGTCGAAGAGCTTCGTAAGAAATGCAATGGCGACGACGCCCTTTATGCTGAGGTCCTGTCATTGATCGATGCGTCTAGCGAGCCCGACAACATAATTGATAACAATGTCATCGATCTGGCGGCAAAAGTCACTGTGCCCGAACCGGACTATTCCCAACGCCGCTTTGGGAACTACCGCATTATTCGCGAGATCGGCAGCGGTGGAATGGGCTCCGTTTTCCTAGCTGAACGTGACGATGGCGAATTCTCAATGCAGGTCGCCCTCAAGATCGTTCGGCAATCGATCGCAGATTCCGAGGTGATCGCAAGGTTCAAGCAAGAACGCCAGATCCTTGCAAGCCTTCACCATCCAAATATCGCCGTACTCCACGACGGCGGGCTTAGCGACAAAGGCGAGCCTTACCTTGCGATGGAATACATCGAGGGCGAGACTCTTACAGACTATTGCCGCGAACGAGCCCTTTCGATCACGGAACGGCTGCAACTATTTCTAAAGATCTGCTCTGCCGTTACATATGCGCATCGCAACCTTGTCATACACCGAGACATAAAACCGACAAACATTCTCGTCACATCCAGCGGCGAACCAAAATTGTTGGATTTCGGCCTCGCCAAAGCATTCGAGACCGATTCATCACAAACGCAAACTGCGTATCGAGCATTTACGCCGGCCTACGCCTCGCCAGAGCAAATAATTGGAAGGCCCGTCTCGACGGCCTCAGACCAATTTTCTCTAGGCGTCGTGCTTTTCGAACTGCTGTCCGGCACAAAACCATTTGATTTTGATGGAATGGCAGTCGACCAGATGATCGATTCATTTCAATCAGGCGAGGTCCGCTCTCCTTCTATCGCGATACGGGATGAAGGAGCTCTCGCAGCGTTAGGTACGCCGACCGTAACCGTATCGCGAGATCTGGACAATATAACGTTGAAAGCTCTAAGAAAGGAACCGGAACGTCGATACGGTTCGGTGGAAGCTCTTGCCGAGGATATCGAACGACATCTGGAAGGGCGGCCCGTCAACGCCAGGCCGAGTACCTTTGGTTACCTCGCATCACGTTTCGTCAGTCGCCATAAGGCGAGCGTCGCCGCTGCTCTGCTTGTTATCATCGCAGTCGTAGCGGCGTTAGTCGTGTCGATGTGGCAGACCACAATCGCTCGCTCCGAACGTGACCGTGCCGAGAGGCGATTTCAGGAAGTAAGGCGGCTCTCAAACTCGCTGCTTTTTGAGATCGCCCCTAAAATGGAGCGATTGCCTGGTTCGGTAGAAGCGAGGGAGTTGCTGGTCGTCAGGGCTCTCGAATATCTCGATGGCCTGGCTGCAGAGAGTCTGAGCGACCCCACCCTGCAGGCGGAACTCGCTCAGGCATACCAAAAAGTCGGTGACCTGCAAGGAAATCCGAAGATGCCAAATTTGGGGGATCTCGCCGGGGCGATCGCGAGCTACGAGAAATCAAAAACGATCTTGGAGAATCTGCCTCAAACTTTTGAGCACCGCACGACACTTGCATCAACATTCCATGAACTAGCCAAGATCAGGTTTGCCCAACGTGAGATCAATTCATCACTTCAGAACTCGGAAGCAGCGATAGTCGTATATAGGGCCCTTGCCGCAGAGGCTCCAGAATCGGCTGATATCACAAAGGATCTGCTGAACACCGAGATCGAGCACGCCCATACCTACGCGATAAATAATCAGTACGAGATCGCTATTCCACTATATCGCCGCGCACTGAATGATCTCGCAGGTATGGATCGGAACGATCCTGAGATAAAACGCCTTTTGGCCCTTGGGACATCGTACCTCAGCAATGGTCTTTCCTGGAATGGCCAGCAAATCGAAGCCGAGACGGAGAACGCTACGGCGGTCGAGTTGGCCGACTCTCTTAGGACCGATTACCCGAATGATTCGAATGTGCAGCGTACCGTTCTCGACATCTTCACTCTTGCTAGCAGCACTTTTGAAACAATAAAGAATGATCTGTCGCTCGATTTCGCGGAAAAGGCCCTCGCGGTCGCCCGAGATTCTGCGAAAGCGGATACGGCAGATACGCAGGCGAGGCAAAACCTCGCTACGGCGCTTTCTCGGTACGGAATAATTTTAACGCTGGTAAACAGAACGCCCGAGGGCTTTAGGAATCTCCATGAGGCTGAGGATATTATGCTCGAATTGATCCGGCGAGAGCCTCGGAACAGAACATATCAGGATGATCTCGGCACTTTGTACACAAGGTTTGGAGACGCCGAAAACGGACGCAAAAACCTCCAAGGGGCATTAGAAGCATACAAACGCTCAGCCGCGATCTTTGCCAAACTCGCCGAAAGTGACGAAAACAACCTTGTCGCACAGCGTGACTGGGCACAGGCGATCAAGAGTGTAGGCGTGACTCAGAGCAAAATGGGCTTGAGAGAGGACGCCAGACTAAGCCTTCGCGAAGCTCTCGACATCGTCGAGAGACTAAAGCTGCAAAACGCTCTCGGTAAATGGGACGAAAAGTTATTCAAAGAAATACAGCCGCTGCTGGACAGATTGAATTGACCGCGGCGAAGCTCGAATTTGATTTTCTCTCCGTACCGTCCTACCATTGACCCGAAGTCCACTATATGGAGATCGAGATAATTGTCGCGGCCGGTTTGCTCCTGATCCTTGGATTTTTGGCTGCGGTTGATGCTGCCTTTTCGCATATCTCAGACGTCGGGCTTCGGCGCATATCGTCGGACGACGAATCAGGCGAGAAAAAGAACTCGGTCAAATTCCTTCGTGAGATCCTCGATAATCGTCCCAGATTTCGCTTTGCACTCTCGTCAACTATTCAGGTTCTCTTGATCGGCTTCACCGTTTTGCTGACGGTGATCGTCGGGCATTTCACAAGTTCGGGTATTCGTATTCTGGCTTTTTCCCTTCTGATCGGCCTATTTGCCACCGTGGCTTTTCGCCAGATATTGCCACGGCTGATCGTCAGGAACGACACTGAAAGAAAGCTTCTTTTTCTTCTACCTGCAATTCGTCCGATATACGCTATCGCTTCGTTTTTTGTCGAGCCTTTGTCCGCTCGAAGCCGATCAAAGCTCCAGCAACGGCTTGACGCGACGATCGCTCCGGACGCCCCGGAAGAAAAGGCGGATGACAACAGCGACGATTTTCAGGCCCTGATGGAGGTTGGCGAAGCCGAGGGCATTCTTGAGGAAGAAGATCGCGAACTCATTGAAACCATGGTCGAATTCAGCGATACACTTGCCGGTGAGATCATGACTCCCCGCACCGAGATCTGCGCTATTTCGATCGATGCCACCATAAAAGACGCACGCGATCGGATCATCGAGGAAAAATACTCACGTCTTCCCATATATCGCGAAACCATCGACACCATCGAGGGTATGGTCTATGTTCGAGACCTACTGGCTGCTCTTGCAACGGGACGAAAGGAATATAGCGTCGAGACTATCATGCGTCCCGCCTTTTTCGTGCCTGAAACCAAAACCGCGGCCGCTCTGCTTAAGAGCATGCAGGCTCATCACGTTCAGGTTGCCATTGTGATCGACGAATATGGCGGTGTGGCCGGCCTCATCACGGTCGAAGATATTCTCGAGGAGATCGTCGGCGAAATCGAGGACGAGGACACCGAACAGGAAGAGATCATCGAGATCGTCGAGGGCGACGACGGGTATTACGACGTGCTCGGTTCGACTGAGATCGACAAGATAGAACACCTGTTCGACGCTGACCTCGAAGACGAAGACTACACCACGATCGCAGGACTGGTCACGAGCGAAGCAGGTTACGTTCCCAAGGTCGGCGAAAAGCTCAATCTCCGAGGACTGACCATCGAAATTCTGCGCGCAGACGAGAAGAAGCTGCACCTGATCAGGTTGAGAAAAATGGACGACGAATCCGAAGAGACGGAAATAGGTCTCGAGGAGCAGCCGTGAGCGGTTTGCTATAATACGAAAATACGATTTTTTGGAGGAAATGAATGGCAATCAGATTAGGCGATGAAGCACCGGATTTTACTGCGGAATCGACGCAGGGTACTGTTAATTTTCACGAATGGCTCGGCGACAGTTGGGGCGTGCTGTTTTCGCATCCGAAGGATTACACTCCGGTTTGCACCACAGAACTCGGCATGGCTGCGAAGCTCAAACCGGAATTTGAAAAGAGGAATGTCAAGGTCATCGGGCTGAGCGTCGACCCGCTGGATTCGCACATCGGGTGGGAAAAAGATATCGAGGAAACCCAAGGGACGGCCGTGAACTTTCCGATGATCGCCGACAGCGACCGCAAGGTTTCCGATCTTTACGACATGATCCACCCGAACGCGAGCGATACGTTCACCGTCCGCTCGGTCTTCGTTATCGGGCCGGACAAGAAGGTCAAGCTGATCATGACCTATCCTGCGTCGACGGGCCGCAACTTTGTCGAGCTGCTGCGTGTGATCGACAGTTTGCAGCTGACCGCGAACTACAGCGTTGCCACGCCCGTAAACTGGAAAGACGGTGAAGATTGCATCATTGTCCCAGCCGTCTCAAACGAAGACGCCAGAGCAAAATTCCCTGCCGGCTGGAACGAGATCAAACCATACCTCCGCGTCACACCGCAGCCGAATAAGGTTGGTTAAGCGATAATTCGATGAAGAAGATGTCCAGAAAGGGGTTTCTCCGTTGGGAGAAGCTCCGGCAAAGAGGAAAGAAGAGCTTTGTCTTGAAAAACACATTCACCTCTGGCATTTTCTTCTTCCTGATACTCAATCTGGCAAGCTGGGCATGGAGCGGGCTGCCGCTGTCGAAATTTTTTCTCCTCGCATATCCGGCACTGGGATTGGTCACGGGAACCATCATTTGGTGGGTGAACGAAGGCAGATTTGAGGAGTTTCTCCTGGACAAAAAGGTGGACGCGAGGCAGCGACGCTGAGGAAACGAAAGATGAGATTTATTGCAGAAAAAGACGGCAATAAACACGAGGTCGAGATCGTGCGTGAGGAAGGCCGCGCTTTCGCCAGAGTTGACGGACGAAAGTACGAGATTGAGACTTCGGAGCCGGAAGACAGCGTTTTTCTTTTTAAGAAAGGGGGCACGATCTATGAGGCGTTCGTCTCGTCGCTGGCGAATCCCGGCGACCATCTGGTGCGTATCAGGGATGATGTTCACGAGGTACGGATCATCGATCCGAAACGGCTTCGCGGCTCAAAGGGTGACAACGCCGACGCCTCAGGCAAGGCTGAGATCAGGACCGCGATGCCTGGAAAGGTCGTGCGAATCCTTGTTGCCGTGGGCCATTCAGTCCAAAAGGGCGAAGGAGTTATAGTCGTCGAGGCGATGAAGATGCAGAACGAGATGAAATCGCCAAAGGATGGCGTGATTACGGCGATCAAACTCGCTGAGGGCGATACGGTCTCTGCTGGCGATGTATTGGTTGTGATCGACTAATTTACTTTTTCGCCTTTGGCAAACTTAGCAGATTTGCAAACAAACGATACGCACCACCGACACCTGCCGGCAACTGCCTAAACATCGAATAGCTGCAGTAAATATAGTTACCCTTGCCGACCTTTGCGATCACGAGCCCACCACTATTCTCAGCCTCGCCTGTGTCGTGAGACTCGATCAAGCCAACATAATCCGTGCCCAGTTGCGAAAAATTATAAAGGTTTCGTTCCTGCACCCAACCCTCAAAATCGGCCTGAGTGATCTTGTTTGGAAAATTCAATATCGGATGCTCAGGCACCATCACTTTCATTGCCGCATTCTCGTCAGCGACACGGGGCCCCATCTGTGTCGGGAAGGGCGTTAGATTTTGCTGGGCGTAGGCCGGCAATTGATATTGGACGATCAACGTCCCACCATCGCGGGCGTAATCGAGTAGGCGTTTGTTATTGGCGACGACATCCGGCCTCACCTGGTAGGCCCTGATCCCCACGACGATCACATCAAACCTCGCCAAACGTCCGCTCGCCAGTTCGTTCTCTGAGATCATCTCCAGATCAAAGCCCATTTGCCGGATCGCCTCCGGCACGCGGTCGCCGCTGCCGGCGAGGTAACCAACCGTGACCGGCGCCGTCTTTAGCTCGATCACCTTAGTATCAACAACTGCCCGCCTATAATATCGATGCGTCTGAATATGCGGATACGCAACAGTACGCATGGTCGATGTCGCGAGTGACTCACCGATCATCGCATTGCCCGAGATCTGATAACTTCCGGCAGCGGTGCGTGCCGGGATAGTAACTTCAAACGCTATCGACGTACGTTCACCTGCTCGCTGCATCTCAAATGTCTTTGATGAAGCCGTGTATTTCCACTCGGTCGGCGAATTAATGTTCAGAGCGACGTTTCCGCTTACTCGCTTTGTTGAATGGTTCGTTAAGGTCATCACTATCCGGCGTGTCTGAGGTTTGAGGGAATACGGGACGATCATCATTGATTGATCGAGATCAACTGATACGCTAGGAACGACGGCCAGGTTACGCCTTATCTCGCCGCGAACGTCATCCGCAAAACGGAATTCAACCGGGCGCTCGATCGTAATTTCCGATCCAAGCACGTCGATCGTAACTGCTGCCTTTGGAGCACTCGGCTGCAAGGGTAAGGTGTGGGCTTCCGGTTCTCTGTTCCATCGAAACAGATCGCCGTCGCGAGGCTCAATCAGCCAATACGGCTCGGTCGGGTGCCAGTCTTCGGCAACAGTGACGTTAAAATATGCCGCTGTAGCTGCGACTTCTCTTGTTACAAACCCCGGGCTGTTCGTCCTCGGTGCCTCGGTCGTCACGACACTCCAGCGTTCGGGTGAGATCATCCTGATGCCTTTGACCTTAACAGCATCCTTAGCACGCGTGTACGCCTTTGCAGCGACGAGCACGGTCTCACCTGGAACGACAGTTTCACGATCTGCCAGAGCATCGATTTGAATACCCGCAGCGAGGACTATGGCGTCGGCGAACTGCCGTTCCTTTTCAACCAAAAAGGGGTGTCGATAGGCTGTCAGCTGCTTTGACAAGTTCCTTCTGGTTACGTCATAGCCTTTCACCAAATGGGGCAAAATAGCCTCAGGAGCCCTGATGTCAAACTCGTTCAATGCCAATTTAGCGTGTTCTCGCAGTTCGTTGAGAAACGGAACTCTTGGTTCATCGCCAGAAACACTATTAGTCATAGAAAGATCCAAGCCTTCAAACAGGCTCAACTCTTTAACCTCGCTACCCATCAGATTAAGCCCGGAAAACTGGTCTCCTCGAAGTTCTAACACGCCCTGCTCTTGCGATTTATGTTGGCTGCGGGCCTCCATTGCTATCTCAAAATAGGAACGGCCAAGCACCGGATCAAACTTGCCCGTGTTGATCCTGAGGCGTGCGTCGCCCTGACCACGATGGCGAGCGTAGACCTTCCGCACCGTCCATGCCTGGCCGGCCTCGCTGCACTGAGCCGGATCGGCAGCAGCCTTGACGGCGAGCGGGGCAATGTAACCTGCAAACTGGTGCTGCCCGTGGCCGTCGGCAGGCGTACCCGAAAACTGTGCGACCACCACCAACGGCCTAAAATTGCGTATCACGCGTACAGCATCGCAGAGGACAAGTTTCTCGTCCCACTTCTGTTTTGCCTCGGCAAGCGTTTTTGAGAATCCGTAATCGTACGCACGGGTGAAAAACTGCTCGGCTCCATCGAGCCGCCGAGCCTGTATCAGTTCTTCGGTTCGGATCAAGCCCAATGATTCTCCTAGCTCTGAGCCAATAATATTCTGTCCGCCGTCGCCGCGAGTTAAAGAAAGGTATGCCGTACGGGCATTCTCGCCCCGAGCGAGATAAGCAAGCAAGGCAGTGTCCTCGTCGTCGGGATGTGCTCCGATCATCAAGACACTTGCTGACGAGTTCAACTTCTTAAGAATCTGGAGCAAACCGGTCGCCCCGCGGTCATAAACAGGCCGCACTTGAGCCAAAGTCTCCAGCCGCAGAGACGCGGAGGCACAGAAAAAAACAAGCAAAACCAAGACCAAATGATAAAACTTACTCATAAAACCTACGCTCAAACTTTCTGCATCTCTGCGTCTCCGCGGTTCGGATCTTTCTTTACCGTCAAACTGATCAAATATCCCGCAACGACGGTTACGACGCAGCCGATAACATTAAACCAAAGGAATTCGATATCCGTGTACAGACTTGCGATCCAGACGGATGAAATACCGAATAACAGGCCAAAAAATGCTCCCCGAGCCCGGGCGCGCCTTACAACAAAGGCCAATACGAAAACACCAAGCAGCGAGCCATAAAAGAAAGATCCAAATTTATTGACCACCTCGATCAGCGAACCGAGGTTTGTGGCAAAGATCGCGACAATGCACGCAAAAACACCCCAGATAAACGTGGTTATTCGACCAACTGCCACATAGTGGCCGTCTGTCGCCTCGGGCTTGTAGAGGCGCCGATAAAAATCAATTGTTGATGCCGTTGCCAGCGCGTTGAGTTCAGCCGAGATCGACGACATCGCGGCCGCAAAGATAGCCGCGATCAATAGCCCGATCACGCCCATCGGCATGTTCTCAAGCACAAAGGTTGGGAACACATAGTTCACGTCATTGAAGGACGGATTACTCGTTGAGCGCACAAACGCTACGGCCTCCTTACGGCTATCCGTAAATCGTTTGTCTGCGTCGACATAAGCCCTTCTGAGAGCTTCGTCGTCCGCCTCAAAATTCACCGCCGCCTCGCGGCGCTCGGCATGAGCAGCGGCGTATTTGCCTTGAATCTGTTTGAATTGTTCGCTCAGCTCGGCCTTCGCGACCTCGGCCCGGTTGAAGACAATGGGCGGCGCGGAAAACTGATAAAAAATGAATACCATTATGCCGATCAGCAATATTCCGAACTGCATAGGGATCTTGAGAAACGCACTCATCAAAAGCGACGTTCGCCCTTCGTCAACCGACTTCGCTGTAAGGAAACGCTGCACCTGGCTCTGATCGCAGCCAAAGTATCCGAGCATTAGAAATAGCCCGCCGATCAGCCCGGACCAGATCGTGTACTTCTCCTTCAGGTCAAAGGTTGTATCGACCATGTTCAACTTGCCAAGACTCCCGGCAAGATGAAGGCCGTCACCCAAGGTCACGCCCGGCGGAAAGCTCCATAGAATAACAAGGAAACATACGCCCAAACCAAAGAAAATGACAAACATCTGCTTGACGTCCGTCCATGTGACCGCCTGAACGCCACCAAAAACCGTGTATATCGTAGTACTGAGCCCGATCGCAAATATTGTGGCGTACAGATTCCAGCCGAAAACGATCGATAGAACAATCGACGGCGCCGAGATGATAGTTCCAACACCAAGGCCCCGCGAAATAAGGAAGAAGAAGCTTGTAAGCGACCGCACCTTTACATCAAATCGCTTTTCCAGATATTCGTAAGCTGTGAAGACGTTAGCTCGATGGAAAAATGGCACTGCGGTCACGCACAAAATGATCATCGCGAATGGCAACCCGTAATAGAACTGGATGAATCGCATTCCGTCGCTGTACGCCTGTCCGGTCGTGCCGACAAGCGTGATCGCCGAAAGCTGTGTCGCCATTACCGATAGCCCGACGGCCCACCACGGCAGGCCGCGGTCGGCGAGGAAATATCCTTCTTTGCTGCCGCTATGCTTCGTCATCCGGATGCCGTCCCAGATGACGTAAACAAGATACGCAACGACGATTGCCCAATCTAGTGCTCTCATTTAAAATACCGCGAAAATGCCCACAAAGCGGTCACGACCGCGAATGTAGTAAAAATTACCGCGAAGTAAACCTTCCGCCAAAATTCGTTCGGCCTTTCGCTCGGAAAATCAGGGTTCTGCTTCATTTACGTCCTATGAAATCCACGCTCAATGTCCTTTATCGACAATCTCAAGATCACCGGCCGCCCGTGAGGACAGGTCGTCGGCGAGGTCGTGATCAATAGCCGGTCGATCAGCCATCGCATTTTCTCGGGCGTTAATTTCATGTTGATCTTTATCGCGGCCTTGCACGCGAGGCTTGCCGCGATATCGTCGCGAAATGTCGATTTGGGGCTGCCTTTCTTCTCCGCTTCGATGGTATCGAGGATCTCCGCAAAGAGATTCCGTGCCTCCGATGCCGGTAGATCGGTCGGAATACTTTTAATTGCCACGGTACGACCAGATAATCGCATCAGGCCAAAACCGAGGTCTTCTAGATCGTTTTCGATGACGGCGAATGCCTCTGACTGAGCCGGCGAAAGATCGATCGTCTCTGGCAGAAGTAAATTCTGTGATTCTATCGCCCGGTCTATCTCGCCTTTGCGGTATTTATCAAAGAGGATGCGCTCATGGGCTACGTGCTGATCGATCAGTAACAAACCTTCGTCATCGACAGCTATGATAAAACTCTCGTGAAGCTGGCCGAGGGGTTGGATCTTTGCGGCAGCGAGATCATCAATATCGATCGATCGGGCGATTTTGACCGCAGAATCAACCGGCGGCAGGTCGGCGTAGCCGGATGGCGTCAAACGAGACTCCGGAACGACGATCTCCTCGACAAATTCGAGTGTTGGCGGAGGTTCAAACCGTTCCCGTCGCTCAGGCATCACCGCGGGATATGAACTTGCCCCGACGGCTTGCGTTCGCATTTCGACGACATTTGACTCGCTAGGTTGCACAAAGGTATCGTCCGGCCCATCAGAATCAAACACGATACCGCCTTGCTCAGGCTGCGACGATACCGCATCGGGAATTATCGGCATCGGGGAAACCTTCTCCACAAAACTCTCCTTCGGCCCATCTCCGGTAATACCGGCATTGGTCAAAGTCGCCCTGACCGCCTCCGCGATCACGTCTTTAACTGCTTCCCCACGACGAAAACGCACTTCGGTCTTAGCCGGGTGTACGTTAACATCGATCTCATCGAAAGGCATCTCCAGGAATAAGAACGCGACCGGATACACTCCGTGCGGCAGCACCGAACGGTAGCCCTCAAGCAATCCCCCGGCGATCGTCTTATCACGAACAAAACGGCTATTTACAAAGAAATACTGAGCGTCTCGCGTCGTTCTGCGCTCTCGCGGCGCCGAGATAAATCCCGAGACGCGAGCTACGTAATCCCGCCCGCCATAGACCGGCAACAAACTGTCTAGCAAGTTGCCGCCAAAGATCTGAAAGGCTCGCTCACGCAGATCTTTTGCCGGAGACACTCGCAGCACCTCGCGTCCGTTATTTGTGAGCGTAAATGCGATCTCCGGATGAGCAAGTGCGTAGTGCGTTACAATACTCGTCAAATGATAATTCTCGGTCGCCTCGCTGCGCATGAATTTGCGTCGGGCCGGAGTGTTGAAAAACAGGTCGCGTACCGTGATCGTCGTACCTGTATCGCGAGCCGTATCTTTTACGTCAAGCAGACGGCCGCCTTCAACGGCAACTCGCGTTGCCGCCGGATCTGACTCGTTCTTTGTGATCAACTCAACCTTTGCGACCGATGCAATAGATGCTAAGGCTTCACCGCGAAATCCTAACGTGCCGATACATGCCAAATCCTCAGCGGTTCGAATTTTAGACGTGGCATGCCTTTCGAAGGCAAGTATCGCATCGTCGCGGCTCATGCCTTCGCCGTTATCGCTGATGCCCATAAGACGCCGTCCGCCGAGCTCGATGTCGATCTGGATGCGAGTTCCGCCCGCGTCAATAGCGTTTTCGACCAGTTCTTTGACCACGGACGCAGGCCTCTCGACCACCTCGCCGGCGGCGATCTGGTTTGCCAAATTATCCGGTAAGATCTTGATCTTGTTCATCTAAAGCTCAATAATCCGATGATCTCTGTCATCGAGATCGATGGAATCATAGATCCAATCGATAAAATTCGGCCCAAACTTATTTAGGTACGAGAATACGTTTATCGATCGCTCCTGCAAACCGCGGTTTGGCATTAGGGCGGTGAAAAGAGCGTCGATCCGTCGTTTGAATGTCTCATCTTTGCGCGAAAACGCCAAGAGAGTCTTCTTTCGTACGGCACCGATGTGGTAAATGATCTTTCGGCGGCGTTTGGCCAGATTGGCCGCTATCGTTACGTCGATCTGTGATACATCTCGGTCAAGGCGGTCGAGTTCCCTGCTAATGCGTTCCTCGACATCCGTGAAAAGCAGTGCGGTCTCCGGAGTAAGGGTTTTCTCAATCAACCTCGTCACAAGTGCATTGGGTTCGTCAAATAAATCTGTCAAAGCGATGCCGAGTTTCTCAAATGCCCTCTGCTGACCTGATTCGACTATCGTAAACGATTGTCGATGAAGTATTGGCGTAATGGGCCGGTCTAGCACACGATACACTTCACTATTCTGCGCAAAATAAGCGATCTCCGCTCCGCCGCCAAAATAACACACGGTCGGAAACAAGAAATCCTGGACTACCGGCCGAAGCATCACGCCGGGGCTGAATCTTTCAGGTTCGGCAAATGCAAGCTTCTGAAGTTCGCCAAGCGAAAATTCCCTTGATCTGTTCTTTGTTCGATACGTGCCATCGCCAGACCGTTTCAAGGCAAGCCTGTGCCCTTCGTCATCAAGCCAAAACAGCGGAAAGTAATCCGCCTCAACCAAAACCTGAGCGTGAAAACCTTCGTCAACAAGCTCGCGGCTGCGAATCGATATCGTGTCAACGATCTCGTCGGACTTGCTAACGGCCGCTGCGAGGAGTGGTGCGGCCAGGCGTTTGAGCCTCGGGTTGATCGGATCAACGAATATCACGCCGTATCTACCAAGTAATGTGGCAAGAGTCTTCAAAAACGCCGCCCCAAATCCGCTTCCGGCGACCCACGATCCATCGAGTATTTCCCGCATTTCGTCAGAGAATTCGGTCTTCGAAAGAGCGTTGAATAGATCGTCGATCTCCGCACTAATCCCATCATCGATCACCACATCGCCGACCTGCAAATCCGCGATATAACTCGCGGGCCGATATTCTGACGAAACTAACTCACCCGATGCACCGATGAAATATGACTTCGACACCTCGTCAAAGTCATGGTCCTCGGTAGCCGCCCAAAAGATGGGAACGGCGCTTGTGCCTGCGGCGGTCAATCGCTCGGCCATCTTGATAGCCGACAGAGCCTTATAGATCGTGTAGAGCGGGCCGGTGAAAAGCCCGGCCTGTTGACCGGTCAGAACAGCAACGGTGTTGCTTTCGCGGAGTCTCTCAATATTCGCCAGCGTCGCGTCACCAGTACCGATCTCGTCATTGATGTCTGCGAGAACATCGCAAACTGCGTTCCTATCGACCCGGTAGTTTGCCAATACTGCGGGAACAAAACCAACGGCATTATCTACGGAAACAGGAACGTTCGGATAGTATTTTTTTAGCGAGCCGGGATCGCGGAGATACTCAAGAAAGAGCCTCGACTGGTGCGGCACTGCAGAAAAGGGCAGGCGCGATAATTTCACTTTAGCGTTTCCGTTTCCAGACTCGCGCTCTGTCGCTGGGTTCAAAATTTCTGGCTCCTTATCTTTCTCAAATTATAGAATTCGAAGCCATAAGTTCAAAATTACAAACAAAAAAGAGCGGCCCGCATCGGACCGCTCGCGTTTCGGTTCAGGAATATTTGCGTCTATTTTTCCGACACAGTTCCGGGCCGCTCAATCTTGTAAACGCCGGATGAATGCGTTGCCGCAAATATTCTGTTCGGATCCTGCGGATCAAATGCGATCGTCCAGAAGCGTCGGCTCGCGAGTTTCATATCCTTATCATCGATGCGTTTCCATTTACTGCCCGCATCGGTAGAAAGGTACATCCCGCCGTCGGTATCAAGAGCACTGGATAATATGATCTCGTCCGAATTGTTCGGGTTGATCAGAATGCTCGTAAAATTGCCAAGCGGAAGATTGCCGCCCCGGCGAGTCCAGGTCTTCCCGTTGTCGCGGCTAAGGTAAAACGTTTGCGTCGTGCCGACATATACGTAATCCGGCCGTTTCGGATCGGTCATGATCGAACTTACCGGGATGTTGTCGACGGGGCCATTCGCGCTGTTTGCGGCTTTTGCCCAGGTCTTGCCATTGTCACGCGAGACGAGCACGCCGGAAGTCGCCGTCCCAACCCAGATCGTTTCGGGCCTAGCGGCTGCGACGTGTATCGCAAAGATGTTGTCGTTCAGGCCGGGGCTGATCGTCAGCTTTTCCCACCCCTTAGTTAGATCGGTCGAACGATAGATGCCCTTGTCGGTACCGACGATCAGTCCGCCTTTTCCGTCGGGAATAGCCTCGATGACCTTTACCTTTTCAGTAATAGCCGGAATAAGTTTCGGTCCCGCAACAGCTACGGCTACCGGCGAAACGCTCGCTGTCTTTTTGACAGGCTTCTTCGCGACAACCTTCTTTTTTACCGGCGCCTTGACCGGCTTAGGGACAGCAAGTTGTGCCCACGAATTGCCGCGATCAGTCGACCGGAAGATACCCAAATTTGTTCCAAGGTAGATAAGATTTGGATTCGCCGGATCTTGTTTCAGAGCAAAAGGCTTGACTCGTGCAACGTCGAGGTTTTTTCCGGGCTGCCATGTCTGTCCGGTGTCATTGCTGACGAAGAAGAAACCGCCGCCGGTCGCGGTATTGTGCGTCGCGGCGTAGAGTCGGTTCGACTGCTGAATGTCCGGAGTGACAAAATAAGCAAAACGGCTCGTAAAGCTAGTGTTGGTCTGTGCAAAGCTCCGGCCGCCATCGGTCGAAACCATCACACCATTATTGTTGGTACCGATAAAGACACGATTTGGTTCCTCGGGATGAACGGCGATCGAATTGATCTCAAGATTTCGCTGCGTCGTCAGAGCCCAAGCTTTCCCGCCGTTGCTCGACATCCAAAATCCCTCGGTCGTGCCGGCGTATATCGTACCGGCGATCGTCGGATGCTGCAAAATGTCACGAGTGCGGCGTGACTGTGATGGTATGCCCTGGATCTTTGACCACTTCTCACCGCCGTTTTGCGATTCGTAAATGCCGCTGCACGCGGATGCGACAATGTAATCGGGGTTCTTAGGATTAACGGTCACCGCGAAGACGTCTGAGTCATCTATCATTCCGTTCTTGATGAGCCGCCAGTTCTTTCCGGCGTCGGTTGTTTTGTACGCCCTCCACCAGGTTCCGGCATACATCGTCGAGTTGTTTCGCGGATCCATCGCCAAAGCATCAACATTGACAGGCATTGAGGTCGAAGATATCTTGTCCCAGTCCGCTCCCGAATTCTTTGACATCCATACGCCGCCGGTTGTTCCGGCGATCAAAATACTCGGATCAAGGCTCGACTGGGTCATCGCATGGATCGATTCATTCTTAAGCTCCTTTGATTCTTTCCAGGTCGCACCCCCGTCGGTCGAGCGGAAAAAACCGCCTGGCTGCTTGTGACGATGGCCCGACGCATAGATGATCCGAGAATCGCGTGCATCGACAAACAACTGGTCTAAAACCAATTCCGGTTTATTAAGATTCACGAGCAGGCTCCACGTACGCCCGGCGTCGGCTGATGTGTGGATCTGTCCGTCGAGCGTGCTGACATACAGGCGGTTCTTGTCCTTTGGATCGATCGCGATGACGCGAACATCGCCGCCCGTCGGGCCAACCACCTGCCAGTCGTTAAAACCGGCTGGTTCGGGTAGAACATCCGGAACCGATGCAAATGCAATACCTGAGGACTGCAATAGCGCGATGGTGATAATTAGAACAAGGGCTTTCTTTGAGTTGATAATGTACGTCATATTTCGCGTTACCTGGATCGAGTGAAGGAACCGTCGGATCGATAACATAGATACAACCGACGACTGATTTGATGGCGCAAACTGTTAAGGAGTTTGCGATCCAATAACCCGCAAATCAATAACTAACGGTTGCTGAAATGAGCCTGTTCGCTCACTAGACCAATCTTACAAAATTACCGGAGTAAAAGAAAGAGAAAAGCGGCCGGACTCAGCGATGAGTCCGGCCGCTTGATCTATGTTTGCACCTCGGGTGAGATGCAAAGCGATGGTTCTTATGGATTCGGCCTGTCAGCACCAGCCGGGACGGTGTAGAACTTGGTCGATTCACCAGTTCCATTGTCCGGACCATCGACAAACGTCACGCGGCTCACGTCATACTTACGGAAGTTGATTGCCTTCATGATCTGAGCACGACGCTTCTTGACCTGTGCGGGCGTTCCGTAGTTGATGATGTAGCCCTGAGCACTCGGATTGTTGTTCAACTGGATATAGAAGTTGTCAACACGTGCCTTGACGTCATCGTCAGTTGCCTTACCAAACTCGTCAACGATGTTCGGGGTTGGCTTCGAGGCGACTCCAGCCGTTTCAGATGCCGTCGTAGGACATGCACCGCAATTAGCCGGCCGATCACCGAATGCAACCTCAAGCGTAGCTGTCACGGTCTGACCGGCATCGGCCTCAGTAGTGCTGACCGTGATGCTCGGCGTTCCCTGACCGGAAACGATCGTACCGCGTGAAACTGTCCAATTGTAGGAAGTTGCACCGCTCGCTGTCGCCGTAAAGGTCATGTTCGAGCCAGGACTGGTGATACCAGCCGGGCCGCTGATCGATACGCCGGCACAAGTAGGACATTCCGGAGCCGGAGGAACACAATCCGCACACTCTTCAACACGGATCGTCTTTGTGTCGGTCTTGCCGCAAATACCGCAACCGTCGTCGACACCAGTGGTGATCGTGTAAGTTCCAGCCTGAGCGTTGCTTAGATCCCAGGTGACATTTGCTCCTGTTCCGACAACGCGTCCGCCAGAGACGGTGTAATTGTAGGTAAGGACGTCATTCTCAGGATCGCTCGCTCGAGTCGCAACACTTATCGTCTTGCCGCTATCTCTGCATGCACCCGAGCGGGATGTAAAGCCCGGACGGCAAGGAAGCGTGATAACCGTAGCACCGAGGGTAACCGAATCGACATTAGCCGGTTTGTTCTCGATCTCGCCCCTACGCTTGTCGCGACGGCCGATCCAGAACTGGCCAATGTAACCATGCGGGTCATTCGAAAGGCCAATACCACTCGGCGGACCCGTAACGTTCGAAGTAACCGTCGTCGGAACACAGCCTGTAAGTGGCACAGGCCCACAGAGAACCGTCACAGAACTACTCGATGAGACATCGCTAAAGCTCTTGAAGTCCTGCTGGTTAAAGTTGTGTCGATAGGCCAGGCCAAATCCAAACCAGCGACGCGGATACACGCGGAAGCCGGCGACGCCGTCCATCGGATCCTGCTCCATACCATTCGGGGTGCGGCCGCCAACGTAGTTCAAAGAGCGGAACTCAAGGATCGGTTGGAAATGCTTATTGACCGGAAAGTCAACGCCGACCGAATACGTGAATTCATCGCCCGGATCATGCATGACAAAGTCCGTGCCGCCAAAAGTTCCGGTGACCTTGCTTGTGTAAACATAGCCGGCATTGAACGAAACGTTTGCCCACTTGGTCGCTCTTGCGTCAATAAAGTAGGTCACGCCAAGGTCGCCTTTATTGCTGCCACGTCCCGCACCGCGCTGCATCTGATTAAATCCGGCAAAACCCGAAGCGGTGTCAGGATAGTAACGATAGAACATTGAAATGCCGTGGCCCCATGCAGCCATGCTGTCATTGAACCGCCACTTGAATCCGAACGTCATATCGTTAAAGGCCGACTGGCCCCACGTTCGATTAAGGAACGGGGCATCCGCGAGGTAGTTCGGGACACTCGAGAAACTCGCCGGGGCACTTGCTCCGTTAGCGATCGTAGTGGTTGTGAGAACTATGCCTGGCAGTATGCCGCCATAAACCGACCCGACACCCGGAAAGAGAGCCGACGCTCCGCCAGCTCGAGGGGGCCCGAGGGTCGGGGTTGTCGTGATCGTCGGAATGTAGAACAGTGCTCCGGTATAAGGGAACGAAGCAAACGGGGCGTTGAGCGGACGAAATACCGCACGGCCACCGGCACCAGGCTCCAAAACGATGGCAGCGGGACGACGATTCACGCCATTTATCAGCAGTGTTGAATTCGGCAGATAGAAGCCCGACAAATTCTGCGGTGAATTTACCTTAACCCCTCTGTAGCTCTCGGTCGTGAAGAACAATTCGAAACGGTTCGAAAGTCCAACCTGAAAGCTAAGCGGTACGGAGCTGATATCAACATTACCCGGATCGCGGTCATAGTTGCTGAGCGCCGCGCTCAACGTGTATTCACCCTTTCTTAGGGTTGAACTGTCATAGACAGTAAAAAGACCTGTCGGGCCGCCTACCGCCCCGCCAGTTCCAACAGTCGGTGCCGTGTTACGATCTTCCTTCTCAGATTTCTGAGCAGGCACAGCAAACGCGAGCATTAACAATATTAAAGTAGCGAGATACGCTCTGTTAGCGAGTTTCATCACATTCCTCCGCCGAAATAGAAAATTAAATTTCAATGTCAAAAGCAACTTCGATCGCCCAGTATAATGAGCATCGTCGAACAATTTCTTGAATTATCACACACGCTTAAGAAACTTGCCAAATGGCTGAGCCCGACAAACTTCCGCGTGCTATAAGGATAAAGCTATACTTACGTTAAGGTTATATAATGGTTCTCTAGTTAAAGTCAATACCAAAACTCGATTCCCATAGCCCTTGACCTTATCCTACCTACCTGCCAAAAGCAAGCATTATCAACGCATATAAATATTTTTCTAGGCGTAAATGCCACGCATTCTGGTGTCATAGGCGACACGGTCGATCGCGAGCATATAGGCCGCGGTACGCGAATCAACATTGTGTTTTTCGGCATAATGAACAAGTTCGTTAAAGCTGGCCACCATTTTGTCCTCAAGCCTTGCATTTACTTCGGCCTCAGACCAGAAATAACCCATTCGATCCTGTACCCACTCAAAGTACGAAACTGTAACTCCGCCGGCATTTGCGAGGATGTCAGGAATGACGAAAACGCCGTTATCATGCAGTATTTTGTCGGCTTTCGGTGTGGTCGGGCCGTTTGCACCTTCTGCCAGGATCTTGCACCTTATACGATCTGCGTTCTCAGATGTGATCTGGTTCTCAGTCGCGCACGGGGCCAGCACGTCGCATTCGATCTCGAGGAGGGCCTTATTATCGACCGTTTCGACGTCGGGATAGCCCGCAAGCGATTTGTTGTTTTTAAGGTATTCGAGAACGTGCGGAATATTCAAACCATCCTTCTTATAGATCCCGCCGCCGACATCCGAAATGGCAACGATCTTGTAGCCTTTCTGGTGCATCAATTCGGCGCCGATGCCTCCAACATTTCCCGATCCCTGAACAACTACGCTGGTCTGCTCTGGTGTCAAATTGAGCCGTTTGATCGCTTCATTGACCGTAAACATCACACCGCGCCCGGTCGCTTCTCGGCGGCCAAGTGAGCCACCAATGGCGACGGGCTTGCCAGTCACCACAGCATTGACCGTGTGGCGCATATGCATTGAGTAGGTATCCATGATCCAGGCCATTGTCTGTTCGCCTGTGTTCATATCAGGCGCCGGAACATCTTTGTCCGGCCCGATAAAGTCAATGAGCTCAGAGGTATAACGGCGAGTCATTCTCTCGAGTTCCCCGATCGACATCTGATGAGGGTCGCAGATAATACCGCCTTTCGCACCGCCAAAGGGCACGTTCACAACTGCGCATTTCCAGGTCATCCATGCCGATAAGGCCTTGACCTCGTCGAGAGAAACGTCGGGGGCGTACCGAATACCTCCCTTTGCCGGTCCTCGCGCAAAATTGTGCTGAACGCGAAAGCCCTCAAATACCTGTATGTGTCCCGTGTCCATTCGAACGGGAATGTAAACCTTGATCTCACGTGAGGGAACGCGCATCACGGCGTACAGATCTTCTTCCAGATTTAACAGTTTGGCGGCGCGGTCAAAGCGCTCGCTCATTGCCTCGAACGGATTCTTTTCGTCGCTGCCGCGAAAACGCCGCATCTCATCAGCCATCGGATTTGCCATTTCTAAAACTCTCCAAAAGGTCTCTTCAAATTTCTTCGATCCCGTTCCTTACGTTACTGTCCAACACACCGAAGTGAAATAGCATCTCAACTCTCCGTGAAGAGGAGTTGAGCGGGCTAAGGTATGGGCGCTTTGGATAATGATAAATTTCACGATGCGATCATTTATTTGGAAGGAAAACGCTCATCGCAAGCGCGTCTGAGATCAATTTGGAAATCTTAACTTACCAAAAAGTGAGACGCAAATGATTGAGAATAAAAAACAGACGGCATGGCCAATACTGTTTTTGTGGACGTTTTAAGGCGGCAATGCTAAAATCCCTTTATTCACTCACCGAGATGTACCCTGAAAGGCGCGAAGTTTTACCATTGATCCGACGTACTGCCATTACCGCGTTCATCGCGATCAGTCTCCTCGCGATGTCAAATTACGGAACCCTCGGCCAAGGTGAGGTCGAAGACGAAGATCCGGTAGCCGTCTTTAATCAGGCCCAGGACATCCATGAAAAGGGCGATCTCGCAGGTGCGATCAAGCTCTACGAAAAGGCCCTCAAGATTCTGCCCGAGTTTCCCGAGGCAGAATATCAACGCGGCGTGGCATATCTCGCTTTAGGCAAGACCGCCGATGCCGAGTCGGCATTCCGGCGTGCGGTCGAACTGCGTGCGGACTGGTCGCTTGCCCAGACGGGCCTTGCTTCCCTGCTCGTGAATAAAGGCGAGTATGTCGAATCGGAGAAGCTGCTTGCGAAAGTGCTCGAATCCGAGCCGCAGAATCCGCCTGCACTCACGGCAATGATCGACCTGCGATTGCGAACCAACGCGACGCATCCGCAACTTCGCGACCTGCTCGCTAAGATCATCCCGCTGACCGGAAAGGCAAATCCTACGGCCTCGCTGTGGAATGCCCGTGCCGCACTTGAATCTGTGTTGGGCATGAGCCGTGATGCAAAAGCAAGCCTGACGGGCGCTCTTTCTGTCGATCCTAAGAACCGCAATGCTTTGTTTCAACTCGCCGACGTTGCTGTCGCCGAGGGCGATATTGTCAAGGCAAATGAATTGTTGACACGGCTGGACAATGGCTCGCCGCCAACAGATGCGCTGCGGCTGCTGAAGGCAAACATCCTTGCATTCGAGGGTAAATTTGACGATGCGATCACTCAGCTTGACGCCATCGCGTTGCCCGGCCCATCGGCCAACGACCTGCGGAAACGGATCGCGGCTATCCGCTCGACAAATCCTGCGGGACTCGAAAAGCAGCTCGAAAATGATGCACGAAACGCGACGATCCTGGGCCGCCTTTGCTCGCTATATCGTAGGGAAAACCCGGCAAAGGCTCTGGCTTTTTGCCGGCGGGCTAATGAAGCTGAGCCGACAAACATGAACCACGCGATAGGGTATGGAGCGGCTCTGGTGCAGGCAAAACAGTTTGACTCAGCCGTCAACATTTTGCAGAAGATAGTCGCGATAGTTCCTGACAACGCGACTGCTCATGCTAATCTTGGAACTGCTCTTTTTCAATTGAAACGGTACCCAGAAGCCAAAGAACAGTTCGAATGGCTGACGGCGGCGCAGCCTCGGGCTGCTGGAGCATATCTCTTTCTCGGAATCGTTTACGACGAACTCAACGAGTATCTCGACGCCGCGGCGAATTATCAGCAATATTTGAAACTCGCGGACGCGGTAGAGAACAAGCTGGATATCGAAAAGGTAAACCTGCGAATGCCGCAGATACAGCGGCTGATAAAGGAAGGCAAGGGGAAGAAGAAGTGATCCAATTAAAAATGCAAAATGTAAAATGCAAAAACCGGACGGCGACGACCGCTCTGTTTTTTTTCATTTTGCATTTTGCATTTTGCATTAGCGGCTTCGCCCAAGACGATGAGGTTGCTCCGCCGCCATTGAAGGTCTTTTCGAAGGAAGAACGTTCGAGGCTTGACGCAAAATCCGATCTAAAGGATCGCACTAAGCTTGCACTTGAGCTCATGGATCTGCGGCTCGACGCGGCTGAGAAGTTTGCGGCCGGACAGGAATTTGAACCAATGTTTCGCGAACTCGGCAGCTTTCACGCCCTGATGGACGAAAGCCTAGAATTCCTTGGCCACCGCGATACCGGTTCCAACGGCAAGGTTCTCGACAATTTCAAACGGCTCGAGATTGGCCTGCGTGGGTTCTCGCCGCGTATCGAGACCATTCGACGCGAGCTGCCGATCAGATACGACGATTACGTCCGAAAGCTGATGAAATACGTGCGTGACGCCCGCACCCGTGCCGTCGATCCGCTATTTGGCGAGACCGTGATAAAACCTAAGAGCGAATATTGAAAGCTGACAAAACGAAACGATCATGGAAAAGACAATTAACGATATACGAAAACCTTTCGGGGTATTGTTGGGCCTTGCGTTGTTACTTTTCACCTTTCACTTTTCACTTGTCACTGCCAATGCCCAACGCGATTACTTTACCGCCGAAGAGATCGAGATCATCCGCTACGAACAGGAGATCGATCAGCGGATCGACGTGCTCGTACACGCGATCGACCGGCGATTCGCCGTGCTTAAGATCGAGGTAAACGCCCCGAAGCGGCCCAAAAAAGATGAAACCTGGGGCGAATTACCGACCGGTACACGCAACCAGCTGCTCTACGACATCAAACGCATCCTGCAAAAGGCGATCGATGACATCGACAGCCTGGCCGAACGGCCCGATTCGGCCGTAATATTTGTTGATCCGGCCGACCCGAAAGAAAGACGATCGAAAGGCTTTGCCGAGCTATTCCCAAAAGCCGTCCGCAGCCTCGCGACGGCCGCAAAACGCTACGGCCCAGTCCTAAAAGCCGAACTCGACAAAAACAACGAAATGTCCGAAAAAGGCTCGATCCTCGACAGCCTCGAAATGTGCGACGAGATCATCGCGTCGGTCGCCAAACTACCCGCTGAGGTGAGAAAAACGAAAAATTAGATTCGAAGCGGAATGTTCATTTAAAAATGCTGTAACCGAGATCCGCCTGGAAGACCGGATATTCACACAAACCGTCCTTATTATCTGACAATTTCTGTCATTTCGGGCAAACTTCCGCGAGCTCGATGCTCTCCTCGATCGAGCGTTCGTTTCACACGAAACGCTGGCAAACACTACGCCAAACGTCGTGCCGACTGGCTTCATCCGCCGAATGGCACACCGATTGCCGATGTAGCCGTGGAGAAAGTGTGCTACTTCGCCCCACAAGGAGAATGCAATGACAAAACATTCAAAAACCGCGGCGAGCGGATTCTCGCTAATTGAACTTCTTATCGTAGTTTTAGTGATCGGCGTTATCGCCGCGATCGCGATCCCCAATCTGATGGCCTCGAGGCGTGCTGCTAACGAAGGTTCGGCAATTTCCGACCTGCGGATGTACCACAGCGCTCAGATGACCTACGCGACCTCGATCGGGCGCGGAAGCTTTGCGGGCAGCACGACGCTAAACACAGACGCCTTTAACGAACTCGGCGCGGCGGGCATCATCGATGCCCATATCGCAGCGGGCTCAAAGAGCGGATATCTATTTTCCGGGATGAAGATCGACGCCAGCGGATCAACACAGTCCAGCTTCTGCGGCCGTGCGATACCGATCGTCGCTGACGGACTAACGGCCACCGGTCCCAGAAACGTCGCGATCTCAACCGACGGTGTCGTCTACACCGGGTTAGCCCCGATCGTGACCAGCGCAAACTGTTCAAACGTCGCTGGCGTTGCCAGCGTCACCGGCGGAACGCCGCTCGGCAACTAAATAATTCGTACAACTTCGCTCATTCCCAGGTATTGATACTTCAATCGAGAGCGTTCCTCTGGTCGCGGCCAAAAACCGCGGCCTTTTTTGCGCGATCGGTACTCCCGAACTTGTACCTGTGCACACTGCTAACTTAAACTTCAAGTTATGTCAGAAACAGAACTGAAACGGACGCCGCTTAATGCGGTTCATCGGGCACTTGGCGGGCGGATGGTGGATTTTGGCGGCTGGGATATGCCGGTGCAATATCCGGCTGGCGTGATCGAGGAGCATATGCGTTGCCGCACGCGTGCGGGGCTCTTTGATGTGTCGCACATGGGCGAGATCTGGGTCGAGGGCAGTGGGGCGATCGCGTTTGTAGATCGGTTGACGACCAATGATGTGACCAAACTGGTGGACGGACAGGCACATTATTCGGCATTGCCAAACGACGACGGCGGCGTGGTCGATGACCTATTGGTCTATCGATTCGGCCCCGAAAAGCTTTTGCTCGTGGTCAACGCGGGAACAACGGATAAAGACTTTGCGTGGATCGAGTCGCATCATTCCGACGCAGATGACTGCGGGATATCAAACGCCAGTTCAGATTATTGCCAGATCGCGATCCAAGGGCCGGATGCGGTTGGTATTCTTCAAAAGCTAACCGAGACTGAGCTTGAGCCGATCAAGTACTATCATTTTTCGACAGGCAAGATTGATGGGGTGGATGCGATAATTTCGCGGACCGGTTATACGGGCGAGGATGGATTTGAGGTGTATGCGGCACCGGAATTTGCCGAGCAGCTTTGGCGAAAGATGCTTGATACGGGCAATTACGGATCGCCGGACGGCATGCTTCCCTGCGGACTCGCGGCTCGCAATACTCTAAGATTGGAGTCCGCAATGTCACTCTACGGCCATGAACTTGGCGACGACATCTCAACGTACGAGGCAAATCTCGGCTGGATCACGAAGTTGAATAAGGAGAGCGACTTTACGGGGCGCGATAAACTCGCCGCACAGAAGGAAGCGGGCCTTACGCGAAAGATCGCCGGATTTGAAATGACCGAGCCGGGCATTGCCCGCGACGGTTATGACGTGTATTGTGAAGGCGAGAAATGCGGCGTTGTAACATCAGGCTCGCCGGCTCCGTTCTTAAAAAAGAACATCGGCCTCGCGTTTTTGCCGCCTGACTTTGCAAATGTCGGGCAAGAAATTAGAATTGATGTCAGAGGTAAACATCTTGCGGCGGTGGTAGTACAGACACCGTTTTATAAGAGGCAAAAATAGCTAGCGGCTAGGGTTTTGGATGTTTGGTTTTTGCAAAAACCGACGACCAAAAGCCAAAGACCATAACGAAATTATGTCGAACATTCCTGAACACTTACGTTACAGCAAAGACCACGAATGGGTCGCCGTCGATGGCGATATCGCGACAATCGGTATTACCGATTACGCACAGCATTCGCTTGGCGATGTTGTTTATATTGATATGCCGCGTGTTGGCGATAAATTTGCAATGCACGAGGCCTTTGGCTCGGTCGAATCCGTCAAGGCGGTCTCGGAGATATTCGTCCCTGTGGCGGGCGAGATCACCGAGGTCAACGATGGCCTCAACGACACGCCCGAGGCTGTAAACAATGATCCTTACTCGGCTGGATGGATGATCAAGCTCAAAATGGACAACCCGCTCGAAGCCGACGCAATGCTCGCGGCCGTCGAATACGAAGAGTACTTAGAGGCGAGTGCCTAAGAAGGTTTTCGGTTTTCGGTTTTTGGTCTTTGCAAAAACCCAAGACCGAAAACCCAAAACCGACTGATCAAATGAGATATATACCAAATTCGCCCGAGGAACGTGCCGAGATGCTCGGCCTCCTCGGGCTTTCTAATGCGGGCGATCTTTTTCGCTCGATCCCCAGTAATGTTCAGCTAAATAGGCCGCTAAATGTGACCGATCCGCTGGCGGAATCCGAAGTGATCGCTGCGATGGAAGCGATGGCAGCAAAGAACACTGCGGCAACCAAACCATCGTTTCTCGGTGCCGGCGTCTATTCGCATTTTTCGCCGACTGTCGTCGATCATCTTATCCAGCGAAGCGAATTTTTCACGTCGTACACGCCCTATCAGCCAGAGATCTCGCAGGGCACGCTGCAATACATCTTCGAATTCCAAACTCTCGTCTGCCAACTCACGGGAATGGAGGTCGCGAACGCCTCGATGTACGACGGCTCGACCGCGATGGCCGAGGCGTATCTGATGGCTCAACGTGTAACACGCCGAAACAAGATCGTCGTCGCGACGAGCGTCCATCCGGAATATCGCGAGGTCGCGAAAACCTATACGCAACACGGGGAGGCCGAGATAGTTGAGGTCGCGTTTGATGAAGAAACGGGACGTGTTGCGGATCTATCAGCACTAGACGACAAGACGGCGGCGTTGGTCGTGCAGTCGCCAAATTTCTTTGGCTGTGTCGAAGATCTGCAGGCTCTCGCCGATGCCGCACACGCCGTTGGTGCGCTCTTCATCGTCGTCGTGACCGAAGCGATCTCGTTCGGGCTGCTCAAATCGCCCGGCTCTTGTGGTGCCGACATCGTCGTCGGCGAAGGCCAGTCGTGGGGTGTTCCGATGAGTTTTGGCGGGCCGCATGTCGGTCTGTTTGCGACGCAGGAAAAGTACATCCGCCAAATGCCCGGCCGCCTGTGTGGCGTCGCGTATGACAAGAATGGCAATCGCGGCTTTGTACTGACGTTATCGACTCGCGAGCAACACATCCGCCGTGAAAAAGCGACCTCAAATATCTGCACAAACCAAGGCCTCATCGCCCTCGCCGCCACCATTTACATGGAAACGATGGGGAAAAAAGGCCTACAGGAAGTTGCCGAACAAAACGCTCAAAAAGCGGCCTACGCGAAACAGCAGATCGCTGCGGTCGATGGGTATTCGTTTCCTTTTTTGTCGCCGACATTCAACGAATTTGTGGTGCGTGGGCCAAAACCAGCGACAGACATTCTCGAAACCGTCCGTCAAAAAGGCGTTATCGGCGGGCTTGCATTGTCCAAATATTACGACGGGCATGATAACGATTTTCTTGTGTGTGTTACCGAAGTGAATTCAAAGACACAGATAGACGAGCTCATTCAAAGCCTGTAGCGGCTGGTGATTGAACCGGGCGAAGAAACCTTTTTCTTGATCTTGTTTCTGGCATTTGTTTTTGTGGTTGGCGTAGTGTTTTTCGTAGGTAATAGGAGGGAACGATGACTGAATCAAACCAATTGAAGATCCATACCGATTTCGATCGACGTCGATTCCTTTCTTCTGTCGGCAAGGGCCTCGGCTTGATGGCCCTCAGTTCCGCGACGGTCGGCTCCTTGTTTAGAGATGTACAAGCGGCAGGCAAGGCGATCGTGCATCTGTCGCCGATGGAGGCCGCGGTGGATGAAGATTATTGGGCGACAATACAGCAAGCGTTTTCGGTGACACGCGGCATCGTCAATCTTAATAACGGTGGCGTTTCGCCCAGTCCGCGGATGGTGACGGAGGCTTTTGTCCGTTACACGTGGCAGCAGGAAGACGCAACCGCATACACGATGTGGCAAATACTGGAGCCACAATCGGAAACGGTGAGGACAGGCTTGGCTGAGGTTTTCGGCTGCTCGGCTGAGGAGATCGCGATCACGCGAAACGCAAGCGAGTCGCTCGAAATTCTGTTGATGGGCATGGACTTCAAGTCGGGCGACGAGATATTGACCACGACGCAGGATTATCCGCGGATGATCACTACGCTCAAACAGCGTGAGCTGCGCGAGGGCCTGAAGCTCAATCTCATCAAGATCCCGCTGGCTCCAAGCAATGTCGATGACATCGCAGCGGCGTTTGAAAGGGCCGTCACGCCGAGGACAAAGCTGATCCTTATTTCGCATCAAATAAACCTGACCGGACAGATCTTACCCGTAAGGAAAGTCTGCGAAATGGCACGCTCGAAAGGCATCGAGACGATCGTCGATGGCGCACATGCGTTCGCTCAATTCGATTTCAAACGCGACGACCTGCAATGCGATTACTACGGCACTTCCCTACACAAATGGATCTATGCTCCAAAGGGTACGGGAATGCTCTATGTCAAAAAAGACAAGATCGCGAAGGTATGGGCGCTGATGGCGGCTGAGGACAAAAACAGGAATGACATCCGCAAATTCGAAGAGATCGGTACACACTCGGCCGCGATGCGGCTCGCGATCGGCGAATCGGTTCTGTTTCACAACGCGATCGGCGGTAAGCGCAAAGAAGAACGCCTGCGTTATCTCTCGCGTTACTGGATGAACAAGCTCAAGGACGTGCCAAAGGTCGGCTTTAACACATCCTTCGACCCGAAGCAGTCGTGCGCGATCGCTAATTTCAAGATCGACGGCATCGATCCGGTCGCCATCGGCTCACATCTGATGTCGAAGCACAAGATCTTCACAACGCCGATCGTTCACGAAGAATTTACCGGCATTCGCATAACGCCAAACGTTTACACCACGCTCTGGGAACTCGACCGCTTCACCGAGATCGTCGAGTCAATAGCGAGGAAAGGATTGCCGAAAGCATAGTCGGACCGCAGGCTGCCAGCCTGGGAATGTAGTTTTTTATGAGCATTAAGAAAGTCACACAACACCCAACCCAGAATGAGGGTTTGATCTTTGAGCGTTCGCAGGGCGGGCGTGTCGGTTATCATCTGCCGACGCTGGACGTGCCGATCACGCATAATATTTTGCCCGCCGAATTGCGTCGCGACGACGATCTCGATGGCGTGCCTGAGGTTTCTGAGGTTGATGTCGTTCGTCATTTTACGCGGATCTCGACATGGAACTATTCGATCGATCTCGGTATGTATCCGCTTGGATCGTGCACGATGAAATATAATTCGCGGCTCAATGAGAAGGTTGCGAGGATTGGCGGTTTTGCCGGACTTCATCCGCTTGCTCCTGAGGAAGAATCGCAGGGGGCTTTGGAACTGATCTACAAACTTCAGAAAGATCTTTGCGAGATCACGGGGCTGCCTGGCATTTCGCTTCAGCCGGCAGCCGGAGCTCAGGGAGAGATGACCGGCGTTATGTTAATGCGGGCGTTTCTCGACGAGCGTGACGGCGAAGCGTCGAAAGATCGCCGTGTAATGCTTATTCCGGATTCGGCCCATGGAACCAATCCGGCTTCTGCAGCAGTCGCAGGATTCTCGGTCAAAACCATCCGCTCGACAGCCGAAGGCCTGACCGACATGGACCACCTTCGCGAGCTCTGCAACGAAGGTGGCGTAGCTGGCTTGATGCTTACGAATCCTAATACGGTCGGCATCTTCGAACGCAACATCAAGGAGATCTGTGAGACGATCCACGCCGCTGGCGGCCTTGTCTATATGGACGGAGCCAATATGAATGCTCTAGTCGGCATCGCTCGTCCGGGCGATATGGGCGTTGACGTCATCCACCTCAATCTCCACAAGACATTTTCTACGCCGCACGGTGGCGGTGGCCCTGGTTGCGGGCCGTGTTTGTGTACCGCCGATCTTGCTCCGTTTCTACCAACGCCTCGGGTAGAGAAAGACGGCGAGCGGTATCATTTGAATTACGACTACCCCGGCTCGATCGGCCGTGTTAAGGCATTCTTTGGCAACTTCGGAATGATGGTTCGTGCACTTTCTTACATCTACACCCATGGTAACGACGGACTTAAAGAGGCGACCGAGGCCGCGGTGCTCAACGCAAGATACATTTCCCACGCGCTGGCCGAAATCTACGATGAGCCGTACGCCTCCGATTGTATGCATGAGGCGATTTTTTCTCATAAGCGGCAATCCCCAACGGGCGTCCACACGCTTGACATCGCAAAACGTCTAATAGATTACGGCTTTCATCCTATGACGATCTACTTCCCGCTCGTCGTCGAGGGAGCGATGCTCATTGAGCCGACCGAATCCGTCGGCCGTGCCGATCTCGACGCATTTATCGAAGCCATGATCGACATCGACCAAGAGGCCCAAGAAAACCCGCAACTTGTCATCGACGCCCCGCATTCGACGCGCATCGGCCGGCTTGACGAAGCGACTGCGGCAAGGAAACCCGTACTTCGCTGGAAAATTGATATGGAAACTTTGTCGAAATCGGCGTAAAGTATCTTTCATGCAAACGATAGAAGGAATATTCGACGGTAAGAATTTCATTCCCTTGGAAAGCGTTCCGGTCTCGAAACGTCATCGGGTTATCATTACCTTTGTCGAAGAAATGGACGAAGATGAGGAAATTCGAAGTCTCACCGCGCAAACCGACAGCTTTACGTTCTGGGAAGACGAACGCGAAGATATCTATCAAGACTTTCTCGGAAGTAGTGAGAGCTAGAGCATGAATACTGGTGACATTATTCTGATCCCATTTCCGTTCGCCGAATTCGCCAACGTAAAGGTTAGGCCAGCAGTCGTTGTCTGCGAAACGCGGGACGATTACCGAGACTTGGTGCTATGCGCGATAAGCTCGGTTGTTCGGCCAGTCTTAACGAAGAATGAAATTCTCCTTGCAGCGGATCAAGAGAACAGACTTAGAAAAGAATCGGTCTTAAAAGTCGATAGAATCGTTACAGCGAAATCTCAGAGCGTGATAGCCCGACTTGGCAAGTTGACGTCTTCCGACGAAGCAAGATTTCGGGAAACATTTAAGCAACTTGTAGACTCCACTCCAAAATAGGGACAAAACTATGATCAAGAAAATTCTCATCGCCCTGGTCGCGATCGTCGTTCTGCTTATCGCCGCTGTTACCATCGCCTCCTTTGCGATGCCCACCGATTTTAAGGTAGAGCGTGAGGTCACCATCAATAAGCCAAGGGCTGACATCTACGACTACGTGAAGATACTCAGGAACCAAAACGAATGGGGGCCGTGGCACAAGAGAGAGCCGACCATGAAACAGGAATTTCGCGGCACAGACGGCACAGTTGGCTTTGTGTCGTATTGGAAAGGCGAAAAAGAGGAAACTGGCGAAGGCGAGCAGGAGATCAAGAAGATGGTCGAGAACGAAAGGATCGATACCGAGCTTCGTTTCAAACAGCCTTTTGAATCAAAAGCTGAAGCTCATCTCGTCCTTGAGTCGGCCGGTGACCAGACAAAAGTAAAATGGACATTTGCCGGCTCGATGCCGCGTCCTATGAACGTAACTCTCCTGATGATAGATATGGACAAGGAACTCGGCAAAGACCTCAGCGAAGGCCTTGCTGGTCTTAAGACGGTCATGGAAAAACGATAAACGCGAACTGGCTGCGATCGTTTGAACGCGGATTTGACGAATAGGGAGGATTTGGGCGGATCTAAGTAGTTGATTCGCCGTTTCCGCTTCGTCCGTCAGGTCCGCGTTCAAATATGTTCGAATTACGATCACGTTGTGAATTCTCCGCTCTCAAAAACAAGCGCGATCCTTCGCAAGATCTTTCTGGCGCTGTGGCTCGCGATCGTCGTCGCGGGCGTCGGTTCATATTTGTATGCACCTCATGCATTCACGGCTGAGAATATAGCGGCTTTTATGCTGCGATTTGAAGGTTTGATCTGGGTCGCTTATTTTCTGTTCTCTACGCTTCGCGGGTTTACGCTCCTGCCGAGTACGCCGCTTGTCATCGCCGGAACCATTCTATTTCCGGACCAGCCGTTTGCCGTACTTGGTGTGTCGATGGTTGGAATTCTTCTGTCCTCCACGATGATCTACTACTTTTCAGAGTTTCTTGGATTCGACGATTACTTTGAGAACCACAAACCTGAACTCTCCCAACGTATCAGGGTGAAGCTCGAACATCCGCTCGGTTTCCTGTTCGTGGCCGGATGGGCATTTTTCCCTTTGGTGCCTACGGATCTGGTGTGCTATCTCGCAGGAACGACCAGAATGAAGTTCTGGAAATTCATTCTCGCCGTCGGCGTTGGCGAGATGATCCTCTGCACGTGCTACATATTTTTCGGCGGATCGCTGCTCAAATACGTGCGATGAACCCGAATTTGTCGTATCTTTTAGACCGCACTGTTAATTTCTGCATCAAAGACATTCGGAGGAATCACTAAATGAAAGATTGTGTCACGCAAACGTGTATTGGACGCCGTGAGTTCTTGGTAAAAGCCGGCCTGGTCGCGGGCGGCGCGGTTTTGACTGTTTCGGCCGTAGGAAATGTTTTTGCCGTCTCGCCGTTTGAAGACGTGGTCGTCGCCATCAGTACTGACAGCCCGCTCGCCAAGGTTGGTGGCTCACAGGTCGTTGATTCATCGGCCGGAAAGATTATCGTGATCCGGATCGGTGAGTCAAAGTTCGCGGCGTACTCGGCGATGTGCACTCATAAACGCGGCCCGCTTAGCTATGACGGAAAACAGTTGGCTTGCCCGAAACACGGTTCAAAATTTGATGTCGCAAATGGCAGTGTCGCCAACGGTCCGGCCGAAACGCCGCTTGCCGCCTACAAGGCAAATGGGGGAGCCGAATCCGTTACCATTGTTGTCGGCACTTAGGCCCGATCGTTTCAAATCCGATTACGGCGTGTGATCGCATTGCGGCGATTGCGCGCCTTTTTGTTTTGGGTATATAATCCGCGCAAAAGCGAAACAACTCACCGCCACATCTCCCACCGACGGATTGAGGAGTTCGAATCTTTTTGGAGGACGAACAAATGTTCATGGCAACGATCAGAGGTATTCTCGTAGCTTTTTGCGTAACGATATTCGTCGCCGGCACGGCAACTGCCCAACCGTCCGCCGCCGGGAAACATTTCTCCGATTACAAGGGCATCGCGATCGGGATGAAGACCGACGACGTTCGATCAAAACTCGGGAACCCTAAGGATAAGTCCGACACGATGGATCTCTACGTGTTTTCGGATAGCGAATCGGCCCAGTTTTATTACGACCCGGCTAAGGTCGTCACGGCGATGATGATCACGTATTCGGGTGACCTGACAAAGGCTCCGAGTGTAAAAGATGTCCTGGGCGAGGATGCAGAATTAAAGCCCGACGGCGGAGTCTTTAAGATGATCCGCTTTCCAAAGGCCGGATACTGGATATCGTATAACCGAACCGGCGGAAACGACGCGATCGTAAATATCGCGTTTCAAAAGATCTAGCGAGCCCCAGATCCTATTCCACTAATGTGGTGGTTTGTCACAAAACCGCTTATCTACTAGAATTCCATTAAGTTACATCCTGCATTACAATCTCAATATGACCAGAATCGGGATTCCAAAAGAGATACATCCGGGCGAAAAGCGCGTTGCGGCGACGCCCCAGACGATCTTAAAACTAAGAAAGCTGGGGTTTGAGGTCGCCGTCGAATCGCACGCCGGACACGGCATCAATTGCATCGACAGCGAATATCGCGAGGCTGGTGCGAAGATCATCGACGACACGCGCGAATTGTGGTCGACATCCGACCTGATAATGAAGGTGCGCCCGCCCGAGGAGAACAAGGACCTGGGCGTTCATGAGGCCGATCTTTTGAACAAAGGGGCCCTGCTTGTCGGTTTCATCTGGCCCGCCCAGAACAAAGAAATGCTAGAACGCCTGGCAAAGCGAAAGGCCACGGTCTTTGGCATGGACTGCGTTCCGCGCATCACCCGTGCGCAGAAAATGGATACGCTCTCGGCGATGGCGAATATCGCCGGTTATCGAGCGATCATCGAGGCCGCGAATCATTTTCCGCGATTCTTCACGGGACAAATTACGGCAGCCGGAAAGATCGACCCGGCTAAAGTCTTGATCATCGGTGCGGGTGTCGCTGGGCTTTCCGCGATCGGTGCGGCGAAGGGTCTGGGAGCGATAGTGCGGGCGTTTGACCCGCGTTCGGCAACGAAAGATCAGGTCGCGTCAATGGGAGCGGACTTCCTCGAACTCGATATTAAAGAAGAAGGTGAAGGCAAAGGTGGTTATGCCAAGCAGATGTCGGACGATTTTCTCAAGGCGGAAATGGCACTTTTCGCCGCGCAGGCGATGCAGGTAGACATCATTGTTACCACTGCCCTGATCCCCGGCAAACCTGCTCCAAAACTGATCACACAGGGGATGGTCGAATCGATGAAACCCGGCTCCGTCATCGTCGATCTCGCCGCCGAACAAGGCGGCAACTGCGTCCTCACCGAACCCGGAACCGTCGTCAAACACAAAGGCGTCTCCATCATCGGGTACACTGACCTGCCATCGAGAATGGCGTCGATGTCGTCACAGCTTTATGGAGCATGCATCGTCGCCTTGCTAACCGACCTCGTCGGACCGCAGGCTGCCAGCCTGCCGGTTGAAGACACGCAGGCTGGCAGCCTGCGGTCCGGCGACGCCCAGATACACATCAATCTCGAAGACGAAGTAGTCCGCGGGGCCATCGTCCTTCACGAAGGCAAAATGATGTGGCCGCCACCGGCTGTTGCCGTTACCGCAGCCCCGCCGCCGGAACCCGGTGTTCCGACGAAAAGTTCGGCCAGCGTCGCCGTCGCCAAGGCTGCCTCAAAGGGCCACGGGCATGGTGAAAGTAATGGCATCAACCCGTGGATACTTGCATTCGCCGGCGTCGTGCTATTAGGCATCGGCTTCCTGGTACCGTCCGAGGTCAAAGCAGCCGGGGGCGATACGCTAAGCCATCTGACAGTTTTTATTCTCGCCTGCTTCGTCGGCTTTCAGGTAGTCTGGAGCGTCAAACCGGCTTTACATACTCCGCTCATGAGCGTCACTAATGCCATCAGCGGCATCATTTTAGTCGGCGGCATGCTCCAGCTTGTAGGCACCGATTTAAGCGTGACCACCATCCTCGGAGCCATAGCCGTCCTCGTCGCCGCGATCAATATCGCGGGCGGATTCCTCGTAACTAATCGCATGTTGGCGATGTTTAGAAAATGAACCAAAGCCTAATTACAGTCGCCTACATCGCCGCGAGCGCGTTGTTTATTTTGAGTCTGGGCGGGTTGTCGCAACAGTCGACTGCCAGGCGCGGGAACCTATACGGTATCCTCGGAATGCTGATCGCACTGGTCGCAACTGTATTCGCGATAAAGGATGGCAACTATACCGTTCTCGCGGCGGCTCTAATACCCGGACTCGTTATTGGAGCCATCCTCGCAGCTCGTGTGCAGATGACCTCAATGCCTGAGTTGGTGGCAATGCTGCATAGTTTCGTTGGGCTGGCAGCAGTGTTGGTTGGGTTCGCTACATATCTCGGGCCGCATAAGGCAATGTCGTCGGGCGAGCACACGTTGCACTTGGTCGAGATCTTCCTCGGCGTCATTATTGGTTCGGTCACATTTACAGGGTCGGTCATCGCGTTTCTCAAGCTACGCGGGACCATCGGCGGCAAACCGTTCATGCTCCCCGGGCGCCATTTGATCAATCTGATCATGCTTATCGCAACGATTGGGCTTGGAGCCGCCTTTATTATGTCTCCTGATACGGTGTCCGGACAGTGGCCGCTCCTGATCGCGACCGTGCTTACGGGGATCCTCGGCGTCCACTTCATCATGGCGATCGGCGGCGCGGATATGCCGGTGGTCGTTTCGATGCTCAATAGCTATTCCGGATGGGCAGCAGCGGCAGCGGGCTTTATGCTCGGCAATGACCTACTGATAGTTACCGGTGCACTCGTCGGCGCCAGCGGAGCGATCCTCAGCTATATCATGTGTCAGGGCATGAACCGTTCGTTCGTGAGCGTCATGCTCGGCGGATTTGGTACTGAGGGCGGAACAGCCGCGGCCCCGACCGGCGAACCCCAGGGCGAAGTTCATTCCGTTGACGCCCCCGGCGCCTCCGAGCTTTTGCTTGATGCGAAGAAGATCATCATCATCCCCGGCTACGGCCTCGCGGTCGCTCAGGCTCAGCACTCGCTGGCTGAAGTTTGCAAGATCCTGAAAGAAAAAGGCGTCGAGGTCAAATTCGCGATCCACCCGGTCGCCGGTCGGCTGCCCGGCCACATGAACGTCCTGCTCGCCGAGGCAAATATCCCGTACGACATCGTCTTTGAAATGGATGAGGTCAACGACGACTTCCCCACGACCGACGTCGCCTGGGTCATCGGCGCTAATGACATCGTCAACCCCTCCGCAATGGACGACCCCAATTCCCCTATCGCCGGCATGCCCGTCCTCCACGTCTGGGAATCACGCACCTGCATCGTCATGAAACGCGGCATGGCCAGCGGATATGCCGGTGTGGATAACCCGTTGTTCTATAAGGACAATACGCTGATGCTGTTCGGCGATGCTAAGAAGGTGGTGGATGAGATATTAACTGTCATGCGCGGATAGACTTCCAAAACTCCCCTCCTTACAAAGGAGGGGTGGCAGCCGCCTCGGCTGACGGGGTGGTTTTTGCTAGAATTTCACTCAATAAATGGCAAATGCACGGCGCAAAACCGACGTCCATTCCCTTCCGCACTTGGCAGAATTTCGCCAAGACTTACGCAAGAATCTAACTCCCGCCGAAGCAACATTCTGGAAGATAGTAAAGAACTCAAAGTTCGAAGGCCGCAAATTCGTTCGTCAACACTCGGTCGGCAACTATATTCTCGATTTCTACTGTCCGTCAGAGAAACTCGCGGTGGAACTGGACGGTGCTCGTCACTATAGCGGTCTAGGAGCAGCCGAGGATCGAGAACGAGCGGAGTATCTTAAGACGATTGGAATTATTGTCGTACGGTTTGAAAACCGCGAGGTCTTCGAAGAGACGGAGTGGATGCTCGATGTGATCCGTGGGAACTTCCGGTTCGGCGCGCCAACCTCACCGACCGCACATGCACCGCACGCGACTCTTCGCCACGTAAAAACCACCCCGTCATCCCGATAAAAGACATCGGGATGCCACCCCTCCTTTGTAAGGAGGGGTGCTTTTTGTTGCCGAGTATCTATCGTATTTGGAGGTTAGTTTTGTCAGTAAAGATCGCAAAAGATGAGCCGGAGCGGCAAGCCATTGCCGACATAGAGAAGTATGGACTACATATTATCGCTGTAGCGGAGGACGACCGAGGGCCTGGCTTTGCTTACTCGATCGGCCTTTTCGAAAACTACGCTCACCCTGAGATCATTATCATTGGTCTCAAGCAGTCTCTCGCCCACAAGCTTCTCAATAACATGGCTTTTGACATAAAAAAAGGCAAGACATTTACAACTGGTGAATTCCACGCAGAGGTTCTTGACGATTTTCTCTGCTATTTTGGTGATGTGCCGAAAGCTCATTACCGCGATATTGTCGGCTGGGCACGCTGGTTCTACGAAGGCGACGAGTTTCCTCTTGTGCAGTGCGTCTATCCGACGGTCAAAGGAAAGTTTCCTTGGGAAAGTGATTTCCCTGAAGAAGCTCGGTGGTTTTGCCAGATGTTGACCGCCCCGCCGAAAGAACATTGATCTCTAGTTTAGCTCGATCAGAGCCAACCTCTCCACAACCTTCCCCTTCTCCAAATGCTCCTCGACGATCTCCACTGCATCTTCCGGCTGTACCTGGCCGTACATTGTGCCGTCGGGGTAGACCATGACGGCGGTGCCGATGGAGCAGAAGCCGATGGAGCCGCACTCAGTTAAGACGACTTCGCCCATTGGGTTGCGGCCTTTGGTTTCCTTACCCTGACGCAGGCCTTTTTCAGTGAGGATGCGTGAGAATTCTGCCATGACTTCCTGTCCACCGACGGCCGAGCACGATTTGCCAGTGCAGACGAACACATGCCGCTTGATCGGCGCCTTTAGCATTGGGGCGAGTTTTTCCAGTTCCTCGCGGTCAGTAATAAATTTCGGCTTTACCATACTCTCATATTCTCGCACGAACAGCGCAGATCCTGATGTTGGCTCAAAGCAAAAAAGGTACGCGAACGGCGGCGGGGAATGGCAGAAGGCGAATAACGAAAGAAGTTTGGAAGGAAGTCGATGAATACAGCCCGTCGAGTACAAACTAAACAACCGTCCTCGTAAATCTCTGACTTACCGCACACCAAATTAGGTCTGTTTCTATGAAAAGGGGTAACTTACACGAGGTGCACTTACTAGTTGAACCTACCGTTAATCAACACGATATGAACAGGAAACGAGCAAGCCCCGCAGGTGTGCAATCCTGCGGGGCTTCACTTTTGGCTAGAGAAACTTAGAATTCAGTGCCAGCCCGCTTTCCGCGAAACCCATTGCCATTTTTGAATCGCTCTTCTGCCTTGGTACGCATTTCTGCCGCTTTGGCCTTTTGCTCATCGGTCAGGATTGCAAAGACCTGTGCTTTCGCTTTTTCCTTTTCGACGATCAGTTTTGCCATTACTGCAGCCTGTTCGGCGGCAACGGCTTCGACCTTTGCCTGATCAAATTTGCCATCGGTGCCGAGTACGGCGATCCTTTTGTGGCCGTCACGAAGCTGGGCCATCAATGGATCGACGTTTGCACGGCCTGTTTCCATGATCTCTTTCACCTTGGCTTTCTGCTCGTCAGTCAGATCGAGGCCGCGAAGAAACATCGCGACGCCGTGGTGGCCGCGTCCGCCAAAATGGCGTCCGTCCTTGTCGCCTGCTTTCTGGGCAATTACGAATATGGAACCCGCTATCAACAGAATTCCCGCAGCTGCTGCAAATATTATCTTTTTCATGATGAACTCCTTACTTATGAATCCGAATATAAACTGTCGTTTCCGACACTATGATAGACGAATTGATCTGGGCGGCGAATGTATACAAAATGTTAGTTTGTGTAAAGAAATGTAAAACCCTCACATTGCATTGAGAGAATGGCGTAGAATGCAACTTGTATGGACAAGATCCTGATAATCGACGACGACGAGGAACTCTGCGAATTGGTGTCGGAGTACCTGACTGTCGAGGGGTTTGAGATCGCATGCGTCCACGATGGAAAGGCCGGATTGGAAAGCGCACTCTCGGGCAAATACGATATGGCTATCCTCGATGTGATGCTGCCAAAGATGAATGGCTTTGACGTTCTGCGCAGTTTGCGCGAGCAGTCAAAGCTGCCGGTCATTATGCTCACGGCACGCGGCGATGACATGGAGCGGATCGTCGGGCTCGAGATCGGAGCGGACGACTATTTGCCGAAACCATTTAATCCGCGAGAATTGGCGGCTAGGCTTCGAGCCATATTGCGGCGGGCGGCTGTCGATGCCGAAGGGACAGAGGGGAACGAAAAACTTGATGTCGAGGGTGTTCAATTGTCACCGTCATCCCGTACAGCGATCCGCGACGGCGAGGAATTAAACCTGACGTCAGTTGAATTTGGCTTATTGCACGAGCTGCTGAAAGAGGCCGGCAAGATCGTTAAGAAAGAAGATCTCAGCGAGATCGTACTTGAACGTAAGCTCTCACCCTACGACCGCAGCCTTGATATGCACATCAGCAACCTGCGCAAAAAGCTCGGGGCTCGAGCGGACGGCAGTGATCGGATCAAGACTATCCGTTCGGTTGGATATATTTACACGACAGTATGAAGTTATTCGTAAAGATCTTTCTTTGGTTTCTGGCGGCGATAGCTCTGATGTTCGGCGTGATCGTTTTTGTTACGCGAACATTTCAAACGGATCCGATGAACAGCCGATTTCAGCGCTCGACGCGAAATCAGATGATCGTCTATGCCGGCACCGCTACACAGATCGCCGGTGGTGAGGGCGAGGAGGGCCTCAGAAAATTTCTGACCCGCCTTCGCGATCTCGAACCTCCCCGCGAGGTCGATCTCGTCGCGGAGGACGGCAGCGTTTGGTTTGGCGAAGACGCCGATATTGCAGATTCTAAGGATCTGATCGCAAGAACGCGTGCGAGCGGTGGTGCCGAGACTGATTTTTCGGCTGAGGAACGCTCGATCGCGGCCGCACCTGTGACATTTCCCGATGGGCGCCGGTTTGTGATGGTTTTGCAGTGGGAACGTTCGGCCCCACCATCATTATTCTTCGGATCATGGCTTGGCTGGATGCGGCTCGGCGGCCTGTTGGTCACTGCGATAATCTTCTGCTCTTTGCTTGCTCTTTATTTAACGTCGCCGATCAGAAAACTCCGACGTGCAACGCGCCAACTTGCCGATGGGGACCTCGCCACACGTGTCGAACCAAGCGTCGGCCGCCGTCGTGACGAACTTGCCGATCTCGCTCGTGATTTCGACGATATGGCGGAGCGGATCGAGACGCTCATCCTCACGCAGAAACGGCTTAACAGTGATATCTCGCACGAATTGCGGTCACCTTTGGCACGTATGAATGTTGCCCTCGAGATCGCAAAGCAAAAATCAACGGCTGAATCAACTCCACTTCTCGAACGTATCGAGGCCGAATCTAACCGACTGAATGAGATGATCGGCCGTTTGCTGATACTCGCTAAACTCGAAAGCGGCTCTGAGGATGTCGAGCGTGTAAGGCTTGACCTTGCGGAGATCGTCCGCGATGTTGCGGCCGATGCGGATTTTGAAGCTCAAGCCAAAGGAAAGTTTGTCGAGGTCTCGACCGCGGACAGCGTTTCGGTAATGGGCAGCGAAAATTTGCTCAGGAGCGCCGTCGAGAATGTTCTCAGGAATGCAGTTCGATATACGGCTGACAGAACGGTCGTCGACGTTTCCCTTACCTCGAGTAACGGGCACGCCGTTTTGCGGATAGCGGATCACGGCGGCGGTGTACCTGAGGACGAGCTGCCAAATCTATTCCGGCCGTTCTATCGCGTCGGTGAGGCTCGCGAACGAAAGACCGGTGGTATTGGACTTGGACTTGCGATCGCCGAAAGAGCAGTCAAAGCTCACAAGGGATCGATAAGCGCTCACAACAAAGGGGATGGGCTTGTCGTCGAGATCACACTGGACAAGGTAGCAACAAAATGATCACTCGGCAGTGCCGCTTTGGTACCTGAACTGCAAGCCTGTGCGTTGAATACGTTTAGAACGCCCGTCAGGCGAGTGCGTCCATTTCGATAGCGTTAAAATCCAGTCGACAACCGTCGAATCATATCGATCAATCGCCTTTTCGTGCGGCCGCAAACGACCTGATCGCGAGCAAGACGAAGATCAGGCAAACCACCGCCATCGATACCTGAGAGAGCACGGCGGGCGATAAGACCAATTCGGTTACCTTCATCAACAGCCTTCCAGCCGTCAGGATAAAACCCAACAAGGCAACGACGACCGCGACGTGCATAAGGTGCTTACGCAGCCCTTCGCTCGCTTGGGCCACTCCGCCACAGATGACCATCACAATGCCAAAAAAAGCAGGTATCAGAGCAGTTATGCTGGCCGTTCCGGCGTTCATTCCATAAACATAGCCCGCCGCGCCGATCGCGATCAGGAGAATTCCGCAGAGTATTGAGGTTATTGGCATAGATTTATTTTGGAGCTGTGATCTTAGCCTGAAGCTTGGCTCCGAGTTCAGCATCGAGCAGGTCGAGTTTTATTTTTTGTTCACGTGCCAACGCCAAATTTCCCTGCCTTACATATATCACGCCGAGGCCATATATCGCGTCGGCATTCTTTGCGTTTAGGGCCAAGGCACGTTCGTACGATCCCCTAGCAAGCAGATCCTGATTAGTATTTAAATAGGCATCCGCCAGGTACAGGTGCGCGGTTTCGTAACTTGGTAAAAGCTCAGCCGCCTTTTTGTAATACGGTATCGAACCCAGGTAGTTGGAATTATTGTAATACGAATTGCCGAGGTTCAGATGGTTGTCGGCATTATTCGGTTCGAGACGGAGTGCGTTGTTAAATGCTGTGATGGCATCCGGGAATTGTTTTAGGCTGTTGTAACAATTGCCCATCTCTCTATAGGCGGCGGCCAGATCGGCTTTTTTGCTTACGGCAGCCTTGAACATAGTTACTGCCTCAGTGAACTTCTTTGCTTCCTGATAGTTCTTTCCAAGCTCGTAATAGGCCCAGCCGTTGGTCGTTCCCAGAGCGACCGCTTTCTCAAACATTCGAGTCGCATCGGCCGTCCGTTTTAGAGCGTCGTACGCCAAGCCAAGCCGGTAGGCGCTGTCGAAGCTAGCTGCATCGAGAACAATCGATCTTTCGAAGGCCTGAGCCGCCGCCGTGTAATTTTTTTGCGTATGGTGGGCGATCCCCAATTCACGATACGCGTGGGCATTATTCGGGTCATACTCAAGGGCCTTCATATATGAAGCGATCGCCTCATTGTAGAGTTTTAGACTATCGAGAGAATTTCCAAGCCAAATGTGAGCATCGACATAGTTTGGCTGGTAGCGTATCGCCTCGCGGTACGCGGCTGCAGCCTGTGTGTAACGCTTTAAGTTGTATTGTGAGCTTCCGACGTAATAGTGTGCTTTAGCGTAATCAGGCTTGACCCGGATCGCAGTCTGTAACTCGGGAATTGCCAATTCATAGCGAGCGGTATTGTAGTAACACAATCCGATATTGTAATAGGCTGCCGAATCATTTGGCTGCATCGTGAGATATTGCCTAAAGCTAGCGACAGCGGCGTCATACTGCTTTGCGCCAAACTGCTGCACCGCCTGATCGTAGACCGCCTTGGCATCCTGCGCATTGATCGAAACCACGCTGGCCGCTAATAGTGTGAATATAAGCGCAAATGTTCGTGCCACTCTCATTATTATTTTCACTCCTACAAAAGGTACTTTGGCCGGAAACAGAGCCATTTTCTCGCAAATCGCTCCAAAAGCAAAGGTGCTCCGCGAAAAGGTGCTCTACTTTCTCATCTCATCGATCATGTCCGAGATCGTCTGTTTGAGGTGATCGGTCACGGCCTCGTACGCAGCATCGCTCGACGGTCTTGAGTCTTGAGTCTGGAGTCCTGAGTCCGATAGCGAATCACCTGTGTTCAGGCTCAAGACTTCAGACTTACGACTCAAGACTTCCTTCGCGTAGAACGGTTTGCCGATCGTGATCTTGACCTTGGCCGGGCGTATTTTCCATGATTTGCGTGCCCAGACGTTTTGGAGGCCGTCGAGCGCGACAGGAACTATCGGCAGATCGAGTTCGGTGGCGAGTATCGCGGCACCTTTTTTGAACGCGTGCAGTTCGCCGTCGAAAGCACGTTCACCTTCGGGATAAATATTCAGCACCTTACCGTTCTTTAGGCCGATCGCACCGGCCTTCATAGCTCGCATCAGCTCTGTGTCCGGATTGACCGGCACGACGTTGAGCATCTTGGCGACAAAACGGAGCAAACCGCCCTCAAAGAATTCGCTCGCCCCGACGTGAAAGATATTCTTGAACAACGCATACGGGTAATTCGAGCAAAGCACAAACGGATCGAGAAAGCTCTGGTGATTTGGGCAAATTAGGAAAGTCTTATCGAGTTTGCCTTTATCGTTCAGATTAATGAGTTCTTTCAGGTTCGCCTTTCCTTTGACTTCCAAGAGCATAAAGACACGGAAAAACAGGTTAAAGCATTTGTAAACAAGGAACGCAAAAACCGAGAACACCGGCCGATCTCTCAGAACTCCGCGAACTTCAGGAAAATCATCGTCCGCCTCTCGTACGATCTTGCCCCAATTCAGATCGACCGAAACCGCATCGACATCCGCTCCGCCGTGTTTGTTGACGAGTTCAATGACATTTCCGACGGTCAGTGCGGTCGCGGCTTCGTCGCCTTCGAATTCGGTCCCGAAAGCCTGTTCGAGCGCTGCAAATGTCTCGGCACGAGCGAGGCTGTCGAGGCCCAGATCGATCTCGAGATTCATCGCGGGGTGGATCGTCTCAGGATCTTTCGCATTATTCGCGATCGCTGCTACGACGGCTTTTGCCGTACTCGTTTCGAGCAATGCGCTATCGGCGGCCGAGAATTCCCACGCTTTGGCCTCCTTGGCCTCGGCGGCGATCACGCCGCTCTCGATCTCTTTCTTTAGCTGAAAACGCTTGATCTTGCGCGTCGCGGTACGCGGCAGCGGCTCGGCACGGATCATGTAATCGCGAACGCGTTGGTACTCGGGCAATTCGCGGCCGAGGCTGTCGAGTTCATGGCGGATCGCTTCTTTTGAATTCGCGATCTTTGCCTGTTTGAGATAATCAAAGTCAGGCACGACGACCGCAGCAAGCTTCTCAGCGCCAGCGCGAGCCTCCGATTCGTCCTGAACGCCGATCACGGCCAATTCGGCGACGAGCGGGCATTTCAGATAATGCACTTCGAGGTCTTCGGGATGGACATTCTTGCCCGATGGCAGCACGATCACGTCCTTGCCGCGGCCAACGATATACAGGTG
>CXWL01018508.1_pt1 | contig 61816 bp, 47 predicted proteins | sample 590931 | NCBI WGS metagenome assembly CXWL01 (sample SAMEA3498368, study PRJEB10139) | groundwater metagenome | biome: water well; material: biofilm material | place: Germany | collected 2015-04-27 | reverse complement strand
GGATCGCCGTCTCGCCCACCGCCGCGGTGGCGGCCGCCGGGATAGTGAAGGAGATAAACCGGGCCTTGTCGCACACGCCCGTGCCCGCGCCGCTGCAACAGGCATTGGGAAGGCCCGCGGCAGTACAAGTCGCGTTGCTCTGTGGAACAACCACCGGAGGATCCACGACGTCGCAAGAACAAAAAACGTCCAGATTCGCGGTGCCGCGGCCACCCGGGAAGCTGCCGATACGCAGCAGGAAGCACTCGCCGGGGATGGCGTTGCGGAGGATCTGGTCGGAAGCTATCCATCTGCCGGCACCATCGACGTCCGCACCGGTACAGCTTTCATCCTGCCCGATACCCGCCAAATGGTCAGCCGATGTTGCTGCATCAAGCGGACATGGCGGGCAGACCGTCGGGTCACAGGGGACGCACGTGCCCGTGCCGGCGCCCGTGCAACAGGCCCTTGGCGCACCCGCAGCGGTGCAGGCCGAATTCCCCGCGAAGGGAGGACCCTCTCCGCAATTGCTATAGACCGCGAGCATCGAGTCGAACCGCAGACCGGTCTGGCACTCGCTGACCACCAGATCGCACGCTCCACATGCGATGAACTTGTACCACACGTCGAAGTCCAACTGCGACGATCCGAAATCGCTGGGAATCGGGCCGTATCCGTCGGTGGTGGCACATTGGTTGTTCACTACGTAGGAGCCGACCGGAATCGTCGTCGGAGTGGTGCAACTATCGTTTGCAGGCGTGCCTAACGGACAGGTCACGCCCGCGCACGAGGTTTCGGTGATATCCCAAACACCGTTGGTGTTGGCACAATCATACAGCGTCTTGAGCGAACAGATGCCATCGCAGGTGCAGCATGCGCCAGTTTGAGCACCAGTGGTGCTCGGAGTGAAGGCAAAGTTCGTGCAGAAGACGTTTTCGACGGGCACCGCAAACGCCGGGGCATAGCCGAATTCGGTGCCACTGAAGGAAAGGCTCGACGAATCGGGAGCCCGCTGCGACCAGAACCAATTGCAAGTCGCCAGAGAGTCTGAAACGTCGTTGCTGACCTCAATCCAATACAGTGCTCCGGGCGTCAACCCTGTAATCGGATTATCGAGCACTAACTGGTACGCGTAGACCTCGACGTTCAACCGTGTCTTAACCAGCATACCCGGAATGACACCCTTCTCTGACATCGCCAGGCTCTGGCCGAGCGGTGGGCCAGGCATCGGAGAACGGCCCGTTGCCGGATCATTCTCAAAAACGCGGATGCGAAAGTGATCCCAAACAACGGCCGGGCCACAGTCGTTCACTAAAGCATTGGGGTCGCCATCCAGAGAGAAACCCCACACGCAGATCTGCGAGAGTGTATCGCCATCCGGCCTCACGTCGTCAGCCGCGAGCAAACCCGCCTCTCCAAGGTGGCGATCGCTGAGCGTGAAGTGCAGCGTATTGTCAAACGGCTGGCAATTGCCTACGCCTTCGATTCCACAGATCGGACACGGCGAGGGTTGTGCCAGCGCTTGTGCATCGCCCACGCAGGTGTCATTTCCCGGACAATCCGCATTTACCGAACACGACTCGATCGGCGAGGCGAAACACGTGCCGCCCTGACACTTCACGCCGCCGACGAAATTGCCCGGCGGGTTTGATGCGTCGCAACTGTCCCTTGTCGCCGGCTGGCCAAGTTGAACATTGGAGCATTCTCCAGGACCCGTGCAGCACGACCCGTTGTAGCAGGTCGAACCCGGCTGGCCGTTGGTACCCGAACAGATGTCGATGGCCGGGCTCATATTCGGAGGCGCCAGGAAGAACCCGCCCGCCGCGTCGCACTGGAATTGCGTGAGGCCGTCCACGCATTGATCCTGCATGCAGCAGGCCGCCGTCGGGCAGGCCTTGGCTACGATGTGCAACTGATAATCGCCGTGATGACCGGCCAGAGCCGAATAAATTGGATAGTAATAGTGACCCGGTCCGAGCATGCCAAAGCAATGCCAGGCATTGTCATCCTCCGCGCAATAGGGAAGTCCATGTGAGTCCGGCGGCTCGCCGAAATTGTACGGGTTTGCCGTTGAATAAATCGCCGACCCGCACGGACAGCTATCGTATAGGGTACGATAGGCCGGACGATGCACCGGGTCCGTGCAGCAGTGATCGATGTAAATGATGATGCATGCGTCAAGAAACTCGAACCCTTCCCACCAACCGGGATCGGCATTGGGGTCATTACTGGGGGCGAAGCAGCTATCCGGATTGGCAAAGGTACTCGTCGCGTTGCTGTTGTTGCCGGTAATCGTAATGACCCTGGTCTGGCCGATGGGCGGGGCGGTGATCACGTGTATCGTGACGTCTTCGCAATTGTCGCGACCGCTATACGAAGAAAGTGGCTGCGGACAGCAGTGCTGCTGCCCGTTGTCGTATCCGTTGTCCGAGTCGCAGTCGGTGCCGTTACCCAGATAGTTACGGCCGCCGCCAATACAACCCCCTTCGGTTTCGACCGTACAGGCGCCCGTGGTCGGATTGCAGCAACCGCCTTCATTGCAGGACGGCTCGGCCACGCACGTTGCCGCCGGTCCGCTTTGGTCGCAGGCGCTATTGGTCGGGATGCAGGTGTTAGCGCCACCGCAATCTGAATCCTTGTCGCAGCTCAGCGCGGCGTTGTTCGAGCAGCGGCGGCAGTACTGGTTGGTGCTGGGGCCTGTGTCACAGGACGCACAGGTCGAAGTGTTGCCAAGATAGACGCCACCGGTTCCCCGGCAGACCCAGGGCACTTGAGCATTATTGCAGACATCCGGATTGGTGTAGCAGCAGGCGCCAAAGTCTCCCGCGGCCTTGGTGCCTTCAAGTTCGAAGGCCAGGATGCCCGTCGTGCCGAAGTTGCTGTTCACCGCCGCGTTGTTCACCCAGAGCTTGTTGGCGTCGTTGCTGCCGNNGTGGACGCCCAGACGTGGCGGGCGTTGGGCGAAAAGCCGGGCGCTACGCGCTGAACGACAAAGCCCTTGGCGGGAATGGTGATCGGCGGATCAAACAAAACCGGGTAGATACCGAATGCCGCCGTATCCGAGAAGAAGAGGTCTTCGACAAAGTTTCCGGCTTCGTCATAGAACTCGAATGAAATACGATCGGTGGCCGGAGAGCCGCCGGCGAAACGCAAATAATCGAGGGCGATATAGCTCGGACCTGCCAGGTTACAGGAACCAGCCCCACCGCCGGTGCAATCCGCATCGACGTTGCAGCCCAAACCGGTTCGAGTGCCGCTCGTGCAAACGCCGGGGTTCGACAACGTGTAGTCGTCGCCGAGCTTCTGCAAGGCCACACCGAAGGGCGATACCATAACCGGAGAATCAGAAATCGGACCCAGAAGCTGAACGTAGGGACCGCGCGGGGCGATCCCCGAACCGTATTTCGGGCACTTCACCAGCACATCGTTAATGACCGGACAGGACGAGCCGCCACCCGAAGGAATGGTCCCGCTGTCGTGCCCGGAAAAAACACCACCCAGGCCATCGCAAGACCCGGCAAGCTGAGCGCAGGTGCCGGCCGCTGTGGGGCAACTGCCGCCCGGACAATCTCCCGCGCCAGTGCATGGATTGCCGGCGTTGGTCCCGCCGACGCAAAAACGAGCTTGACAATCAGAATCGACCGAACAGGCCGCGCCGCCATTGGTTCCGGGTTCGGTTATGCCCGGGCCTCCGCAGATACCACGCTTCATTCGCCTCGTGCAGGCAGGCTCGGTCGAGCCAACGCAGCAACGGCCCCACGAGCAAACCGGCCCAATAGCGCTGCAGGTTCCCAGGGTCAGGCAGTCTGCGTCCGTAAGGCAAATATTGATGCCCGCACCCTGGCTGCACTGGCGTTCACCGCACAGCGCACCCGCACCGCAGGGATTGCTACCCGCCACGCAAACGCCGTCCACGCAAGTCTCAACTCCATTGCAATGCAAGGCCGCGATGTCCGCGAATGCCACGCCGACAATGGCCGCATTGGAACAGTCCGCAGCTACCACACACGCCAGATCCTGGCACAGGTCAAAGGTTTCGCTACAGACTTGGCTACCGGCGCAAGGATCGGGACCATCCGCGCAAACGCCGCTGCTGCATGTTTCCACGCCATTGCAGAACAAGCCGTCGTTGCACCCGCCGCAAGCCAGGCCGAAGTGGTCCGGACACTGCGGGTTGCCGACGTTTCCATCCCCGGGCACGTATTCGCAAAGTCCCGAGCCTGCCGGCTGACCGGGCGTGAAATCGCAGGTGTCCACGGTGCAACGATTGCCGTCATCGCAATCGATAGCGAACGAGCAACCCGCACCAGCCACGCCGCCTTCGTGCGTCGTCATGGGGAGGGGACCGGATAAAAAGCCCGCTTCGCGCATCCGCGTCGCATCGTCGTCGCGATAGTCGACAACGATGGTGGGAAACGTGGGAACGTCACCGTTCATCAGGTCGGCGAGATTGCCATAGACAACCGGCTCAACGGCAGACGCCTTTCGTTGTGCTCGTGCCAAGCGCGCAGTCCGCCTGGCTTCGTCCGCGGAGACTGTGGTCTTTTGATCGGTCTTCCTATTCAGACCGCCCGAAACAGGGTCTGCACCTGCCGCGGCAAACAGAACCGCCGCCCCAATCGTAGACACGCCAACGACAATTCGCTTCCATGACCTGATTCGGGTGGACATCGTTCGCTCCTCGGGATTGGGGGAGATGACGAACGCCAGTGCAACGGCATCTTATCGCGATGGGCCCCGATGTTCAATGGATTATCAGGAAAATCATTGCGGCGCACGGGAAAAACCGCCTTTCAACTGCCGGCAGGGCAGACAGCCGGTGGGCCGTCACGCCGGAAAAGCTCCGCATGATCGAAGCCGCCGAGAAATTCCTGCACTCGCTGGGGNNCGCCAACCGTCCCCCCTCCCAGGGGGGACCACAGGGGGGTGAGGCCCGGGGCAATAGTTGTCATCACTCCGCCCGCATCCGTGACCATTTTCGCTCGATGGGCTACGCCGAAGTCACCTTCGATCCCCGCGGCTTCCACAGCGGCAGCCTGAATGAGGCCATCCTCGTGAACATCGCGCCAATGAGGGAGTAAATCGCGCACCGGTCAGGCACCGGCGCGACATCCCAAATTCACAATGGGTTCGTTTGGAAAAGTACTGTTTTTTCGCTGGTACATTTTCTCCTGCACCCCCAACATCTTGTGGGTCGCGTGATCCGTTCGCTTCGTCCATCCGCAGGTAAGCAGTCCAGCTCCGGCTTTTTCAACTTCAATAACATGAGTGGCGCGCGCATTTTGTGGGGAAATCGAAAAACAGCGCAAAGCGGTGGTTTAAGCTTGTGTCAAGTGCATAATCCCGCTCCAAAGTGACCCGGCGCGATGACGGATGTAGTTGGACGTTGCTACTCAGCAACCTGCGCTGCTTTCCGAAGCGCAAGGAACGCTTCTTTCAATGCTTGGTTGACTCCACTTTCAGGTTGCGAGAGAACCAACTCTTGATAGGCGTCCAAAAATTCCGTACGCAGCCGATGGAACAGGTGAAGGAAGTGACGTAGGAAGCCGACGCAATCGAGAATTGCAATTTCAACTCCACCAAGTTCCCTGTACTGCTTGGCGGCGTATTCCCTCACCGTCTCGTCGATGCGTTCCGTCGTGACAAAGATGTAGTTCTGAATGTCCGCGCCTTCCGCAACCTTCTGAATCGCGATGTCGATGTCACCCATAGTCACGGTTTTGTCTTTCATCTCATACGTCGTCACAACCTTTTCATCGTTAGCAAGCGTAATCTCCACGTCACCCAGCGCCCCGGTTTGCTTGTCGGCGGCGTTGTGCGCATTCAATCTTAGGACGTTCTCGCCCAGCTTCTCCGCTGCTGCGGTGTACGCTGCCGCAACAACCAGCACCGGCAACCGTGCCGCATTCTTTAAAGCAAGATGTTGTTCGATGAGCCTGACCGTATCTTCGGACGACAGCGGCAATTCGTCTGACTGCTCCTGTAGATTCTGCTTAAGTTCTTGCAGGCGCTTCGCGCGGGCGTTGCGTTCAATGATAAGTACACGGATCGTCTCTCGAAGCGCAGCATCGGCAGAGAGTTTCCGCGACTGGATGGCGTCCAACACTTCAAGGATAAACTCGTATAACTCCGGTGGTCTACCGCGCAGCTTTTGATTCAAGTCGAGTACGATATTCTTCGTTCGGAATGCTGGCGTGAGGAATGCCGTTGTCGGGCTGCACGGCAGCTTATGTTTCGTTATGAAGTCGAAAAGGTACTGCTCATCGTAGTTACGGCCCGGATAGGCGTCAGCCTTCGCGTTGTCGGGATACGCTTGAATGAACGGCTTGCGGATGTCTATTTTGGGCTGGTTGATCTTAGCGAGAGTCGAGGCCAGTAGGAATCGAGCGCCAGCCCGATTGCTCGGGCACAGCGCAATGTAAGCGATTCGGTCACGGGCATCGGATTGTTTGATAAACGATTTGAGTAAATGCTTATCCGCTTCCTTGTACGCCGTTTCAAGTATCTTCGAACAGGTGTCCGTTCCCATTCTGTTTTCCCGTAACAAATTTTGGATCGTAGTTCACCCAAAGAACCTCAACGCGCTTGCCCTTAGTCGCATGATTTGTTCTTGCGTCGCCGACGATCTTCCACCATTTCGACGCTGGATACAAGCTGTCCATCAGATCGCAAGGGTAATTCGATATGGCAACCATACCTTGAACGGTGTTGAGTACGTTGGCAAGCTCAGCGTGCTGTTCATTCGTCATTTCATGGCCGTAGGCTTTGGAGTCGCCGCGCGTGTCGTGGATGTACGGCGGATCACAATAGAAGAGCGTGTCAGTGGAATCGTACAGCCGGATAACTTGCACGGCGGGACGGTTTTCGATTTGCACTCGCAATAGACGTTCCGCGATCACTGGCAAATCTTCCACCCCGCCTAGCCAACGACTGATTACGCCGCTCATTCCCGCCCGGCTCGTATTCTTGCAGTTTGCCCACCGTCCGAGTGTAGCCGTCTGCGCAAGGCCGATGCGCACTTGGCGAGCGCGAACGTAAAAACGCCGCGCTCTCTCAAGCGGCTTTACTTTCGGATCGAGTTTGCATGCGGTCGAAAATTCCTCGCGTGAAAATGGCGTGAGACCGATTACTTTCACGAGGTCCTCGCCTTTGTCACGCAGCACACGGAAAAAATTGACGACTTCACCATCTATGTCATTGTAGGTCTCGACTGGCGACGGTCTGCGGTTCAAGAGCACAGCTCCCGAACCAGCGTAGGGTTCACAGTAGTGGTGACATTTTGGCAGGAGCGGCAGCAGCCAATCAAGATGCGAATATTTCCCGCCGTACCATCCGAACGGGATGACCTTCGCGTGCCGGAGCATCGTCACAACCGGAGGCTTTGATTTTCGTCTCTTCACCTTGGCCGGTTCTGTACCTTCGATAATGTTCATCAGGGCGCATTATATCTTGGCATTCCGTACAGTCACTTATTCTTTGTTCCATCGGACGAGTGGCCCAGGTCGGCTTTTAGGCCTGGGGCCGGGATTCCCCTTTGTGGCTTTTCCCGGATTCTTTTTTTCCAGTTCGACATACGCGAACAAGAACCGCCCACTCACTGGCGCTCGGGGTTCGGATTTGGCTTCTTGCTGTTTCCAATAAAATGCGCGCGCCTGTGATGTTATGTAGTTGAGCGAACGGGAATGGCCGTTCGCAAGGATGGGGGTTCGCCCCGCATCGCAAAGGCGGAAAGAGGCCGCGTAGCGGAAATGAAAACTGTCAAAACAAAGCCGTTTGAAAGTTACACTTCATGGCAACCGGCGTTTATACGCTCCAAACGCTGGTTTTGCGTACTGATTTCCTTCCGACGCCAATTCGGCGACCACAATTCTACGGCGGGAATTGGGTTTCCATTCGCGCCATTCGGGATTAAACCACCAAATGATGACCGCTCACCCCCATAACCGTCGACGCTCCTCACGGGCCTTTGAACGCGCCGAGCGCGTCCTCGTAGGCGGCGTGAACAGCCCTGTGCGGGCGTTTCGCGCCGTCGGGGGTCAGCCGCTGTTTATCGAACGCGGCGAAGGACCCTACCTCTTCGACGTGGACGGCAATCGCTACGTCGATCTGGTGTGCAGTTGGGGCGCGTGCATTCTGGGGCATGCTCATCCGATCGTGGTGGACGCGGTTATGAAAGCGGCCGGCCACGGACTGAGTTTCGGTGCGTGTTGCGCGGCCGAGGCCGAGCTGGCGGAAATCATCGTTGGAGCTTTTCCCTCCATCGAAATGGTGCGGCTGGTGAACAGCGGGACGGAAGCGACCATGAGCGCCATTCGCCTGGCGCGGGCGGCCACGCGGCGGACGAAGATCGTTAAGTTCGAAGGCTGCTACCACGGGCACGTCGATTCCCTTCTCGTCGCCGCCGGTTCGGGCGCGGCCACCTTCGGTGTCCCCGATTCCGCCGGGGTGCCCGCCGAGTTCGCCAGCACCACGCTCCTTGCGCCATACAACGATTTTCCAGCGGTATCGGAGATCATGACGCGGCATGGAAACGAAGTGGCCGCCATCATCGTCGAGCCTATCGCGGGCAACATGGGATTCGTCGAGCCGGTGGCCGGATTCCTGCAAGGCCTTCGCGCCGTTTGCGACAAGCATGGTAGCCTGCTGATTTTCGACGAGGTGATGACCGGTTTTCGCGTGGCCTGGGGCGGCTGTCAGACGCTTTGGAACATCCGCCCGGACATCACTTGTCTGGGCAAGGTCATCGGCGGCGGAATGCCGCTGGCCGCGTACGGCGCTCGCCGCGAACTCATGGAACTGGTGAGTCCGCTGGGGCCGATGTATCAGGCGGGCACGCTCAGCGGCAATCCCGTCGCGGTCGCGGCGGGGATTGCCACGATGAAAGCCTGCGGGCAACGGAGCGACTCTCAGTACAAAACAGATCCGCGACCGTCAGGGAGCGGTGGGGGTGAAACCGCTTGCTTACGCGCGCGGCTCGGTTCTGGTGCCGACTTGTACGATCAACTCGGCGCGTCGTCGAAGGCTTTGGCCGATGGATTCAGCGCGGCGGGAAAAGCAGCCGGAATCGCGACCCAGGCGGGTTCCTGCGGCGGGCTTTGGGGGGTTGCATTCTCGAAAGAAACTGTGCGGAACTTTGATCACGCCAGGCGCATCGACCACGCCTTGTACGCCAAGTTCTTCCATGCCATGCTGGAGCAGGGAGTGTTCCTGCCGCCGTCGGGCTATGAAGCCATGTTCGTCAGCGCCGCCCACGGTGGCGAGGTGATTGCCGAGGTGCTGGCCGCCGCGGAAGAGGCCTTTGCGAGTGCCAAGACATGACACTGCTACGAATCGGCACGCGCGGTAGCGACCTGGCCCTGGTGCAGGCGCGGATCGTCCGTTCGCTCATTCAAACGGCCCACCCGCATGTGCAATTTCAGGAAATCATCATCCGCACGCACGGCGACAAGGCCACTCACCAACCGTTCGATATCCACTGGCCCGCCGGGGGATTCACTGGTGCGATCGAGCAGGCGTTGCTGAGCGGCGAAATCGACCTGGCCGTTCACAGCTACAAAGACCTCCCCACGGCGATTACCCCGGGCCTGATCGTCGCCGCCGTTCCACTCCGCGACGCGCTCCACGACGTGCTCGTCTCTGATGGCGAAGCGGATTTGGCCGCACTCCCCGCGGGCTATCGCATCGGCACCAGCAGCCCGCGCCGCGCCGCGCAATTTCGCTATTTCTGCAGCGGCGTAACCGTTCACACCCTTCGAGGCAACGTGACCACGCGCCTCGCAAAACTGGAAGAGGGCGAACTCGACGCCGTGGTGCTCGCCGCCGCCGGGCTGCGACGCCTGCACATCGAGCCGGAACACTCGATCGCCCTTCCCGTCGAACGATTTGTTCCCGCCCCCGCGCAGGGCGCACTGGCCGTGCAGGTCCGCGAAGGCAGTGAAGCCGGGCAGCTTGTTGCGCCCATCGATCATGCCGAATCACGACTCGCCGTGGAAGCCGAGCGCGCCTTCCTTCGCGCGATCGGCGCAGGTTGTCATACACCGGCGGCGGCTTATGCGACTATAACAAACGGCAAAATTCACCTGACGGCCCAGCTATTTAGCGACGATGGGTTGAGCATGGTGGATGGTATGCGGGAAGGCGTCGATCCAATGACGCTCGGAAAACAACTAGCCGACGACTTGACAATGAGACTGAAAAACCAATGAAGGGTGCCACTGCTCTTGAGCAGTGGTTTATGCGCTTCTCGTGTTGCGGCAACATAACATGTCATTCTGCCTTGAAGAAGCGCGAGCTGACTCCGCCCGGTCCCACCGCAAGGCGAACTTTCTTCAAACATCGCGGACAATATCCCAGGTAGGCCGTCCCCTCCGGATTGCGGTACACGCGCGTGTACACGCTACAACATTCAAAGCGAATTCCAACCCAGGGCCGACCCGCCCCGGCAAAGACAGGGTTCGATCCTTGACCTTGGTCGCCGAGGTCTTTGATGTCGAGGAAATAATCCGGCTCGGTCATGCCCCTTTATCGGCATGTACGTGCTTTTACCCCCTCTCCCTTGCAGGGAGAGGGCTGGGGTGAGGGTGGGACGCTCCATAGCGTGACTCGAACGAGATTCATGTGTCTTCACCCCCCTTGATCCCCCCTGCGAGGGGGGATGGTGCGCAATAGCGTTATCTGGCTGTGCGGAAATACTCGATGGTTTTACGCAAGCCTTCCGCAAGGGGAACACGCGGTCGCCAATTCAGCATCTTCTGGGCACGCGTACAATCAGGCTTGCGGCGCTCCGGATCATCGCCCGGCCGCTCGTGATAAACGACGTCCAATCGACGACCGAGGATGCGCCCGATCTCTTCGACGACTTCATTCATGGAGCGCTCGTCCGTGCTGCCCGCGTTGACCGGCTGATGCGCGTCTGGGCCCTCGTATTCCATCAGGCCCGTCATCGCGTCGATCAGGTCGTCCACGTAGCAAAAGCTCCGCGTCTGCGTTCCATCACCGTAGATGGTCAACGACTCGCCGCGAAGGGCCTGCACGATGAAGTTCGACACGACCCGCCCGTCGCCCACGGCCATACGCGGCCCGTAGGTGTTAAAAATCCTCAGAAGCCGCGTATCCACCCGGTGTTCGCGGTGGTAATCGCACATCAGCGTCTCGGCCACGCGCTTGCCCTCGTCGTAGCAGGCTCGCGGCCCGATCGGGTTCACGTTGCCGAAATAGTCTTCGCGCTGCGGGTGTTCGATCGGGTCGCCGTAGACTTCGCTGGTCGAGGCCTGGAGGATGCGGGCGCCGGTTCGCTTGGCGATACCCAGCATGTTGATCATACCCATGACCGATGTCTTTACGGTCTTGACCGGATTCGACTGATAATGAATGGGCGAGGCCGGGCAGGCGAGGTTGTACAAGCGGTCCGCGTCGAGGTGGATGGGCTTCACGATGTCGTGCTCGACAAAGGTGAAATCAGGCCGGCCAATCAAATGTGCGATGTTCGTGCGCGATCCGGTGAACAGATTGTCAACGACAACGACATCGTGTCCCTGTGACAGCAGTCTGTCACAAAGGTGACTCCCCAGGAAACCCGCTCCGCCCGTTACTAAACAACGCATAATGAATTGCCAATTGTCAATTTCTGATTGTCGATTTGCGATTGTCGATTGATGCAAAGTTCATTCGCGTCCTATCCGACAAAACTCTTGGTCGTACCTACCACGTGGGCAATATCGTCATCTGCAAGCATCGGGTGACAAGGTAGCGAGAGGATTCGGGTAGCGGTTTGCTCGGTCACAGGCAGCGAGCCGGGCTTGTAGCCCAGATGCGCGAAGCACTTTTGCAGGTGCAAGGGAACGGGGTAGTACACGGCCGATCCGACGCCGCGGTCGCGCAGAAACCCGGCCAATTCGTCGCGGCGGTCGCTGAGAATCGAATACTGGTGATAAACGTGATCGCAACCATCCACCACTTTGGGTGTGGTCACGCCGGACCCGGCGAGGAGGCGATCGTACTGCGCGGCGTTGTGCTTGCGGCGGCGGGTGAACTCGTCGAGCTTCTTCAACTTCACAAGCAGGATTGCAGCCTTCATCGTGTCAAGTCGGAAATTGCCACCCACGCGGTCGTGGTGGTAACGCTGCGACTCGCCGTGATTGCGAAGCTGACGGCACACGGTCGCAAGCCGCTCATCATTCGTGAAGATCATGCCGCCTTCGCCGAATCCGCCGAGGTTTTTCGTCGGGTAAAAGGAAAGGCTCGCCAAGTCGCCCAGCGTTCCCGCCGGGCGGCCCTTGTATGTCGCACCGATTGCCTGCGCGGCGTCTTCCACGACTTTGAGCTTATGCCGCCTTGCAATCTCATGGATCGAATCCATGTCCGCACACTGGCCGAACAAATGCACCGGAATGATCGCCCGCGTTTTGGGTGTGACAGCCTTTGCGACGCTCGCGGGATCGAGGTTGAAGGTGTGCGGATCGATATCGACGAAGACGGGTCTGGCGCCCAGCCGCGCCACCGTTCCGGCCGTCGCAAAAAACGTGAACGAAGGCAGAATGACTTCGTCGCCGTGCCCGATTTCCAGGGCCATCAGGGCGCAGAGCAGAGCATCGGTCCCATTGCTGACGGCGATGGCGTGCTTCACCCCGCAATGCGCGCCCAGCGCCGCTTCCAGTTCGCCGACCGCCGGGCCGCCGATGAAATGCTGACTTTCCAGCACGGCATCCACCGCGGCGCGGACCTCGTCGCGGAAGAGCCGGTATTCGGCTTTCAGATCGAGCATGGAGATGGAACGCATGAACCCCCTTTGTCCCCGTCATCCTGCGCAACGCGAAGGATCTCTCCCCATTGGGTCTAGATTCTTCGCTGCGCTCAGAATGACAGGTAGCATCACAGTACGAACTGTTCCAATCGTCCGTCTTCTCATGTCTTGGCGATGCGCCGACCCCGGCGATCTTCTTCTGGCTGGTAATCGTAAAACGCCCGGGCCTGCTCGCGGAAATACCCGCCGCGGGTGACGCGGGCCGCATTGAGCACCGCACCGAACATGTGGGCATTCACCGTTGATAGGAGGGTGCAAGCCCGCTTGGCCACTCCCCGCGAGTTGCGATTGGCACGCACCACGAGAATGACCCCGTCCACGGTGGTGGCCAGCACTCCGGCGTCGCTCGCCAGAAGCACGGGCGGCGTGTCGATGATGATCTGATCGTATTGAGTCTGCGCTTCGCGAAGGAGATCGCGCCACCTGTTTCCCGTGAGCAAATCGATCGGGTTGGGCGGAAGCGGACCGCTACCGATCACATCGAGATTCGGAATCTTCGTCTTGGACACGCACGTCGCCAGCGTGCCGTCGCCCACCAGTATGTTGGTCAGCCCCTGCTGCGAAACGCCTTCAAAAACCCGTTGAAGATCGGGACGACGCAAGTTCGCATCGATGAGGAGCACCCGCCGCCCGCTTTGCGCCTGCACGATCGCCAGATTCGAGGCCACGGTGGTCTTGCCGTCCTGCGGGATCGGACTGGTTACCAGAATCGTCCGCTGCCGATCGGCGGGCGCAGCAAACTGCAGGTTGGTCCGTATCCGGCGAAACGCCTCGGCCACCATCGATCGCGGCACGTCGCGCACGGCCGTTTCCACCCGCGAAATCCTCGTCTCCTCGTCGTCGATATCGGGAATGGCGCCCAGCATGGCCACATCGAGGTGTCGCGTGATGTCCTGCGTGGTGCGAACGGACTTGTCGAGCAATTCGGTCGCCAGCCCGATGCCGCACGCCAGCGCCATGGCCAAAACGATGCCAAAGGGCAGCAGCACCCAATTCGGACTGCTGCGTTCCAGCGGCGTGATCGCCGCCTGCGCGATGTTGAGTCGAATCGCGGTTCGTTGCGTTTTCACGCGATCCAATCCCTTGATGCGATCCTGCACCTTCACGTTGTATTCGAGATCTTTTTCGAGCTGGGCTTCGAGATCGGCATACTCAAACAGCAGTCGGTCCTGATCCTGCAACTCCGCCTCGGCTTTGGCGAGATTCTCCTGCGAGGTAAACAATGCGTGCCGGGAGTTTTCGTACGCCGTGTTCGCCGCCTCGCGCATGTCGCCCTGCCGCTGATTGAGCCTCTCCATCCGCAACTCTGCAAGACTTTTTTCGGCTGCGGCAATCTGTGCATCGATTCTCTTGAGCTCGATGTGACCCGCACCATAGGTTCGCTCGTCCGCCGCCCGTTGTTGCTGCATCAAGAACAAGAGCTGGGAAAGCTGAGCGACTTGCGGATCCTGCTCGACGATCTGGCGGTCCTCGGCTGTGACGGCCACGCCGCCGGGACTGTTGAAGATCGAACGATATTGGTCGAGCTGCGAAAGCTCCAGCGTCCCCAGTGCGACCTGCTCGGCATATTGCCGCACGGTGTGGGCCGTGATGTTGTTGCCGGGGTCTTCGCGAGCGCCTGCGGGCATGCGCGCGGACAGCGCCTTGAGGCGATCCCGCTTTTCGCGGATGGCCGCCTCCGTGTTTTCCGCGTCGCGTCGAAAGGCGGTCAGCGGATCGCCGGCAAATTCCTCCGCCGAGCGTTTCTTGGCCTCCTCGTACCAGCGGGCCACGACGTTGTTCACGATGACCGCGGGATCGTCGGGATTTTGACATTCAATGGCCACGCGCAGGAAATTCGTGCCCCGCACCGGCGCCGCACTGAGATCTTCATCCAGTTGCAACAGCGGCTCTTTTTTTCGCCACAGCCCTGTTCGATTGTCCGAATCAAGGGACTTGAACCAGTCGGTTTCGCGGACGGCGTTGACCTTCAAGGTCTCCACCAGAATGCTGGGACTCTTGAGCAGCATCGCCTGCGTCTGCACGAATCGCTCGTGCTCGTCCTCGCGCATGCGTTGTTGCTCCAGCGATAATTCCGTTTCCGGAATGTTGGTGATGCACTCGATCAAAGACTCGGATCGATACCCCGGAAAGCGGAACCACCACAGCACAAACCCGCCGACGGCCAGGGCCGAGAAAAGAGTGAACAGCAGAAAGATCAACACCGCGCGCCGCCGCAGCATGGTCAGAATGTCGGTCGCGGTCAGGCCGCCCGGCCCGGTTTCTACGGGCATGGGCCGTGGCGCCGCCGGCAGGGCAATGCGTTCTTGAATTGGCGTTGGCAGTGTCGTCATGGACTCACTATAGCCGGCAATATCGGCTCGGCGACCTACTCTTCGCCCTTCGCTTCCACGAACAAGTGACTCAGCACGTAACCCAGAAGCGAAAACAGACCCAACGCCAGGACCAACATGGCCAGGCCAAGCAGTTGGTGGGCCGTTCCCTGGGCGAGGTCTCGATGACCACTAATCGACAGATAGCCCGTCGTGGTCACGCGCACGATGTTACAAAAAAGAGCGATGGGCAGGCAGGCGGCCACCAGCACGACACGCTGCCACACCGGCCGGTCGCCGAGGTAGGCGATGGCGATTCCCAGTGTTACGAACGCCATTAGCAGCCGCATTCCGCTGCAAGCCTCTTCCACGTTGAGCTGTCCCGGCGGGTTTCCCGGACGAATGTAATCGATGACCACGGCCTGGGCATTGGTGTGCAATCCGGGAATCAGCAATGGCAAAATCGCAGCCGAAGCCTGGGAGGCCAGAATCCGCAGCGGCGTGGTCAATTCAAAATAGGTCCGGTGGGGCAGCGGCACGGCCAAGGCAAGAAAAACAACGGGGAACCAAACCACCTTCAGGACATTCCAACCGCCCATCAGCAAAACCAGACCGATGATGGTGGGCACGATCATCAGAGCTTGCGGATACGCCATCCGCGCCCACCACGCACTCCAAAAGAAAACACCCAGAGAGACCAGGAGAATGGGCACGCCCCAAAGAGTCGGATTGGGAACAGCTCGCATCAACGATTCGCGATGAGTGTAAAGAAAATACAGACTGAAAATCGGGATCAGCCAGCCGTGCGACCAATTGCCATCCGAAATCCAGCGAGCCGCAAGCGTGTGGCGCACCGGCTCCCAGAAAACAAATGTCAGGAGGCCGCAAATCACCGTCAGGCGAGCCAGCGACATGGGCGGCAGGCAGTCACGCCAACGTACAGACGGGATGGCCAGTTGACTCTGCACGTCGGGAAACACTCCTACGGGGTTAGCAGGCCATTGAAAAACGCGGGGAAGCGGTCGGGCTCGTTGTGCGGGTTCGACCGAACGGAGTAGGAGTCGATGTCGGCGAAATTGCGAGAATAGGTGTAACTATAGCCCACGCTGTTCACCGGCGAAGGCAGGGTCCAAGCGCGAATGCGGGCCAGAAACGGCGCGAAGGGATGCGTACCCACGTTGATGATATCACCTCGTCGCACAATAAAGTCGGGGTCCAGACCGGCAAAAATGCGGTCCAAGTTCACCTGGATGATCTGCTCGCGCTGTCCCAGGCGACGATACACCGTACACCGATCGGGCCAGGCCAGCCCCGAAAGTCCCTGAGCCGACGCGATGGCCGCCTTGAGCGTGATTTGCTCCGACTCAAACCGGAACGGTCCGACCCGGTTCACCTGCCCCATGACGTAATAGATGCCGATTTCACCGCTGATGATGCGGATTACGTCGCCCGCACGAACGTAAATGTTCATGCTCGGGTCGCCGTTGCGAAGGGCGTCCGCCGAAACTGCCAGAATACGCTGGGCGCTCTCACCGCCCAGCCGTGACCAATTCACTCCGGCCATGACCGTATCAAACCGGGGCGGCATCGGTTCGTTTTCCGGCTGCTGCGGCTGATATGCGGGATTCGGTACGAATTCATTGTTCACGTAAAGAAACGGCTGGGGCTTTTCGGGAATCAGCGAATCATCGATCGGTCGTTCCGGTTGCGCGCGGGTCGGCTCCGTGCCCGTCGCCGGCGCTTTGGGTTCGGTTCCTCTACCACCTTCAACGGCATCGATGAGATTTTGGCGTTCGCTTTGACGGGCTCGCTCGTCTTGCCGGGATGGCTCGGCGGGCACTTCTTGTTGTGATGGGTCGATCACGCCGTTTTCTACGGGTGCCGGAACAGCGGGAAAATCTCGTGGCTCAATTTCGCCTGCAGACGGGGCCGGTTGATGGTGATGGCCATCTAATAAGGCCGCGTCGTCGCGAAAAACATAGATTTCGGTGATGAACTCGTTGAGGCCGCCGACCTGGTTGATGGCTTCCAGCAAACGCAGGTCGGGCCGCCGAATGGGAAATGTGCCCGCTCGCAAAGGAGCATCGTTCGACGCCGAAACGCCAATTCCGAAAATCGAGTAGGTGGCCTTTTGTAGAAATAGCGGGTTGATCGTGACTTCGGGATCGACCAGGACGTTGCGTTCACGCAGCGTCTGGGAGACCGCCTCTTCCAGCTCGGGCACGGTGAGTCCGACGGCCTGAATCCGCCCGACCACCGGCAGATTCAGATATCCGGCCGCCGCCACCTGCGCCTGGGTCTGGTAGGGAACCTGCCGCTGGCGAAGCTCATTAATTTCGATGGACAGAGTGTCCCCGGCCGAGATCGGGTATTCGACGACCACTGGCTGCAAATCTTGCGGAGAGGGATATTGGGCGCCGGGTATGCCGCGCGGGCTGTCTTCGAGCGTCAGAGTGCTGCGAATCTCACTGGTTATGCTGTCATGTTTGAAAGTGCCCACCGTGGTGGGGTCGAGCCAGCCGTTTTTGATCGAGTTGCACCCACAGCACAGGCAAGCAAGAATAACCGGCACGCTCACCCACATGGGGTTCGTCGAGGACGTTTGATTGTGCTCAGTCAATTTCGGCAACGTGCGGAACCTCAAGCTCATGGTTCACGAGACCAAACCCCACAACGGGATCTAAAAGCCGCTCAGCCAAAGACTTCCAGCTTGCCGACCGTTCGCGTCCCGGTACGCAGTTATCGGGTGAACACGGCGCGGCGGTTTAGGCGCGATTCCAGCCGCGTTCGTAACGGGCGTGAGGGTACCTATCGCGAACACCCGACGCAAGCTGTCCGAAATAGAGCCGCAACCGTAAGGGAGCGGTCAGCGAGTCTTTGTAGGGCGCATCTTGATGCACCGATTGGTAGGGCGGGCTCTGCCCGCCTTGGCGTATTGCTCTTCCTAGTACTGGCAGGGTGCCAGCGCGCCCCTCTTACCGACTCCGGGGTCATCGCCGTCTTTGGCGAAGTCGGCCTGGGCGATGGGAACTTCAACTATCCCCGCGCCATCGCCGCCGACAAGCAACGCTACGTCTTCGTCGTGGACAAGACCGGCCGCATCCAGCGATTCGACCCTGAAGGGCAATTTGAGCACTCGTGGCGTGTGCCTGAAATTGCCTCCGGCTTTCCCGTGGGACTGGCCGTCCACCCCGATGGCCGCATTTTCGTCGCGGATACTCACTATCACCGCGTCCTCGTTTACGACCGCGAGGGAACCCTCCTGAATTCGTTTGGCCGCGAAGGCACCGGCGACGGCGAGTTCCAGCTTCCCACCGACGTGGCCTTCGATGCGCGGGGTTTCATCTACGTTGGCGAATACTACGACAATGATCGCGTCACCAAGTGGTCGCCGGATTTTCAATTTGACCGCGCATTGGGTGAAACGCCGATTGAATCCGTTCGCCTGAGTCGCCCCACCGGGTTGCTTGTGGACGATGAGCAGACGCTCTGGATCGCCGACGCCTGCAACCATCGCCTCGTGCGCATGAGCCTCGACGGTGAAGTGCTGAAAGTACTCGGAAAGTTCGGCAGCGCGCCCGGCGAACTGCGTTACCCTTACGATATCTCGCTGTCGCCGGAAGGCACCCTGATGGTTTGCGAATACGAGGGCCACCGTCTCCAGTGGTTTGCCAAAGACGGTCGCTCGCTGCGCATCTGGGGCAAGCCGGGTCGCGCGATCGGAGACCTGTTCGCCCCCTGGGGCGCGGTGTATGGTCCACATGGCTGGGTTTACGTCGTTGACTCGCTCAACAGTCGCGTACAGATTGTCCAGCCTTGATGCCAGGCCTCCTTGTCTGGGACGGACCCGCTTCCCACGACAAGAATGCCCGATCCAATCCCTCAAATCAACGCTGACGGAGCGCCAGAACCCACCCACCTATGCCATGTTGCAACGCTTGTTATACTGCTTGCAGTAATAGAACCCAATCCAATTGCCTTGCCGGATCATGTCCCTTGATGGGTGAACCGCACGCACAAACATCCGTGGGAATCATCGCCGGATCGGGGTCGTTTCCCTTCCTGGTGGCCGATGGCGCACGCTCGGTCGGGCGGCGGGTGAACATCATCGCCCTGCGCGGATTCGCCGATCCCCGGCTTGCGGACTACGCCGATGTTTTCCACTGGGCGGGGCTGGCCAGGCCGGGCCGGTGGAAGCGGCTGCTCAAGAAATACGGCACGCGAGAAGTGATCCTGGCCGGTGCCGTCCGCAAAACGGACATGTATGGCCGGTTTCGAATGCTGCGATTTCTTCCCGACCTGACCGCGCTTAAAATCTGGTTCGTCCGGCTCAAGGACAAACGCAACGACGCGGTGCTCGCGGCGGTGGCCGACGAGCTGGGCCGACACGGAATCACCATGCAGGATTGCACGCAGTATACGCAGGAGCACCTCGCCCCCGTCGGCGTTCTCACACGGACGCAACCCACGCAGTCGCAGCAGCGCGACGCCGACTTCGGCTGGCAGATCGCCAAGGAGATGGGCCGTCTCGACATCGGCCAGTCCGTGGCCGTGAAGGAAACCGAAGTCATCGCCGTCGAGGCCATCGAGGGCACCGACCGCATGATCGAGCGGGCCGGACAGCTTTGCCCGCGCGGCGGCTGGACGCTGATCAAGGTGGCCAAGCCCAACCAGGACATGCGCTTCGACGTCCCCACGGTCGGCCCCGCGACCATCGCCAACCTCGCGAAGAACGGTGCCCGGATGATGGTCATCGAGGCTGGCAAGACCGTCCTCCTCGACCGCGAACTCACCATCGCCGCCGCCGACAAGGCCGGCATCGCCATCGACAGCCGCGTGTGAATTCCGAACCCCTTGCGCGAGCGCAGGGTTCGGATCAAGCATTGCGGAGGTCTTCGGAGATGAGGCCGTCGCGGAGGGTGATCTTGCGGTCGCAGCGGGCGGCGACGGAGGGTTCGTGGGTGATCATCACCACGGTTTTGCCTTCGTCGTGGAGGCGGTCGAAGATGCTCAGGATGATTTCGCCGGTGGCGGAGTCGAGGTTGCCGGTCGGCTCGTCGGCCAGAAGGATGAGCGGGTCGTTGATAAGGGCGCGGGCGATGGCGGCGCGCTGCTGCTGGCCGCCGGAAAGCTCGTTGGGGCGGTGGTGGCCTCGATCGGTCAGGCCCACCAGGGCGATGAGCGTTTCCGCGCGATCGCGGCGCTCCTGCGGGTGGACGCCCTGATAAAACAAAGGCACTTCGAGATTTTCGAGAACCGACAACTGGGCGATGAGGTTGAAGCTCTGGAAGACAAAGCCGATCCGTCGGCCGCGGATGTCGGAGAGGTCGTCATCGGGCATTTGCGAAACGTCCACGCCGCCCAGGAGGTACTGACCGGAGGTGGGACGGTCGAGGCAACCGATGACGTTCATCAGCGTGCTCTTGCCGGAGCCGCTGGGTCCGCAGATGGCGACGGACTCGCCTTCGACGAATTCGAGATCGACGCCGCGAAGGGCCTGGACGTTTACGTCGCTGCCCGGCTTGCGGTAAGTCTTGGTGAGCTGTTGGACGGAGGCGATGATCATAGTGAAACGATTTGTTTAGACGCGGTTCACAGTGTTGACGATTCTACCAATCTTGCTGTCCGCTTCCTAACGGTCGCGGCTCTGTTTGCCTGGCAGATATTCGGATCACGGGGATTTTCCGGAGGATGAGCTGCCGCCGCCGGCGCCCTGGGCAGGCGCGGGTTTGGCCGCTGCCTCGACTGGCTTTGTCGCGGTGTCCTCGGGCTTGGTTACACTTTCGACAGGCTTGGGTTGGGCGGCATCAGCAGTTTTTTCCGTACCGTCGGCGGGTTTGGTTGCGGGTTCGGCAGACGTTTGCTTGACGGGAGCAGCAGAACCAGCGGGCGCGCCGCCGGGGCGGCCTCCACGACCGGGTCCTTTACGACGCTGTGTATTGCCGCCGGCGCGATCCTCGCCGCCGGGTGCGTCGGGGATCATGCGGCGGTGTTCATCGGTAAAGGCCATGAGGACGCGGTCGCCGGATTCGAGGCCGGAGGCAATCGCGGCCCACTCATTTCCAACGGGGCCGACCTGCACGGGGACTGGCTCGGCGGCGTTGCGGTTCTGGCGGAAGACGAATCGCTTGCCGCTCTTGGCGTAGATGGCCTGCACGGGGACGGCGAGCTGGTCTTCGACGGTGGTGACCATGATCTCGGCGTGGGCGGTGACACCGGGCTTGAGCGGCACGTCGGTGGGATCGAGGAGAATCTCGGTTTCGTATTCCTTGAGGTCGGGATTGAGCCAACTGTTCTGGCTGTCGGCGAGGACGGCGATCTTTCGGACCTTGCCGGGGAAGGTGCGCCCCGGGATTCCTTCGATGGTGACGGAAACGGGCTGGTCGATGGTGAGCTTGTCGGTCTTGGCTTCGTGGATGCGGACCGTGACCATCATCGACGACGTGTCGGGGAGCTGCATGAGGACCTGGCGTTCGAAGACTTCGGCGCCCTCCTTGATCTGCTGGTCACTGTTCATGTTCCATCGACCACCACCGGAGTAATAGACGACGAAGCCCTGAGTCGGCGCCAGGATGCGGCACTTTTCTTTCTGGGTGCGAAACTTGGCGAGTTGGTCCTGAATCAGTTCCAGCTCTTTTTGGCGTCCCTCGACGTTGCGGAGCTTTTTGGTTTTTTCGGTTTCAGCGTTTTTGCCAACACGATCAGCTTCCTTTTTCGCTTCCTCCAGGTCGGATTTTTTTAGCTTGGAGTCGGCGACATAGGTGTATTTGTGCAGAACGTCGAGGGCCAGCTTTGCCTTGTCCAGGTCCCAGATTGCCTTTTGATGGTTGAACTTGGCCTCGTCGTATTCCGTTCGGGTCGTGTAATTCTTATCGAAAAGCTTTTCGGATGCCTCGTAATCCTGCTTGCGGCGTTCGAGGGTGATCTCGGCCTGCTGGATGGCGATCTCCGCGTCCTTCTTTTTTTGGGCCCAGTCGCCTTCTTCATATTTTTTGAGTTCGAGGTCTTTGAGTTCGATCTGCAAATCGGCTTTGCGGATATCGCTGGCGTTTTTGTCGCGCTGGATGTCGAGCTCGGCCTCGGCGCTTTGAAAGGCGGTGATGGCGTTGGCTTCCTTCAGTTCCGACTCGCGGATTTTGTTTTCGATTTCATCGCTGGCCAGAACGACAAGCTGATCGCCTTGCTGAACGGCGGTGCCTTCGGGGATGAGGCTGATGATGGTGGAGCGGCCTTCGACTTCGCATTTGATGTCGGTGGACTTGGCGGCCTTGAGCTCGCCTTTTTCCTTGAGGATGACGTTGAAGGTCTGGGGGGTGACGAGGGCCGATTGAATGTCCGATGCGGCGGCGCCGGAACCCTTCCAGGTGGTGGCGACTGCGGCAATACCACCGATGAGAATGATAACCAAAAAGAGGCCAAGAATCTTGGCGCTGTATCGTTTTCGTGGACGGGCGGCCGCGCGGGCGATTCGTGGGGCGGCGTTGATGGTTGCGTCAGCAGGCGGTGAAGTCATCGTTGTGGCCATTTGCTGCGTACCCCTACTCAGGCGTGAATCACAAATGAATCATAGCGGAAGATCGGAGTGAACACAAAGTCAGCCAGAATCAAGAGTTGTACAAAATCGTAGAACAGGCGTTCAAGAGATCATGGGTTCCAGCGTTCAAGGATGGGGGTTGGGGCGGAGCCACTGGCCGTCCTCGGTGACGCGGAGGGTCTCGGTGTCGCGGAGGAAATCGAGGATGGCCACGCGGTAGGCGCTGATGGCGGCGGCGAGGTCGTTGCGGGCGGAAAGCAAGTCGGTTTCGGCGTCCACCACGTCCTGGTTGGTGATTTTGCCGAGGTCGAATTGGGCGCGGGCGGCTTCGAGGCGAAGCTCGTTTTCTTCGACGTTGGCGGCCTGGATGTCGCGGAGCTTGGCCTGTTGCTGGACGCGGCGGGCGGCGCGGCGGACGTCGGCGCGAACGATTTCGGAGGCGACTTCGTAGTCGCGCTCGGATTTACGCAGAGCGATGAGCGAGGCCCGGTAGGCGTTGCGCTCTTTCTTGCGATCGTCCATGCGGAGTTGAAGGAGGCCCGACCACGTGGCGCGCTCGGTGTTGTAGCCGGCGGAGTTGAGTCGCTCCGAGTCGGTATCGAGGCTGACACTGCCGGTGGCGTCGAGGTCGGGGAGGATCTGGTTCTTGGCCACGAGCACGCCACGGCGGGCATCGTCGATGCGATCGGCGTTGTTGAGTAGGTCGAGGCGCAATCGCAGTGCCACCTCGATGGCCGTTGCGACTTCGACTTTAGGCAGGAGGTCGTCAAGAGCTGCAGCATCGGCGTCGGAATTCTGGTCCAATACGTCGAGCAATTCAGGAACGGGCATTCCGATGAATATTTTGAATCGGTCGAGTGAGGCTTCGTATTGCTCCTTTGCGCTGACGAGTCCGGCCTCGGCCTGACGAAAGCTCGACTGCGCGCGCGGGGCCTCAAAGATGTTCTTGCTCTGACCCATGCGATTGACGAAATCGGCCTTTTCCCAGTCGGCGCGGCGGTTCTTGTAGCTGGTGAAAGTGTTGGAGATGGCGGAGCGAAGTTGTTGAAGCTCGAAGTAGTCGGAGGCAACTTGCACAAGGAATGAGCGGCGAAATCGCTCGTAGGTTCGTACGGCGTAGATCAGGTCGCGCTCGGCCTGGTAGCGGGATTCGTAGGCCACGCGGCCCGCGCCGCGAAAGAGCGGGATATTGGCTTCTAGGATGAAGTTGCCGGATTCGCCCGTGGTGGTGGCATGCTCATTGAGGTCGCGTACCAGCGTGCTGACCATGCGGGCGGTGACCGTGCCGCCGTAGGGTAGACGCTGGGCGACCGCTACATCGGCGACGGCGGTCATGGCGCGGTCGAAATCAGCGATCTGGCCCAAATCGGTGAACTCCGCCTGAAGTCCGGCGGCGAACTGCGGGGTCCAAAGGTGACGTTCGAGGGTGAGATCGAGGGCTGCGAGGTAGAGGGTTTCCTTAGCGTCCTGCACCTCGCGGCCGTGACGCTGGGCGTATGCAAGCGCGTCGGCGAGGCCGAATGTCTGGACAAGCGGTAGTTGTTCGGCGGTAAAGATGTCGGGTGACATCATGGCCGGCGCGGCAGGGTCAGTCGAATTGTCGATTGTCGATTGCCGATTGTCGATTTGGTCGGAAGCATTATCAGTACCGCGACCGCCAGGGAGCGGTGTTGGAGGTGAAGTGGCGCCCGGCGCGCCGGGATTTCCGCTTCGCTCTGAAATTTCGTGATTTGCTGGTTGTTTCGACGTTTCGGCGTTTTGGCTTTTCGGCGTTTCCTCTTCGCCTTGTTGCCTCGTTGCCTCGTTGCCTCGTTGCCTCTCTTCAAACTCCGTCGGAATTTCCGGTGTCGTGGGGCGCGGGGTGAAGTCGTACATCTGGTCGGTGCGCCCGATGTGACCGGATTCGCGTCCGATGTTGACGTTGGTGGTGGCGCCGAGGGCGTCGCGCTGGCGATCCTCGATGGCGCGGTATACGTGCTTGTCGGCGTTACCGATGATGAAGGACTGGCAGCCGGACAGGTTGATAAGGATGCCTGCGCAGAGCGTCCCGATAAGCCGGAGTGTTCTGCGACGGGTTGGTCTGTTCGTCATCAAGCCGTATTGAGTACCCGCAGACTCGGTTGTCCGTCAAACTCAAGGCACAGATTTACGAATTTCGACGATCAAAGACGTTCCATTATGATTGCCACCATAAGCGCCAGCCATAACCAGAAGAGCAATGGAGCGTAAAAAACAACAATTCGAATTGCTTGCCAGCGGGATTGGATTAATTGCTTCGTATAGTCGCTTCGCACTGACCCGATCCAACCGACCGACCCAAAAACGTACAATAGGATGAAAAGAGCGATACCCGACGTGTTGTTGAAAGTTGAACCCGGTTGGAAATAACGAAAAAACGTATCAACTCCAACGCCTGCTATAGCAACAAGCGTAAGATAGACGAGGCGATGAGCTTCGTACAGCGTCGCGAGAAGATCGTTCTGCGAGGACGCGCATAGGCCGGTAGCCCTTTCCGTATCTGACTTAATATCCCTGCACTGGCAGGCAAAAACCAGAGCGAGAATACCGCCATGCTTAATGGAAGTGCGATGGTAAGGGCAGTAATCACGTCGGGAGGGCGTAAAGTAGCCGTAGTCGAAAACGTAAGTGTGGGATAGGAGCCTTGGGGCATTGATTCCGTTCGGCGTATCGTGCGCATTTCCTCAAATGAATTGAAAACACCCATTGAGCACGCTTGCCCTTCAAGCTGGAAAACTTCGATCGGAGGTCCGCTGTCTACTTTTCTTGAATTGTCGACCCACTCATTGATCCACTCGGTCTGGACTGAATTTCCAGCGATTGACGCCAAGAAGATCATGAGAAACGAAAAAGTAAGGTACAAGGACGCGCATTTGATGGCGCGTTTGATGTCACCCGGCCGGTCGAGGGACCACCACCAGCCGGGCGGGCGTTTGCGGAGGACGCCGAAAAAGCTGGAGAAAAACCACTTGCCGGAATCGACCAGCTCCTGGACCTGGCGGCGGTAGCCCTCGGGGATGTTGAGCAGGCCGCACTCCGGGCAGCGCGGCTCTTCGGCCAGGCCCTGCAAGTCGTAACCGCAAGCAAGGCAAGTTCGAACGGATTCGGATGGGGCGGGTTGTGCGATGGAGGAGGAGCCAACGGTCAATGAATCTTCGGGTTGATTCACGAACCATAGTGTAAGGCGGCAAGGCATCCGAGCGAAGCGCTGAAAGCCCGTTGAAACGGGCTGGGGTGGAATACTTGTCGCTGCCGATCAACCCAGCCGTAAAACGGCTTGGGCAAAGCCGTCTGACGGTTGGAAAGGCTCCTGAAGCACCCTGATCGCGATGAGATTCTTCGCTTTGCTCTGAATGACCACTGCATCCATTCGAGGACTATGGCTGCGGTGGCGGTGCCGCGCGCTCGGCCTTCCAGCGGAGGAATTCCTCGTATTCGGGGTCGCGCTGCTCGTAGTAGATGACGGGCTCACGTCGCTCATAGATCACGGGGTGGTAATGTTCCTCGATCACGACGGGTCCGACCGGGGCGTAGCCTTGCTCCATCATCCGCTCTTCGCGTTTGTCCTCGTAGGCCCCGATAAGGAAACCGCTCAGCGCTCCGACACCGGCGCCGATGGCCGTTCCCTTGCTGCCGCCAGCGATGGCACCGACACCAGCACCGACACCAGTACCCAGAAGCGTGGTGCCCGTGGTGCGGCCCATGTGGCATCCAGTCGCGAACAGCGAAAGGGCGAGCAAGCCCGCGATCATTGGACAGGTTTTGAATTTCATCGTTCGTACTCCTGCACGACCCTATGCAAAACTACACGCCGGCCCCGACGACCCCATGAAACATCGTCTCATAAGCCGAGTTTCATCAACCGTATCCTCACAAGCCAGACAACCAGACCTTTTGAAAGATAGTAAATTCCCACGGCGTCAGGGTGGCTTTATAATCGGGTCGATGGCATTGTCGTTATCACTCGAAAAAGAGCAGGCTTTGATATCCCGTGAAGAGGCGCTTCGGCTCTATGAGTCGCCGGATATTTTTACACTGGGCGAAAAGGCCAACGCGCTGCGGGAGCAGTTGCACGGGCGGAATGCCTACTACAACATCAATCGGCACATCAACTATACGAACTACTGCGTGCTGCGGTGCAAGTTTTGCTCGTTCCACCGGCCGTACTCCAAGGAGTCACAGCCAGAGGACGGGTATGAACTGTCGGTGGACGAAATGGTCGCGCGGGCCGGCGAGGCCTATGCCCAGGGTGCAACTGAAGTGCATATCGTAGGCGGACTGCATCCCAAGCTGGCTTTTGATTACTACGTGAAAATGTGCTCGGCGATCTGCGAGGCCTGTCCGCATCTGCACATCAAAGCGTTCACCGCGATCGAGATCATTCACTTCACTCGCATCGCCCGGCCACGATTGTCCATCGCGGAAGTGCTGACGAAACTGCGCGAGGCCGGCCTGGGCAGCATGCCCGGCGGTGGAGCGGAGATCTTCGACGACCGCGTGCATAACGAGGCGTTCAAGACCAAGGTCGGCGAGGCCGAGTGGTTCGAAGTGCACCGCACCGCTCACGAACTGGGCATCTTCACCAACGCGACCATGCTGTACGGCCACGTGGAGTCGGCGGCGGAGCGGATCAATCACCTGCATAAGCTTCGCGAGCATCAGGCGGAGAGCCTTTGTTCGCGGCGGGCGCACTTCAACTGCGTGATTCCACTGTCCTTCATTCCCGACGGCAGCGAGCTTTCGCACCTTCCCGGACCAAGCGGGCTCGACGACCTCCGCACGCTGGCGATCTCGCGCCTGATGTGTCCAAACATTCCGCACATCAAGGCGTTTTGGATCATGCAAACGCCCAAACTCGCCCAGGTCTCGCTTAACTGGGGCGTTGACGATTTCGACGGAACCGTGGTGTATTACGATATCACGAAAAGGGAGGGCGACGGCACAACGCATCAGGAGCTCACCGTCGATCGGCTCAAGCGGTTGATCGTTGAGGCCGGCTGCACGCCCGTCGAACGCGACACGCTGTACCGGCGAGTAAAGCGGGCGGAATCGAGTTGGAGTATTGAGGGGGAGGAGTGGTCGGTGCTCTACCGGCGACCCAGGGCCGAAATTCCCCGCCAGGCCAACCTGCCGGTTGTTTCCGCCGAACAACTCACGAGTCCGCGTTAAGCCACGGCGGCGAGTCCGCCGATAGCACGTCAGGTTGCCACCCCCTCTCCCTCGCAGGGAGAGGGCCGGGGTGAGGGTGAGACATTCGATCAGGCGAATCAACGCCAAGTGTCGTAATCAATGGACAAACTGGCCGAAATCTTCGATTCCGCCTGGCCCTACATGGGCGATCTGCACAAAGTGATTTCCCCGCATTGGAGCGGGATTGTACTGGTCCTCTGTTCGGTTGCGTGCGGATTGCTCATCGGGGCGGAGCGCGAAACCAAAAAAAAAGCCGCCGGATTGCGGACGATTACGTTGATCTGCGTGGGCAGCACGCTGTTTACCTTCGCTTCCATTTTGATCGCCGGAGAGTGGGCGGACCGAACGCGCATCGCCGCACAGGTGGTGACGGGCGTCGGCTTTTTGGGTGCGGGAGCCATCTTGCAGCACCGTGGGACCATCATTGGCCTCACCACAGGGGCGACCATTTGGACGGCGGCGGCGATCGGCGTGCTGGTTGGCGGCGGATACGGCGCAGCGGGGCTGGTACTTACGCTCCTTGTGGTTGGACTCATGATTGTCGAGCAACGAATCGAAGACTGGATACTGGGGGCCTGCCGGTACACGCACGTACACGTCGCCTATCAGCCAGACAATGGCAAGACCCGAATTCGGTTGCTGCGCGTGCTGGATGAGTTCCGCATTCCGGATTCAAGGTGGGAAGTTGCCACGGAAGGCGAACTGGAAGTGGCCGATGTTCAATACTGTCATTTCCATCAGCAGCATCGCGCGATCCTTCTGGAGATTGTGAATCTGCCGGGCATCGTGGAGATCCGCAGGCACCGGACGGCCCGACAAGTCAATGCTCCAGTTCCGCCGGAACAATGACCCAATTGGAAATCGGCAATGGGTGTTAGCGGGGTTTTCCGGCGCCAGCGCCGGCCTTTTCGAGGTTGTCGAGGTCTTCGGCGACACGCCACCTTTGCGATCCTTCCGTGGCCTGAATGTCGATGAGATCGGGCACACGTTGTGGAGGGGTGGCCGGCAGAACCGTTGCGACCGCCGATTTGGGGGTTGATGACGACTTTCCCGCGACCTTGGGCTCCACCACGCGAACGCGGAACTTGGTGCCGCCGATGGTGAGCACGTCGCCGTCGCCAAGAGCCTGAAAGCCGACCGGTTGATCGTTCACAAAGGTCTTCGCGGGCGTAAGCAGGTCCATGACGGCCGGGCGATCGCGGTACGTGAGCAACAGCGTATGCGCCCGGGAGACCTGGTGGTCGTCGAGCACGACGTCGCAACCGTGACGCCGACCGATCAGACAGACGGGGCGATTGGGCTGGAGCAGACGGCCGGTCTCCATGTGTTCGAGAGCAATGGCCTGTGGAGCGGGCTCGAAGTCCAGGTGGATATCGCCGTTACCATTGCGGGGGGGGCGACGAATTTCGACTGCGAAATCAAACGTACCGATTTCCAGACGGTCGCCGTCGTTGAGCTTTTCGTGCTGCATCTTGAGGCCGTTGAGCAGTGTGCCCGTCGGCGAGAGCATGTCCACGGCATAGACGTCGATACCGTTGTTGACGATGGCCAGATGGACCGGGGCAACTTTTTCACACTGCAAGTTGGCACGCACGCCGTGCCGCGAGCCGATCAGCGTGACCACGCGGTTGCAGGCAATTCGTACACCGGGTTCGTGAGCTTTGCGAACGAGGAGTGTTACATGGGGTGCGAAATCGGGAAGCGTCGGCGACGGGGGAATGTCGTGCTTCGGTTCGTTCATGCACCAACTCCTCTGCTGCGCGGCGGATGCGTGTGGATTACCCGCCCCCTATGGTCCGGAGTGAATGGTCTCATGACGATAGCCTCTCTCAGAGTATAGGAAGGGCCAATACATGAATCCACAATTCATGCTTTTTTGAGACCAACAATTCCAGGATCGCCGGTAAACCATTGCCCGGCAATTGGTTATGGCGTTCTGAGGCATCGTCCTGGCCGTTGACATCAACGTATTAGCGGACGGTTACCTGCCAAACTTTGGTAATAGCTACATCGAAGTCTAATGGTCCACGTGAATGGTTGATGAGGGAAGCGGTAAGAACTCGTTTACGCGGCAGTCTTGAGCTTATTCGGTTCCCGATGATTGATTTGCGCTTCGCCCTGGCAGGGACGACCTGAAAGTAGTCCGGCATTTCAATGCTGGGATGCAAGGCGAAGCCGAATCCGAAGTGCTGGAGGCATGACTGATGGGTTTGACGACCCGCGTAGATATTTCGTGGGATTCGTATGATTTCATCGCCCGAACGGCCTCTTCCGCGTGAGGGAGTTGCATGCAGGTGGTCCGGAATTACTCGGCCGTCCAGTCCGCCTGGTCGCTCAGGAGCAGATACGCTCCGTCACGCCGCAGCCAGTTTGCTCCGCATCAGCGCAAAGATGTCGTTGAGGCAGGTGACGCGACGGATGATGTCTTCGGGGAGTTCCTGGCGGATGATGGATTCCACGGTGGCGATCATGTGCACGGCGTCGAGGGAATCGAGGCCGATCTCGTTCAGCGGGCGGGTAAGGTCGATGCGCTCGACTGGAACCTTGATGGTCTCAGCGAGCCAGTCGAGGATTTCCGTTTTGGCGCTTTCGTAATGTTGCATATTCCCCTCTTGGTTAATCGGTGGGCGCAGCCCATCCGTTCACTGCCTGCTGGCGGGCTGAGCCCGCCCGACGTCTTCTTGCCTTGCTGCCTCTTTGCCTTGTTGCCTTGTTGTCTCTGTCCCTTGTTGCCGTTGCAAGGGGAACTCGATGTTGACGGTCATCCAATCGGTGACGCGCTCGCGCCAGCGGCGATATCCGTCCGGCCCGCCATCGGCGCGAACGAGCAATTCAATTCGGTCGCATTCGCGGATCGAAGCACGAATTGCATCTTGCGTTGCCAACGGTTGCAAGGCCAGATTGCGATCGAATTCGTCGAGGTCGTTGATCGAGCGAGCTTTCAGCCCAAAGCATAGCCCCAGATGGAAATGGGGCTGCCACTCCTGCGGCATACGCCGGCCCAATTCGAATTCGGGGGTCAGGCGGTCGGGGTTTACAAACGCGGCGGCCAGGCCGACTCCCGCGGCGACATCGCCCGCGTATGGCCCCAGCGCGGCGATCCGCTCGATGACCAGGTCGGGGCGACCCATGAAGAGAAAATGCAGTGCGCGGCCGGCACCCTGATACGCGGCGTTGCGAGCATAGCCTTCAAAAGAGTCTAGATTGCTCAGCGCATCGGGGTCGCGCGGGTAATCGAAGAACGCCCGCTTGAAGCCGTAGCCGTCGAAGCAGAGGAAGTGATGCAGTGGATCAAGCCCCGCGACGATTTGTGCCACACGTTTGGCACTGTGGTTGCGCATGCCGGACCAGAAACCCAGACCAACGTAATAGAGGTATCGAAACTCCGGACGCGGTTTGACGATGTGCGATTCGAAGTCCGCGGGGTCGTAGCGGAACAGGCGGCGGAGGGTGTATCCCATGGCCGCACCCTCTTCGGCGAAGGGACGCAGAAGCGCCGACAGAGAATGGCAGTAGGATTGCCAGGCCGACCCGGAAGGAGACGCGATCATCTGGTTGAATCCACCCGCGAAGCTGGCGAGGATGGAATCAACCCGTTCGATGTCGCGGGGATTATCGACTTTTAAGCCGAGTCGGCGTACGGTCATCCGCGACGGTCGGATGCGCCAAGGTAGAAAGGCGTACCGCCACCAGCCCGTCAAAACGGCGCCCGTTATGAGTATGCCGGCCCCGCAAAGAGCCAAGTAGAATCCCTGCATTCGATGCCGCCGCCAAAAGGGCCGCCTACGTTGCCCGAACCCCGATAGAGGTGAACGTATCGCGGATTATAGCAGGGCGACACTTGAAATGGAACAGTTTTTCTTCGGCTTTTCGCTCCAAACCATCTTTTCAAGCGATAACAGACGCTCTCGACACCGCTTGTATCGATTCTTCGAAAATGAGTGAGTCCCAAGCCGGGCGGTTGGTTGACCAATATCGGACTTCGTGTGACAATGGCTGGTCTGCGGACTTTTGGACTTTTGGCTATGCGGCCTGTTTGGACCAGCCGCCAGTGGAGCTTGGGGCATGATCAAGGCTGTCGATCTTCGCAAGGGTAAGACGATCCTGTACGAGAACGATCTTTGGGTCGTGCACGAGTGTCAGCACGTAGCCAAGGGGAACAAGCGAAGCTACATGCAGGCCAAGGTCAAGAACCTCAAAAGCGGCAACATGTCCGATGTGCGTTTCAGTGTGGACGACCGCATCGAGGTGCCCTTCGTCGAGTCCAAGGAATACGACTACCTCTACAAAGAGGGCGACAAGTTCATCGTGATGGATTCGGAATCCTTCGACCAGTTCCCGGTGAGCGCCGATATCGTGGCCGACGCGGCACAGTTTTTGATTCCCAATACGAAGGTCACCTGCGAAATCTACAACGGCCTGATGATCTCGTTCTCGCTGCCCAACACCATGATCCTGACCGTGACCGACACTCCGCCGGTGGTGAAGGGATCGACGGCCACCAACCAGCCCAAGGACGCCATCCTCGAAACCGGTGCGCGGGTTCGCGTGCCCGCGTTTATCGAATCCGGCGAGAAGATCGCCATCGACACCCGCACAGGCTCCTACCTCGAACGCGCGAAATAACGATCCAATCCGCAGATGTCGCTGATTGGCGCAGATGATTCTTTGGTTTGGTTTTCGCCAGGCCCCAGATCACCGAGTGCCCAATCATACGGCGACTTCACCAAAGACACCCAAAGGAGTCTTCGCCAATCCAGCCCAAAGAATCAGCGTTCATCTGCGTAATCTGCGGATCGTTACCCCCGTCACCGACTCAGTTGCATTAGCGGAGTGAGGATCGTCGGCAACTCGCGGATGACCTCGTCGATTTCGGATTTCGTGTTGAACCGCGAGAGGCTGAACCGCACGGCCCCATGGGCGATTGGCTCCGGCAGTCCCATGGCCTTGAGTACGTGCGACGGCTCCAGCGAACCGCTGCTGCACGCCGCTCCGGCTGACGCACAAATTCCGGCTTCGCTCAGAACCATCAAGACGGCTTCTGATTGCAGCCCTTCAAACGAAATGTTCGACGTGTTGTAAATCCTTGGGGCCTCAGTGCCCTGGACGTGCGTGTTCGGGATAGAACCCAGAATGCCGGTTTCCAGCGCGTCGCGCAGGCTCCCCACATTCTGTGCCACTCCCTGGCACTCGCGCAGCGCAATCTCCGCAGCGGTGCCCATCCCGATGATGCCCTCGACATTCTCCGTCCCCCCGCGACGATCGCTTTCCTGTGAACCCCCTATAATCTGCGGCTCGATTCGGGTGCGCCTACGGACATAGAGCGCCCCCACTCCTTTGGGTCCGTGAAACTTGTGGGCCGACAGACTCACCAGGTGCGCGGGCCACTGCGACACATCGATCGGAATTTTTCCTGCCGTTTGCACAGCGTCCACGTGAATAAGCGCCCCGCTCTTCGCCGCAAGTTCGCCCAGGTGCTTCACGTCCCAGATGACGCCGGTCTCGTTGTTGGCGTGCATGAAAGAAACCAGCGCCGTGTCGGGCGTGATCTTCGACTGCCATTCTGCTTCGTCGATTCGGCCTTCACGATCCACTCCGACGTATTGAACGTCGTAGCCTTCGTCGGCCAGGCGTTCGACCATTCGCAGGACCGCGGAATGCTCCACGGCCGTGGTGACGATTCGACGTCGGCCCGGATTGGCCCGCAGCGCGCCGCGGATGGCGAGGTTGATGCTCTCCGTCCCACCGCTGGTGAATACGATTTCCCTGAAAGACGCGCCGATGAGCCTGGCGACTTGCTCGCGGGCCATTTCGACCAGGTGCCGGACCGCCTGCCCGAACTGATGGATACTCGACGGATTGGCGTACCACTCGCGCAGCGACTGCGCCATCGCCTCCCGAACTTCGGGAAGGGTCTGTGTAGTGGCGTTATTGTCCAGGTAGATCACGATACCGACCTCAGATTATCAAAGCGGCGGACTTTCGTTCGCGGTGGCTAACCATTTACCAACACCGCTCCTTAGCAGTCGCGGTACTGATTCTATGGCTGCGCGTCCGTAAGCGTGCGGCCCGAGGCCTGATCGGCGAAGCGAACGATTGCCTCATACGAAGGGGGCAGTTCGAGCACATACGGCTCTTCTCCGTTGGCGGGCACGATGGCGACTGCGGGGAGATTTTGAATCCCCAATTGCGACGCCACGCCGCTCGCCGAACTCCAGGCGGTTGACGGCCGGCAGTGGATCATGTTCGCCACGCGCGAGTACGCCTCGCGGCGTTCGAGCATGGGCCGGAGTGCATCCCAGTCGCGCGACATCCACCGCTCCAGCACGACGAAGATCGGCTTACCGCTCGCCTGCGAAGCCTGTTTTGCCGACTCCCAATCGCGGTTCCAGGCGTAGCCCAATCGCCTCGTCACGTGCGGATTGATCGTGGGCGCGGAACCCGGTGGCGAAGACTCCGACAGGAATTCGGCCAGCTTTTCAGTGGAGAGACTTCCCTGGGTCGCGTGGTAGGTTCCGTCGGGATGGAGAACGATAACGGCCGGTGCCCGGTGGACGCCGAACTGGGCAGCATAACGCCGGTCGCTTTCTATTCTGTGGAAAAGCAAAGCCGGGACATAATCGGCGGCCACACCTCGCGCCGCGGGGTCTTCCAGAAATTCCCGTATCGAATCCTCGCGGGTCAGGTCGTTGTTGGTAAACAAAAACATAGTGCCCTTGCCCGACGCGGATGAAAGCTGCTCGGCTTCTTCATAGTCCGCGGTCCAGACGCTGGCGGGCCAGACCCCGGCAGGCCAAAGCTTGCTCGCCCCGGACCAAAGAGTGTTCGCACCGTTTGAAAGACTGCTCGCACCGGCCGAAAGACTGCCCTGCAACGTCGTGGTGGAGCAGCCGGTAAGCGTTGTGATGAGGACAAAGGTGGCAGGAATAAAAATTGTTCGCACGCGTGGATTATACTTACGCCCCGCCCCCTGCAAAGTGTATACTCTCCGCCGCGTGGAATGGCGGGGTCGTTTCGACGCGGGAACAACGTAATTATTGAGGCAGGAGTCGTTCATGGATGGGATGATTGGCGTATACGCGGGTGACTGCATTAAAGGGATGGAACAGTTGCCTGCCGGGTCCGTCGATCTCGCTTTCGCCGATCCGCCGTTCAACATCGGCTACGACTACGACGTTTACGATGACCGCCGCAAGGCCGATGACTATCTCGATTGGTCGAAGCAGTGGATCAGCGGCGTCGTTCGCGTGCTCAAGCCCGACGGCACGTTCTGGCTGGCCATCGGCGACGAATACGCCGCCGAGTTGAAAGTGCTCTGCACTCGCGAACTGGGCCTGACCTGCCGAAACTGGGTGATCTGGTTTTACACGTTCGGAGTACACTGCAAACAAAAGTTCACCCGCAGCCACGCCCATCTTTTGTATTTCGTCAAAGACCCCAAGAAGTTCACCTTCAACTCGCTCGATGTCCGCGTGCCTTCCGCCCGCGAGCTGGTCTACGGCGACAAACGGGCCGATCCCGATGGCCGCGTACCCGATGACACCTGGATGATGTCGCCCGTATTGCCGCCGGAAGTCCCCACCCGCGACGGATTCGTCCTCCGCCCGCAGGATATTCCCGACCGCTTCCCGGTGGGCAGCGACACGTGGTTTTTCTCGCGCGTGGCCGGCACCTTTAACGAACGCCAGGGCTTCCACGGCTGCCAGATGCCCGAGCAACTGCTTGGCCGGATCATTCGCGGATGCAGCAACGAAGGCGACCTCGTCCTCGACCCCTTCGCTGGCAGCGGTACGACACTGGCCGTCGCGAAAAAGCTGGGCCGAGAATTCCTCGGCTTCGAACTTTCCGAAGATTACGCGCAAAAAATAAACCGCCGTCTAGCCGCCATTTCATCCGGAGACACGCTGACCGGCCCGGAAAACGCGCTTACCAGTTCACCAACGACTAAAAATGGCCGCAAACTCAAGAGGAAATCAGTCGAATCCGAACCATCGCTGCTCTAATTTTACGTCAATGCGATCAGATGATTATAATCTCGAAGTCATGACATCACCCACAAACATGGTTCATCTGACTTTCATTCTATTCATTTGCTTTATTGGTCGGTCCAACGCTCAGGACCCGGCCCAGCAGAATTTGCCCGGACCACCAGCTCCAAGACAACAAAGAGAATCCCAGGAGAAGTGCGATCCTGCCTCTCAGAAACGCGGCGGTGAAATCTATCGCGAAATCGCGGAGGAGTCGGGTGGTCTCTTTTTTGATGGCGGTATTGAATCCACTCCGGATGACTTGCTGGCAATCGTACTGGATGATTCTGAGCGTATCGCATCGGAACGCGGTATTATCAAAGCAGGAGAGGAAAAGAAGGTTAGCGTGGTGGTCGATGGGGGCATTCGTTACGTCAATTTCATGCTCAATTACTCTCATTGCGACGAACTTCAACTGTCTGTTCTACGACCAGGCGGCATAGCAATTCAACCAACCGACACGCACGTAAAACTTGGCGAATCAAAGGGACTCCTCAGAGTTCGCGTCGATCAACCGGTCGTTGGGACCTGGCAGGTCGTAGTCAAGGGGAGTGGTCGTTTTCATTTCATAGCGAACGCCAAATCATCCATTGAGTTCGCCAAAGTCTATTTCGAACGGCCTGTACTTGGATTGATGCACCCTTCGGCGCAGGATGTAGGCAGCGAGCTCCTCTTGAATGAGGAAGTTTATTATGACGCATGGTTTTTCGGCGAATTCAAAAATGTGGCGTTTGAACTTATTACGCCAGAGGGCCGTCTGCTGGAAGCACTACCAATTCATCCTGAGGCTTTAGATCAGCACGGCGGCATGTTCACCCCCAAATCTCTGTATGAGAAGTTTCAGATAAAGGCTTTCGGCGTTGATTCAAACGGCAACTCGTTTACGCGCGTTGCTCCCGCTGAGTTCTCCGTTCGTTCTTTGGTGGTACGAGAAGATCCTCAATTTAAGGCGAAGCCGGGGCATTATGGTTTTGAAGTGCAAAACGCCGGACCGCCGCAAAGAGTCAAGGTCACTGCTGAAACGACTTACCATCTCCCGCTCAAACTTTCGGAAGAATTCTTAGATCTAGCAAGAGGAGCGAGCGAAAAGATCGATATCGAACTTCTGGCAGACAAGAATGCCGCGTTACATAGTGAAATGTTGATCGTAACGGCCATTTCAACTGCCAATGCAGAGTTAAGGGCCCAAGGAAGTGTCGACATCTCCCCGCCTAAGAAATAGCTTGCCTCTTGCCGGTTTTTACACAATCCGACGCGATGAATTTGCTTCATATTGGTGTAATCTACTTCCATGAAGTTGCTGTCCTTCGAAACCTTCAAGCTCGGCGTGGACAACCTGCGGTTGCACAAGCTCCGTTCGTTGCTGACTTCGCTGGGCATTATTTTCGGCGTTGCGGCGGTCATCTGCATGCTCTCCATTTCCGAAGGTGCGTCGGCGGACGAAATGCGGATGATCCAGCTACTCGGCACGCAGAACATCATCATCAACTCGGTCAAGCCGCCGCAGAACAACCAATCCTCGTCGGGCAGCAACAGCTACCTCCTGCAATACGGCATCACCCGCGCAGACCTGGATATGCTTGCGTCCACGATCCCCCACGTCGAGCACGTGGTCCCGCTCAAGACCGTCTCCTACCGGGTCCGCCACGGCGACCAGCAGCACAACTTCGAGGTCGTCGGCACCGCCCCCGAGTTTTTCGACGTGGTCAACATCCGCGTCGCAGCTGGCCGGGCTCTCACGCCCCAGGACAGCATCGAACGCACCAACGTCTGCGTCATCGGCGAAGGCGTGCGGGCCAAGTTGTTCCCGCTCAAAGACCCGCTCGGCGAAACCATCGTGGCCGAGCGTTTCCCCAACGGAGTGCCCTTCACGGTAGTCGGGGTATTGCAGGAAGTGAAAACCGCCGGCGCGCCCGCGCGGGGCGTCGAGGAGCGCGACCTCAACAGCGAAATCCTGGTTCCCTTCGAAACCTCGGCCGCGCAGTTCGGCGAGACCACGCGGCGCATGGGGGCCGGTTCGCGCGAAATGACCAAAATGCAATACTCGGGGCTTTACGTACACATCGACGAGATCGACCACGTTCTGCCGGTTTCGAAAATGGTCGAGCGCGTCCTCGAATACAACCACAGCAATCTGGATTATGAGGTCAAGGTGCCGCTGGCCCGGCTGGAGCTGGCCAAGAAAAAGAAGCGGAACAACCAGCTTACGCTGGGCTTCATCGCGGGCATCTCGCTGCTGGTGGGCGGCATCGGCATCATGAACATCATGCTGGCCACGGTCACCGAGCGCACCCGCGAGATCGGCATCCGCCGCGCCCTCGGGGCCAAGCGACGGGACATCACCCTGCAATTCCTCGTCGAAACTGTGGTGCTTTCGACCGCAGGCGGCCTCATCGGCGTATTCCTCGGAGTGGGCGGCGCGCACGTCGTGAGCCAGTTCGCCGACTGGGAGACGATCGTTCGCGGCTGGTCGGTAGCCGTCAGTTTCGGCCTCTCCGTCATGGTGGGCATCTTCTTCGGCATGTACCCGGCCATGTCCGCCGCCCGCCTCGACCCCATCGACGCGCTTCGGTACGAATAAAGAAAACACTGAAACTCTGAAACTCCGAAAAGCCGAAACGCCGAAATCAGTACCGCGACCGCCAGGGAGCGGTGTTACGGGCCGCAGATGAACGCAGATTTGGTGAGAGAGACCAAGCGAATCATGGCCCCAACTTCGATAAGGCTGAGAACGGAGCCACGCAACCGCGAATGATTTGGCACTGCTTACAGAGCAGTGGCACACGGTCTGTGCCACCCCGCCGGTTTGACCGAAACGAGACCGGCTTACCGCCCGAACCACTTGCGGAATTTGTAGGTGGTGGTGTCGCGGCCGGCGCGGGCGATGGCCTCGGTGAGCGGGACTTCCTTGGGGCAGACCTTGACGCAGTTCTGAGAATTGCCGCAGTCGGTGATCCCGCCCGGCCCCGAAAGCACGGCCAGACGTTCGTCAGCAAGGGTCTCGCCGGTGGGATGCATGTTGAAGAGGATCGCCTGGGCGACGGACATCGGGCCGATGAAGTCCGACTTTTCGCTGAACTGCGGACAGGCCTCCGTGCAGCAGCCGCAAGTCATGCAGCGCGAGATGGGATAGGCCTGATCCTGCACTTTGGGGGAAACGCGCGGGCCCGGCCCCAGATCGTGATAGCCATCGACCGGAATCCAGGCTTTGATTTGCTTGAGTCGCTGGAACATGAGCTTGCGATCCACGAACAGGTCGCGGACCACCGGGTACTTGGTCATGGGCCGCAGTTCAAGCTCGGATGCGTCTTTGAGCAGCGTGTCCACTAGCGCCGAACAGCCCTGCCGGACCTTGCCATTGATGATCATCGTGCACGAGCCGCAAACCTCTTCCAAGCAATTGACGTCGTAGGCCACCGGCGTGGTGTGCTCGTGATCGGCGGTAACGGGGTCCGCCGCGATGCGAAGCAATACCGTGGTGACGTTCATGCCCTCTTCGTAGGGGACGTGGAAGGTCTCCCACCGCGAGGCATCGTGCGGCGAATCCTGCCGCAAGACCCGGACGGTGATGGTCTTTGAATGGTGCCCCGCATGCGTATCGTGTTCGGTCATATTGCTTACCTAGATCATGTGAATGCTATTTCGAAAATCGTCCTGTCGGGTTAGGCGACAGCGAGCGGCTCCTTCGTCGCTTTGGCCGGGGCGGTCATGTCGCGCCAGACCTCCTCGATGATTTCCGCGCCCTTCAGCCCATACGTGCGAGGCCGCGGCGGGATCAGACTCGTATCGACCGCCTCGTAGCTGATCTTCGGCCCCGACGGCGTGTAGCTTGCCACCGTGGACTTGAGCCAATCTTCCATCTGCTTCTTGAATGTCTTGCACCATCGTATCGCCTGTTCGCGCAGCTTCGCCGGTTCGTCCGCATCCGTCGCGGGAATCTCAAACTCCGGCTTATAGTGTGCCCCGCGACACTCATTTCGCTGCAGCGCCCCCTGCGTAATCACTTTGGCAAGCATGATCATCTCGCCCAACGCGCGGGCGAAAACAAGATTCTGATTCGTCCAGCCACCCTTATCGACCAGCGACACACCCTTGTAGCGTTCCTCGAACTCACCGATCTTCGCCACCGTAACCGCCAGGTCCTTGTTGTTGCGCACCACGGTGACATTGCGCGTCATCAAGTCGCCCAGCTCGTCGTGCAGCTTGTACGGATTCTCCGTACCCGGATTGGACGCCAGCTCGTCGTCTCGCCGCTTGTGCGCCGCGACCGCAGCCTCGAACATGGATGCCTTTCCATCGGAGGCCGTCCCCTTGGGCAGATTCTTCAGCCAGGTTTCGATCGACGGCCCGGTGATCAGCCCCGCGAAAATGCAACTCAGAAGCGAATTGGCTCCCAGTCGATTCGCGCCGTGATATTGATAGTCTGCCTCGCCGATGGCGAAGATGCCCGGAACATTGGTGTGCTGGTTGCGTGGGGAGCCATGCACCAGCCCTCCCGTGGTCAGATTCTTTTCGTAATCCACCCACAAGCCGCCCATCGAATAATGCACCGCAGGGAAAATTTTCATCGGGGTGGTGCGTGGATTCGCCCCCTGAAACTTCTCGTAAATCTCCAAGATGCCGTCGAGCTTCTTTTGGACGGCGGGCGCAAGCTCGGTGACGTCGAGATAGACGCACAGGCGGCCCTTCTCGACGCTGAGTTCCTTGTTGACGCACACCTCAAAAATTTCGCGCGTGGCAATGTCGCGCGGCACCAGATTGCCGTACTTTGGATATCGCTCCTCGAGAAAGTAATACCGCTCCGACGCCGGAATGGTCTGCGGATCGCGCGGGTCCTGCGGTTTGCGCGGAACCCATACGCGTCCGCCCTCCCCGCGAGCGCTCTCGCTCATCAGACGCAGTTTGTCCGTGCCCGGAATCGCAGTGGGATGCACCTGGATGAATTCGCCGTTGGCATATTTGACGCCCGCACGGTACACGCGGCCTACCGCCGACCCCGTACACACCACTGACATGGTGCTGCGGCCATAGACCACGCCGCAACCGCCGCTGGCGATGACCACCGCGTCGGCAGGCAGCGCCCGCATCTCCATGCTGGCCATGTTCTGGACCACGACCCCGCGGCAATTCCCGTTGCCATCCATGACGGGGCCAAGAAAATCGTAATACTCGAACTTTTCCACCAGGTTCTCTGCTTCCCAGCGGCGTACCTGCTCATCGAGAGCATAGAGAAGCTGTTGACCGGTGGTCGCGCCGGCGAAGGCGGTGCGTTTGAACAGAGTGCCGCCGAAGCGCCGTTGGTCGCGCAAACCCTCCGGTGTGCGGTTGAACGGCACGCCCAGGCGGTCGAGCAGATTCACGACCTTCGGTCCCCACTCGCACATTTCCTTCACCGGCGGCTGATGCTGAAGAAAGTCTCCGCCGTAGACGGAGTCATCGAAATGCAGCCATTCGTTGTCGCCTTGCTGCCGCGTGAGATCGTTGACCGAGTTGATTCCGCCCTGCGCGCACACGCTGTGCGACCGCCGCACCGGCACCATGCTGATGAGTTGCACGTGAATGTCCGACTCGGCCAGCTTCATGGTGGCCGCCAGCCCCGCAAGTCCGCCGCCAACCACCACCACGTTTTGCTTTTTCGCCATGTGACTAACTCATGGTGCATCAAGATGCACCGTACTTGCTGTCCGCTCCCTTACGGTCGCGGCTCTGTTTTTGTTTCCGCGCTTCCTTACTAGTGCCCGCTTTTGGTTGTCGTCGCCGTACGCTCCGTTGCCGCCGGCTTGTTCGCGTCGAAGGTCTTGAACCCGTTCACCGCTCCCAGACCCAGCGCCCCCACCAGGACACCGATTGCCACGCATACATACCCTGCGGCTCTTTGGGTTCGCGGTCGAATGGTGATGCCCCACGTGATCAACGCCGTCCAAATTCCATTGGCCAGGTGGTACACCGACGCGACGACCCCCAAGGCGTACACCAGGGATACCCACCACGCGGATTGGATCGCCGCCGCCGTGGTCATGGCCCCGGTCGGATCGCCGCCTTCGCCATGGAGTGCGAACTCCCCGCCGCCCAGGGGCTTGCCGATCCAGTGCATCTGCCAGAGGTGATACAGGATAAAGACAAACGCAATCATGCCCGTCCAGCGCTGAAGGGTGTACCGGATGTTGCTCCCGTACGGATAGGCCTGGGCGTTGGGTTTTCCGGTAAGAATGATCTGGAAACCGATGATCGCGTGAAACAAAAGCGGGATGAAAATCCCCACAATTTCAACCGGAACCAGCAACGGCCCCAGTGCGTGAATCCGCTCCACCGACCTCTGAAATTCGGCTCCCGGCCTGCCCGGCACCAGAATGGACGAATTGATGGACAGGTGAATGACCAAAAACACGCCCACGGGAATCAAACCGGAAAGGGAATGCAACCGGCGGATGAGGAAGTGACTGCTTTCGGGCGGCCCTTCTGCTCGGACGGGCTGATGCTCTTCCACGAGGGACTCCGTTGGAACGCGCCGCACAGAAGCGCTGCGTCGGCAGGGCCTTTTGCGACACGCGCGCGATTATAGAGGGGGCATCCTTCAATGCAATCGCCGAATCATACGGGCTGACTGCCGGGTCCGTGACAGTTCCGGTGGTGCGAGAATCCGAACCCTAAGAAACTCTCAGCGGTACTTCTTACGCGGTTAATCTCTTCGCCAGGGCCAGCCGCGAGTCTACGTTTTCCCAGTTGATGACGTTCCAGAAGGCATCGACGTAGCCGCCGCGGTTGTTTTGATATTTCAGGTAATAGGCGTGCTCCCAGACATCGAGGACCAGGAGCGGCACGCATCCGTACATGGTTTGGTTCTGGTGCTTTTCGGTGGCCAGCACGATGAGTCTGCCGCTAAGCGGCTCCCAGGCGAGGATGCCCCAGCCGCTGCCTTGCACCGTCTTGGAGGCCTGTGAGAATTGAGCCTGAAACGCGGCGAAGTTGCCGAAGTCCTGGGCGATGGCTGTCGCGATTGCGCCTTTGGGTTCACCGCCACCGGCTTTCTTCATGCTGTTCCAGAAAATGGTGTGCAGGGTGTGCCCCGATCCATGAAAAGAAAGCGCGTCGGTTGCGCCACGGATTTCTGCCAGTCCCGGGCTGTCCTTTCCGCCTTTGCGGGCTTCGGCGAGCTTGGCGAGCGCATCATTGAGTCCTTTGACGTAGGAGGCATGATGCTTGTCGTGGTGGAGGGTCATGGTTTGGGCATCTATGTGCGGCTCAAGAGCGTCGGCGGGGTATGGCAGCGGCGCAAGCGTGTACTCCTTGGGGGTGCCGGCCGAACCGCCTTCGTTTTGAGCGAGTGATTCGGTTGCGGTCAGGCCGATCCATCCGCCGGCCGTTGCCAGGGTGCCAAGTGCGCCGAGCATTTCACGCCGATTCGGTTTGGTCATGGGAATTCCTCCAAAGAAGCCGCCCCAGGGCGGCAAACGGGTACTTTGCCCGGATCGCAACGTCCGGGCATGGTAGCGCATGACAGTGCCAACCACTTGACACTACCCCCAAGGGGATTCGAACCCCTGTCGGGATATTCAGAAGGTACGACAGATTCGCAAGTTACGCAAAATCAAGAAAACGTCTTGGCGGTTTGCTTGGCGCTTTTGGAGCAAAAATACCCCGACTTGGCGGGTATTGTCCGCGCCTGGCCGGAGCTGCCGGAAGCGCTGCGGGCGGGCATCGTGGCGATGGTCAAGGCGAGCGCGAAGCCGGGGACGTGACGGGCGGAGCTGGGGGCCGGGGACGGTTCAATGGACGGTTGTTTCGGCGTTCTTTCGGCGCTGTTTCGGAGCAAAGGGGACCCGCACGGCGGGGGAAATCCGAACCAGACCCCCCGGCTTGCGGGCGCGGTTCCGGTGACGCTAACCCGCTACGGTGAGAGACCACAAAGGGGATGAACCGATGCGAGGCGAATCCAAAGGCGAGTTGACGACGCGATTGCGGCAGGAAGGCCGCTGGGATGCGTTCGTGAAACGCCGTGAGCAATTGAAAGCGGAGGGAGCGCGGGCCAAAGACGCATGGGAACAAGCTGCGGCTGAGTTTCCCCCGGTCGATGTGCCTGTGGGCGCGGCCGTCGTTGTAGTTGTCGATCCGGTAGAGCTGGAAGCATTGCGCGGCAAGGAACCCGTTGGAATGCTTGAAGCCGTCCGATGGGTGTTCAATTTCGCTTGCGTCCCGTGGGTGAAGCCCGGCGACGCGCCGAGCGCTGGCGCTTGGGGCCTGCTGCAATGGGCAAAGCGGAACCCGGCGAGTTTGACCGAATTCTATCGAACCTTCGCAGCCCGACTTCTTACGGTCGCGGAGCCGGAACCCGAACCCGAACACGGCACGGACCCTCAAACGAAAAGGCTTCTTGATATGCTGGACGGTTGTCGGCGGCAGCGAGAGTTGGGAGAGTTGCGATAGATAGCTTGTCAGCCTTCTCGAAAGGTCGTTATCATAGGCGCGCGGGCGCGAGAGAACAGCCACCACGATCATACAGTAGTACGCATACCGCGACGAAAAACAACTGCGCTCGCAATTGCGGCGAGCACAACCATAACAACGAGTCCGGTCCCACCAACTGCGGGAGCCTCCGCTGTGGGCGATGGGGTGTAGCCAGCTACCGTGATGTAGGTACCACCGCCGTTAATTGAAAGAATCAGCGATGAACCTGGAGCGAATGGTATCCCCGATGCGAGATTGTAAGACAAGGGGCCAGCGTTGCCACCTACGCGCAGCCGAGCCTTGTAGGTATCAACATTGTTTTGCCTTTCATACACAATGACTTCGGGATTTAAGTTTGACCCCACCCCAACAAGCAGGTCCGTCAATACGAACCCTTGTGCCGATACTTGCGGTATTACCACTACCTGAACCCCGGGTGGAGGTTCGACATAGTAACTCACCACTTGTCCTTGCTGCCCGTAAGCAATCGATGCAAAGGAAGCGGTTATCAAAACGATGGCAGGTGTCCTAATCATGAAACTACCCTCCAAAAGACGACGATCTAGCCGAAACGCAGGTCCATCGTATCCAATGAACCCATCGACTTGCAAGCCGTTGAACGGCTGCGAAAAACAAAGTATAATGAGGCCATCAGTACCGGCGTAAGCCCGGTTTTTTGCTAACGGGAGTTGTGGCGTGCCTGTCCTCAAAACTTGCAGCTTGACGTTGCTTGTGATGTTCGGCACTTCATTTCCCGCGCTCGGACAACCGCTGTTCAAAATTATCGAAGCCCCAACACCTCCGCCCGGTTATCCAGTTGTGCAAAGCCTAGAAATTGCGGGGATTTCTGGGGATGGAAACACAGTTGTTGGGTGCGTGAGTTATGCGACGACTACGCCACAACCCCCACTGACGCAACTTCTGGCTTTCAAGTGGACACTTGCAGGTGGATCACAAACTCTGAGCGACCTACCGGGGGGCGCTGTTAACAGTTGCGCGTATGGTGCTTCGATGGATGGATCGGTGATTGTTGGGGAAGGAACTTCATATCCAGAAACAAGAGAGGCAGTACGATGGATCAATGGCACGATTGAAGGATTAGGCGACATCCAGGGTGGGCTTCCAGCAAGTAGCGCGGCGGATACCACAAACGGTGGAAACACGATTGTCGGGCAAGGGTTTCATCAGGCGTTTAAGTGGGATAATGGAGTAATGGTTGGGCTTGGGAATCTACCCGACGGTCACGATAGCGCGGCCACAGGCGTTTCCGCTGATGGTACGGTAATCGTTGGCACTGGATGGAACAGTCAAGGCAACCAAGGTGCCTTTCGGTGGACAACTGGTGAATTGCATCCTTTATCAAACCTTCCAACTGAGACAATCGTTAGTTCTGGCACAGACATATCTGCGGATGGTGAGGTCATAGTTGGTTGGACGATAGCACCGAATAATCTAATTAGGGCTTTTCGCTGGACGAATGGTGTGGTGCTACAAATAGGCGGTGTTAGCCAAGCCTACGGAATATCCGGCGATGGAAGCGCTATTGTCGGGCAATCAAGCGGAATGGCCGTAGTTTGGGATGCGACCCACGGCGCGCGTGATCTCAATGAAGTCCTGGAAGGCGACCTTGGTTTATTTCTCGGCACATGGAATCTATCCGTAGCAACCGCAGTGTCATTCGATGGAATGACTATCGCCGGTAGCGCGCGTCGAGCAACAGACAACCTAATTAGAGGGTTTGTCACACGCCTTGGCTATTCAAATACGACGGACAGCGACGGAGACGGCATACCGGATTCCTTGGATGTTTGCGTAGCTACTATTCCTGACGTTTCGGTTGATTCTGCGGGATGCACGCCGCAATTCCCCTTGGACCTTGATCGAGACGGTGACGCAGACCTTGCTGATCTGGCAATCATGCAACGGTGTTGGACCGGCCCTGATATCCCTATTGCCCCCGCATGTCTGAGTGCTGAATAGAAACCTCGCTGGTTGAACAAGTTCAATCGTTTGATATGCTAATCGTCGGGCAGGCGGTTCGCTACCGCCGTCGGACCGCGCCGGAGTTGGGAAGCATCTACCTCGACTCCGCGCGGACCGGCCCGCAACGGAGTAGATGCACAATGCCGCGTGACACACGACTCGTTTGGCTTATAGAACAAACCGCTACCAGTCTCGAAGCCCTTGGGAACAAATCCATAGCGGACTTGAGTAACGAAAGATGCGACGAGATTGTATTGGTTGCACTGGCGCACTTTGACGAGCTGAGGGACGAACTGAAGGCAAATGGTATCGATGGCGCGGCGACTCGCCTGAATCGACTGGGGCACAGCATATTCGATTATGCGGAACGGATTACTCTTGCAAACCTACGCGCTAATGGCAAGTCTTGGAAGGTGAAAAAGCTGAACCGTGTGGGGGTTAAGCATTCCGGGCACTTGCCCAGTAAAGACGTTCCGATTCGGGATTCTCTCTGCCGGGAAGTTATCACCCAAGCGAAAGAAACGGCACGTTTTGTTCGTGGATTGCGTCATTCGATAGGACTACCAAAGCGGTTCGACGAAGTAACCGGGAACGCAGTTGCGCCATCGAGCGCGGTTAATGGGGTGGCGAAAAAGCCGGTGCGACCGCGCAAGTCGAAGCGCGGCAAGGCAAAGGGACTCACAAAGCCACAGGAAGCCGTTGTGACGCAAATTGAGGATTTTGATTTGACCCCGCAACAAATCGCTGACAAGCGGAAGTGTTGCGTTCAGGCAGTCTACCAGCTTTACAATCGAGCTAAGGCGAACCCAGCTTACAAGAGACGCCGGTCCTTCAACCTGCACGATGCGAAGCCGATGCACGCCAACACCGAGCTCAAGGGCGCACGAGCCAACGCCTAGGCAGCTCAACATCAACATTTTTCAACATCTGAATTCAACATCGTAGGAAAAAATCCGCGAACCAAAAAGCATCGTTTTGCACAGGCGCGAATGCTGTTTCGTCATTCAACACACGCCCGTTAACCGTCAAAATGTTGATATTCCGCGCCCTATTTTGAGGCCGCATGGTGCGGTCCAAATTGAAAGGGTGTGAACATGAGCGAATTGTTGACGGTGAAAGACCTGTCGGCGCGGCTGAGAATAAGTGCGCGCCAGAGCTGGAAGTTGTTGAGCGCGGGCAAGCTGCCTGGCCCCTTGCGAATTTCTCGGTCTGTCCGTTGGCGGCGGGATGATATCGACCGCTGGGTGTCGATGGGCTGCCCAAGCCGCGACGTATTCGAGGCCGCGAAGTCGAGCGGGGAAGCGAAGGTGACCCGATGAGCCGAAAACGCAAGGAGCCGGGCGGCAACCCGGCCCCAAATCAAATTGACCCAGCTACGAAAAAAATATCCAAAGGCAAGCCTCTTGGCAAGAGCAATTCAGCGTCCGCCGATGATGAAAAAAAAGAGCGCGGGCCGTCGCGGAAAAAAACTCAAAGGGTATTCGAGCTGAAACTGATGGACGGCAGCATCGTGAATCCAAGAGAGCCGTTGAACCGACGGGTTGCACTCTGCATCGACGGTGAAAACGCAGACGTGGTCAGCTTGAAATTGGATTCGAACGTGTCCCGTAATCGCCAAGCGAAAACTTGGTCCAAGCAATTCAGGCTGAAAGAATCGGACGTTTTGGATAAGTTGCGAAATGCGGCGCTGGCAGTTACGGCAGACAATAAAAAGAAAGAAATTGAACGGATCAAGGCGAGGTGGACGGCGGCAAAATCACCCCCACCCCCACCAACACCGATTTCGCTTTCACAAGCCCGGCAAGTGTTCAACAAGTGGCTGGAAGATACCGACTCTGACTTGCTGGACGTGGTGTTTGGCGCGGTTATGGCGCATCGACTGGACGGCGATCCCGTCTGGCTTTTCATCGTCGGCGCGCCGGGCGACGGGAAAACGGAAATGATCCGGGCTTTGCAACGCGATCCGACGATCTTCATGCTTTCGAGCCTGAAACCGGCGGCGCTTATCAGTGGATTCCAGAATGATGACGGAAGCGATCCTTCCTTATTGCCGAAACTCGACGGCAAGGTGCTCATCGTCAAGGATTTTACGACGGTCCTGACCATGCCGAATGAAGCCCGCGCAGAGATTCTTGGCACACTACGAGACGCATACGACGGGGAAGCGGGTAAGGCTTTCGGCAACGGCGAAGTTCGATCGTATGTGAGCCGATTCGGGTTGCTGGCTGCGGTGACCCCGGTCATCGAATCCTATTGGGGGGTGTCGCAACAGCTCGGCGAACGCTTCCTGCGGCTTCGACTGAAAAGCAGAGGCCGAGTATCCAAGGTGGGCCGGGCGCTGACCAATACCGACGCCGAAACGAACATGCGGGGGGAGCTGGCTGGAGCCGCGCTGGGCGTGCTGGCGCAGTCGGGCCGAACCGCGACCGTTCCCACCGAAATTGCCAGCCGATTGATTCACCTGGCCGACTTTGTTTCGCGGGCGCGGTCTGAGGTATCGCGGGACGGAAAGGGGACGGTTCAGTACATGCCGATCCCTGAAGTTGGAACGCGAATCGGGAAGGCGCTCAAAAAGCTGGCAATCGGTATCGCCATAGCGCGAGGGTTGCAAGCGGTTGACGCCGATGTAATGCGAATCGTCCAGCGCGTCGCGGTTGATAGTGTTCCATCGGTGCGAGCGAAACTGCTGCGCGTGCTGTGGAAGCTCCGTGATAGCTTCCAGCCCACGTCAGAAATTGCAGAGACCGCCGAAGTCAACGGGGACACAGCGAGATATTGGTTGGACGATTTGCGGTTGCTGGAAATCGTTGACCGCGCAGCTCCGGCCAAAAATCTGCATACCTGGCGGCTGCGGGCCGAATTCATCGACACGATGACCCTGGCCGGGCTTGGCGGTGATGTACCTACCCCATCCCCTGAGTCTTACCCCCACGCGGACGATGACGCCGAGCAAGGGGGTAAGTCTCACCCCCAGCCCTACTCACACGTTGAGCTGGACGCCAACGGCTATGCCGACGCAATGAATGATGAGACCGATGGGCGATGGGCCGATTCACCGGAGGAAATAAAAGGGGGTGATTCCCCTTGACGATGCGCCTAATATGGAGTATATTTTATGAGAGCATGGACGCCAAAGCCCGAAAAGCGCTGGACACGATCCGCGATTGCGTGGCCGCTGAGCGTTACATCGTCCTGCCGCACTTTCGCAAACGGCTTGGCGAGCGCGGATTCTTTTGGCCGGACGTGCTGGCGGTAGTGGATAAACCCGGCGCAGTGCAGTCTGACGGACGCGACGAATTCGACCGCCCCAAGTGGCTCTTGTCCGGGACTACGCCGGACGGCATTGTCCTGGAGTTTCTTTGTGTGCTCGACACGGACGATCGGGGTAACGTATCGGTGTTCATTACGATTTACTAGAACGGTGCGACGATGACGACGCAAATACGACCAAGGCCGCGACGGGGCCGCAAGCCTGCCGCAAAACTTTCCAGGCCCGACTTTCCGTACACGATGAAGCTGCCCGATGGACGAACGCTGTACGTCGAGGTTCCGGGGCGATGGATGACCCAGGATCGAGACGGCACACCGGCATTTCTGCCGGAAGCGGTGCGTTTCCTCGATCGAGTGCAAGCGCTGGCTCAGACATTGACCCGCGCTCCAAGTCCCGGATTCATTACGTCGTTGCGCGAAGCCCTGGGGCTTACACAAAAGGAATTCGGGGAACAGCTCGGGGTGGACAAGATGACCGTTTCGCGCTGGGAGCGCGGGACGCTGCGCCCGAGCGAAGCATCATTGGCGGTTGTCGAAGAGCTGCGCCGGAAAGCGGTTCGGCGCGGCGTGACCATTCCCGCGTAGGCGGGCGAGTAGGTGCGAACATGAGACTTTTTCAATCAACGTACAAGGACCGGAACGGAATCACCCAAACCACGAAGCGATGGTATATCGAGCTGAAAGACCACCGCGACACGGTGCGCCGGATTCCTGCCTTCGATGACAAGCGGGCGTCCGAAGAGCTGGGCCGCAAGGTGGAACGGCTGGTTTCGCTGCGGATTGCTGGCGAGCGGCCCGACCGGGAATTGACCCGGTTTCTTGAAGCACTGCCGCGCAAACTGCGGGAACAGCTCGCACGGATCGACCTGTTGGACGGGGCGAGCGTCGGGGCCACCAAACCGGCCCGCGACCACCTGGCCGACTACGAGCAATCGTTACGCGACGGCGGGGCAACCGGCGACTACGTGCAAAAGACCGTGAATCGAATCAAGGCCGTGCTGGACGGGGCGAAAGTGACGTTTCTATCCGAGTTGAGCGCGGCGACGGTGTCGCGGTATCTGGCGGATCGTCGGGCCGATGGCCTGAGCATGAAAAGCTCAAATCACTACCTTGCCGCGCTGCGAAGCTTCGCCAATTGGATTGTGAGAGAACGGCGACTGTCCGAAAATCCGCTGGCCCATATCGCGGCCATGAACGCAAAAACCGACCGGCGACACGTGCGGCGTCCGCTCGAAAACGATGAAGTGCGGCGCTTGCTGGCGTCGGCGCGATTCGGGCCGGTGCTGGAAGAAACGACAGGGGAAGAGCGCTTTTGGCTATATCGGCTGGCCGTGGAAACCGGCCTGCGCTCGAATGAGTTACGAAGTTTGACGCGGGCGAGCTTCGACCTGGGGGAAAGCGAACCGAGCGTGACTGTCGAAGCGGGGGCCGCAAAGAATCGCAAGGCGGCTACTCTGCCGCTGCGGGCGGAAACGGCGTCGGAGCTGCGGGCCTTCCTGGGAAACAAGCTGCCGACAGTAAGCGTGTTCAAGCTGCCGCGACCTGAGAAGATTGTGATCATGCTGCGGGCCGACCTGGCGCGGGCACGGGCGGCGTGGATTGCGGAGGCCGTGACGGACGCGGACCGCGAAGAGCGCGGGAAGTCGAGCTGCCTTGCGTATCGTGACGACCTGGGCCGCGTGGCGGACTTTCATGCGCTTCGAGGGACGTTTGCTAGCCAGCTCCTGCGCTCGGGCGTGGACGTGCGGACGGCGAAGGATTTGATGCGCCATTCGACGATAGCGATGACGGCGGACGTTTACGCTTGTTCGATGCGCGGATCGCTTGGTGAGGCCGTAAAGCGCCTTCCCGACTGGTCAACGCCGAAAACCGAACAGCTCGCCGCGACGGGCACGGACGGGGACGATTCTGTCTTGGCGTTTTGCTTGGCGCAAAAGGGCACAAAACCAGTCAAAGCGGTTCGCGGGAATTCAACGCAACCCTGTGATGACTATGATCCGCAACCCGTGAAAAAGACAGGGACTTACGGCGATTCCACGGGCATTGTTGTGCATGGTAGTGACAACCGGCTGGCACTACCCCCAAGGGGATTCGAACCCCTGTCGCCGGCATGAAAAGCCGGTGTCCTAGGCCTCTAGACGATGGGGGCAAGGGGAAAGTCGTACCCCGCTCATGGTGAGTCGCGACGGCCCATCCTGCGCGGGAAATGTATCGAACGTGCTGCTCGCGGTCAACAAAACCGTCTCGCCATGACCATCGCGTGGAAAAGAAGTAGAATCTCTCACAGAGTCGCCGAGGCCGCAGATTCGGCCATCCAATTACCGTCCTTTTCAGGGTTTCATGGCAGTGAAACGTACGGTTGCTCTGACATTGTTCGCCTTGCTGAGCGTTGCGTGCGCCGACTGCTCGCGGAGCGACGCGCCCAAAGCGCAGCAACCGGAACGGGTCGCCATCTATTGCAGCGTGGACGAAACCTATGCACGAGAAGTGCTCGACCACTTCGAGGCCAAAAGCGGGATCAAGGTCGCGGCCGTTTACGATTCTGAGGCGGGCAAAACGACAGGACTGGTGAACCGCCTGATCGCCGAGTCGCGGGCGGGACGACCCGGGGCCGATGTGTTCTGGTCCGGAGAGTTGTTCGGCACGATGCGGCTCGCGGAACTCGGGTTGCTGGAGCGTTTCGATCCGCCTCAGGCCATCGGTATTCCGGCAAGGTATCGCGATGCCATCAATCGCTGGTCGGCGATGGCGGTGCGGGTGCGCGTGCTGGCCTTCGATCCTACGAGGACGCCTCCGGATCAAATTCCATCGCGGTGGGAGGATCTGGCCAGGCCGGATATTGCTCCGCATGTAGCCATCGCAAACCCGCTCTTTGGAACCACACGCGGGCATATTGCCGCCATGTTCGCGCTTTGGGGCCGCGTGCGCGGGAGGAGTTTTCTGACGCAACTTCGCGATGGCGGTGCGTTGATCCTGGACGGCAACAGCGCGACGGTGCGAGCCGTCATCGATGGTCGTGCACGCTACGCGGTGACGGATTCGGATGACGTCTGGGCGGCGCGGCGCTCGGGGGCAACACTCGATATGAAATTGCTCGATATGGGCGATGGAGGCACTCTGCTCATTCCCTGCTCCGTCGCGTTGATCAAAGGCGGCCCCAATCACGATGCGGCGAAGAAGCTGGTGGATTCTCTCGTTTCCGCCGAGGTGGAACGCATGCTTGCAATATGCGAATCTCGCAATGTTCCTGTGCGCGAGTCACTTCGCCAGGAGCTGAATATGAGCTGGCCCGCCGAGACCAAGATCCACTTCGGAAAGATCATGGAATCGCTCGACCAATCCGATGCGGCTGTGCGCGAAATCCTGATCCGCTAATTGCAGGTGGCCATGCGAATCTTGCTCATGTTTGCGTTGGGCACGATTTACATCGCCGCCATCGTCTGGCCGGCAGTCGCACTGGCGTGGACGAGCATTGATCAAGGCGCAGTTCCACGTGACGGATTTATTTTTTCGCACGGCCAACTAGCCCTTCTTGGCCGCACATCGCTCCTCGCCTTCGCCGGGTCCGTGTGTTGCATTCCGCTCGCGGTGGCTGGTGGCGTATTGGCGTGCTCGCGTAGGCCGCGTCCGCTGAGCGTCGCGATTCTAGCGGCGGGGCTGATGTGTCCGCCGATGGTCTACTCGTTTGGATGGCTGCGATCGTTCCCGCCCGGCGTCGCTCCAGAAATCCGATGCGTTGCGGGGTGGGTTCTCTGGGCATGGCCCGTCGCAGCCATTGTCATCGCCGCAGGATGGGCCCGCGCAGGCGAAGAGGCATACCAAGCCGCTACGCTCAGCACGTCGCCGCTTTCCGCCTTTCTTCGAGTGGGGCTGCCCGCGTTGCGGCCATATGTTCTTCTGGCCGCGATGTTGATGTTTGTCTTGTTCTTTGGCGATTACGGAATGCCGCACGGATTCGGACTTCGCGTTTACTCCACAGAACTCCTCGCCTGGGCGTCGGAGTCGAATCACACCATCGATGTACTCTGGCCCGCGTTGCTGCCCGTTGGCATTACCGCTGCTGCCCTGGGTGCGATTCTGATGGCGATTCGACGGTGCGGATTCCACGAGAGCGAACAAATCGCCGAGATTGAAGGCCGTCCTGCCTGGCGCGTGGTCGTTCTTATTTTCATGGCCGCGGGCTGGGCGCTCCCATTGATCGCACTGAGCAAGCCGCTGACTCCGAATGTTTTCGGCGAAACATGGAGGACGTACTCGATGGACCTCGCAGCTTCGATCGGAGTGGCCGCAGTCGCGGCGATGCTGATCATGCTCTTGGGCCTGGGGTTTGCGTTGGTCGGTCGTACACGAAAAACCATTTTGTTCGCCGCACTCTTATTCGGCGCGCTTCCCGGCGCGGTGGTGGGGCAGGCTCTGATCGCGGCGTACAACGGACCTGCCTTCCGATGGTTGTACGACTATTGGCCGATCGTGTCGCTTGCTTACGTCGCGCGTTACGCATGGGTTGGACTGTTGGCCTGCGGACTTGCCGCCTCGTCGAGCGGAAATGGAACCGCGGAGCAGGCGCGAATGGATGGCGCTTCCGAGTCGCAAGTCGTGCGGTTCATTCTCTGTCCGCAGCACGCGCCGCTGCTGCTGGGCATTGCGGCGATCGTCATCGCCCTGGCGATTGGCGACGTGGCCGCCTCCACGCTCGTCCGCGTGCCGGGATACAACCCGATCGCGCACGTCATCATCGAGAAATTCCATCGTTTCGAGGACGGGATGCTCATTTCGCTGAGCCTGATGCTGGTGGGGATTTCGGCCCTTGGCGGGGCTGTGATCGCGTACGCCGTTCGGGCGCTTAGATAATCGGCGTAGTCCGCACGCCGAGTCGCTCGATTTCTATGTTGATTCAGTGCTCGCCCCACGCCGACGTGCCCATCAACGATCCGCCAAGGATAGCCGCAGCGCGGCCATCTCCTCACTGTTGCGAACCAACAGGATGTCACCAGCCAGCACAGGGTGGTTCCATGTCTTGCCCTTGATCGCCGGGAACCGGGCAAGCTCGGCGAACGCATCGGCTGTCGCCTTCACCAGTGCAAGCTCGCCCTCTTCCGACAACACCAGCAGCAGGTCCTGGTCGGTGAGCAAAAGGAGCTGGCCGTGGCCGTAGCGTCCTCCCTTCCACTTGCGCGTGCCATCCTGGAGATCGATACATGCGAGGATGCTGTTGTCGAAGCCGAAGGCATGGCCCTGGTGAACGACGAAGTCGTTGTAATAAGGTTTGAGCCCGCGCGAGGTCCAGCGCTCTTCGACCGTCCATCCGCCAGGGCCGCTGGCTACCGCGATTCGGCGCATTCCAATCCCACCCATTTCGTCGGACGCCGTGATCAAGACGTTGCCGTCGGCAGTTTGAGCGGGTTGAACGATGCCGGCGAGGCCCGGCTCCCACGAGTGCTCCCACAGCAGCGTGCCGTCGGCCGGCGAGACACCAATCACGCCGCCTCCGCGAAGCAGCAAGATCTGAGCGACATCGAAAATCGTCACGAGATGCGGCGAGCTGTAGCCGCCGCCCCCGCCGCCGGGACTAACCCATCGCGGATTACCGCTGGTCGCGTCATAGGCGGCGAGTTGGTCCCTGACGGCGACGATGACGAGGTCGTTCATCACCAGCGGGGAGCTCGCAAAGCCCCAGTGAGGGACTTTCTTCCCTGTCTCGGTGGCGGCATTGCGCGACCACAAGACGACCCCGTCACGAGCGTTGATCGCACTCAGGATTCCGGTCGCACCGAACGTATAAACGCGATCGTTGCTGAGGGTCGGCGTCGCCCGCGGCCCTGCCCCGGCGTTCGACTCGTAGAACCGCGTCGCGTCGCGGTGTATCCACACCGGCTCGCCTGTAGCTACGTTGTAGGCAGCCACGATCTCTTCTTCGCCGCGTTGTTCCTGCGTGTAGAGCACGCCCCCGCGGACTGCGAAGGACGACCACCCCGGTCCGATCGGCCGCCGCCACATCTCGACCGGCGGCGATTTCGTCCAGTCCGTCTCGATCCGCGCACCGCGAATCACTCCATCGCGTAGAGGTCCGCGAAAACCAGGCCATTCGCCGCTCGACTTGGCTTCATTGGAAGCTGAGACCGGCTCCCGCTCCTTTCCAGCCTGCGCGAGCAGTCGTTGTTCGGGAGTCTGAGTCCACCGCCAGTGCAGATCCGAATCGCCTTCCCCGGTGATGCCGCCGGTGCGGAGGAGCGTGAAGACTCCGCAGGCAAGTACGGTGGCGCCCAATATCGTCGCCCGCCGAGGCCATTTCGCCAGCCGCCGGGCAACTACCGCCGCAGCTACAAGAGCAAGGCTCAGCGCCGGGACGGCGTAGATGTAAAGCAACATTCCCATCCCGCCGCCCGCCATGGATTCGTGAACGAGGCGTTTGGTCGCGACAATCGTAACGACCATCAGCGCGATCGCGCCCACGCGCTCGGACCAGGGAGCGCGGCTGAAGAAAAGCCACCACGCGACAACCGCCAGCCCGGCGCAGAGTCCGACAAAAATCCCGTAGGGTCCTGTTTCCGGAAGAACGATGGGGATGCCAAACCAGGCCAGCCACTGTACCGCCACGGCGGCCGCCCCGGGCCACACGCGAAGCGGTTTCTGAGGAATTGAATCGTCAACTAGATCGATAGTCATGCCGGGGTCGCATCCATGGGGGCCCATTTCCAGCTCGATGCGCGGCTTAGCTAATCGGAGTGGTCAGAATGCCCAGGCGCTCGATTTCGATTTCGATGATGTCGCCGGGTTTGAGCCAGCCGCCGGTGTTTTCCGGGCCAAGCTCCAGGATGCAACCGGTGCCGCACGTGCCGCTGCCGATCAAATCGCCCTTGTACATCATCGCGTCGCGCGAGCCGCGTTCGATCATCTTGCTGAAGTCGTGGTAGATGTCCTTCGCGTTGGCCCGCGACATTTCCTTCCCGTTGCGCCGCGCGGTCATGGCCAGATTCCATTTGCCAAGTCCGACATGGCGGTCTTCAAGCTCGTCCCTGGTGACCACCCACGGGCCAATCGACGTGGCGAAGTCCTTGCCCTTTGCCGGACCCAGCGAACACTTCATTTCCGACCGTTGCAGATCTCGTGCCGACCAGTCGTTGAGGTTTACGAAGCCAAAGATGGCCTGCTCGGCCGCCTCGCCTTTTACATCCTGCACGTCGCGGCCGATCACCGCGCCGAGCTCAAGTTCCAGGTCGAGTTCGTTGACCGAGGCGGGCTTTTTGACGGGTTCGAGGTGGCCCTTAAGCGAACCAGTGTTGGAGAAGTAGAAGATCGCCAGCTCATACCATTCGGGGATCATTTCCATTTCGCGGCGTGCGCGGGCGGCTTTGACGTGCTGCTCGAATGCGTAGAAATCGCGGAACGTGCGCGGATTCGGAACCGGGGGGTGCCACCGCGTGACACTCGACATGGGTACCGGCTTGCCCGTTGCGTTTTTCGCATGCCGCAACAGCCCTTCGTCGCCGAACCGCTCCAACGCGTCGCGAAGGCTGGGCGGTGCGTCCAAGGGCAATATTCCACCGTCGCGCTCAACTCCCAACACCGGCCCGGACCGTCCGCTAAGTTCCACGAGGCAAAATCGCACAAGAAGTCTCCTTGTTATCCGTTGTCGGGAATTGTGGTTATCCAGTTGCAATCGTCAATCAAAGGAAACTGGCGGTTGGCTCGCCCGCGCTCGGGGTTTAGTTGCGTCCGCTGTTCCGAACCCCAAGCGCAAACGCGGGGCGGTCGCTTGCAGGTTTCTGGAACCGCCCGCTCGCTCGCGCTCGGGGTTCGGATGACGCTTGCCCATGGGTTCGGAAGGCTGGGGCGCCGGACATTTCTTCGATTTGAAATTTGAAATTTCAGATTTGAGATTCGGACTCAATTGAAGTGAATGGGTATCGTAAACTATCGAAAGCCGCATTGAATTTCAAAATGCTCGAAATACCGCAAAAAACCTTCGCCGTGCCGCCGCCCATTCCCGTGCCAGTCGCACGGCCTGTGCGCCTCGATGATCCGATTGTGGGATTGCCGCCGATTCCCGGACCACCGCCACTACCGGCCGCATCGCAAATAGGCGGCCAAACAGACAAAGTCGCGGTCGCCTCGACGGTTTGCGGACTGACGGCGTTCATCCCGATTTTCACGCAAGTCGTCGGACTGATATTGGGCATCTGGGCCTTGCTTCGCATCCGCCGTGCCCGTCGGGCGGGGCAAAATTTTCGCGGACGCGGCTGGGCCACTGCGGGCATCGCCGGAAACGGATTCGCGCTGTTAGGCTGGATCATGCTGTTGGGCGCGTTCGCCGTCCTCAAAGGTACGTTGGGCGAATCCGCGCAAAAGCTCCATCCTCTGTTGAAAAAGCCGCCCGCCCATCACGTCCGCGTCCGGAAATAGCGGGAAATTCTGTACCCCTTTTTCATTTGAAACCCCCCACTCCTGAACTATAATCCAACGCAATCGGGTTTTTCACGAGGGGGGGATTGTCTGAAATACGGGGTGATTGATCGCAATTTCCTATTGGCATCCCTGATCGGGACTACTCTGCTCGCGTCGATTGATAGGCCTTGCTTTGCGCAAGTAGTGACCAACCTCAACAACTTCTTCCTCAACGGCACTCAGCCGCAAACGCCGGGCCAGGGTTTTGATTTCTTCCAAAGCGCGCAGGAATGCAGCCCTTGCCATGCGGAATTCTGGGAACCCAGGCCCTATGCCCCGCTGCCCATCTTTATGCCGTGGGAAGGCTCCATGAAGGCCAACGCCACCCGTGATCCGGTCTGGAAAGCTTCCCTGGCAATTGCCAATCAGGACGCGCCCATGTCCGGCGACTTGTGCATCCGCTGTCACTCGCCCGCCGGATGGCTTAGCGGTCGCTCGCTCCCCCCCGACGGATCGGGCTTGGACGAGCAGCAACCCGCGGACTTCGAGGGGATCACCTGCACGGTATGTCACCGAATGGTGGACCCGGTCGCACGTCCTGAGAATCCCGACGAAGATGATCCCATTCGCAACGCACTCATCAACGCTGGAATGTTGCCGACCTCGCCGGGAAGCGGCAACTATATTATTGACCCGGCCGATGTTCGCCGCGGACCATTTGCTCACGTGCCAGTCCCAAGCGGCCAGGATCCATTCCTTATCAATCCCTATCCCAACATCCCCAACAATCTTCATAGCGGCGCGCAGATCATCCAGTCACCCTTCCACAAAACCGCGCAGCTGTGCGCGACCTGCCACGACGTAAGCAACCCGGTGATGACACGGCAACCCGACGGTTCGTACCTTCCCAATGCCACGGGAGTCGCTCACGCCTCGCAGAACAAGTACGACATGTTCCCGTTGGAACGTACGTTCAGCGAGTGGTCCAACAGCCAGTACGCATCGGTCGGCGTGCAGGCCAATGGCGTGTTCGGCGGCAACCATTCGACCGGCATCATGCACGTGTGTCAGGACTGCCACATGCCCAAAGTCGATACATTCGCGTGCAACTTTGAGTCCTCCACATACCGTCGTCCCGACGTTCCCTCGCACGATTTTTCAGGCGGGAATGCCTGGGTTATGGACATCCTGGCCGGTTTGCCGGGATACGTCAGCGAGACCTATCTTCCCAACTTGATGGCCGCCAAGAACCGCGCGATCTACATGCTTCAGCACGCGGCCACGCTTGAGGTTACGGAAGTAGATTGCAATATTAACGTTCGAATCATCAATGAGACCGGGCACAAGCTCCCCACCGGCTATCCCGAAGGCCGCCGCATGTGGATCAATGTCGAATTCCGCGACGCGAATCTCAGCCCGGTAGCCAGTCGCGGCCACTACCATGGTCCGACCGCGGACCTGAGCCGATTGGATACCAAGGTATATGAGGCCGTACTCGGACTCGATGGGGTCATGGCCCAGGCTTCCGGAGTGGCGGAGGGTCCGTCGTTCCACTTTGCCCTGAACAATAAAATGTACAAGGACAATCGCATTCCGCCGCGCGGGTTCACCAATTCCGCATTCGCCGCGGTGCAAGCCGCACCCGTGGCTGCGGTCTATGCTGACGGTCAGTATTGGGACGACACGCGGTTCCGTAGCCCGCCAGGAGCGGTCAGCGCGACGGTTTCGATCTACTATCAAACGTCGAGCAAGGAATACATCGAGTTCTTGCGCGACGAAAATTATACAAACGATGCTGGTGAAGAGCTTTACGCTCAATGGCTACTCACCGGAATGTCCCCGCCGGTCCTGATGAAACAGCAGGTGATACCGATTCCAATCACTGGACTATTTGCCGACGCTGACTGCTCAGGTGCTGTAAACCTCAGAGATACCGCCAGTCTGCCCGATTGCCTCACGGGGCCATTCGAAAGCCTGATTCTGGGCTGTGAAGTCTTTGACGCCGACCTGGACGGCGACGTGGACCTTACCGACGTTCTGGCCATCCAATCTGCTTTTATCCCTTAGCGGATCACGCTATACCCCATCAAAATTACACCATCGCTTTAACCGCTCTATTTTTGGGCAACCCCTTCCTCTTTTGTGTTTTTTCGGACCTTTTCTCTGGACTTTCGTCCAGCCATTCAGTTAGTATGGCGGCTTGAGGGTAACGCAAGCAGGGCTGAAGGGGGAAGGCACGGAAGCGTTTCGACATTCCCCTTCGCGGCGGAGTTCCGCGACATTCAGCTTGCTGCTTGACGGAAGAATCAGTGACACAGGATGGCATTCGCTTTGCGCGATGCTGTTTGTCTGAAGGTTGGAGGGTGGAAGCATGAAATCGTTCTTTTCGCGTTTTGCCTTGTTGCTCGTCGCTGCTGCGGCATTGCCTGCAAACGCTTCGGTGCTCATCGATAATTTTTCGACAACGCAGGGGCCCATTATGCGCACGGCTCCCGGCGAAATCGGGATTCCGATCGCCACGACTGCGCTCGGCGGCGGCATGATTGGCGGCGAACGTGACGTCCGCGTCGATTTGATCAGCGGTCCCAACGGCAACCGCATCACCGTGGTCATTGCGAGTTTCAATCACTCGCAGGACGCCGGCATTCGCGGCACATCGTTCACGGCGTGGGATGGCGTGGACGGAAACGGATTGAGCGTCGATCCCGTCGGTTTGGGCGGAATCGATCTGTCCGAGTTCGGTACGCAGGACGCAATTGAGGTTCTTCTTGACTCGGCGGACCTCAATTCTTCATTGATCTTTGAAGTGTTCACCAACGCAGGAAACTCATCTACTTTTACGCTTTTCCTTCCGGGAGGTGCGTTCAATAACGTCCATGTCATTCCGTTTGCAAGCTTCGTTCCCAATCTCGGCGCCGGTGCGGATTTCACCAACGTCGGCGCGGTCACGATGCTCATCGACGGTTCGACGGTTCCGTCGCTCGACGTGGGGATAAGCCTCATTCAGACGACTTCGACGCTCACGGCCATCAAGACCGGGGCGCTTTTGATCGATAGCGACGCCGATGGCCTGATCGAGGTCGGCGAGACCATTCGTTATACGATCACGATCGCCAATCCCGACGATGCTCAGAACGCCGCGACGCTCGGGGTGATTTTCAGCGATACGCCGGATCCGTTTACGAACCTGGTGGTGGGCTCAGTGACGACCTCGCAGGGCACGGTCACCATGGGGAATGCGGGCGGCGATACGGACGTCGGAGTGAGCATCGGCGATATTGCGGATGGGGCGACGATTACCATTACATTCGATGTGGTGGTGAAGGCCGGCGCGACCGGCACCGTCTGCAATCAGGGATTCATCACCCATGCCTTCGAGCGATTCATCGGGATCGGCTTTAATCTGCCCACCGATGACCCCGGCACGCCCGAGCCCAACGATGCGACCTGCCTTCCGGTTGCATATTGCGGGGACGGATTTTTCGATCCGACCGATGAGCAGTGCGACGACGGCAACTTGAACGACAACGACACGTGCAGCAACAACTGTACGCAGGGTTGCGGCAACGGCATCGTGAACACCGGCGAGACGTGTGACGATGGCAATTTGAACGACAACGACGACTGCAGCAACAATTGCACGGCAGGTTGCGGCAACGGCATCGTGAACACCGGTGAGACGTGTGACGACGGCAATCTGAACGACAACGACGACTGTAGCAACAATTGCACGGCAGGTTGCGGCAACGGCATCGTCAACACCGGTGAGACGTGTGACGACGGCAATCTGAACGACAACGACGACTGTAGCAACAATTGCACGGCAGGTTGCGGCAACGGCATCGTGAACACCGGTGAGACGTGTGACGAC
>CXWL01120544.1_pt3 | contig 62073 bp, 59 predicted proteins | sample 590931 | NCBI WGS metagenome assembly CXWL01 (sample SAMEA3498368, study PRJEB10139) | groundwater metagenome | biome: water well; material: biofilm material | place: Germany | collected 2015-04-27 | reverse complement strand
TTGCCCATCTTCGCTGCCACGTTACGCATCGCAGCCAAATCAGCCAGCAAAGGAACGCCAGTAAAATCTTGCAGAACAACACGGGATACGACAAAAGGAATTTCATCAACGCGGCTAGCTGTTGCACCCCAGTTGGCCAGTTGCTTGACATGCTCTTCAGTTACCTTTTTACCGTCACAGTTACGCAATACGGATTCAAGAACAATACGGACTGACACTGGAAGGCGTGAAAGATTAATCCCAAGATTTTTTTCCAAGGCAGGCAGGGAGAAAAATTTGCCTTTCTTGGTATCCGAAATCTTAAAATCTTTCAGGGTTTTGAATGCATCTTTATACGCAACTTGGCTCATGGCTGTTCCTTATATACAAAATCAATGAAAATCAATGGTCAAAAAATATGCTTACGGTTAGTACATTTTTAGATAATTCGCGGTGCATCTGATCGCAGCAAACGTCTTATTGTTAAAACTTGTTACATTTACAAATCAGGTTTTTGGCCTAAGTTTTTGGGGTGATTAACTCAAACCAGAAATTGACTATTTTATTTGCGTTAATGGGTCAATTACGGAGTCTGCATCCGCCATCATGGCTTCTGTTGTCTTGCACTCATTGGCAAGTTGTTTGCCTTTGTGAGCATCGAGTAGCAAACCTTTCGCAGGAATCCCGATAAAGACAAAGCCAGCCTTGCGGTTCTCAAACCGGTTTGCTCCAGTCGAAGTTTCGACTCTGGTCATGCGATAGATCCGGTTTTTCCATCGCATGGCGATGTGCTGGGTGTCTTCAGTGTTGGTGTACATAGTCAGGGAATTGCCCAGTTCACACCGATAATCGTAATTTTTACTTTGCTTGATGTTTGGCTCTGCATCGTCTTCATCGGCGACTTGAGGCGCAGGCGCCGTTTTGTTGGCTTTCGCGCTAGATTTTGTCTTGCTGACAGTGGTACTCGCATGAGTAAGGCCGGACAGCCCAAGAAGGCTGGACATCAGCGTGACTAAACCGATGATTTGAATAATTTTTCTCATTTTGATCTCCTCGTGGCGCGGTGATTTTTATACGCCAAGTGTTTATAAAAAATTCTGTGCGTTTTCTGGCAAAGTTATCTGACTACGCTGTGCTTTCTTCAGCAACATCCAATAATAACGATAACTGGCTCTGTCATGCAAACGACCGTTGACCTGAATTGGACCCCATTGCTCTTGTTGCGCCGCACTCAAGATGCTGACTGCTTCATTAATTTCAGAACTCCGTGGTGACATTGCCTTCACGATCGGTTTGATCTGATCGGGGTGTATGCTCCACATTCTGGTATATCCGCACTCGAGTATCGCACGAGTCGCATCGCCGGTAGCGATCGAGGTATCTTTAATTTCTGTCGTGACGTTGTGCGAAGGGGTTTTGCCGTAGCGATGACACGCAGCAGCAATCTCCAGTTTTGCGCGCATGACCAACGGGTGGGAAAATTGTCCCGGTGAGCGCATGGCGTTAGAGGGGATGGCGCCGTAATGCGAAGACACGAAATCCATTATGCCGAACGACAAACATTCAACCTGCGGAAGTGCCGCGATCTGATCAACATTTGCCAGCGCATTATGCGTCTCGATTAACACATGTACAGGAAGCTGTTGCCGTCCATGCTTTTTAGCAACCAGATTAATGTGTTTTATGGCAGCGCTGATTTGCTTCGCATTGTCAACTTTTGGAATGACGAGATAAGCAATTTTTTCTGCTGCAGCACCCAAGATAATTTCAATATCCTGCGCAAAAAAATCGCTATCGATGTCGTGAATCCGCGCGCCGATACGTTGCAAAAGATTTTCCTCGGATGAAATCAGTTGCCCTACCAGGTTTGCATGCGCCGTTTCGCTTCCAGCTGCCGCTCCGTCTTCGCAATCGAATGTGATATCAAAAATAGCGCCCAATTCGTTTTGGAGTGCCATTGATTTATGCATGAGCTTTTCAGAGCCGGCATAATGGTCGCAAACCGGAAGAAAAACCGGTGATGTCTGATCTTGAAATAATACTTGGGAAGGATGCATCAGTCGGAATGTCTTAGATGAAATCGGCAAAAATATAAAACAAAATTAAAAACAGGTTTGATGTCATGCAACATCAAACCTGCCGTTGCTGCTATTAGCCAACCAAATGTTTTACGCCATCACGCTCTTCTTGTAATTCTTTCAATGTGATGTTGATGCGCTCACGGGAGAACTCATCAATTTCCAAGCCTTGAACGATAGTATATTCACCATTCGCGGTAGTGACAGGGAAACCAAACATAGTGCCTTCAGGAATGCCGTAGGAACCGTCGGAAGGGATACCCATTGTTGTCCACTTGCCATTTGTGCCCAGAACCCAGTCACGTACATGGTCAATCGCAGCATTTGCTGCGGATGCTGCAGAAGACAGGCCGCGCGCTTCGATGATCGCTGCGCCGCGCTTGCCGACTGTAGGCAAAAATACGTCTTTATTCCAGACTTGATCGTTGATCATGTCTTTGACTGCTTGTCCATCTGCAGTGGCAAAACGATAGTCTGCATACATAGTCGGTGAGTGATTGCCCCAGACACACAATTTTTCAATTGCGGTAACTGGCTTACCAATTTTTGCAGCGACTTGCGATAAGGCGCGGTTGTGATCCAAACGTAACATTGCAGTGAAATTTTTCGCTGGCAAGCTTGGCGCCGATTTCATCGCGATGTAAGCGTTAGTATTGGCTGGGTTGCCCACCACCAAAACCTTCACATTGCGTGAAGCTACTGCATCGAGTGCTTTGCCTTGCACTGTAAAAATCTGTGCATTAGCTTCCAGCAAATCTTTGCGTTCCATTCCCGGGCCGCGTGGGCGCGCACCAACTAACAGCGCTACGTCGATGTCTTTGAATGCTGTCATTGGGTCACTGTGAGCTGTCATGCCAGTCAGCAGTGGGAATGCGCAGTCATCGATTTCCATCATGACGCCTTTGAGCGCTTTTTGAGCTTTTTCGTCAGGAATTTCCAGTAACTGCAAAATTACCGGTTGATCTTTGCCAAGCATATCGCCATTGGCAATGCGGAACAGTAAGGAATAGCCGATTTGGCCAGCTGCGCCGGTAACTGCTACGCGCATAGGGGACTTCGCCATGATGCATCTCCGAGGTGGTGTGAAAATAAGGTTTAAACTTTACTTCTGAGATTCAAGAGGCATGCCCTGAATAACGAAGCGGGTAAATTTATTATGATACCGATGAAAACAAGTCAAGTCAGTCAATTTTAAGTCGCAAAAACAAGATGTGAAGGAAGTTCTTGATCTATGTTTGATTGCGCACAGAAAATTTGTCTGTAAATGTTTTTTAACTTTACTTTAATCCTGTAGTAACTATAGTGCTTGATGAGTTGGATGGCGCGTGTACTTTACGGGATTTTAGGTTGACTTAATAGATGTGTCAATTAATATCTTATGTCTTATATAAGACATATCACTTGCTATTTTGTTCTGGACGAAGTCACCCTTTTTGTGGTGAAATCGTAGCTTATGAATTCTATCGCGCCGACATCAAACAATCAGAGCAGCAGTGCCCCGTCTCAAGGTGCGGGTGTCGTCACCTCGACGCCAAGCGCTTCGCCAACTTTTAGTCCTTTGTATCAGCAGATTAAAGCCTTGATTACGCAAAGTCTGCAATCTGGTGAGTGGAAGCCGGGTGAGTTAATTCCCAGTGAGATGGAATTGGCTGCTCGATTTAAAGTGAGCCAGGGTACGGTGCGCAAAGCGATTGATGAGCTGTCATCTGAGAATGTCGTGGTCAGGCGGCAGGGCAAGGGCACTTTCGTTGCTACGCACCACGAGGCAAGGTCGCAGTTCAGGTTTTTACGCCTGGTTCCTGATGAGGGTGTTCAGCGTTATCCGGAAAATAAAATCATTGAGGTAAAAAAGATGCGTGCACCGGCAGAGGTGGCACGTTTGCTTGATATTAAAACTGGCGATTCTGTTGTATTTCTTCGGCGCGTGCAGTCTTTTTCGGGTGTGCCGACAATTTTAGATGAGCTGTGGCTGCCGGGTGCGATTTTCAAAGGATTGACGGCAGAGCGTCTGAATGAGTACAAGGGGCCAATGTACGGCTTGTTTGAATCCGAATTTGGTACGCATATGATCCGTGCCTCGGAAGAAATTCGAGCTGTATGTGCGGATGAATTGGCCGCGCATTTGCTGAATGTGAGTGTGGGAATGCCTCTGTTAAATGTCGAGCGTGTTTCATTTACCTATGGCGACCGTCCGGTTGAGCTTCGTCGAGGCCTGTATTTGACCTCTGCGTATCATTACAGAAATGAGTTAAGTTAAATTTAAATGGGCGTTGTAAAAAAAGTAGCGTACTTTTTTTGACGGTAAAATGAAATTGTTTTGCAAAGAATCGTCAAAACTATTGGTGCAATGCATCAAAATCGGCGAAAATTGTAATATTCATATACGGACTAGTTAATTGGGAGATTTTTTATGTCTGAAGTAGTAGGGAAAAAGCCGCGCTTTGGCGTGATGCGTTTGACGGATGCGGTATTCGGTGGGTATAGGCTTCCGCTTGCCGGATTTGTCTCGATTTTACATCGAATTAGCGGAATGCTGATGTTCGCTTTGCTGCCGTTTATTTTGTATTTGCTCGATAAGAGTTTGACTTCTGAAATTTCATTTGCGGTTTTTCAGAAATTCACTTCAGGTGTTTTCGTTAAATTAGTGATCCTGGCTTTGGCCTGGGCTTACCTGCATCATTTTTGCGCAGGGGTTCGCCATCTATTTATGGATTTGCATATGGGTCTTGATAAGGATTCCGCCCGCAAGTCGGCTGTAGGTGTCCTGCTGATTAGTCTCACATTGACGCTTGCAGTCGCATTAAAACTGTTTGGAGTATTTTGATGGCAAATAATAATATTGGTGCGAACCGCATTGTGGTCGGTGCTGGATATGGCTGGCGTGATTGGCTGGCGCAACGCGTCACGGCGATTGTCATGGCGTTGTATACCGTCGTTCTATTGGCCTTGTTCTTAACGGGCAATAATTTCAGCTATGAAGCTTGGGCGGGCATATTTGCCATGCAGTGGTTCAAGTTGCTTACTTTTTCAGTGTTTGTCGCACTGTTTTATCACGCCTGGGTCGGTATGCGTGATGTCTGGATGGATTATGTGACGCATTCTGTTGTTTTGCGTTTGGTATTTCAAGTCGCCACTATTTTGTGGCTGATTGCTAGTGTCGGCTATGCCGCACAGATTTTGTGGAGAGTGTAAAGTGGCAGCAATAAAATCCGCCATTCCTTCGCGCCGTTTTGATGCGGTGATCATTGGCGCCGGTGGCTCCGGTATGCGTGCGTCCTTACAGTTGGCCGAGGCTGGCTTGAACGTCGCTGTTCTGTCAAAAGTTTTCCCTACCCGTTCACATACTGTGGCAGCTCAAGGTGGTATCGGAGCGTCGCTGGGCAATATGTCNNCAGGATGCGATTGAATTCATGTGCCGTGAAGCGCCAAAAGTGGTGTATGAATTAGAGCACTTTGGTATGCCGTTTGACCGTAATGCCGATGGTACGATTTATCAGCGCCCTTTCGGAGGTCATACAGCCAACTTTGGCGAGAAGCCGGTTCAGCGCGCCTGTGCTGCCGCTGACCGCACTGGTCATGCCTTGCTGCATACTTTATATCAGCGTAACGTCCGTGCCCGTACCCATTTTTATGTCGAATGGATGGCAATTGACTTGATTCGTGATGCCGCTGGTGATGTGTTGGGCGTCGTTGCGCTGGAAATGGAAACTGGCGAAGTGATGATGCTTGAGGCTAAGACCACGATTTTTGCAACTGGTGGTGCAGGGCGTATCTTTGCCGCATCGACCAATGCATTTATTAATACTGGTGACGGTATGGGTATGGCTGCTCGTGCTGGCTTGCCATTGCAGGATATGGAATTCTGGCAATTTCATCCTACCGGTGTTTCTGGCGCAGGCGTCTTAATTACCGAGGGTGTCCGCGGTGAGGGCGGTATACTGGTCAATAGTCAGGGTGAGCGTTTCATGGAGCGCTATGCGCCAACCTTGAAAGATCTGGCGCCACGCGATTTCGTCTCGCGTTCTATGGATCAAGAGATCAAAGAAGGTCGCGGTTGCGGCCCGAATAAAGATCACGTGATGCTGGATTTGCGTCACATCGGTGCCGATACGATCCAGAAACGCTTGCCTTCGATTTTGGAAATCGGTCATAAATTTGCTAACGTTGACGCGACCAAAGAGCCGATTCCGGTTGTCCCTACCATCCATTATCAGATGGGCGGTATTCCAACAAATATCCACGGTCAGGTAGTTGCTCCGAAAAACGGCAGCAGTGAAGTGGTTAATGGTTTGTATGCAATTGGTGAGTGCGCTTGCGTTTCTGTGCATGGTGCAAACCGACTCGGTACCAACTCATTGTTGGATCTGTTGGTATTTGGCCGCGCAGCGGGTAATCATGTTGTGGCAAGTAAGCTTAAAGAGCGCAGCAACAAGGATCTGCCGGCCGATGCGGCCGACCTGGCGATGTCTCGTTTGGCCAAGCTGGAAACCAGCACAGGCTCAGAGCGAGTTCAGGATGTTGCCAACGCCATTCGCAGTACGATGCAAAAATACTGTGGCGTATTCCGCACGGACGATTTGCTGCAGGCGGGTTACAAAGAAATTATGGCGCTTGATGAGCGTCGCAAGCATGTTTCATTCAAAGATAAATCCAAAGTCTTTAACACTGCCCGTGTTGAGGCGCTTGAGCTGGATAATTTGATTGAGACGGCCAAGGCAACTATTACCTCAGCCAATGCGCGTAAAGAATCTCGTGGCGCTCACGCTCATCGTGATTACGAAAAGCGTGATGATGAAAACTGGATGAAGCATACCCTTTGGTATTCCGAAGGCAATCGTCTTGACTATAAGCCAGTCGTCACCAAGCCGCTGACAGTTGAAACCTTCAAGCCTAAAGCTCGCACTTTCTAAAGAGATATAAATATGGCACGCACACTAAAATTTAAAATCTATCGCTATGATCCGGATAAGGACGCCAAGCCTTACATGCAAGATCTGACAGTTGAGTTGCAGGATACTGACAAGATGTTGCTTGATGCATTACAGCGCATTAAGGCCGATGTGGATGATTCCCTGGCATTGCGCCGCTCATGCCGCGAAGGCGTTTGTGGTTCGGATGCAATGAACATCAATGGCAAAAATGGTCTGGCTTGCACCACGAACTTGAATGAATTGACCGAGCCAATTGTGTTGCGCCCATTGCCAGGATTGCCAGTGATACGCGATCTGATTGTCGATATGACGCAATTTTTCAAACAATATAATTCCATCAAGCCGTATTTGATGAATGACACCATTCCTCCAGAAAAGGAACGTCTGCAATCACCTACGGAACGTGAGGAGCTCGATGGTTTGTATGAGTGCATCTTATGCGCTTGCTGTTCGACTTCTTGCCCTTCATTCTGGTGGAATCCGGATAAATTCGTTGGCCCGGCTGGCTTATTACAAGCCTATCGTTTTATTGCGGATTCCCGCGATCAGGCCACTGGCGCACGTTTGGATAATCTTGAGGATCCATATCGTTTATTCCGTTGTCATACGATCATGAATTGTGTGGATGTTTGTCCTAAAGGCTTGAACCCAACACGAGCGATAGGCAAGATCAAGGAGTTAATGGTGCGTCGCGCCGTATAAGTATCGATGGCGGCACTGTTCGCGGTGCCGCCCTTATTTCATGCAGTTTTTTTGTTTATGCAAGAGCTGCATGAAATAAGGTGCAATAAAATTGAAAGTAAATATGTCACAGCAAGTTACATCCCATCAAAGTGATCCTGTCAATCGTGCACGTCTCAGATGGCGTGCAAGACGAGGTCTGCTCGAAAACGATCTTATATTGACTCGTTTTTTGGATGCGCATGAAGAGTCTTTGTCTGACGAAGAAGTTGATGCATTCAGCCGCTTGATGGAGCTTTCAGATAATGCCTTGATGGATCTGCTAATGGCAAAGAAGCAGCCTGACGCTGAAGTGGACTTGCCACATGTGCGCGCCTTGTTGACGCGCTTGCAAGAAGCTTGATTTGCAATGAATTTTCTCTCGTGTTTTTTTGATTAACGACTCACCTCCATTGAAGGAAGAGCCATGACTAACTCCGAAACAAAAGCAACACTTTCATTTTCCGATGGTTCGCCATCATTAGAAATGCCTATTTACAAAGGATCCGTTGGTCCTGATGTCATCGACATTCGTAAATTGTATGGCAGCACAGGTATGTTCACATATGATCCTGGCTTCATGTCAACGGCGGCATGTAATTCATCCATTACCTATATTGACGGTGACAAGGGTGAGTTGCTTTATCGTGGCTATCCGATCGAGCAACTGGCGGTGAATGGCGGTGATTTCCTTGAAACCTGTTTCTTGCTGTTAAATGGTGAATTGCCAAATGAAGCAGAAAAACAAAAATTCGTCGCAACTGTAACCAATCACACTATGGTTCACGAACAGATGCAGTTTTTCTTCCGTGGCTTCCGCCGTGACGCGCATCCTATGTCGGTTTTGGTTGGTACAGTCGGCGCATTGGCATCGTTCTACCATGATTCTCTCGATATCAACGATCCGCATCATCGCGAAGTTTCGGCGATACGCTTGATTGCAAAAATGCCTACGCTGGTAGCGATGGCATACAAGTATTCAGTCGGACAGCCGTTTGTGTATCCGCGCAATGATTTATCCTACAGCGCCAATTTCATGCACATGATGTTCTCTACACCTTGCGCTCCTTACAAGACCAATGAAGTGTTGGTTCGCGCATTGGATAGGATTTTGATCTTACACGCTGATCATGAGCAGAATGCGTCAACTTCTACCGTGCGCTTGGCGGGTTCTTCTGGTGCGAATCCATTCGCATGTATCGCTGCAGGTATTGCCTGCCTCTGGGGCCCGGCGCATGGTGGTGCGAATGAAGCCGCTCTGAGCATGTTGGAAGAGATCGGCAGCGTTGATAACATTCCAGAATTTATCCGCCAGGTTAAAGATAAAAATTCTGGTGTGAAGCTCATGGGTTTTGGTCATCGTGTTTATAAAAACTACGACCCTCGCGCAAAATTGATGCGTGAAACTTGCTACGAAGTGCTGCAAGAGCTCGGTTTGCAAGACGATCCATTGTTTAAGCTTGCCATGGCACTTGAGAAAATCGCGTTGGAGGACGAATATTTCGTTTCTCGCAAACTGTATCCAAACGTTGACTTCTATTCAGGTATCGTTCAGCGCGCTTTGGGTATCCCAACTGCGTTGTTTACCGGTATTTTCGCCTTGGCGCGTACCGTTGGCTGGATTGCTCAGTGGAAAGAAATGATATCTGATCCTGAGCAAAAAATTGGCCGTCCACGTCAGTTGTTTGTTGGCGCGCCAAAACGCGATGTTCCACCTATGAGCAAACGTTAATTGAAATGTTAATTATAGTGAGTTGTTAAATAATTTGATGTTATTGAAAAAGCGAGTCTTGATGACTCGCTTTTTTTTATTCCTTAATGATGCTATGCTTAGCGTCGAAAGTGAATTTTGGATAAATATTCGCTCTCGCTTTGATGAAATATTATTTTTTAAGTGAATTAATACTAATTAAAGTGCAGATGGAATGCGTTTGAAACAAGCCCTTCCCCACACTTGATGTGCAATCCGCTAACCGGTCAGGCCGTGTCGCGGAAGGTTAGATTAACCCGCTAATCTCGCAAAACGCGAAGAAAGGTGAGCAAGATGATGCAACAATTTAACGCTAACTCGTATTTGTTCGGCGGCAATGCGCCGTACGTAGAAGAACTTTATGAGGCGTATCTTAATAACCCCGGTTCTGTTCCTGATAACTGGCGCTCGTATTTTGACGCCATGCAGCACGTACCTGCCGTAGATGGCTCCTCCAAACCTGACGTCGCTCACGCACCCGTGATTGCCTCCTTTGCCGAGCGTGCGAAGCAAGGACCTATCCGTACTGTCAACGCAACGGCTGATGCTGACATGGGGCGCAAACGTGTATTTGCACAACAACTGGTCGCTGCTTACCGCTTCCTTGGTAGCCATTGGGCCAATCTTGATCCATTGCAGCGCCAGGAACGTCCAAGCATTCCTGAACTGGAACCAAGTTTTTACGGTTTTACAGATGCGGATATGGATATCCAGTTCAACATCAGTAATACGTATTTCGGGCCTGAATCTGCCTCCTTGCGAGATCTGATCAATTTCCTGCGTGATACCTACTGTCGTTCTATCGGTGCAGAGTTCATGTACATCAGTGATCCGGCAGAAAAGCGCTGGTTGCAACAAAAACTGGAATCTATTCGCTCGACACCAAGCTTTTCAGCCGAAAAGAAAAAACATATTCTTGACCGTTTGACCGCTGCTGAAGGTCTTGAGCGCTATCTGCATACCCGATATGTCGGTCAGAAGCGCTTTTCTCTGGAGGGCGGCGAGAGTTTCATCGCTTCCATGGATGAAACCATTCAGCGCGCTGGTGAGCGTGGCGTAGAAGAAATCGTCATTGGTATGGCACACCGTGGGCGTCTGAACGTTCTAGTGAATACACTGGGCAAAATGCCGGAAGATTTGTTTGCTGAATTCGAAGGTAAGCACGGTGATGACCTGCCATCCGGCGACGTGAAATACCATCAGGGATTCTCATCCGACATTTCTACACCTGGCGGCCCTGTCCATTTGTCGCTGGCATTTAACCCATCCCATCTGGAAATCGTTAACCCAGTGGTTGAGGGTTCGGTCAAGGCGCGGATGGAGCGTCGTGGAGATAAAGACGGTTCTCAGGTCCTGCCAATCCTGGTGCATGGTGACGCCGCATTCGCTGGCCAGGGTGTCGTGATGGAGACGCTGAATCTGGCGCAGACGCGTGGCTATGGTACGGGTGGTACCGTTCATATTGTCATTAACAACCAGATCGGTTTTACTACTTCTGATCCGCGCGACTCACGGTCGACGTTATATTGTTCTGACGTTGTAAAAATGATCGAGGCACCGGTCTTGCATGTTAATGCGGATGATCCGGAAGCGGTCGTTCTGGCGACTCAAATCGCATTGGATTATCGTCTGGAATTCAAAAAAGACGTTGTCGTTGATATCATCTGCTACCGCAAGCTTGGCCATAATGAACAAGACACGCCAGCACTGACTCAGCCTTTGATGTACAAGAAGATCGCTCAACATCCAGGCACGCGCAAAATGTACGCGGACAAACTGGCTGCGCAGGGTACGATTTCTGCCGATACCGGCGATCAAATGGTCAAGGCTTTCCGCGATGCGATGGATGCAGGTAAGCACACCGTAGATCCTGTTATTTCTAACTTCAAGAATAAATACGCAGTTGACTGGATTCCTTTCCTGAATCGTAAGTGGACTGATGCAGCTGACACTGCCGTGCCAATGACTGAACTGAAACGTCTGGCTGAACGCATTACAGTCATTCCTGAAGGCTTTAAGCCACACAGTCTGGTAGAAAAAGTCTTGGGTGATCGCGCGACGATGGGCCGTGGCGAGATGAATCTGGACTGGGGTATGGGCGAACATCTGGCTTATGCATCTTTGGTATCGTCCGGTTACGCTATTCGCCTGACAGGCCAGGACGCCGGACGTGGTACCTTTGTTCATCGCCATGCCGTATTGCATGACCAAAAACGTGAAAAATGGGATGCCGGCACTTACATTCCGCTGCAAAACATTTCGGATAAACAAGCACCGTTTACTGTCATCGATTCTGTTTTATCTGAAGAGGCGGTATTGGCTTTTGAATATGGCTATTCCAGCGCAGAACCAAACACCCTGACTATATGGGAAGCGCAATTTGGCGATTTCGCCAATGGTGCACAAGTTGTGATAGATCAGTTCATCAGTTCTGGTGAGGTGAAGTGGGGCCGTGCTTGTGGCTTGGTCTTGATGCTGCCGCATGGCTATGAAGGGCAGGGGCCTGAACATTCTTCTGCACGTCCTGAGCGCTTCTTGCAACTCTGTGCAGACAATAATATGCAAGTGGTTCAGCCGACAACTGCAGCGCAGATTTTCCATCTGTTGCGCCGTCAGATGATACGCATGTTCCGTAAGCCATTAGTCATCATGACACCGAAATCTCTGTTGCGTAACAAGGATGCCGGTTCTTCATTGTCCGAGCTGGCCAAGGGTAGTTTCCATACTGTTATTGGTGAAGTGGATGAAAAGATCGACGCGAAGAAAGTGAAACGTGTCATCGCCTGTTCCGGTAAGGTTTATTACGATCTGGTGAATTCTCGTAAAGAGCGTGCACAGACAGATACGGCGATTATCCGTATCGAGCAGTTGTATCCGTTCCCGCATAAGAGCTTCGCTGCCGAATTGAAGAAATATCCTAATCTGGCGGAATTGGTTTGGGCGCAGGATGAGCCGCAAAACCAGGGCCCTTGGTTCCAGATTCAACACAATATTTTCGAAAGTCTGGAAGAAGGTCAAAAACTTGCTTACGCAGGTCGTCCAGCCAGTGCATCGCCAGCTGTCGGTTATTACGATAAGCACTATGCGCAACAGAAAGCATTGCTGGATACGGCATTTTCCAAGCTCAAGGGTTACATCCTGACCAAATAATAAATGCGGCGCAACAGAAACTGTTGCGCCCTATAGCTATCCGAAACGGAGAAACAACATGGCAATTATCGAAGTAAAAGTACCTCAGTTATCTGAATCCGTCGCTGAAGCGACTTTGCTGACCTGGCATAAAAAAGTCGGACAGTCCGTCACACGCGATGAAAATTTGGTCGATGTAGAGACTGATAAGGTCGTAATGGAATTACCGGCACCAAATGATGGCGTGATCACCCAGATCATCAAGGGTGATGGCAGCACCGTAGTTGCCGGTGAAGTTATCGCGATGCTGGATACTGAAGCCTCAGCAAGTGCAGGCACTGCGCCGGCGGCTGCGGTTGAAGTGGCCAGTGCAGCGGTTGGCAGCTCGGCAGCCAAGTCTTCCGCTGGTGTTGCAATGCCATCAGCGGCGAAAATCCTGGCTGAAAATAATTTGTCAGCGAACGCCGTAGATGGTTCAGGCAAAGATGGCCGCGTTACCAAGGGTGATGCATTGGCTGCAGTTGCCGCCAAGCCTTCCACACCTGCTGTGTCGGCTGTGGCTGTCCAGCCAGCTAAACCGGCATTGCAGCAAGTCGCAATACCTGCGCCAAAGCTGGGCGATCGCCCTGAAGAACGCGTTCCTATGAGCCGTCTGCGTGCGCGTATTGCAGAACGCCTGGTACAGTCACAATCAACCAACGCGATCTTGACTACGTTCAATGAGGTCAATATGGCCCCAGTGATGGAACTGCGCAACAAGTACAAAGATAAGTTTGAAAAAGAGCACGGCGTTAAATTGGGCTTTATGTCTTTCTTCGTCAAGGCAGCAGTAGCTGCACTGAAGAAATACCCTATCATAAATGCCTCAGTTGACGGCAACGACATCGTTTATCACGGTTATTTTGATATCGGTATCGCAGTTGGTTCACCACGCGGTCTGGTTGTGCCTATCTTGCGTGATGCTGACCAAATGTCTATCGCCGATATCGAAAAGAAGATTGGTGAATTCGGTGTCAAGGCTAAAGATGGCAAATTGACACTGGATGATTTGACTGGCGGTACCTTCTCCATTTCTAATGGCGGAACCTTCGGTTCCATGTTGTCGACACCGATTATCAATCCTCCTCAGTCGGCAATTCTGGGCGTGCATGCAACTAAAGACCGTGCTGTCGTTGAGAATGGTCAGATTGTTGTCCGTCCAATGAACTATCTGGCCATGTCTTACGATCATCGCATTATCGATGGCCGTGAAGCTGTGCTGGGTCTGGTAGCGATGAAAGAGGCGCTGGAAGATCCTGCCCGTTTGTTGTTGGATCTGTAAGCCGTCAATCATCATGAATATCGCTGACGAAATACAACGTCTGCATGAACTGCATCAGTCAGGAGCATTGACTGATGCGGAGTTCGCGCAAGCCAAGGCAAAGTTGTTGGAAGCGCCAGAGCAGAACAAAGGCGTTTTCAATTCCGGGACAGAGTCCAAGGACTTCGATCAGGCACTGAATCAGCTGAACCGTTTCAGACGCTCAAAGGACGATCAATGGCTGGGCGGTATTTGTGGCGGTTTGGGTAAGTTTACCGGACTCGAGTCCTGGATCTGGCGTCTGCTTTTCGTCTTGTTTACTTTTTATTTCGGCTTTGGACTGGTCGCCTATGTTCTAGCGTGGATCTTTGTGCCGGAAGAAAAGTAAGTCATTTTTAAAACTAATACGTAGTGAAATCAGCGTTTTATAACGCGTACAATCAGGGTAAATCCATGAGCAAACAATTTGATGTCGTCGTTATCGGTGGTGGTCCCGGCGGCTATATCGCGGCGATCCGCGCTGCACAACTCGGTTTTTCAGTCGCCTGTATTGACGCCTGGACCAATGACAAAGGTGGTCCTGCACCGGGCGGTACCTGCACCAATGTCGGTTGCATTCCCTCCAAGGCGCTGCTGCAGTCTTCCGAGCATTATGAGCATGCAGGTCATGCGTTCGCTGATCACGGGATTGAAGTAAAAGGCCTGGCGCTGAATGTTGAGCAGATGCTGGCGCGTAAAAATACCATCGTTAAGCAGAATAACGACGGTATCGTGTATCTCTTTAAAAAGAACAAGGTGAGCTTTTTTCATGGCCACGGCTCGTTCGTCAAGGCCGTTGATGGCGCTTATGAAATTAAAGTGGCTGGCAAGACCGAAGAAAACATCAGCGGTAAGCACGTCATTATTGCAACAGGCTCGAATGCCCGCGCCTTGCCAGGTGCGCCATTTGATGAAGAAATGATCTTGTCTAATGATGGTGCCTTGACAATCGCTGCCGTGCCGAAAAAACTCGGCGTTATCGGCGCCGGTGTCATCGGATTGGAGATGGGCAGTGTCTGGCGCCGTTGTGGTGCAGAAGTAACAGTGCTGGAAGCATTGCCTGCTTTCCTTGGTGCGGTGGATGAGCAGATCGCCAAAGAAGCGCATAAATTGTTTGTCAAGCAGGGCTTGTCGATTAATCTTGGCGTCAAGATTGGTGAAGTCGTCAAAGGCAAGAAAGACGTTACCGTCAATTACGTCGATGACAAAGGCGCTGAGCACAAGGCCGTATTTGACAAGCTGATCATCTCTATCGGCCGTACGCCGAATACCAACGGTCTGAATGCGGAAGCAGTGAGTCTGCAATTGGATGAGCGCGGTTTTATCGCGGTAGATGCGGATTGCAAGACTAATTTGCCTAATGTGTGGGCGGTGGGCGACGTGGTGCGTGGCCCTATGCTGGCGCATAAGGCTGAGGAAGAGGGCGTTGCCGTTGCTGAGCGCATCGCGGGTCAGCACGGTCATGTGAATTTCAACACGATACCCTGGGTAATCTACACTTCTCCTGAAATCGCCTGGGTCGGCCGTACTGAACAGCAGTTGAAGGCCGATGGTGTGGCATATAAAGCCGGCACTTTCCCGTTCATGGCCAATGGTCGCGCACGTGCTTTGGGCGATACGTCTGGTATGGTCAAGTTTCTTGCTGACGCGACAACTGACGAAATCCTCGGCGTGCATATCATTGGTCCTATGGCATCTGAACTGATCGCCGAGGCGGTGGTGGCGATGGAGTTCCGCGCCTCTGCGGAAGACATCGCTCGCATTTGCCATGCACATCCCTCCTTGTCTGAAGCGACCAAAGAAGCCGCACTTGCAGTTGATAAGCGCTCATTGAATTTCTAAATTCAATCGACCGTCAGGTCATTGCTTCAATAGCAAGCATTTGCATTACCTTCGTGTAGTACATGCGCCGCTGATAAAGTGTTATCAGCGGCGTTTAATTGAATTCTCTTCAAATTTCCCTCCTGAAAAAAGCGCATGAACGTCTCCGAGTATTACCAAGATGCATTGACCAAACGCGGCTTTCAGTCAGACCCGGCGCAGCAGCGCGCGGTCGATCGTCTTCAGCAGGCTTATGAAGAGTGGGTTTTATACAAGACTAAGCGATCAAACAAGCTTACCCGCTTGATTACCCGGCCTGAAGTGCCGCGTGGAGTCTACATGTGGGGCGGGGTGGGGCGTGGCAAGTCTTTCCTGATGGATAGTTTTTACTCCGTGGTGCCGGTAGTCCGTAAGACAAGACTGCATTTTCATGAGTTTATGCGTGCCGTGCATCGCCAGCTCGATGAGCTTAAAGGCGTGGCCGACCCCTTGGATGAAGTGGCGCGCCGCATCGCCAAGAAGTACCGGCTGATTTGTTTCGACGAGTTCCATGTCTCTGATGTGGCCGATGCCATGTTGCTCTACAACTTGTTAAAAGCCTTGTTTGAGAATGGAGTGTCATTTGTCATGACCTCAAACTATCAACCAGATACTTTGTACCCGGACGGTTTGCATCGCGACCGCATGCTTCCGACCATTGCCTTGCTCAAGGATAAACTTGATGTGCTCAATGTCGATTCCGGCAACGATTATCGCAAACGCGCTCTGGAGCAGGTAGAAGCGTATTTAACGCCTCTTTCGGCGGCGACAGATCAAAGACTGCGTGACACTTTTTTGCGTATCGCCGAAACAAATGATGAAGACGCCCACGTCAATATCGAAGGCCGCGATCTGAGGGCATTACGTCGTGCCGGTAGCGTCATCTGGTTCGATTTCGCGACACTGTGCGGCGGTCCGCGATCTCAAAATGATTACCTTGAGATCGCCAGCCGTTTTCATACTGTCATCTTGTCATCAATACCGGCGATGTCTGCGGCAATGTCTTCAGAGGCACGTCGCTTTACCTGGTTAATTGATGTATTTTATGATAATAAAGTAAAGCTCATCATGTCCGCTGAGGTGATACCGGAAGAGCTGTATACCCAGGGCACTTTGTCGAATGAGTTTCACCGTACCGTCTCACGCATTATCGAGATGCAGTCGCGTGAGTACATGGATGCGGATCAGCGGCAAATTGTGACGGCGATTGGATGAGTCGCTTTTTGAAAAGGGTTTTTACTATGAGGCTGACTTCCGGCATTGCATTTGCGCATGGTATTGTTGTTTTTTCATTTGTTTTGCAAAGCGGCATTGCCATGGCGGAGCAGGAAAAGCCGTCGCTGGACGAGTTAAACAAGGTAATCGCTTCGCTAGATGCATCCTACATGGGTGGATCGATACAATCTTTAGCGCAGGCAGAAAAAGCCTTGGTTGACGCCGACAAGGCTAAAATTGTATTGCAAAAATGGTATGTGCAATCTGAAATCGACTGTCACGAAAAATTCTTTGTCAACGCTTGCCTGAACGGCATTAAGTTGATTCAGCGGAGTAAAGGCGATATTTTGCAACGCATTACGGTTGAAGCGAAAGCCTTGCAACGCAAGCGTCACATCGAGGAGCTGGACGAAAAGCTTAAAGAGAAACTCAAGGAATAAAAAAGACCTCAGTGACCGGGCAGAATGCCTGAGTCGCTTTGAAGAGCGTGCTTTTCAGGCAAAATCAATAAAAAGTTCAAAATACGGTGCGCCACCACGCACTATTCATGCGGCTTTCCAGCCTGCCTGCTCTGTATGCCGCATGAACAGTGCGTTTCGGGCGTATGCACTTTAAATCCTCAATTACTGTTATTTAGTGCCAAACAGTCTATCGCCAGCATCGCCCAGGCCAGGAACAATGTAGCCGTGCTCATTGAGACATTGGTCTATGGATGCGGTCAGAATCGATACATCCGGATGCGCTTCCTGCATGACCTTAATGCCCTCCGGTGCGGCCAGCAGGCAAACGAACTTGATGCTTACCGCACCGCGTAGTTTCAGGCGAGTGATTGCCGCCGCCGCTGAATTGCCGGTTGCCAGCATAGGGTCAACCACGATCACCAGACGTTCGGCAATATCTTCCGGCACCTTGAAATAATATTCGACGGGCTCCAGAGTTTCAGGGTCGCGGTACAGGCCGATGTGCCCCACGCGCGCATTGGGCAACAAATCTAGCATGCCGTCCAAAATGCCGTTACCTGCCCTTAACACTGATATGACGCAGAGTTTCTTGCCACTGATCGTAGGTGCCGCGATAGTGGCGACCGGTGTTTCAATTTCGACATTTTCTAATGGTAAGTCGCGAGTCACTTCATAAGCCAGCATCTGGCTAATTTCGCGCAAGAGGCGACGGAAGTTGTCCGTTGGCGTGTCCTTGCTGCGCATCAGGCTCAATTTGTGTTGCATCAGTGGATGTCTGATTTCTGTAACTGATTCTGCCAAGATAATTCTCCGTAAGAGTTATGCAAAATTTGCCAGCCCATATTTTACGTCCCTGATGACGGGAATGGTGATCCTGCAGACAAATTGTCAAGATAGATAAAAGCAAATGGCATTTTCGTGTCATTTGTTTTGTTTGAAAATCAATTATTCCTATCACCAAATTTCATTGCGATGAAATGACGGTCTTTTCACGTTCTTATCCAGCAATTGTTTGTTTTTTGTTCAGTGATAATTCAGCTTAAGAAACTCCCGTCGAGCATGCATACAACGAATCGGGAGTAACCAATGATCAGAGGTGAAGAATGGACGCAAATAAGACATTGTTAAATAGACTTTCCATGGGGGCGTATGCCCTCGATGGTCGTGCAGATCAAAGCGATGAGTTTATGACGTCCGAAGCATCTCTGGAAACGCAGTCGCGCATAGACGTTAAAGGCATCCGTGCCGCTATCGCCCGTGTCGAGGCAGAGGCAAAGGCGACAGTCGCCGCCGAGCATCGCGCGCAAGCTGAAGCGCGGGCAAGAAGCCTGGCTGAGGAACGCGCCCAGACTGATGCGGAAGTTACCGCCTTGGCGCAGAGAAAAGTGGAGCTGGAAGAAGAAGTGATTCTCAGTAACCGCGCCAGACAGGAAGCTGAACGTCAATCAAGCGCCGCAAGCCAGGCCAGAATTGCTGTCAATAGCCAGGAAACTGAAGAGCTAAATGAAAGAGCTGCGCTTGAAATGCAGGCCAGAGAGCAGGCAGAGCAAAGGTTGCAGTTTGAGAAAAAAGCCAAACAGCACGCCGCAGAGCAGCTTAAAACTGAGAGCGAGATTTCAAAAAAAGCCAAATTAGCGGCAGAAAGTTTAGCCAAAGAGACACAAAATGCCCGCCGCTGGGCTGCCGAACGTGAAGCTGCATCCAAGGCGGCAATTCAGGAAGCCGAGGAGCGTGCCAGGGTTGATGCACGTATTGCCGAGCTGGCAAGAGAAAGGGAGCGCAGGGACAAGGAAGCCCGTGAGACCGCAGAAATGCTCGCCAAAGTCAGAAATGAATCGCAACAGATCAACCGTGAGCGCGATCAGGCCGAAGCGATGGCATTGGAATTTGCCATCAATCGTGCCCCGGTCGAGGCCAGGGCGCGTGAAGATGCACTGGCGCGCGTCAATCTGGAGCAAGAGTACGACGCCATTGCCCAGGCACGTTCCGAGTCGGAGAAGCGTGCGGCTGAAGCGATTCAGTTGCGCATGCAAGCTGAGCAAGAGCTCAATCTTGCCGCCAACAAGCGCGAGCTGGCGGAAGCCGTCGCGATGGCGGCAGCGCAGGCGCGGCGTGATGCCGAAGAAAAAATTCGCGGCGTGACCGAATCAAGGATCAAGGCCGAAAAAGAATTGCAAACCGCGGCTTTGCTGCGTGTCGAATCTGAACAGCATGCCGATGTGAATGCCCGCGCGCGGCTTGAGGCAGAGGCTATCGCTGCGGCAGAAGCACAAGCCCGGCGCCAGGCTGACCAGGAAGCGATCAATGTAGCCAAGCAGCGTGCGCTCGAAGAGCAACGTGCAGCGCAGATCAGCAAAGACCTGATCGCGATGGAGCTCGAGGCAGCAAAAAAAGCCAGAGAGCTTGCCGATGCAGAGCAACAAGCATTAAATGCATTAGCCGTTCAGACGGAATTATTGAATAAAGCGAATGCCGCTGCGGCAGACAAGGCGAACCGTGTTCTTGAGTTAGCCAAAGCCGAGCAACGCAGGGCGGAAGCAGAACAAAAGGCCGCCGATGCCATCAAGGCCAAATCGATCACGGAAGAACAAAAAGCTCAAGAAGCCGAAGCGCTCGCGCAATCTGAACAGACGCATGCCGAATTGCTGAAAATGCAGCAGCAAGCTGATCTTGCGGCCAGAACCGCGAATGAGGCAAAATGCATCGCCGAAAAGCGCACGCTTGATAATACGATGGTGCAGGCCAAGCTAGAGCAGCAATGCGCCCAGCTTGCCGTACAAAAGAATGAAGAATCAAGCCGCTTATTGCAAATCCAGCAGCAACGCACTGATGATGAAGCTGCGGCGCTGGCACTGATACAAGAAAAGCTGGTGGCAGAACGTAAACGTGCAGACTCAATACAATTGGTGCTCAACGCAACCAAGGAAAAATTGGCCTCAGAGCAGGTCGCCCAGGCCGAAGCTGAAGCGAGATTGAAGGCTGAGCAGCAAGCCAATGAACTGGCTCTGGCAAAAGGAAAATTAGAGCGTGAGCAAAGGCAGGCGCTGGAAAACACCATCTTCGCGGAGCAGGAAGCGCTGGAGCAGGTTCAGCTGCAATCTCAATTTCAGCATAAGGCCGCCACATTCGCCTTGCTCAAGGCGAGGCAGATGGTCGAAATGACCAAGGCGGAACAACTCCGCCTGGAAGCTGAACGCGATGCCGCTCAAGTAAGTCAGCAAAAGCTGGAAGCCGAGAGAGAAGCGGCCGAGCAGATTCTTGCTAAAGCACGTATTGATCTTGAACATATTTCCATTCTTGCGGAGCGTAAGCAAAAAGAGCAAGAAGCAAAAGAAACCCGCCAGGCCTTGCTCGCTGCCGAGCAGCTGCGTCTCGAAAAAATGACCGAACACGTAGAATTGCAGCGTCAGATTGCTAAAGTCTCACAGACCAAGGCAGAAGAGTCTGTTCAGTTTCATGCGATTCTCAAGAAGCGCGCAGCGGAAGAGAAGAGAGCGCTTGATCTGGTGCAGGACAAAATTTCTTCTGAAAATCAATTGTTGCAGGAACTCGAAGCGAAGGCGCTTGTCGAGCAAGAACACATCGTCGTGTTCAATACTCGTTTGAAGGAAGAGCAGGAAATTCGTCAGGCGATCGAGGAAAAAACTCGGGCAGAGAAAGATCTGCTTGATCAGTGCAGAGAAAAGGCTAGGGCAGAGCAGCAAGCAAAATTGTCGACCGAAGCGCGCCTGAAGGTAGCGCTAGACTTAGCCGATCTGGAAAAAAGAAAAGCGCAGGCACAGCAGCTTGCATTGGACTCCATCACGCAGGCTCAGCTTCTCGAACAAGAAAGAGCGGAGGTCGCCAGAGCCGAAGCCGAGGCGGCCCAGGCTAAGTTACAGCAAGAGCAGATTGCCAATGAAGAAGCAAAAATCCGTGCAAATCTGGCGCAAGAGCAGGCACAACTGGCAGACGCAAGAGCTAAGGCTGAGCAGCAAGCGCGCATAAGCGCAGAAGAAAATATCCGCGCAGAAAAGACATTGCACGAGAAAGTCTGTGCTTATGCCGAGCTTCAGCATAAAACCCACGAACTCACTGTTCAAAAAGTGCAGCGGGTTGCCGAACTGGAGAGCGCTTCCCGCCAGCGACTGGAAACTGATACTGCCTTGTCTGTGGCGATGGCAGAGAAAATTGAACTGGAAACGCTAGCCAGGGAAGAAGCTAAATCAAAGCTGGAAGCGGAACAAATCGCACTGAAATACGTGCAGGCAAATGAATTGGCAGAACGTCAGGCAAAAGAGTGTGCTGAAAAGACCTTGGCAGCTGAAAAAGCCCTGCATCAGGAACTCGCCGCCAGTGCCGATGCGGAGAAACTGATTGCGGAAACAAAGCAAAGCCGTCTAAAGCAAGAGCAAGAATTAAAAACGCTAAAAAATAAGCATTTGTACAAAGAGCAAGAAACACTTGCGTCTATCGAACAAGCCAAGCTTGAACAGCAAAAAGTCACTGAAGAACTGGAACAGCGCAGATTGAACGAGCTGAATAATTTTAATTCTGCGATCAATCAATTAAAAACTGAACGCGAAAACGCGGCAAAACAAGAATCAGAAGCGCATCAACAAAAACTTTTGCTGCAGACAGCGGCAATGGATGAGGCAAAGTCGCGTGCATTAGTCGAAGAAGAAAAGGCAAAGCTGGCACGCGAGCGCGCGCAGGCCGAGCAACAGGCAAGAATAGAGGCAGAACAAAATCTGGTAGCTGAGAAGACTCTGCACGAAAAGGCACATGCCTATGCAGAAATTCAAAAAAATGCACAGCAACTGATTATCAGGAAAATCCAAAAAATCGCCGAGTTGGAGGGGGTGATCAGTCTGCGCGCGCAAACTGATGCGGAAATTTGCGTCGTAACAGAAATGAAGTTGCAAGCTGAGCAGTCCGCGCAAACAGAACTTGAATCTAAGCTGGAAGCTGAAAATGCCAGCTTGCAGTATGTCGAAGCACAGCATGAAATCAATCGCCAGGCGAGAGTAAGGAGTGAGATAAAGTGCCGGGCAGAACAAGCCTTGCATCAGGAAATCGCTGCCAGTGCTGATGCAGAGAAATTGATCGTTAAGCTGACGCAACAGCGCTTGCAAGAAGAGCAGGAATTACTTCAATGGAAAAATGAACGTGTTCAACAAGAGCAAGCGACTCTCGTGAGCCTGGAGCAAGGCAAAGCGACAGAGCAACTGGCTGTTGCAACCTCTGCGGCGATACAGGCTGCCGAAGAAGAGAAACTGCAATTGACTGCGCAACGGCTGCAACAGATGAATGCGCTGAAAGCCGATCTTGACAGACTGAACCTGGCCGAGAAGCAAAGTGTAGAAGCCTTGACTGAAGAGTCACTGAATAAACGTCTGGCAGCACAAGCGCTGGAAGAGAAAACACGTTTGTTATTGGATTCCTCCAAGGCGGAGCAGGCGCGCCAATTGTCAGATAATCAATTGAGCCGGGAACTTCAACAAAAACTCGATAGTGAGCAGGCTGCGCATGACGCCATACAAGCGCGACTGGAAGTAGAGCGCCAGTTGGCTGCAGTGGCTGAGCAACGTGCGGAGCAAGAACAGCAGGCATTGCATTACCTGAATCAGGCATACATTGCCGAGCAAGCTTTATTTGTAAAGTCTGCGGAGATTGCTGAGGCGCAGCGTGTCGCACATCATGCGGTTGAAGTGAAACTGCAGGAAGCCGCAGAGTTGACTCGTCAGGAGAATCTGCGTGCCAGCATGGAACTTGAAATCCTGAGCGCCATTCAACAAAAATTAGTCGAAGAGAAAAATCTTGCAGACGAAGTCGCCTTGCGCTTAGCTGTTGAGCAGGAGTATTTGAGCCAGTGTGAAATGCGCGTCGCGGCAGAACAAGATGCTAAAGTCGCATTGCAAGAGAGGATACAGATTGAGGCTGAAGCACGTAAATTGGCTGAACAACAAGCCGCACTTGAAAAAGAGCTGACAGCGATCGCACAAATACGCGCAGATGAATTACTTCAGTATCAACAGGCAGAAATGCAGCGTGCTGAACTTCAGAATGCCGAAATATCCCGCCTGCAGTCACAAACCTTGCTGGAACAAGAAGCTGCCGTTTTGCATCAGGCCACTTTGCAAGAGATTGCCTTGAAGATGGATGCAGAAAAACTGATTCTGGAAGAATCAGAAAAACGCCTTCTCGCTGAGAAAGAAATCACACGCATGACGCAAGAGCGTTTAATGCTCGAACAAGCAGCAAGCCTGAAGGCAGCTGAGAGATTGGATCAAGAGTCTCAATTAACCGAGGCAGCAAATACTTTGCTGCAAAAGCAAAAGGTCAGCGAGCAGGAAACCGCGAATGCGCTGAAAGAACAAGAGCAGCTGGCTGCGCTGGAAGATGAACGCTGCTTCGTTCAACAGGCGCTGCAGACAAGTTTGCAATCACAGCAGGAAAAAGAAAAGGAATTGGCTAAGGCCGTAGCGCAACGCCTGAGCGAAGAAGAAAACGCCTGTACTTTGCTTCAGCAGCGTATCGATGAAGAAACGGCGGCGCTTTTAATCGCGACAAGTACCGCTGCGCAAGAAAAACTTGCATTTAATGAAGCCCAAACCTTGCGTCTGCAATATCAGGATCGCAACTTGCAGGTAAATGAACAAGCTGAGCTTGCCCGTCTGAAATTACATCAAGAGCATGCACAAGCGGAAGCCTTGACAACTGAGTTGATTGCCAAGCTGACGCAAAATTATACCCAGAATGAAGCATGGTGCGGCCTGGCCCTGCAAATGCTGAAAGACTCCCCGGTGCCGGTTGAAATTCCAGCATTGCCTAAGTCAAAGTCTGGTTCACGCTTGCGCTCGTCCGCGATGATCGGTCTGTTTATTTGCGCCGGATTCGCAGGCGCTGCGAGCTGGACCGTCTTGAATTCATCCATAGGAACTCAGTCACTCCAGGTATCGAAAAACAGCGTGCCATCGCTGACAGTGACAAAAGAGCTACCGATGAAGTTGCATATGTCCTACGAGCTGGGTGGCATTAAAGACACTTCCACAGGCGTCAGCAACAAAGCAGTGACGCAAATTGCATACAACGATGTCAAAACTGGAAAATAAACTGAGTTAGCTAAATGAATTAGAACGCGATCACAACTAAAAAGCCGCCGGAAGCATGGTTGGAGATGCGAATGCGGCCTTCGTGTCGCTTGACGATTCTGTCGACAATAGCCAGGCCAAGGCCGGAACCGTTGGCCTGGCTGCGCGAGATGTCGACCCGGGTAAATGGCCGGAGCAGGCGTGTGATGTCTTCTTGCGGAACACCAATTCCGTAATCTCGCACACTGATCAGAACACCTTGTTTTTTTTCCTTGTTTTTATAGTGACACTGGATATCCATCTTCACGCTTTGCGTGCCCGGTGTTTTTCCGTAGCGTTTGCCATTTTCGATCAGGTTGTTGAACAGACGGTATAACTCAACACGGTTTCCCAACATTTGAATATCATCGGCAATGGCAGAGCGGATCATCACATCCGGCAAACGGGAACTTTCCTCAATGATGCTTTCAAGTAAATCACTGATGTTGACCAGGTCGAATGCGACCGACTCCAGCGGCTTTGCATAATCGAGAAACTGGCCGATGATGATATCCATTTGCGCCAGGTCAAATTGCATGCCCTGTCGTGCATCCTGGGTTAAATTGGCCATTTCGACTTCGAGCTGCATGCGCGCCAGCGGGGTCCTTAGATCGTGTGAAATGCCCGCCAGAATGACCGCCCTATCTGATTCAATTCGGGTAAGGTCTTCTACCATTTGATTGAAACTGGCATTGGTTTCACGTATTTCNNCCCAAAAATTGCCATCCATCGGCCGGCGTCAGCTTATCCTGATCCATGCGCAGCCAATATTGATCGTCTTCGATGCTAAAGCTGATCCAGAATCCGGCAACATCATTGACCCTGGCGGCGAATTGCGTATCTTTGCCTAGGGTATTTTGGATCAACGCTTTTAATTCATTAAAGCTGGCATTTGCTTCAGGCCGCTCTATTTTGTCACTGTCTTCCAGGAGATAGACGCGTATGCCTTCATTGCTTGCCAGATCAAACAGGAGTTCGCGACGTTTATCTTGAGCTGAATGCGTTAATGCTGCACGGGTAATCGTGACAACAGACACAATTTGCGCCGCAAGTTGTTGCGCTCGCGGCGTACGCTCAACAATTTTAAAGCTGCCGTACCATGCAACCATACTGGCCATCACCAGTAATGCCAGGAAAAAAAAAGTGCGCCAAAAAAGCCCGCTTCTGAGCCAGTCCAGACTATTGACGTAAGAGCGCATCAGGGAGTTTGTTGATTATCGTGATTGTCCATCCGGGATAAAAACATAGCCTAGTCCCCAGACAGTTTGTATATAGAGAGGGTTGGTCGGGTCAGGTTCGACCAATTTGCGCAAGCGGGAAATCTGCACATCCAGGCTGCGATCGAAAACTTCATATTCACGACCACGGGCCAGTTCCATGAGTTTTTCTCTCGACAATGGCTGTCTTGCGTGACGGGCAAAAACTTTGAGGACGGAAAATTCACCTGTCGTTAAGTTAATGCTTTCTCCATTTTTTTTCAGTGTACGTGTCGCCAGGTCAAGAACAAAGTCGCCAAATTCAAATGATTGCGGCCCGTCGGACGGGGCGCCTGGCAATTCGCTTGGTGCCCTGCGACGCAGTACGGCATTGATGCGCGCGACTAGCTCTCGCGGACTGAACGGTTTTGGCAGGTAGTCATCGGCGCCCATTTCCAATCCGATAATCCGATCGACTTCCTCGCCCTTGGCGGTCAGCATGATGATGGGCGTCTGATCGCCGGCACCGCGAAGGCGGCGGCAAATAGCCAATCCGTCTTCACCTGGTAACATTAAATCGAGCACTAACATGTCATAGCGCTCGCGTACCCATAACTTGTTCATCGATTGCGCATTTTCGGCACTGACCACATTGAAGCCTTGTTCCGTAAGGTAACGGCGTAGTAAATCGCGTAACCGGACATCATCGTCGACTACTAAAATTTTTGCTTTATGGCCGCTATTATTGGCGCTCTCAAGAGCTTGATTAACATTATTCATGGAGAGATCTTAATGGCAGATATAAAAATGAAGGTCATTTTGCGTTAACTCATTACAAACTGTTACATACTTTACGGATTGCGATTGTTGTTTCTCAATCCACGGACATAAACTGTCGATGACAATGTCTGTATCCTGATTTAAGCATAAAATGTAGCACTTGAGGGTGGGGCAGTAATTTTCCTTCTGTTACTTTCAATAATTTTTGCAGTCTTTTGAATCAAATTGAATGATCCGCCTTTTTGCGGATGATTAAATGAATAAACCGCGTATCCAACTTACTCTTCTCATCTTGCTATCTCTGCATGGAGGTTTCGCTTTAGCTGATTCCGGGCGCTTTGCAGGTGGCTTTTGGGGCTTGGGGAAAAATAATGCGGAAGGGCGTGAAATTTTGCGCAAGGAACCTTTGACTCAGAGGCGGCCGGAAAAGAGCGCAGGTCGTAACAATGAGCGGCGTTCAGGATTGTCCAATCAAGAGTTAAAGAAAGACTTGAGTAAACATAATTCTGAAAACTTGAATGCTCCTGCACAGAAAAATCGCTTGACGCCTGATGAACGACGCGCTTTACGCCGGCAGATTCACGACGCAGGTAACGATCTTGACGTTCCGGCTAATTAAACAACGCAGCAATAAATCAGCTGAAAATATGGTTCCTATCCTTTAGCTTCAACGACGGTGTTGTTTCATGATCTGTTGTTGCTCACGTCCCCAGTCGCGCTCTTTTTCTGTTTCGCGTTTATCGTGTTGTTTCTTCCCTTTAGCCAAACCAATCTGAACTTTGATCCTCCCATTGCTGTAGTGCATGTTCAGCGGCACCATCGTGTAACCGGCTCTTTCTACTTTGCCTATGAGTTTGCTGATTTCGGACGCGTTCAGTAATAGCTTGCGCGTCCTGACTGAATCTGGATGGATGTGCGTCGAAGCGGTCGGTAGCGCACCAATATGGGCGCCAAATAAAACGATTTCGCCATTGCGCACTAATACGTAGGCTTCCTTGAGCTGCACTCGTCCAGCGCGTATGGATTTAACTTCCCACCCTTGCAATACAATTCCAGCTTCGAATTGTTCTTCAATAAAATAATCGTGGAAGGCTTTTCTGTTGTCAGCAATACTCATGCAATATTAAATTTGGTTCAGTTTCCGGGTTGGAAAAAGCTTTGTCAGCTTTTTTGTGCGAGAAACAAGGTGAGTCGGTTAAAATTTGGTATCTTATTTTACCAAACGGTTCTTATTGATGGCAGTCGTACACAAAACAGTTTTTGTTTCCTATAGCGCCGCACAAATGTTTGCATTGGTTGATAAAGTTGAGGATTATCCTGACTTTTTGCCATGGTGTGGCGGCGTTGATGTCGGGCAAAGAACTGAGCAGCACCTAACGGCAACATTATCTATCAATTATCATGGTATTAAACAGCGATTTACCACGAAAAATTCCAATTTCCCTCCGAACTTGATGGAAATGAGTCTGGTTGACGGGCCATTCAGGCAATTATCAGGATGTTGGAAATTTTCTGAGCTGAGATCTGACGCGTGTAAGATCGAGTTCGATTTAAATTACGAATTTTCCAGCAAGCTTTTGGAACACCTGATTGGTCCTGTGTTCAGCAAGATCGCCAATAGCTTTGTCGATTCTTTTTGCGCTCGCGCCGAGAAATTGTATGGCTGAGATCGACCTGGCATTGCAATGTAGTCCGGAGATGATTGACGTTCTGGTCTGTTATGCGACAACTGTTGACATTGTTATGTTAGAAGTCAATCTAAAACCCGACTCGACTATTCGAGAGGCGATAGCATGTAGTCAAATAATGGATAGGTGTCCTGAAATAGAAATTGACAGATGTAAAGTCGGCATTTTTGGCAAGCTCAAATTGCTCGAATCAGTGTTGCAGCAGGGCGATAGAGTTGAAATATATCGCCCGTTAACTGCCGATCCCATGGAGGCGCGCAGGCGACGCGCCCTCAAGCGGGAGAAAACATGATGGTTTTCCTATTTACATGCCTCTAAAGAGCGTTTTACCTCTGCCAAGTCTTGCGCCCGCTGCGCGTCTGTCATGAAACTTCTCTCGCCATTTTTGTCTGTGCTGCTGATTCTTACGCCGGATTCAAGCGATTGCTGATATGAGCGGGCACGCTCACAGTTCTTGGATTTGTCCATTGCAGCTTGTTTTTCGTCGCTGGCCTTCTTTTCTTTTTCTTCCTGTTCCATCTTTCTTTTCATGAAATCTTCATTTTTGCTCGCCGTTGTTACAGGCTTCTGAAGTTTTTCTTTGGGTGATGGTGCTTCATTTTCAGTCCCTTCATTCGCATCCTTTGATTTGGTTGCCGGTTCTGGTGTTTTGAAGGGCGTCTTTAGTATTCGATTTTTGGGTGTTGAGGTTGGCGGTGGCAAGTCAGAAAATTGTTTACTGCCTTTTTCGTCAAGCCAGACATACTGAGCGAAGCTTGACGTTGCAAAAGAGAGTCCTGAAATTGCAATTGAGATAATTATAGCGATGCGCTTTGACATAAAATTTCCTTAAAAATCTCTCTTGAGACATGGGTTTTCTTCGGAGTTTTACACAGATGAAGACGAATCGGCAAGGTTTCTGTATAATTTCCTTTTGCGCCTATAGGAAATACTATGCGTTTACTCCAAAAAGCACTCACGTTTGATGATGTGCTTCTAGTTCCAGCATACTCGAACATACTCCCAAAAGATACGTCACTTGCGACCAATTTAACTCGCAATATTAAGTTGAACATACCTTTGGTCTCCGCTGCAATGGATACCGTTACCGAAGGGCGCCTTGCCATTGCGATGGCACAGGAGGGGGGTATCGGAATCATTCACAAGAATTTGACGCCAAAAGAGCAGGCGCGTGAAGTCGCCAAGGTTAAGCGCTTTGAGTCCGGCGTTTTGCGCGATCCTATCACCATCCCCCCGACGATGAAAATTCGGGATGTAATCGCCTTATCTCAACAATATGGCATCAGCGGTTTTCCTGTAGTGGAAGGCAAAGTTGTTGTCGGCATCATTACCAACCGCGATTTGCGATTCGAAGAAGAGCTCGATGCAGAAGCGCGTGCAAAAATGACACCGCGCGAAAAATTGGTATTTGTTAATGAAGATGCTGATTTGGCGGAAGCTAAGCGGCTGATGAATAAACACCGGCTTGAGCGGGTGTTGGTCGTCAACGAAGCCTTTGAGTTGCGCGGCTTAATTACCGTAAAAGATATTCAAAAGTCTACAGAACATCCGTTCGCCTCAAAAGATGAACAGGGTAAGTTGCGTGTCGGTGCTGCTGTCGGCGTAGGCGCAGATAACGACGAACGGATTGATTTGCTGGCAAAAGCCGGTGTTGACGTGATTGTTGTCGATACGGCACACGGTCACTCCAAAGGTGTTCTTGATCGTGTCAGATGGGTCAAGACCAAATATCCTCATATCGAAGTTATTGGCGGCAATATTGCGACAGCTGCTGCGGCGCTGGCGCTGGTTGAGCATGGTGCCGATGCGGTGAAAGTGGGTATCGGCCCCGGTTCTATTTGCACTACGCGTATCGTTGCCGGGGTCGGCGTCCCGCAGATTACCGCGATTGCCAATGTGGCAAATGCCCTCAAGGGAACCGGAGTGCCTTGTATCGCGGATGGCGGTGTACGCTTTTCAGGCGATGTCTCTAAAGCTCTGGCCGCTGGTGCTTCGACCGTGATGATGGGCAGTATGTTTGCCGGTACAGAAGAAGCGCCAGGCGAGGTGATCTTGTTTCAAGGGCGTAGTTATAAGTCCTACCGCGGCATGGGTAGCCTTGGTGCAATGGCCGATGGCTCCGCAGATCGTTATTTCCAGGATGCCTCCAATAACGCCGATAAATTGGTGCCTGAAGGTATTGAGGGACGCGTTGCCTATAAGGGTAGTGTTCTGGCTATTCTGTACCAACTGGTTGGTGGCGTTCGTTCTTCGATGGGATATTGTGGCTGCGCTTCGATCGAAGACTTGCATACCAAAGCCGAGTTTGTTGAAATTACCTCGGCTGGTATGCGCGAGTCTCATGTTCACGATGTACAAATTACCAAGGAAGCACCAAATTATCGGGCGGATTAATCTGCGCTATTTCTATTGACACTAGTGATCCCTGTGACCAGTTATTGAGGAAGCGGAGCGTGACATGACTACATATCAAGATCGTTCGAATCCTTCGGTACTGTTATTGCAGGGTTCCGGTTTTGACGGCGCTCTGTCTGAGAAATATGAAGCCAGAATTAGCCGGATCGAGCGTTTGGGCATTCACCTTTTTCGTGTGGCCAATTGCCTGGTAAGTTTTGGCAATTTGTCTGCCAGGTTTGATCGAGGCGAGCATTCCGTTATTTCACTGGAAGCGCAATTTTGTGACAGTCAGCCGTTTCCCGATGAAATAAAGGTGGTGTCTGACACGCTCAAAGATGCTGCGTTCGCCTCGCATCGTTTGGTGGCTGGGGATCCCAATATCCGGTTTTATGCTACCCATCCGATTGTGGATTCGTCGAAGAATATTGTTGGTAGTCTTAATCTTATTGATTATCAACCGCATGAGTTTGATGACGAGCATCGATTGTTATTCGCCGATTTGGCTGTGATGGTGGAACGAGAGCTGATCTTAAGCGCAATGCAGCAAAAGCAGCTGGAGTTGGTCAAGCAAAATCGCAATCTTAAACGGGAGTCTTTGATTGACCCCATCTTGGGGACCTGGAATAAGGCAGCGATTATCCGCTCTTTGCGCCTCGAAATGGATCGATGTGCAAAAGCGGAAAAGCCTATTTCCCTGCTGTTTGCCAGCCTGGATCAGATTGCAGCGATAAGGGACTTGCATGGCATTGCCGCCAGCGATATGGTCTTGGTAAAAACAGTGAGCCGTATCCGTTCGTGTATCAGGCCATTTGATGCCTTAGGGCGTTTTGGCAACGATATTTTTCTCATGGTGCTGCCCGGCGCATCGCATTTGGTCGCCACGGCCGTAGCCGAGAGGATACGTTTATCGATTTTGAGTCACCCGGATATATTAGGTGAACAAGTAGTGAATTTGACTATTAGTGCTGGGATTATTTCAACGGACATGTTCCCTGATGCCGAACCTGAAGCATTAATGACTTATGCAGAAAAAGCCCTGCTTTCCGCCAGGAGTGCAGGAAACAACCGTGTTGTTCAGGCCATGCCCGAACAGCCTGACATTTTGATTTGATTTATGCACTCAAAAATACTTATTCTTGACTTCGGTTCCCAAGTCACTCAATTGATCGCACGTCGTGTCCGTGATGCCGGTGTGTTTTCTGAAGTGTTTCCCTACGATGTCAGCGATGAATTCATTCGTAATTATGGCGCGGCTGGCATTATTCTGTCAGGAGGCCCCAACAGTACGACTGAGGGCGATACCCCGCGCGCACCGCTGGCGGTATTTGATGTGGGTGTGCCCGTGCTCGGCATTTGTTATGGCATGCAAACCATGGCCCAGCAGCTAGGTGGTAAAGTCGAAACCGGGTTGGTACGCGAGTTTGGTTATGCCGAAGTACGTGCACGCAGCCACACGGCGCTGTTAAAAGGCATTAATGATTTCGTGACACCCGAAGGGCATGGCATGCTCAAGGTGTGGATGAGCCATGGTGATAAAGTGAACGAAATGCCGCCGGGTTTCAAGCTGATGGCGTCTACCGATAACTGTCCGATCGCTGCAATGGCCGACGAAGAACGTCATTTTTATGCGGTGCAGTTCCATCCTGAAGTCACCCATACCCTGCAGGGAGAGGCGATTATCGGTCGCTTCGTGCATGAGATCTGTGGCTGCAAGTCCGACTGGAATATGCCTGACTATATCGCCGAGGCGGTTGCGGCTATCCGTGAGAAGGTGGGTTCGGATGAGGTGATACTCGGACTGTCCGGCGGCGTCGACAGCAGCGTGGCTGCAGCCTTGATCCATCGCGCGATTGGTGACCAGTTAACTTGCGTCTTTGTTGATCATGGCTTGCTGCGCCTCGACGAGGGCAAGATGGTCATGGATATGTTCAGTAAAAATCTGGGCGTTAAGGTGATCCATGTCAATGCGACAGAGCAGTTCATGGGGCATCTGGTTGGTGTCACCGATCCGGAAGCAAAACGCAAGATCATCGGCCGTGAGTTTGTCGAGGTGTTTCAAGTTGAGTCTGCCAAACTGAGCAATGCGAAATGGCTGGCACAAGGCACCATTTATCCTGACGTGATTGAAAGCGCGGGTAAAGGCAAGAAGGGGACTCATACCATCAAGAGCCACCATAATGTCGGCGGCTTGCCAGATACATTGAATCTGAAGTTATTGGAACCATTGCGTGAATTGTTCAAGGATGAGGTACGTAAATTAGGTGTCGCTTTAGGCCTGCCGCATGGCATGGTATATCGTCACCCTTTCCCTGGTCCTGGTTTGGGTGTGCGTATTTTGGGCGAAGTCAAAAAAGATTTTGCTGATTTGCTGCGCCGTGCTGATGCCATCTTTATTGAAGAGTTGCGCAATACTGTCGTTGACTCTCCGGCCGGTGATGGCAAGTTGACCTGGTACGATGCGACCAGCCAGGCTTTCGCGGTATTTTTGCCGGTTAAATCGGTGGGCGTAATGGGCGACGGCCGTACTTATGAATATGTTGTCGCCTTGCGGGCCGTGCAAACACTCGATTTCATGACTGCGCAATGGGCACATTTGCCGCATGATCTTCTCGGTAAAGTATCGAACCGTATCATTAACGAGGTACGTGGCATTAACCGTGTCGTTTATGATATTTCCGGTAAACCACCAGCTACGATAGAGTGGGAATAAATGAGCCGGAATAATCGCGCGAGGACACAGTCGCTGTGACATATAGCATCAAAGAGATTTTTTACACGCTGCAGGGCGAGGGTAATCACGCGGGAAGGCCGGCAGTGTTTTGTCGCTTTGCCGGCTGCAATCTATGGACTGGCCGGGAAGAAGACCGCGCGAGCGCAATCTGTCAGTTTTGCGATACTGATTTTGTCGGCACCGATGGCATCGGTGGCGGTAAGTTCAAGACTGCCGTGGCACTGGCCGCACGCATTGATGGATTGTGGCCGGAAGCTTATCCTGCCAGTAAGTATGTCGTTTTCACCGGTGGTGAACCGCTTCTGCAACTTGACGCGGCTCTCATCGCCGCCATGCATGAAGCAGGCTTCCAGATCGCGATAGAGACCAACGGCACGCTTCCTGTGCCTGACGGTATAGACTGGATTTGCGTCAGCCCTAAAATGGGTTCTACACTGGTCGTGCGTCGCGGCAATGAAATCAAGGTGGTGATTCCTCAGGCGGATCAGCCGCTGGAGGAGTATTCCTCGCTCGATTTTGAGCATCATTTTGTGCAAGCCATGGACGGACCTCAACGCGAAGAAAATATTCGTCTTGCCATTGCCTATTGCAAAGCAAATCCCAAGTGGAAGCTCAGCGTACAAACGCATAAACTTCTTCAGATACCCTAATTTAGTAATTCAGGCCAGCCCATGCTCACCATCACCAGAAAAGTGGAGTTCGATGCCGGACATCGTATTCCCGATCACAACAGCCAATGCCGTAATTTGCACGGACATCGTTATACCTTGCTCATTACCCTGACTGGCGACGTTGTTCAGAAAGATGGCGAATCCGATAATGGCATGATCATGGATTTTGGCGATATCAAGGCGCTGGCGAATCAATACCTGGTCGATCTGTGGGATCACGCTTTCATTGTGTACGAAAAAGATACGGCAGTTAGGGAGTTTCTCGAAAGTATGCCAAATCATAAAACAGTCGTGATTGATCGTGTCCCCACCGTAGAAAATCTTGCCAAAATCGCATTTGACATGCTCAAGGATGTGTATCATGACCGCTATGGCAGGCATCTTTCATTGACTAAAGTCACCTTGTATGAAACACCGAATTGCTGGGCTGAGATAGACGGTTAGCGCTGGAGTTGACCCTATGACTGATCAGGATTTTATGGCGCTGGCTTATGCTCAGGCGCAACAGGCGTGGGAGGCCGGCGAGGTGCCAGTCGGTGCCGTGATCGTGAAAGATGGCGTGGTGATCGCACAAGGTTTTAATCAGCCTATAGGGTCGCACGATCCTACCGCGCATGCTGAAGTCATGGCATTGCGTGCGGCAGCTGAGTTATTGGGAAACTACCGTCTTCCGGGTTGTGAGCTATTCGTGACGCTGGAACCCTGTGTCATGTGTGCGGGAGCCATGATGCATGCGCGATTGGCCCGTGTCGTATACGGTGCGAGCGATCCTAAGACTGGCGCTTGCGGTTCCGTCATTAATTTATTTCAGCAGGAAAAGTTAAATCACCATACCACTTTGCTTGCTGGCGTCATGGCAGATGATTGCGCGCATTTGCTCAAGGATTTTTTTGCCAGCAGGCGTCTTGCCGCTGCAGAAAAAAAGAAACTCACGGCTGTTTCAGCCCCGTATGTAGGGCGATAATTTCCCCGTCAATCAAAAATGAAAACTTCCTTATTCAAAGACTTGCCGGACAATCCAGGGGTCGCCATCATCGCTTTGAGTGGCTGCGCCTTGGATAATGATGCGGTCGAGCGCGGCCTGCACGTCCTGCGCGAGCGTGGCTTCGTCGTTCATAATTATTATCGGCATGATCAGCTGTTTCAGCGTTTTGGCGCTACTGATGCAGAACGCCTCAGTCAGCTTGATGCCGCCATAGATGATCCTGCCGTGCAGATTGTGATGGCTTTGCGCGGCAGCTATGGTGTGTCGCGTTTGTTGCCCAAGATAGATTATCAACGCCTGTCGGCAAGCGGAAAGTACTTTGTCGGGCACAGTGATTTCAACGCACTGCAATTTGCTTTGTTAGCCAAGACAGGGGCAGCTAGTTTTTGTGGCCCGATGATCTGTGATGACTTTAGCCGGGCAGAACTGAGTCCGTACACGCTGGATCACTTTTTTGCATGCATAACAGGTGATACGCACAGGATACAGTTTAAATCCTTGAATAACCCTCTTGCTGATGTTCACGGCCTCTTATGGGGAGGGAATCTGGCCATGTTGACGCACTTGCTGGGGACTGAATATTTTCCCGATGTGAGTGATGGAATTTTATTCGTGGAAGATATTGCAGAACATCCGTACCGGGTTGAGCGCATGATGTTGCAGCTGCACTTTGCGGGTGTGCTGGACAAGCAAAAGGCGATTGTTTTTGGGGATTTTTCTGCATATAAACTTGCCTCGTTCGACAATGGTTACAATTTTGACGAAATGATCAGCTACTTGCGCGAGACACTTGCCGTGCCCGTGCTGACAGGATTGCCATTTGGCCATATCAAAGAGAAAGTAAGCTTGGTCATCGGCAGCCAGGCCCATCTTTTGTCTGATGGGGAAGCGGTCAGCCTGACAATGCATTATTGAATTTGCCCTCATATAAAAAAAGCCCAATCTCTAGATTGGGCTTTTTTGTTGCGGCTGACTTAGTGGATTTTAGTCATTAGTCATTTGCGTAAATGTCGACATCTTTCGTTTCTTTGATAAACAAGGCACCGATCACGAAGGTCATCAATGCGATGACGATCGGGTACCACAAACCGTAGTAAATATCACCCTTGAAAGCAACCAGCGCGAAAGCGGTGGTTGGCAACAAACCGCCGAACCAGCCGTTACCGATATGGTAAGGCAGGGACATGGATGTATAGCGAATGCGTGTAGGGAACATTTCTACCAGCATCGCTGCAATCGGTCCATATACCATCGTTACATACAATACCAGGATGGTCAGCAAGACCAATACCATAGGTTTGTTAATCTGGGCAGGATCTGCCTTGGCAGGATAACCGGCCGCCTTGATCGCATCGCCAAACTCAGTATTGAAAGATTTTGCTTTTGCAGCTGCATCTTCTTTTGACAAACCGGCGGAGTTGTAGGAAGAAATCACTTTCTCGCCAATTTTTACAGATGCAACGGTGCCGGCAGGTGCAATTTCATTAGTGTAGTTGACTGAAGATGCTGCCAATTTTGCCTTAACGATATCGCAGGAAGAAGTGAACTTCTTGGTGCCGGTAGGATTGAATTGGAATTGGCAATCAGCCGGATCTGCTGTGACAACAACAGGCGCTTCTTTCAAGGCTTTTTCCAATGCAGGATTTGCATAGTGCGTGAGCGCACTGAAAATTGGGAAGTAGGTCAATGCAGCAATCAGGCAACCTGCCAAAATGATAGGCTTGCGGCCAATTTTGTCAGAAAGGCTACCGAACACGATAAAGAACGGTGTGCCTATCACCAGTGAGGCGGCGATCAGGATATTTGCTGTAGCGCCATCTACTTTCAAGGTTTGCTGCAGGAAGAACAGGGCATAGAACTGGCCTGTGTACCATACAACGGCTTGACCGGCGGTTAAACCTACCAGCGCGAGGATAACGATTTTCAGGTTTTTCCATTGGCCGAATGACTCTGTCAACGGTGCTTTGGAAGTCTTGCCTTCGGCCTTCATTTTTGCAAATGCAGGTGATTCATTCATGGACAAGCGAATCCAGACTGACACCGCCAGCAGGAAAACCGATACTAGGAAAGGAACGCGCCATCCCCAATCAGCAAATGCATCTTCGCCGATTGCAGTACGGGTAATCAGAATAACCATCAGCGAGAGGAACAGGCCTAATGTCGCTGTAGTCTGAATCCAGGCTGTGAATGCGCCGCGTTTATCGTGCGGTGCATGTTCTGCCACATAGGTTGCCGCACCACCGTATTCGCCGCCCAATGCCAGTCCCTGCAAAATGCGCAAAGAGACCAGAATGATAGGAGCAGCAATACCGATGGATGCATAGTTAGGCAAGATACCAACGACAAATGTCGATAGGCCCATGATGACGATAGTCACCAGGAAGGTGTATTTACGACCGATCATGTCGCCCAGGCGGCCAAATACCAGTGCGCCGAATGGACGTACGATGAAACCTGCAGCAAAAGCCAGCAAAGCAAAAATAAATGCCGTATTTGGATCGGTACCTGCAAAGAACTGCTTAGCAATAATGGCTGCAAGTGAGCCGTATAGATAAAAATCGTACCATTCAAATACGGTACCTAGAGAAGATGCAAAAATAACTTTGCGCTCTTCAGCTGTCATACCGCGTGACGCTGTTTGTACTGTCGCCATGCTTGTCTCCTGTTTTATGTTTTAAAGTTTGCGTTTAAAAAAAGCTTGTCAAAATTAAATTTCAATTTCCGCCTTACTTTTAATGCAAGTTGAGTGTGCAGCGCGAAACTTACAGCACGCTTTCTCGAAACTTACAGAAGCTTACGTTTNNCCGGCTGTGGGCCGCAAGTTTAGTCATGCCTTTCGCTGAAACTTTATTACCTGAAATACTTAAATTACTTTTTAATTTCTTTTTAATTACTCAATACTTCCAACAGGAGACAACCATGTCTGATGCAGTCATCGTATCCACCGCCCGCACCGCCTTGGCCAAATCGTGGAAAGGCGCTTTCAATATGACGCATGGCGCAACTCTGGGCGGTCACGTATTGAGTGCGGCAATTGCGCGCGCCAACATAGAGCCGGGCGAGGTCGAGGATGTCATCATGGGATGCGCCACGCCAGAAGGTGCGACCGGTAGTAACATCGCCCGTCAGATAGCGCTGCGCGCCGGTTGTCCGGTGACGACTGCTGGCATGACCGTCAACCGTTTTTGCTCTTCCGGCTTGCAGACTATCGCACTGGCAGCGCAGCGCATTATTGCCGATGAAGGTGATATCTACGCAGCCGGCGGGGTGGAGTCAATTTCTTGCGTGCAGAATGAAGCCAATACCCACATGCTGATGGACCCGTGGTTGAAACAGCATAAGCCCGAAGTTTACTGGCCTATGTTGCAAACCGCGGAAACTGTCGCCAGGCGCTATAACATCGCTCGTGATCGCCAGGATGAATACGGCGTACAAAGCCAGTTACGCGCCGCGGCCGCACAGGCAGCAGGCTTGTTTGACGCAGAAATTGTTCCCATGACCACCGTCATGGGCGTGGCAGATAAGGCCAGTGGCATGCTGCTGACTCGCGAGGTGACGATTTCCGCAGATGAAGGCATACGCGCAGATACCACGCTCGAAGCCGTCTCTAAAATACGTTCCGCCATGCCTGGTGGCGTCATCTCTGCGGGCAATGCCAGCCAGTTTTCTGATGGCGCATCGCTTGCCATCGTGATGAATAGCAAAGTGGCTGAAGCTAAAGGCCTGCAGCCTCTAGGCATCTTCCGTGGATTTGCCGTCGCTGGTTGCGAACCGGATGAAATGGGCATAGGTCCAGTGTATGCGATTCCCAAGTTGCTTAAAAAAGCCGGCCTGAAAGTATCCGATATCGGCTTGTGGGAATTAAATGAAGCTTTTGCGGTTCAAGTGTTGTATTGCGCCGACAAACTTGGCATCCCTATGGATAAACTTAACGTCAATGGCGGCGCGATTGCGGTCGGCCATCCGTATGGTGTTTCCGGTGCGCGTCTGACTGGCCATGCGCTGATTGAAGGCAAGCGTCGTGGCGTCAAGTTTGTTGTTGTCACCATGTGTATTGGCGGCGGCCAGGGTGCTGCCGGCTTGTTCGAAGTCGTTTAAGGCTCACAAATGATGAAGGACTCGTGCGCTCTAATGGAGTGCATGAGTCGCGCCAAATTTTTATGACCACTTGAGCAGGTTCGCTATGCAATCCAAAATCATTCCCCGTCGTGATCTCGATTTTTTGCTGTATGAGTGGCTCAACGTCGAATCGCTGAATCAGCGTCCGCGCTTTACCGATCATACGCGTGAGACCTTCAACGCCGCGCTGGATACCTGCGAACAGATCGCGACGGAATTATTTGCGCCGCATAATAAGAAGAGTGATCAGAACGAGCCGCATTTTGATGGTGAATCGGTACACATGATTCCCGAAGTGAAGCTTGCGCTAAACGCCTTCTGTGAAGCCGGTTTAATGGCAGCGGGACAGGATTTTGAGTTGGGCGGCATGCAATTGCCATGCGTGGTAGAGAAGGCTGGATTCGCCTACTTCAAGGGGGCCAATGTCGGCACCTCGTCTTACCCATTTCTGACGATAGGCAACGCCAACACCCTGATGAAATGCGGCACGCCGGAACAAATCAAACTGTTCGCCAAGCCCATGCTGGAAGGGCGGTTTTTCGGCACCATGTGCCTGTCTGAACCGCAAGCCGGATCGAGCCTGTCCGACATCGTCACGAAAGCTGAACCACAAGCCGACGGAAGCTATCGCCTGACCGGCAACAAGATGTGGATATCGGCCGGCGAGCATGAATTGTCTGAAAATATCATCCATCTGGTGCTGGCCAAGGTGCCGGACGAGAACGGTAAATTGATCCCCGGTGTCAAAGGTATCTCTCTGTTTATTGTGCCCAAAAAACTGGTCCATGCCGATGGCTCATTGGGCGAGCGTAATGACGTAGTGCTGGCTGGCCTGAACCATAAAATGGGCTATCGCGGCACCACCAATTGCCTGCTCAATTTTGGCGAAGGCAAGTTCAAGCCGCAAGGCAAGGCGGGCGCGATTGGCTATCTGGTCGGCACCTTGCACAAGGGCTTGGCCAATATGTTCCACATGATGAACGAGGCGCGCATAGGCGTCGGCCTCGGTGCCGTCATGCTCGGTTATACCGGCTACCTGCATGCGCTCGATTACGCGCGCAACCGTCCGCAGGGACGCAATCCGCAAGCCAAAGATCCGGCCACGCCACAATTGCCCATCATTCAGCACACCGACGTAAAGCGCATGCTGCTGGCGCAAAAAGCTTATGTGGAAGGCGGCCTGGCGCTCAATCTGTATTGCGCCCGTCTGGTCGATGAAGAGCGCAGCGGCCAGAGTCCGCAAGCGCGTGCGCAGGCCTTGCTGNNCATGGCGGCTATGGCTATACGCGTGAATACAATGTTGAACAGTTTTATCGCGACAATCGGCTCAATCCCATCCATGAAGGTACGCATGGCATACAGGGCCTGGATCTGCTGGGCCGTAAAGTTATCATGCAGGACGGTGCGGCGATGCAGGCGCTGGCAGCAGAGATTCAAGCAGCGATTAGCCGCGCGGTGGTGCACCCTGATCTGCTCGACTATGCGCAGGCGCTGTCGCTGGCCTTGCGTCGCATCGCCATGGTGACGCAGCAGTTGTACGCGGCGGGCGACGTCAATGTTACCTTGGCCAATGCCTCTTTATATCTGGAAGCCTTCGGTCATACCGTGGTGGCCTGGATCTGGCTGGAGCAGGCTTTATTGTCGGTAGATAAGCAAGAGCAACATGACGCCAATTTCTACGCCGGTAAACTGCAGGCATGTAAATACTTCTATCAATGGGAGCTGCCCAAGGTACATCAGCAGCTCGATTTGCTGGCGAGCCTGGATACCACCACGCTGGATATGCAGGATGCGTGGTTTTAATTATTTATATACTCCAGCCAGTATCAATTTTACAAAGCCTGTAGCGCACTATTGATCAGCGCTTCAAGTGAAATATGTAACATACTCCCCCAATAAACATCACAAATCGAACAGCAAGGAGACAGCATGAGCAATATCGTACGCAGCGTAAAACAATTATTTGATCTGACAGGCAAGACCGCCTTGGTTACAGGCGGATCGCGTGGCCTGGGCCTGCAAATGGCGGAGGCTCTGGGCGAGCAGGGCGCGAGGGTGATCGTCTCATCGCGCAAGCAATCTGATCTGGATGAAGCGGTCGCGCATCTCAAAAGCCGTGGCATTGACGCCAGCGCGATAGCCGCCGATCTGGGCAAAGATAGCGCCATTACGGCGCTCGTCGATGAAGCTCTGGCGCGCCTGGGTCACATCGATATTCTGATCAATAATGCTGGCGCGACCTGGGGCGCACCGGCGGAAGATCATCCTGTCGATGCCTGGGATAAGGTCATGAACCTGAATATCCGCAGTATATTTTTGATGTCGCAAGCGGTGGGCAAGCGCTCGATGATCCCGCGCAAATCCGGCCGCATCATCAATATCGCCTCCATCGCCGGCTTGGCCGGCAATGCACCGGGCACAATGAAAACCATCGCCTACAATACCTCCAAGGCGGCAGTCATCAACTTCACCCGCACTCTGGCGGGCGAATGGGGTGCGCATGGTATTACGGTCAATGCGATTGCGCCGGGTTTCTTCCCATCCAAAATGACTAAAGGAATTTTGGAACATCTGGGGGAAGAGCGCCTGTCCAAAGAAGCGCCGCTGCAGCGCATCGGCGATGATGAAGACCTGAAAGGCGTGACGATGCTGTTTGCCTCCGATGCCGGCAAGCATATTACCGGCCAGACTCTGGCGGTAGATGGCGGCGTGTCGGCTGTCTGATCGATAGGGGCAATCATGAATAAGGCCGAATCAATGCCAGCGCCGCAGCCAACTCTGGCGCTCAATCCGTTTTTGCATGAGCTGGGAGTCGAATTTCTCGAGATGAAAGACGGGCGTGCCACGCTGGCGCTGGATCTGACCGAGCGACACATGAATAGCTGGCAGATCACGCACGGCGGCGTACTCATGACCATGCTCGATGTGGTGATGGCGATGGCGGGGCGCTCGCTGAACGAAGACCTGAAAGGGGTAGTCACGGTAGAGATGAAGACCAGTTTTCTGCAGCCGGGCGGTATCGCCGGCGGCCGCATAGAGGCGCGTGGCAAGGCGTTTCATCAATCCAGCACCATGTGTTTCTGTGAAGGCGAGATCTGGAATGGCGACAGATTGGTGGCAAAAGCCATGGGAACATTCAAGTATTTGCGCCGTCTGAAGTCGGGCGAGAACATGAAAAAATTATGTGGCAGTGACTAAGATTAATTGGGATTAATTGAGATTGAGATTAACTGAGATTGCAGCCGCAAAACTTAAGGAAAGAAAATGACAACGACTTACCAACGCATCGTTCTTGCATCGCGCCCGAAAGGCGAAGTTTCTGCTGATAATTTTCGCTTGGAGACACTAGCCGTGCCTGAGCTGAAAGAAGGCGAGGTGCTGGTGCGCAATCACTATTTGTCACTTGACCCTTACATGCGCATGCGCATGGAAGAGACGAAAAGTTATGCTGCGCCACAAGCCATAGGCGAGACCATGATAGGCGGTACGGCGGGTGAAGTCGTGGCGAGTAAAAATCCGAGATTTGCCACCGGCGACAAGGTCGTCGGCATGCTGGGCTGGGCGGAAATGGGCGTGTCCGATGGCGTGATGTTACGCAAGCTGGACACCACGCATATCCCATTGTCTGCCTACCTGGGCGCGGTGGGCATGCCAGGCATGACGGCATGGTACGGCCTGACCCAGATCATGCAGCCCAAAGCGGGCGAGACCATCGTGGTGTCTGCCGCCAGCGGTGCGGTTGGCAGCGTAGTCGGGCAACTGGCCAAGCTGCGCGGCTGCCGCGTGGTGGGCATTGCAGGTGGCGCAGAGAAGTGCGCTTACGTCGTCGATGAGCTCGGTTTTGACGCTTGTGTCGATTACAAGGCGGGCAATTTGCAAGCAGACCTGGCCGCCGCCACACCGGACGGCATCGATGCGGTTTTTGAAAACGTCGGCGGCGAGGTATTCGATGCCAGCCTGGCACGCATGAATCCGTTCGGCCGCATCGCCCTGTGCGGCATGATCGCCGGCTACGATGGTGAGCCATTGCCGATCAAAAATACCCGCGTTTTGCTGACCATGCGCCTGAGCATGCGTGGCTTCATTGTCTCTGAACACATGGATCTGTGGCCGGAAGGCCTGAAAGAGCTGGGCATGCTGGTGGCGACCGGAAAATTGAAGTTTCGTGAATCTATCGCCCCCAATCTGGCTGCCGCGCCAGAGGCATTCCTGGGCCTGTTAAAAGGCAAGAATTTTGGTAAACAACTGGTGAAGTTAAACTAAGGAAAATCTATGTCCGACATCATTTTCCATCATTACCCGGTCTCACCATTTGCAGAAAAAGTACGTCTGATTCTCGGCTACAAGAAACTGAGCTGGAAATCCGTCATGGTTCCCGCCATCATGCCCAAGCCCGATGTGGTTGCGCTGACAGGCGGGTATCGCCGTACGCCTGTCATGCAGCTAGGCGCGGATATCTACTGCGATACCGCGCTGATTGCCGATGTGCTGGAGCGTATTGTGCCTACCCCGACGCTATATCCTGTTGCCATTGCCGGTGCGGCAAAAATACTGGCGCAATGGGCCGACACTACGCTGTTCTGGACCGCGATGGCCTACACTTTTCAGCCAGCCGCGATGTCCGGGATTTTAGGAGATCTCACGCCGGAGCAGATGAAAGCCTTCGGTACTGATCGCGCCGCCATGCGAGCCAATGCGCCGCGCATGGCCTTGCCTGAGGCTGTCGCGCAACTGAGGGAGTACCTGCGTCGTCTGGACGACATGCTGAGCGCCGGCCAGCCTTGGCTGATGGGGGCAGAGGCCAGTATTGCTGATTTTTCTGTCTATCATGCGCTCTGGTTTATTCGCAGGGTGCCAGCGGTGGCCGGGATACTCGATGCCTATCCTGCATTGCTGGGCTGGATGGACAGGGTGGCCGCCATTGGTCACGGCCAGTTTGAAAAAATGCGCAGCGAACAGGCGATACATATTGCCGCCACCTCAACTGCAGGCAGCACGGACGGGATAGCGTTTGTCGATACCCACGGCATTGCCCTGGGTGAGCGTGTCGCCATCATGCCTAGCGATTACGCGATGGATGCTGTGACCGGTGAACTGCTCATCTGTTCAGACCATGAGTTGGCGCTGCGTCGCAGCGATGAGCGCGCCGGTACGGTGGTCGTGCATTTTCCGCGTATCGGCTATCAAATGAAGCGTGCAGATTAAAATAATTTTAGGAGACAGCAATGAAAAATTTTAAAGATAGAGTCGCGGTGATTACCGGTGGTGGCAGCGGTTTCGGTCGCGAGTTCGCCCTGATTGGCGCCAGGCTGGGAATGAAGCTGGTGCTGGCCGATGTACAGCAAGACGCGCTCGATAAGGTCAAGGCGGAACTTGAGGAGCAGGGTGCGCAAGTGCTGGCAATGCGCTGTGACGTGCGCCATGCCGATGAGGTGCAGGCCCTGGCCGATGCAACGATGGCGCGCTTCGGTGCCGTGCATCTGGTATTTAATAATGCAGGCGTCGGCTCCGGCGGCCTGATCTGGGAAAACACCCAGGCCGATTGGGAATGGGTGCTGGGCGTGAATTTATGGGGCGTGATCCACGGCGTGCGCATCTTCACCAACCTGATGCTGGAGTGCGCCAAAAAAGACCCCGCCTATGAAGGGCATATCGTCAATACCGCATCGATGGCCGGCTTGCTCAACGCGCCAACCATGGGCGTGTATAACGTCTCCAAACACGCGGTCGTGTCACTGACGGAAACGCTGTTTCAGGACCTTAAGCTGGCCGAGGCGCCGATAGGGGCTTCGGTTCTGTGCCCCTATTTCGTGCCGACCGGGATCAGCCAGTCGCATCGTAACCGCCCATCCGATGCGCCCATGGGAAAGGTCACGGCAAGCCAGAGAGCCTCGCAAGCGATGTCGGAAAAAGCCGTGTCTTCAGGCAAGGTCACCGCGTCAGAAGTGGCAGAAAGTACTTTCGATGCGATTCGCGATGAGCAGTTTTATGTCTTCTCGCATCCGGCGGCTTTGGGGAATGTGCAGGAGCGCATGGAAGACATTCTGGCGCTGCGCAATCCCAGCGATCCCTACAAGGCGGCGCCGCATATACGCGACTTGCTGCGTGCCAAGATGAAAACTGTCTGATGTAAGCGCAGGAAGATACTCTCACTGGGTATTTTGTGAAGACGCCCGTCAATAGGGCGGAATTGGATTTTTTAATATCAAAAAAGTGGGAGTATATAGCTTGAGAGCGTATAAATGAGTGCGGAAATTAATTCGGGCCAATATGCCTCGCTGCCTAACGGCACCCGACTGCATTACGCCAGCGCCGGCAAGAGCGGCGATCCGTTGATCTTGTTTGTCCATGGCTTTCCCGAATTCTGGTACGAGTGGTCCGCGCAGCTGCCAGTCTTTGGCGAAGATCATTTCGCTGTCGCGCCCGACCTGCGCGGTTTTAATCTGTCCGATATGCCCAGCGCCGTGTCTGCCTACAAAGCCAGGCACATCGTCGATGATTTGCGCTTATTGATCGCCCATTTGGGATATGAAAAAGCCATCATCGTGGCGCATGACTGGGGTGGCGCGATTTGCTGGAACCTGGCAATAGCCATGCCCGCACTGGTGGAAAAACTCATCATCATCAACTCCCCCCATCCTTATCGTTTCATGCAGGCATTGGCGCAGGAACCGTCACAGCAAGCTTCCAGCGAATACATGAATTGGTTGCGCAATGAAGGTTCCGAGCTTGCCCTGGCCAGAGATGATTTTGCCTTGCTTGAGGGATTTTTCAATGGCATGGGGCAGCCGCAGGCAAGCTGGTTCGACGAGGCGACCCGCGCCAGATATCACGAATGCTGGCGACATGGGCTGACCGGCGGCGTGAATTATTATCGCGCCTCGCCTCTGCATCCGTCGACGGCAAATGACAAGGGTGCAGCAAAAATCAGTTTCAACCCGGATGAGTTCAAGGTCAGCGTGCCTGTGCGTGTCATCTGGGGTGAGAATGACAAAGCCTTGCCGGCAAGTCTGCTCGACGGACTCGACGCATTTGTCGCCGATCTAAAAGTCGAGCGTATCGCCGAAGGTTCGCATTGGATTATTCATGAGCAGCCAGATAGAATCAATGCTTTGATTCGTCAATATCTAAAGGATTAACGTGGCACGTTCAGACTTCGCTTTCTTTCATTCATTGCGCGTGCGCTGGGCCGAGGTCGATATCCAGGCCATCGTATTCAATGGCCATTACCTGACGTATTTTGACGTTGCCTTTACCGAATATTGGCGCGCTGCTGAATTGCCAAACGCCTTGGTGCAAGCAAAAGACGGCAAGGAATTATTCGCCCGTAAAGCGAGCATAGAATACATGGCGCCGGCCCGCTTTGATGATGTGCTGGAGCTGGGCGTGCGTTGTGTCAAGTTGGGCAATTCATCGATGCAGTTCGCCATCGAGATTTATCTTGGCGATCAACACTTGGTCACAGGCGAATTATTCTACGTCTATGCCGATACCAGCATACGCAAGGGGGTTGCCATACCTGCGGCCTGGCGTGAGATAATAAAACGTATCGAGAAAATCAAACCAAGTGAATTAGCAAAATAGCCATAACATGAATGACAAGAATATTAAATTAGGTGACTGGACTACCTTACAAAAAGACGCGCAGGCGATTCGTTATGCAGTATTTGTCGTCGAGCAAAAAATCCCGGCCGATCTGGAGTGGGATGCGATGGATGCCTTATGCTTGCACGCGGTGGCATACGACCAAAACAATCAACCTATAGGCACCGGCAGGTTGCTGCCAGACGGTCACATCGGCCGTATGGCAGTGATGGAATCTGCCCGGGGAACCGGAATCGGCGCGGCGATTTTGCTGCAGCTGATGGAACAAGCCAAACTGCGTGGCCAGCATGGCGTGCAACTCAATGCGCAAGTCACGGCGGAATCGTTTTACCAACGCGAAGGCTTTGCCCGCGAAGGCGAGTTATTTGACGAGGCTGGCATCCCTCACGTCCACATGACGCATCACTTCTGATTTTTCATTTCAGCTCTGGATTTCTCTGCCGGACCACCCGTATAGTGCTCCGGCAGCCAGATTAAAACATAGTCCAGAACATGGCAAGTACGGCTGCAGCCATGACCAGGGTGGCGCTCCATCCAAGAATTTTCAAACGAGATCCTAAAACAAAAGCCCCCATGATCTTGGGCAATCCAGCCATCAGCATCATCACCACCATGATGGGAACCGAGATCACTCCATTGATCACCGCGCTCCAGTAAAGCGCTTTAATCGGATCAATCGGGGTGAAGTCCAGCGCAATGCCGGCCAGGGTGGCCACAGCAATGATGCCGTAAAATTTCTTTGCCTGCGATGGCGGATGTTCCAGCCCCTTTTTCCATTGAAAAGCACCGGCGATGGCATAAGCGGCCGAGCCGGCAAGCACTGGCACGGCCAACAATCCCGTCCCTATGATGCCGGCGCTAAACACCGTGAAAGCAAAATCGCCTGCCAGCGGGCGCAAGGCGGCCGCAGCCTGAGCCGACGTTTCTATGTCGACGATGCCGTGCATGTGCAAAGTGACCGCAGTCGTCAGTATGATGAAAAACGCCACCAGATTCGAGAACCCCATGCCGATGAAAGTATCGATCTTAATGCGCAGAAAATTTGTACTGGCCTGATGAGGGGCTTCCCGCACCGGCAACGAGTAGGCGCATGACTGTTGATCCTCCACTTCCTGTGAAGCCTGCCAAAAGAACAGATAGGGGCTGATGGTGGTGCCAAAAACTGCCACCATGGTCGTAATGTAAACGGGTGACCATTCTATGTGCGGAAAAATTGTCGCCATTACGACCGCGCCCCACGGGACATTAATGGCAAATACGGTTGCAACATACGCCAGCAAGGAAAGGGTGAGCCATTTCAGTACACTGACATAGCGGCTATACGGGATGAATACCTGCAATATCAGTGATGTGATGCCGAACAGGGCGGCATACCAGTGCGACGAACCACCGGCAATCAGGGTCATTGCCTCGCCCATCGCCGATACGTCGGCGGCGATGTTAATGGTGTTGGCGATGAGCAGTAATGTCACGATGAAATACGCTAGCCATGCCGGAAAATGCTCGCGTATGTTGCCCGCCAGGCCCTTTCCGCTGACTCTGCCGATGCGGGCGCTGATCACTTGTATGCCCACCATTAATGGATAAGTAAACAGTATCGTCCAGAGCATGCTCAAGCCAAATTGCGCCCCAGCCTGTGAGTAGGTGGCGATACCGCTAGGGTCATCATCTGCGGCGCCGGTGATCAGGCCGGGGCCAAGCTTATTAAGCCAGTTATTAAGTGCCTTAGCATTAGGTGCTGACAGGGCGGGCGCGTTGGTTTGAAAATCGGACATAGCATTACTCGATCAATAGTCTTCGAATGCATCTGGCGGCAAACTGCTCGCCGGGCAGAAATCGAAAATTAAAATACAGCCAATTTATCCGCATGAACGCGCTCAGGCTAACTCTGGACAAGCGCCGTTATCAGGCAGAAGCTCAGAATGTGTGGCTAGCGTGTTCGCAGCATGCGAACGGGGGTAAGGGTGATGCTGATGGAGGGTGTATGAACGGAAGTTCTGACACTGTTGACACCATCATCCGCTTTGAGCGAGATGACAGCAGAGGGAATCTACCTGATCAGGCCAAAGCGGTGCCAGAGTTTAACTGGCAACAACTATCACTAGAAAAAGTACCCATGAGGGTCTCCCGGAAACGAAAACAGCCGAAGCATAATCGCAAAGAAGTGCTGCCGTCAACCTAAATTTACCGCCGGTTTGCTGCTGGCAAGCCGGGCTGAATCCGCCATACAATGGAGTGCAAAGTTTGGCCGGAGTGACTGAAATGCTTCAGCGGATAAAATTAACTGACATACACCATTAAATAAACAATGAGCGAGACCACATTACATCCAGCCCGATCCGGCGTATCTGCCTACGATGTCTTTAACGGCGATGCAGATGGCATCTGCGCCTTGCATCAGTTGCGTCTCGCTGTCCCTGTCGACGCGGTTCTGGTTACCGGCGTGAAACGTGAGGTGCAATTGCTGAAGCGTTTCGAATCGGTTGCCGGAGATCTGATAACGGTGCTTGATATTGCTCTCGATGCCAATCTGGACGCGCTTAAACAGCATCTGGCCAACGGCGCAGTGATCTCTTATTTCGATCACCATACGGCAAAAATGGCGTTTGAACATCCTCGCCTTGCATTCCATTGGGATGATGCGGTCGATGTCTGTAGCAGTATCCTGGTCAATCGCCATTTGCAGGGCAGATATGCGAGTTGGGCTAACGTAGCGGCCTTTGGCGACAATCTGATAGAAACCGGATATGCCATGGCGGCCAGGGCGGGATTGCGCCCTGGCCAGGCCGGTCTGTTACTCGAATTGGGCACCTTGCTCAACTACAATGCGTATGGAGAAAATATTGATGATCTCAATTGGCATCCCGCCGACCTGTATCGGCATTTGCATCAGTATGAAGATCCATTTGACATGATTGCCGAATCGGCAGTTTTTGGCGAACTGAGACTGGCCTATGCGGAGGATATGGCCATGCTGGAGGGGGTGCAGCCATATGGCGAGCGGTCTCACGCAGCAATGTACGTCTTGCCGAATCAGGCTTGGGCAAGGCGAATATCAGGATTGCTGGCAAACAAACTGGCGCATGGTGCACGTGACAAATCTTTTGCGGTATTGACGCAGAAAACGGATGGCAATTATGTGGTCAGCGTGCGCAGCGCGGACCCCGTCAGCAAGCCGGCAAGCGGTTTCTGCGTTGCTTTCCCCAGCGGAGGCGGCCGGCAAAGTGCTGCGGGTATCAACAGCCTTCCGGCGCAAGACCTGGTACGGTTCTCAAGGCAGTTTTTTTCTTATTTCTGAAAAACAGCGGACTTTCCGGTGTTATTGCCATCTCAAGCCAGGATCAGGCTTTTGCAAAAGTAAATAATGCGGTCAACAGCGCATCAGGCTGTTCCGACATGATGTCGTGGCCACAGTTTTCTATCATGATCACCTTGTTTTGCGCAATGGCTTTACTGAGTAGTGCGCTAGCTTTGGGGGGCGTCATCATGTCATTTTTTGCCAGCACAAACAGGGTCGGGCATTGCACTTTGCTGGCAGCCTCTTCGCCGTTCAGATAGGTGTTGCAGGCGGTGAAATCAGTGAAAAAAACCTTTTCCGGATTGATCTTGGAAATGCGCTGCATTAAGCGCTGGCTACCGCCCATGACATAAAAACCCGGTCCGGGACAGGATGGTTTTTGCGCGATTGTCGAGTGCTGCCAGATATTGACCATATCGATCGCGACCGCTTCTTCATCGCGCGCGGCATTCAACAGCATGTCCGACACCTTCATCGGGTACGCGGTGCCAACCAGGGCGAGCTTGCTGACGCGTTGCGCTGCCTTGTTGCAGGCCTCAAGCGCGATCAGGGAACCCATGCTGTGCCCGACCAGGCTCGCTTGTTGCACACCTGCTGCATCCATGACAGCCAGCACCCACGCTGCCATTTCTTCTACGCTGTTGAGTGCATCACCCGTGCTGCGGCCATGTCCGGGCAGGTCGACCGCAAGCACACCGAAGCCGTGGTGGGCAAAATAACGAGTCTGCAAGGCCCACACCGAGTGATCACTTTGCGCACCATGTATGAAGACCACAGTAGGTAAATTCGCATTGAAATTTTTGCCGCCGGTATAGCAATAAACGTCGTTTCCGTTGACCTTGAATAACATCTTAAGCTCCTTTCTGGACAGCTTTTAAGCCGCGCGTCAAATCTTCGATCAGGTCATCCACATCCTCAAGTCCTATTGACAGGCGCATGGTGCCCTCGGCAATGCCGGAGGCCGCCAATTGTTCCGTCGGCACCCGGAAGTGGGTGGTCGATGCAGGGTGAATGACCAGTGATTTGGCATCGCCGACGTTGGCGAGATGCGAGAAAATTTTCAGCGATTCTACAAAACGTTGTCCCGCAGCGCGGTCACCCTTGATATTGAAGGTGAACACCGCACCACAACCCTTTGGCAGCAGTGTCTTTGCCAGCTCGTAATCCGGATGTGTTTCCAGCTCCGGGTAAGATACCGATGCAACCGCAGGATGGGCTACCAGAAAGTCGACCACCTTGCGTGCGTTGGCGACATGTCTGTCCATGCGCAATCCCAGGGTCTCTATGCCCTGCAAGATAGCGAAGGCATTGTGCGGACTCATCGCTGCGCCAAAATCACGCATTCCCTCGCGCCGTGCGCGTAAAGAAAATGCCGCCACTGTCGATTCTTCGGTAAAGACCATGCCATGAAAGCCATCATAGGGCTCACACAGTTCGGCAAAGCGCCCTGTTTTTTCATAGGCATTCTGCCAGTCGAAGGTGCCGCCGTCCACCAGCAGGCCGCCGATGGCGGTGCCATGGCCGCATAGGAATTTAGTCGCAGAATGACAGATCAGGTCAGCACCATGATCAAACGGACGCAACAGATACGGTGTGGTGAAGGTGGAGTCAAGCATCAATGGCAGGTGATGTTCGTGCGCGATCGCAGCCACTTGGGGGACGTTGAGTACGTCCAATCCTGGATTGCCCAAAGTCTCACCAAATAACACTTTGGTATTCGGGCGGATGGCATTGCGCCATGCGTCCATGTCACGCGGGTCAACAAACGTCGTTTCAATGCCAAAACGCTTCATGGTGTAAGCCAGCAAATTTTGCGAACCTCCATACAGTGCGCGTGATGCAACTACGTGCGATCCGGCACCCGCAATGGTGGCAAGGCCAAGGTGCATGGCCGCCTGGCCGCTGGCAACGGCCAGACCCGCGACGCCGCCTTCAAGCGCCGCGATGCGCTCTTCCAGTACCGCATTGGTCGGGTTGGAGATGCGTGAATACACGTGTCCGGCACGCTCCATGTTGAACAAGGACGCCGCATGGTCAGAATCTTTGAAGACGAATGAGGAGGTCAGGAAAATCGGTGTCGCGCGGGCGCCTGTTGCTGGATCGGGCGCGGCACCGGCATGCAATGATAGGGTGTCAAAACCGTGGTATTTTGGTCCGCTCATGGTGATGTTTTTCTCCAAATTTCAATGCGGTAATGCTACCATCTTTGCCTGTGCTAAAAGATGCTTTTTGTCATGTTTTTGGATGAGCGCAGTTTCTCAATTGATGCGATCTGTCTGCTAACGCTGGATTTTTTGCAATGCATGCGATACATTGGAAGCACAGGTGCGGCAGAGTATGCACAAACGCCGCATTATCAGAATAATCGGCAACGCCATAACGCTAAGGGGGTAACATGAAAGTCTCGGAAATCCTTCAGGTAAAAGGTAATATTCTCTTTACCGTCACGCCGGACACGCCCATCGCCGATGCTGCCAGCGTGATGGAAGAAAAGGACATCGGTTCTTTGGTCGTCATGGAGTTTGGCGATCTGGTCGGCATTTTGACTTTTCGCGAGGTGATTCGCGGCATCAATAAGGACAACGGGACATTGGGTCCGGGCACCGTTCGTAAATATATGGACGACCACCCGATTACCGTCACCCCGGAAACTGAAGTGAATGAAGTCAGGCGTATGATGCTAGAGAAACATTCTCGCTATCTGCCGGTGATGGATGCAAAAACCTTGCTCGGCGTGATTTCATTTTATGATGTGGCACGAGCCGTGCTGGAAGCGCAGAGTTTTGAAAATAAAATGCTGAAGGCTTATATTCGAGATTGGCCAGTTGAAGAAAGCGAACAATAATGTCGTTCCATCATTAGTCCCACCCTAAAAGCCTGCAATGCAACATTGCAGGCTTTTTTTTGCTGATCATCTTTGAGAAGGATAGTTAACATGCAAATAGCGATAGTAGGAGCTGGCATTTCCGGCTTGACTGCGGCACGTCAATTACAGTCGCAAGGACATACCGTCACTGTCTATGAAAAAAGCGCCGGCGTGAGCGGTCGCATGAGTACACGGATGACCGAATTTGGCGGATTCGATCATGGCGCGCAATATTTTACTGTCACCTCTGAACGTTTCAGGAAAGAAGTCAGCGACTGGCTTAAGGTAGGCTGGGTGGCACCGTGGAACAGCAAATTAGTCAGTCTCGACTCTGGCGAGACTGCGCCCGCAAGTTGTACCGGTCGGCCCTTTGTACCGGTGCCAGGCATGAACTCGCTCGGCAAACAATTGGCGCATGGACTCGATATCCGCACAGAAGTGCAGGTTGTCGCACTGGAAAAATTTGAGAAACAATGGCTGCTGTCAGTTAAGTCTGAATTAGCCCCGATCGCGGCGTCCGCAGGGCCATTTGATGCAGTGATTCTCGCTATTCCTCCGGAATTGGCGACGCCTTTGCTGGAAGCTCATACGGCATTTTTTAAGAAGGTGAGTCAAGTCAAATTGGATCCTTGCTGGACCTTGATGCTGGCGTTTCCAAGGGCGCTTAATCTGGCTTATGACGGCGCATGGATTTCGCATTCCAGGCTAGCGTGGATTTCCAGGGATACTTCGAAACCCGATCATCGTGCGGGTGAGCGCTGGGTGTGTCATGCCACTCCTGCCTGGAGTAAGGAACATCTCGAAGATGATGCCGAACGCGTGAAAGAGAAATTGGCCAAAGCATTCCATGAGGCCACCGCTTCGCCTGTGCAGCATATCCACGCCGCAGCGCATCGATGGCGATATGCTCAGGCAATAGTGCCATTGCCCGAGTCCTGTCTGTGGGATGCCGCGCAGGGGATAGGCGTTTGTGGCGATTGGTTCGCCGTCGGCTTGGATGGTGTCGGGCGTGTGGAGAATGCGTTCTTGAGCGCATTGGCACTGGCCAGGGAAATATAGGCGTATATTCGCGTGAGCTGCATAAGCCGCTCAGCCCGAAAGCTGAGCGTTTTTTTATGCGCGTTCGCCAGTCTGCAGGCGCCAGAGCGAGGCATAGCCGCCATTTTGCTTGAGCAGCTGATCATGCGTTCCGCTCTCGATTATGCTTCCTGATTCCATCAGGTGTATGCAATCAGCCTGGCGTATGGTCGACAGGCGGTGTGCGATGACGATGGTGCTGCGGTTGCGGCTGACTACGTCCAGGCTGCGCTGAATGGCGGCTTCGGTTTCATTGTCAACAGCACTGGTGGCCTCATCCAGAATCAGAATGGGCGGATTTTTTAAGATGGCACGCGCCAATGCAAGACGCTGGCGTTGGCCACCCGAGAGCTTCTGTCCACGTTCGCCTATGCGCGTTGCAAAACCTAGGGGCAATTTTTGGATGAACTCTGTCGCTTCCGCCGCATCGGCCGCAGCCGCTATCGCCTGTTCACTGACATCGTTAAGGCCATAGGCAATATTTTCTGCAATCGTGCCGTCCGTCAGGAAACTATCCTGCGCAACATAACCGATGGCGCGTCTTAAATCCTGTAAATTCAGTTCGGTGATGGATTGCCCGTCCAGCAAAATGCGCCCCGACTGGGCAGAATAAAAACGCAGCAAAAGTTTAACGAGTGTTGATTTTCCTGAGCCGGTCGAGCCGACAAAGGCGATGGTTTTTCCTGCCGGAATGGTGAGATTGATATTTTGCAGCGTGGCCGTCTCTCCATAGGCGAAATTCACCTGCTCAAAACGCAATTCACCTTTGACATCTTGTGCGGGCAACTTGGCGCCTTCATAGGTGATGTTGATCGGCGTATTCAATAAGTTCATTGCGCGGTCAATCGCCGACATGGAACGCTGATACATATCCGCCACGTCAGCCAGCCCCGTCAGTGGCCATAGCAGGCGCTGCGTTAAAAACACCAGTACCGAATAAGCGCCAACCGCGAGTTCGCCATGCAAGGTCAGCCAGCCGCCATACACCAAGGTAGCGGTAAATCCCGCCAGAATAGCCATCCGGATGACGGGTGTAATCGCTGCGCTAATGGCGATGGCGCGTTGGTTGGCGGTGCGATAATAATCACTCGCCTGGGCGATGTGCTTTGTTTCGAAATCTTCTGTGGCAAAGGCCTTGATCGTCGCCAAACCCAGCAGATTGTTGTTCAGGCGCGCACTGACATCACCTGCCGCCTCCCTCACTTCTGCGTAACGCGGTGCCAGACGTTTTTGAAACCAGAACGCGCCGAATAGAATTGCCGGAACAGGTAGCAGCGAGATCAATGCTAGCGACGGCTGTAGTGTGAAAAATACTGCGCTGACCATGACAGATGAGCAAATTACCTGAATGATCTGATTGGCGCCACCATTCAAGAATCGCTCCATCTGATTGATATCCTCATTGAGGATGGACATCAGGTTGCCGGTGCGCTGATTTTCAAAATAGGCCATCTCGAGTTTTGCACATGGCTATAGGTATCCAAGCGCAAATCGTGCTGCAGGTTTTGCGCCAACTTGCGCCATTTGATCGACAGCAAATATTCAAACCACGATTCACCGCCCCAGATAATCGCGTTGAGCGCACCCAGCAACATGAGCTGATGCCAGGTGTCGGTAATGCCGAAAACTCCCAGCACCTGTTTCGCCAAAAAACTTTTGTCGCCGTTGACTACAATATCGACAGCAACGCCAATCAGCACTTCCGGCAATATATCGAAAAATTTGTTGAGCACCGAATAAATTGCCGCGAGACGAAAATCGCGTCTATAAGCGTTGGCGTAGCTAAGCAGTTTTTTAAGCGGATGAATGTTGGCCATGGTTTGGAACAAGGGGGTAAAAAAAACCTCTCAACAAGTGAGAGGCTTTAAGGGTTTATTCCTAAGAGTTTAGTCTTAAGAATTTAATCTTCACGACGTAAATGCGGGAACAAGATCACGTCACGAATATTCGGCGAGTCGGTAATGAGCATCATCAAGCGATCAATGCCGATACCGCATCCACCGGTTGGCGGCAGGCCGTATTCCAGTGCGCGGATATAGTCGGCATCGTAAAACATGGCTTCTTCATCGCCTGCATCCTTGGCAGCCACTTGCGCCTGGAAGCGCGCAGCCTGATCTTCTGAATCATTTAACTCAGAAAAACCATTGGCTATCTCACGGCCTGTCATGAACAGTTCAAAACGCTCGGTAATGCCGGCAACAGTGTCGGAAGCACGTGCCAGCGGCGAGACTTCCGCCGGGTAGTCAACGATATAGGTCGGTTCCCATAATTGCGCTTCTGCAGTTTCTTCAAACAATGCCAGCTGCAGTGCACCCAGACCAGATGTGGCAAATGGCTTGACGCCGAATTTTTTCAATTCTGCCTTGATGAAATCGGCGTCGTACAATTGCTCGTGGGTGTAGTTTGGTGCGTATTTATTGATTGCGCCTACGATGGTCAGGCGTTCGAAAGGCTTAGATAAATCCAGTTTCTTTCCCTGATAGGTCAGCACTGCAGTACCGTGCGCATCTACCGCGGCCTTGCGAATGACTTCTTCAGTGAAGTCCATCAGCCATTTGTAATCGACATACGCCGCATAGAATTCCATCATGGTGAATTCAGGATTGTGGCGTGGCGACACGCCTTCATTGCGGAAGTTACGGTTGACTTCAAATACGCGATCAAATCCGCCGACCACTAGGCGCTTTAGATACAGTTCCGGCGCGATGCGCAGATACATTTCCATATCCAGCGCATTATGATGCGTGATAAACGGCTTGGCCGCAGCACCGCCCGGAATGACATGCAGCATCGGTGTTTCGACTTCCATGAAATCATGACTGTTCATGAAGCTGCGGATGGAGTTCATTGCTGCCGTACGCGCCTTGAAAGTGCGGCGTGTTTCTTCATTCATGATCAGGTCAACGTAACGCTGGCGGTACTTGGTTTCCTGATTGGACAAGCCATGGAACTTGTCTGGCAACGGACGCAGCGACTTGGTCAGCAGGCGCAGGGTCGTAACCTTGACGGTCAATTCATCCGTCTTGGTTTTGAATAGAATGCCCACGATGCCGAGAATGTCGCCAAGGTCATAATGGCGGAAGGCTTCCATCTCTGCTTCGCCAGTCTTTTCACTGGTGATATACAGTTGAATGCGTCCATCGGCTTTCAGGCCGGACGCATCTTGCAGGGTTGCGAAAGCGGCTTTTTTTCCGGCTTCGCGCTTGAGCATCATGCGCCCTGCGATCACCACTTCCACATTGAGGGTTTCCAGTTCTTCACGGGTATTCTCGCCATATTGCTCATGCAATGTGGCAGCTTTGTGCAGAGGGCGAAAATCATTCGGGAAGGCAATGCCTTGGGCGCGAATCGCATTGAGCTTGGTACGGCGCTCGGCAATGATGGAATTTTCGTCTTCAGGCAAATCTGCTGCTGCGGTATGTTGTTCTGACATAAAGTTCTCGTTTAGGGTGGGCATGCTGCCCGGTATTTACGGTATGTAATTACACGCCTTGCTTTAATGATGCGGCAATGAAACCATCAAGATCACCGTCCAACACTGCCTTGGTATTACCCATTTCAAAATTGGTACGTAAGTCCTTGATGCGCGACTGATCAAGCACGTAGGAGCGGATCTGATGCCCCCAGCCCACGTCGGTCTTGGTATCTTCAAGATTCTGTTTTTCGCTCATGCGCTTGCGCAGTTCCAGCTCAAACAATTTTGCTTTCAGCATTTCCCACGCTTCTGCGCGATTGCGATGCTGACTGCGGTCATTTTGACATTGCACGACGATACCCGACGGTCCATGAGTCAGACGGACAGCAGAATCAGTCTTGTTGATATGCTGCCCACCAGCGCCGGACGCACGATAGGTGTCTACCCGAACGTCGGCAGGGTTGATGTCAATTTCAAATGATTCATCAACTTCAGGATAAACAAACAAGCTGGAGAACGAGGTGTGGCGGCCGTTGGCAGAATCAAAGGGCGACTTGCGCACCAATCTGTGCACGCCGGTTTCCGTGCGCAAAAAGCCATACGCATAATCGCCTTCAACCTTCAGTGTGGCGGTCTTGATGCCTGCCACCTCGCCGTCGGATTGTTCCATGATCTCGACCTTGAAACCCTTGCGCTCGCAATAGCGCAGATATTGACGCAGCAACATTGATGCCCAGTCTTGCGCTTCGGTACCACCGGCACCCGCCTGGATGTCGATAAAACAGTTATTCGGGTCCATGGGGTTGTTGAACATACGCCGGAATTCCATGCCTTCGACCAGTTCCTTCAAGGTCTGGCCATCGGCTTCGATGGCTTCCAGGGTTTCTTCATCATTTTCTTCACGCGCCATGGCAAACAGGTCGTTTGCGTCTTTGAGATCGATATCGATCTTGGTCAGCGTGTGGACGATGGCTTCCAGGGATTTTTTTTCTTTGCCCAACTCCTGGGCGCGCTTGGGCTCTTCCCAGACTTTGGGATCTTCGAGTTCAGCGTTGACTTGTTCTAGTTTCTCTGACTTGACATCGAAGTCAAAGATACCTCCGTAGTTCGGCTTCGCGACCAGTCAGGTCGTTAAGCAGGTTGGACAGGCTATTGAGGCGTTCGGCTTCCATATGATTCTTCTATAGGGTAAATAAGTAACCCGCGATTATACCCGAGCAAGTCCAATTACTTTTGATGGCATAAAGGGAAAAAAGATCAAATGCTCAATATTGCAAGTGTTTATCGATCATTGAGCGCTCAAGCTGATATCAAAATGGCAAATTCAATGCCAAATGAGTCCAATCGATAATCGAGGTTTTTTGATTTGTAGGGTAAGGCTCACTCGGGCATAAGGCCCCGGAGTGAACATTTTGTCAGAAAAAAAGACGCAGCAAGGCGCAAAAAGATGCAAAAAGTCTATTTGCGGCCAGATTTTACATTGGCAGATTTTGCTTTGGCTGAGCGGTAGGCAAGAGCAGGGCGCGCAGACGTTGTGCCGGTCTCGCTAGCCGTTCTGCCTGAAGCGGGTTTATTGCCATAGGTATTCATCTTGGGAGCGACACTGCGGGCACTGTCGCTTGCCGCCCGCCCGGTTTTGATGCCGTTAGTCGCGGCGACCGCTACGACAGGCGCGCGCGAAGAAATCAGATGCTTATCGCTGCTGCCGATGAGATCGGATCTGCCCATGCGCAACAAGCCTTCCCTTACCATTTCCCAGTTTTCCGGCGCATGATAACGCAGCAGCGCCTTATGAAATTTGCGAATTTTCCCTGAACGTGCCGTCTCCACCACCTCAGAGTCTTGCGTCACCTTTTTCAAGGGGTTTTTTCTGGTGTGGTACATGGTGGTTGCCAGCGCCATAGGGGTGGGCATGAAGGTCTGTACCTGGTCGAGCTTAAAGTCGTTTTTCTTCAGCCACAAAGCCAGATTCACCATGTCCTCATCAGTGGTGCCTGGATGCGCCGCGATAAAATAAGGGATCAGATATTGCTCCTTGCCCGCTTCCTTTGAATACTTATGGAACATTGCCTTGAATTCGTCATAGGCGCCTATGCCGGGTTTCATCATCTTCGACAAAGTGCCGGATTCGGTATGTTCTGGAGCGATTTTTAGCAGGCCGCCGACGTGATGCGTGACCAACTCTTTTACATATTCTGGTGAGCGTACGGCCAAATCGTAACGCAAGCCCGAGCTGATCAGGATTTTCTTCACGCCGGGTATCGCGCGCGCCTTGCGGTACAGGTTGATCAGTTTGCTATGGTCGGTGCCAAGATTGCTGCAAATCGACGGATAGACGCAAGACAGGCGGCGGCATGATTGTTCTATTTTCTTGTCCTTGCAAGCGAGGCGGTACATATTCGCCGTCGGCCCGCCCAGATCAGAAATGGTGCCGGTAAAGCCCTTGGTCTTGTCGCGGATTTCTTCGATCTCGCGCAAGATCGATGGCTCGGAGCGGCTTTGAATTATCCGCCCCTCATGCTCAGTGATAGAACAGAAAGTGCAGCCGCCGAAACAGCCGCGCATGATGTTGATAGAAAAACGGATCATCTCCCAGGCAGGGATGCGTGCCTTGCCGTAGACAGGATGGGGAGCACGTGCGTAATCGCGGTCATACACGCCATCCATCTCGTCCATCGCCAGAGGCAATGGCGGCGGATTAATCCAGACGTCGCGCTCGCCATGCGCCTGTGACAATGCCTTGGCATTGCCAGGATTGGCTTCAAGGTGAAATACGCGGGAGGCATGCGCATACATCACCAGATCATCCTTCACCGCTTCAAACGAGGGCAGACGGATCACCGTCTTGTTGTGTTTGTCACGCAACATCGCCTGGCGCTCTTCGCGGCTCATGATACGGACGGCCTGCTGCCTGACGACATCAGGCGCCGGGGTTGCGTCTGACGTTTCGCCAGTGGCGCACTTGGCGCCCGTTTCCGGAATCATTTCATAGGGGTTGCTGCGCGTCTCTATCTTACCTGGCGTATCAATTTTGATCGAATTGATTTCTGTCCAGTCGGCATCCGGCAGCCAGTTGTGCGGCGTCATGAATGCGGTACCGCGCAAATCACGTATCGCCTTGATAGGCTCGCCTGCAGCCAGCCTGTGCGTCAGGCTTACCAGTGCGCGTTCTGCATTGCCGAATAAGAGAATGTCAGCTTTGGAATCAGGCAATACCGATCGTTTGACTTTATCCGACCAGTAATCGTAGTGGGCAATACGGCGCAGGCTGGCCTCTATGCTGCCGATGACGACTGCGGTATCCGGATAAGCTTCACGTGCGCGCTGTGCGTACACGACCACGGCGCGGTCCGGCCGTTTGCCGGGTTCGGCATCTGGCGTGTAGGCATCGTCAGAGCGGATCTTGCGGTCGGCCGTATAGCGATTGACCATGGAATCCATATTGCCAGCGGTGATGCCAAAATACAGATTGGGGCGACCCAAGGCGCGGAACGCATCCGCAGAATGCCAGTCAGGCTGACTGATGATGCCGACTCTGAACCCCTGTTGTTCCAGCAGACGTCCCACCAGGGCCATGCCGAAACTCGGGTGATCGATATAGGCGTCACCAGTGATCAGGATAACGTCGCAGCTATCCCAGCCGAGTGTATCCATTTCGGCGCGGGACATAGGTAAAAAGGGTGCGGCGTTGCTGCCACCGACTTCGGGGCGATAACGCGGAAAAGAGAACAGATTTTGCGGGATAGGATTCATGGGCGCGATTCTACCCGAAATGCAAGATCTGCGTTCTAAGGCATTGATATTAAGGGATATTATATCCGGGATATTATTCAGATGTTATTTTTTTGCCAGGTAAATGCTTTGCTGAACGTGTTGTTAAACAATATATAATTCATGCTCCCAATTTACTAACAGACAATTGAATATGCATCGATTTCCTCAGATAGCCAGAACTGTCCTCATTTGCCTGAGCTTGCTGTCAGTCAGTTCGACAATGTATGCGAAAGATGCAGCCATACCTGCCGGTACCTCAGCCGCTGTCGGCGCTAGCCCCGTCAATCTGGAAAATTCGGTGGTCAAGGTTTTCTCCACGTTGCGTGGACCAGATCCGTTCAAGCCTTGGGGCAAGGCTGCGCCGCAGGACATCACAGGTTCTGGCGTGGTCATTGAAGGCAAACGCATACTGACGAATGCACATGTGGTTGGCTACGCCAGTCAGGTTCAGGTGCAGACCGGGCAGGCTGGCGACAAGGTGTCAGCGACTGTGGTCGCGGTGTCGCGCGGGATGGATCTTGCGGTGCTTAAACTCGATGACGAGTCTTTTTTTGATACCCATGCAGCGGTAGCGCGTACTGGTAGTCTGCCGCAGGTCAGGGATGCAATATTTGCCTATGGCTATCCGACTGGCGGCAACTCTTTGTCTATCACCAAGGGCATCGTGTCGCGTATCGAGTTTGTCAATATTCATGGTCCGGTCGAGGGCTTGCGCATTCAGATAGACGCGGCGATCAATCCGGGAAATAGCGGTGGTCCTGCGATTGCTGGCGACAAGATGATAGGGTTGGCCTTTGCCGTTGCAGTCAACGCGCAAAATATAGGCTACATCATTCCTAACGAAGAAATAGAACTGTTTTTGCATGATGTTGCAGATGGTAAATATGATGGTAAACC
>CXWL01002828.1_pt1 | contig 62166 bp, 58 predicted proteins | sample 590931 | NCBI WGS metagenome assembly CXWL01 (sample SAMEA3498368, study PRJEB10139) | groundwater metagenome | biome: water well; material: biofilm material | place: Germany | collected 2015-04-27 | reverse complement strand
CCCTTGTGGTCGCCCTTGGGCAGGGACAAGCCCTGCCCCTACGAACAAAAATAAGGAGTCAATATGCTGCTTGAATCAACCACAGTCCAAACCATCATCCGCGAAGTATCCGCAGATTTAGAGACTCCCGTCAGCCTGTATCTCAAACTGCACGGCGACGGCGCATCCTTTTTATTGGAATCCGTTGAAGGTGGCGAACGTATCGCGCGCTACTCGTTTATTGGAGTTCAACCCAGAGCGGAATATATCTTGCGCGATGGCGAAATCAAAATCAAAGATGAACACGGAACACGCACCACGCACCACGCAGGCGACCCGACCCGTTTTCTGCAAAATGAAATGAGTCGCTTTCCCGCTCTCCGCCTGCCGAACGCGCCGCGCTTTACGGGTGGGTTGGTGGGCTACCTCGGATACGAATCTGTCAGATTTTTTGAACCAACTCTCAGCGAGAAAATGAAGCGTGCTTCGACTTCGCTCAGCACGAACATCCCAGATGGAATTTATTTGCTCGCCGATACCATTGTCGCATTCGATCACGCGCGCCGCACCATCTTCCTCATCGCAAATGTTTTGGATGGCGATGCGCAAGCCGCCGAAGGTAAACTTGATTCGATTGCCGCGCGAATTCATGAGCCTTTGCCCGCCGCGCAAAAAATAAATGTCAAGCCGTCGAAGGTCAAGGCGAGCCATACGCAGGGGACGTATGAAGATATGGTGCGCGCCGCCAAGGAACACATTGCCGCGGGCGATATTTTTCAAGTGGTGCTTTCGCAGCGCTTTAGCCGCGAAACGAATGTCGAGCACTTTGATGTTTATCGCGCCGTGCGCCGCCTCAACCCATCGCCGTACATGTTCTTTTTTGATTTCGGACTCGTGGACGATGAACCGCTTTATTTAGTTGGATCGTCGCCTGAAATGTTCGTGCGTTTGGAAGGAAGAACCGCCTCACTCCGACCGATCGCCGGGACGCGCCCCCGAGGAGCAGACGCCAACGCTGACGCATCGCTTGCCAAAGACCTGCTCGCCGATCCGAAGGAACGCGCGGAGCATGTGATGTTGGTTGACCTAGGTCGCAACGACCTGGGGCGCGTGTGCGAATATGGCACGATCAAAGTTTCTGATTTCTTCACGGTTGAAAAATATTCACACGTCATGCACATCGTCTCCCACGTCGAAGGGACTCTGCGCCCTGAGTTAACTGCTTTTGATTTAGTGCGAGCAGCCTTCCCCGCAGGCACAGTCAGCGGCGCGCCGAAAGTCCGCGCGATGGAGATCATCGCCGAGTTGGAGTCAGACGCGCGCAACGCCTATGCAGGCATGATCGGCTACTTCGGCTTCGACGGCGCCATGGACACCTGCCTCGCCATCCGCACCATGGTTGGGCGCGGCAACACCGTCAGCGTGCAGGCAGGCGCAGGCATCGTCGCGGATTCGAATCCGACGACGGAGTATCAAGAGACTGTGAATAAAGCGAGCGCGATGTTGAAGGCTATTGAAGTCGCAGAGTTGAATTCTTAACCGTGTAGCGTGTTTCGTTCTTTTTATGCAACACGCTACACGCACCACGCAACACTCCCCATCACGAACCACAGAAAGGAAGTAACCCATGCCCAAACCCCGCCTCCTCACAGGTGACCGCCCCACAGGACGCCTGCACCTCGGACATTACGTCGGCTCGCTGGCAAACCGCGTGCGATTGCAACATCAATATGAATCCTTCTTCATTATCGCGGATTTACACACGCTGACAACAAAACCTGAGCCGCAGTACATCAAAGAGATTCCAACCTACATCCGCGAAATCGTGTTGGACTATCTCGCCGTCGGCATTGACCCGAATGTCAGCGCTATTTTCGTGCAATCGGCAATACCTGAAACCTACCAGTTGAATCTGCTTTTTGAAATGCTCGTCACCGTTCCGCGCCTCGAACGGATGCCCACCCTCAAAGACATGGCGCGCGACGCCAACATGGACTCCATGCCGTTTGGTCTGCTCGGCTATCCCGTCCTGCAAGCCGTGGATATTCTCTTGCCGCGTGCGCAAGTCGTCCCCGTGGGACGCGACAACCAATCGCACGTTGAACTCGCCCGCGAGATGGCGCGCAAGTTCAACAACCTCTACGGTGATGTTTTCCCCGAACCCGACTCCATTATCGGTGACGTTCCGCTGCTCGTCGGCACGGACGGACAGAATAAAATGTCCAAGTCGCTTAACAATGCCATCTATCTTTCCGACGACGCCGAGACGGTGAGGCAAAAGGTGATGAACATGTACACCGACCCGAACCGCCTGCGCGCCACCGACCCTGGCGCCGTCGAAGGTAACCCCGTCTTCATCTATCACGACGCATTCAATCCCTCCTACGCCGAAGTGGACGACCTCAAAGAACGCTACCGCCAGGGCAAAGTGGGCGACGTGGAAGTCAAAGAAAAACTGGCGCTCGCCATCAACAACTTCCTCGAACCCATCCGCGAAAAACGCGCCTACTTCCTCTCTCATCCCACCATCCCGCGTGATGTTCTCGCGGACGGCATCCGCCGTATGCAAGCCGAAGCCAAAGTGACGATGGAACTTGTCCGCGAGAAAACAGGCTTGTCCTACTCGCTTGATCTGTTTGCGGATGAGATTGACATCTTCGGAGAGTTTGATGGATAAATAAAGTTTGCAGGTTTTCAAGTTGAAAAGTTAGAAAGTTCTTCGCTTAGCTTTCTAACCTGCTAACCTTCAAACCTTCAAACCTTCAAACCGAAAGGCATTCAACATGTTAGTACTCATAGATAACTACGACTCCTTCACCTACAACCTCGTTCAATACTTCGGCGAACTTGGCGCGGACATTCGCGTGTACCGCAACGACCAGATTTCCCTGAACGAACTCATCGCCCTCAAACCCGACCACCTCGTCATTTCCCCAGGTCCAGGTGAACCGCTCAAAGATGGCGGCGTCTCGCCCGAAGCCGTCAAATACTTCACGGGCAAAGTCCCCGTACTCGGAGTCTGCCTCGGGCATCAATGCCTTGGCGCGATTTACGGCGGCAAAGTGGATCGCGCTCCGCGACTCATGCACGGCAAGACATCCCCCGTCAATCATAATGGACAGGGCATCTTCAAAGACATCCCGACTCCCTTTGAAGCCATGCGCTACCACTCGCTGGTTGTCTACGAACCGATTCCCGCCGAACTCGAAGTCATCGCCCAAACCGACGAAGGCGAAGTGATGGGACTCAAACACAAACAGCATCCCACCTACGGCGTGCAGTTCCACCCCGAGTCCATTCTCACCGAACACGGCAAACACCTGCTCAAGAATTTTCTCGAAATCAAAATGCCCGCCACGCAACACGCAACAAGCAACACGGATTTTCCCATGCTCAAGCCCTTCATCGCCAAAGCCATCAACCGCACCGACCTGACCGACCTCGAAGCCGAAGAAGCGATGACCGTCATTATGACAGGCGGCGCGACCCCTGCGCAAATCGGCTCCTATCTAACCGCGCTCAGAATGAAAGGCGAGACCATCCCCGAAATTACAGGCTCCGTCCGCGCCATGCGGAATGTCGCCGTGAAAGTCAAAGTCGACTCCACCGAACCCATCTACGACATCGTCGGCACAGGCGGCGACGGCGCGCACACCTTCAACATCTCCACCGCCGCCGCTTTCGTCCTCGCAGGCACGGGACGCAAAGTCGCTAAACACGGCAACCGCGCCGCGTCCTCTCAATGTGGCAGCGCAGATGTCCTCTCCGCGCTCGGCGTCAACCTCGACCTCACGCCCGATCAAGTCGCCAAAGCCATTGAGCAAGTCGGCATCGGTTTCATGTTTGCACCCAAGTTTCATCCCGCCATGAAATACGCTGTCGGCCCGCGCAAAGAGATGGGGCAGCGCACCATCTTCAACGTTCTCGGTCCGCTCACCAATCCCGCGGGCGCAAGCATCCAACTCACGGGTGTCTATGACGCCAAACTAACCGAGCCGCTCGCGCACGTTCTCAAAGAACTCGGCTCCAAAGCCGCGCTCATCATCCACGGCGCCAACGGTCTCGACGAACTCAATCCCACGGGCGTCAATCGCGTCAGCCACCTCCGCAATGGCAGCGTTGAAACCTACGACCTCGACCCCGCCGACCTCGGTCTCGCGCCTTGCACCGTTGCAGACCTCCGCGGCGGCACGCCCGATGAATCAGCGCAGATGATGCGTCAGATTTTGAGTGGCAGCTTGAAAGGCGCGCGACGCGACGCCGTCCTCCTCAACGCCGCCGCTGCCCTCGCCGCTCAATCAGGCGATTTCAAATCCGCGCTTGTTGAAGCTACCGCCTCTCTCGATAGCGGCAACGCCCTCAACAAACTCAACGCGCTGCTTGAATTCACTCGCCAATGAACATCCTGGAAAAAATTCTCGAACAAAAGAAATTGGAAATTGCGACGCTTGACGCTGTTGCATTGCGCCGCGCCGCAGAGTCTTCTCCAACTCCCAGAGATTTTCTCGCCGCCATACAGCGCCGCCGCTTCTCCCCCCGCCCAAGCCTGATCGCTGAGCTAAAGAGAGCCTCTCCCTCCAAAGGGATTCTCGCCCCGCACCTCGACCTCTTCCAAGCCGCAGACATCTACACCCAAAACGGCGCCGCCGCCATTTCCGTTCTCACCGACAAAAAATTTTTCATGGGCAGTCTCGAAACCTTGCGCCAACTCCGCCAAAACCAATCACCAATTACCAGTCTCCAATCTCCAACCACCAATCACCAATTACCGCTCTTAAGAAAAGACTTCATCATCTCCGAATCCCAAATCTACGAAGCCCGCGCCAATGGCGCCGACGCCATCCTCCTCATCGCCGCTGCGTTGACCGATGACAAACGCTTTTCCGACCTGCACGCCTGCGCCCTGAGTCTGGGACTGACCGCCCTTGTCGAAGTTCATGATGAAGCCGAAACCGAACGCGCTTTGAAGATTCCGAAAATCAAACTCATCGGCATCAACAACCGCAACCTCGCCACCTTTGAAGTCTCCCTCGTAACTACCGAACGCCTCCGACCGATGATCTCACCCGAAATCGCCGTCGTCGCCGAGTCTGGTATTTTCACTGCCGCCGATGTGGAGCGATTGGCAAAAATAAATATTGATGCAATTCTTGTCGGTGAAGCATTGGTCACTTCAGAAGATATTCCTGCCAAAGTGCGGGAGTTGTCGGGAATGTGATATGTCGTTGCGAGGGCGCTCTTGTTCTTTGCCCGAAGCAATCTCCAGTTAATCAGGAAAATCTTATCGAGTGGCGTTTGCTAAATAGTTGGAGATTGCTTCGTCGGGAAAAGCGCCCTCCTCGCAATGACGAGATAAGTGAATATGACAATTATAAAAATTTGCGGAATCAAAAACTTGAGAGATGCCCTCGCCGCCATCGAAGCAGGCACAGACTATCTGGGATTCAACTTCTACCCCAAGAGCGTGCGCTTCATCGAAAAGGATGCTTGCGCCGAAATCACATCCGTGTTGAAGCGTAAACACTCCTACATCAAACTTGTCGGCGTGTTTGTCAATTCATCTGTTGAGGAAGTCAAAGGCATCCTCAACACCTGCTCGCTCGACCTCGCTCAACTTCACGGCGACGAAACACCAGAGATATTTGCTCAGCTTGAGCCGAATGCCTTCAAAGCATTTCGTGGAATTCCATCTGATGTCACAGGTTATGAGCGAGGTGATGCGCCCGCCTTATTAGTGGATGCCGCCGTCAAAGGCGTCTACGGCGGAAGCGGAGTCACCGCCGATTGGACAGCCGCTGCCGAACTCGCAAAGAAATATCCGCTCCTGCTCGCGGGCGGACTGACCCCCGAAAACGTCGCGGAGGCGGTTGGCAGAGTCAAACCCTGGGGTGTGGATGTGGCCTCAGGTGTTGAATCAAGCGCGGGGGAGAAAGATGCGGGGAAGATGAAGGCGTTTGTGCGAGTAGTTAAGAGATTAGAGACTGGAGATTAGTTAGTCTCCAGTCTCTAATCTCCAGTCTCCAATTACCAAGAGGAATTTATGCCCACACTATTACCCCACAAATTCGGTCCCTACGGCGGGCAATTCGTCCCCGAAACCCTCATGCCCGCGCTCATCGAATTGGAGCGTGAGTTCGTATCCGCGCGCAATGACCCCGCCTTCAACGCCGAGTTCGATAAATTGATGGCGTCGTTTGTTGGACGTCCCACGCCGCTGACGTATGCAAAACGATTGTCTGAAAAATTGGGCGGCGCGCAAATTTATTTGAAGCGCGAGGATTTGGCGCACACAGGCGCGCATAAAATCAACAACGCGCTCGGACAGGCTCTGCTTGTGAAACGGATGGGGAAGCGGCGCATTGTGGCTGAGACAGGTGCGGGACAGCATGGAGTTGCGTCTGCAACTGTCGCCGCGCTGCTTGGACTCGAATGTGTCGTTTACATGGGCGTCGTGGATATCGCGCGGCAGGAGCCGAATGTCTTCCGCATGAAGTTGCTCGGCGCGGAAGTGCGACCTGTGACATCGGGCACACAGACATTGAAAGACGCCATCAACGAAGCCATCCGCGATTGGGTGACGAATGTGGGCGATACTCATTATCTGCTTGGCTCGGCGCTGGGGCCGCACCCATACCCAACGATTGTGCGCGAGTTCCAATCGGTAATTGGGCGCGAAGCCCGCGAGCAAATGCTCATGGACGCGGGACGCCTGCCTGATACGGTCATTGCCTGCGTTGGCGGCGGTTCGAATGCCATCGGCGTCTTCAGCGGATTTGTGAACGACGAAGCCGTGGAGTTGATCGGCGTCGAAGCAGGCGGCAGTGGTATTGCTTCAGGTAAACATGCCGCTCGTTTTGGCGACCCATCGAAGGGACGTGTGGGTGTGATTCATGGAACGCGCACCTATGTCTTGCAGGATGAAGATGGTCAGATCGCCGAGACTCATTCCGTCTCCGCAGGTTTGGACTATGCTGCCGTTGGTCCTGAACACGCCATGCTGTGCGACAACGAACGCGCCTTCTACACCTCCGCAACGGACGCAGAAGCATTGAACGCCTTCCAAGTCTTGTGCCATACCGAGGGGATTATCCCCGCGTTGGAGTCATCTCACGCCGTGGCGGAAGTCATCAAGCGCGCGCCGACCATGCGGAAGGATCAGGTGATTTTGGTGAACTTGTCGGGGCGAGGGGATAAGGATTTGAATACGGTGATTAAAGAGATTGGGGAATTAGAGACTAGAGACTAGAGACCGGGTGTTGATGTGATTCTCAAAGGCGTGATGGATTTTTTACCNNTAATCACTAATTATGAGGAACCTATGAACCGAATCGAAAACGCCTTCAAAAACAAACCCATCTTCATGCCCTATTTTCCTCTGGGTTATCCTGATTTGGACACATCCATCGATGTCATCGAAACCCTCGCCAAAAATGGCGCGGACTTGATCGAAGTGGGGCTGTCCTTCTCTGACCCGTTGGCGGATGGACCTGTAATTCAGCAAGCTACACAGATTGCGCTGGAGAAAGGCATCACGGTCAAAAAATCGATGGCGGCAGTGGCGGAGTTACGCAAACGCGGCGTGACCATCCCATTTATTTTGATGGGCTATTTCAACCCCATGCTGGCATACGGACTGGAAAAATTCATCCACGACGCCCGCGAAGCTGGTGCGGATGGATTTATCATTCCCGATCTTCCTCTCGAAGAAGCAGGAGAATTTGAAGCGTTGGTGGGGGATATGCCATTGATTCAAATGCTAGCGCCAACATCTCCCAATGAACGCATGGAAATGATTGCACGAAATGCAAAAGGATTTATTTATCTGGTTTCGGTCACAGGTGTGACAGGTGCGCGCACATTTATTTCAGATGGACTCGGTGATTTGATTCAACGCGTGCGAGAGCACACGTCCGTGCCTGTGTGCGTGGGATTTGGAATCGGCACGCCCGAACAGGCCCAACAAGTGGGTAAATTGGCGGATGGGGTCATTGTTGGTTCGGCGTGTGTGAAAGCGATTGGGGAGAGTGAAAATCCAGTGGAGGCGGCGAGAGAGTTTGCAAGAGAATTCAGAGAGGCTCTTGGATAAACAATTTCTCTACCGTACAAACCACTATTTCCCGTCATTGCGAGGGCGTTCTTGCTTTTGCCCGAAGCAATCCCAGCCACAATTTTGAGATTGCTTCGCCGCCAAAAGGCAAGAACGGCGGCTTGCAATGACGGATGTACGGTAGAGAATAAACAATAAAGGACATGCTGTGCATGTCCTTTATTGTTTATTTGTCCTTGACGTTAATTATTAACCCATCGGGTTCATCAATTGAAAATAATTTCCATCGGGGTCAGCCAGGGTTGCGATAAATCCGCCACCCATCTCATACGGCTCTTTGATGACCGTGCCGCCGAGGGCTTTGATGCGCTCGAACTCCTCTTTGACTTGCGGGGTTGCAAAATTGATCATCACGCGCCCAGGTTCCTTTGCGTTACCGTTCATTTCGGAATGGGTCAGGATTCCTACAAACCCATTTCCAACCTGCCATCCCCAAAAGCCGTTTTCCTGATCGGCCATGTCTGCGGGCTTTCCAAACACCTTTTCATAGAAAGCCGCCAACACGAGGGGCTGCATCGAACCTAGCATTACCGAATTTAAATCCAACATTTTACACATCCTTTCTAAAGTAACTTGACGTTAATCATTCATCAACATTGGAATTCATTGTAGAACAAATATTCCGTTTTGACAAGGCAGGAATGGAGCCTTGAAATTTTTTAAGAGTCCGGCAAGAGAATAGGGCATTTTTTGTAGATTACATCTTTCGCATCTTATCCAAAAAGTCTTTGTTGCTATAAATCTTCGCGCTGAACTCCGCCGAATTGCAGAATAAAATCCGCGCCGTAGACTTTGCTCGGGGTTTGAAATCCAGTTTTGAAATCAGAACTTAAGATGCGCTTCATTATTTCCACAGTAGTTAACGCAGTCAAATAATACGCTTCGGGAGTCTTTAATTTCGCGCGCACAATTTGTTTACCATCGGTCACTTCGGCAATCAATAAACTAAATCCATTTTCATTTTGTTTGCGTGAAGGGCCAGGCGCAAAGAATTTCCCAATGAGCCATTTTATAAAATCCCTTGCCATGCGAGTATAAAGAAGCGGCCCAATGAAACGAGTAAGGCGCATCATGTTGACCATCGCAGCGGGGAAGCTCATGTACACGATCACATTTGGAATGCCTGTGCTGTGATACGCCGTACTCACATCCCCCCAGCCCATCGAAACCAGCCGCGAAGGCCCGCGCCCAAAGTCTACAAATTTGCTGTCCCATAAATTAGGCACACTGACAATTTTTCCATCGCGGCGGATGCGTCCCTGCCTGTGGCTGTTCTCGATTCCAGAACGAGCCGTGCCGCGCGAGACTCCGCTGCCAATGCCTTTTATATAAAGTTCAAGATGAGTTGCTCCCGCAAGTTTTCCAGCAACATACGCGATCAAACAATCCGATGGAACCACGTCGAAGCCGCCGCCTGGCAGCAGCATCACGCCCGCGTGTTTTGCATCTTCATCCATCGCGGCCAGCGCTTCAAAACCTTCGATCTCGCCGCTGATATCCACGTAATGTTTTTTGTTGCGAATGCACGCCTCCGCCATCTGGCGGAAGGTCAACACGAACGGACCCGCGCAATGCAAAACCGCGTCCACTTCCTGCAACGCAGAGTCCAATGCGGCGGTGTTATCCAATGAAAACGCGCGATATTCCAAACCAAATTTTTCAGCTTGTGTGCGCAGTTGTTTTTCATCTCGCCCCGCGAGCAATGGATGCAATCCCTGTTTGACCGCCTGTTCGACGATCAAACTTCCCGTATAACCATACGAACCATAAACTAGAAATTTTTTCAAATTCGCTCCGTCCATGTTGGGTTTGCATATTTTTCTTTGACTAATTCTTCAGCTCTTTCGGATTCGGATCGGGACATTTCCTCACGCTGAAAGTGGATTCCCAACTGCGCCTCAAATCCTTTAACGAAAGCCTGGGCTGCTATTTCCCAATCAGTTTTCACGCTGATAATGGACTCAACCGTTGTCGCGCGCGCCAGTAATCTTTGCGCCGCATTCTCTCTCGCCGCTTCATCCTTGAATACCAAGGCCTGGCAAATTCGAGTCAGATCGCCAGTAAGTGGAAGTGATCCATGCTGCAACACGCCTTCCTTCCTGCGCGCCTGTGCCGAGCCGATCAACTTTTTCCCTTCCACTGTAATCTCATAAGTGGACGGAACTTCAAAGCAGACGGGATTCAAATTTTGCTGCATGTGTCCATCTTCATGTTCTTTCATTTCCACAGGCACGCTCAAAGATTTAACGGCATGTAGCAATGCCTGTGCCAAGCGGTTATATGATTCCAGCACGCCGCCCGCAAGCACGGGTTCTTCCGCGCTGCCTGTGACAGAGTAGGTCAATTCATCCGTATGCAGGATCGCCCGTCCCCCCGTAACGCGGCGCACAACTTCCCAGCCGTGAGATTGGAGTCTCTCCACATCCACATCTTTGAAGGATTGGGCGTGTCCCAAGGAAAGGCAGGGAGGATTCCATGAATACAAACGCAGGGTGGGCTTTGTCTCGCCGCGATGGATGTGTTCAAGAATGGCTTCATCCACGGCCATGTTCCATGCGCCAGTGGATGGGGGGGTGCAAAGTAATCGCCAGATTGTCATGGATGTATTTTACTCCCAGAGTTAGAAGGGTATAATTAGGTCAGATAACAATAGGAACAGGAAATGCCCGCAAATATTCAGAAAGTCTTAAAGCAGTTCAAACAAGCTCTGACTCGGTTGTACGGGGACCGTGTCAGGAGTATTTATTTGTTTGGCTCCTATGCGCGTGGAGATTACGAAGACGGTTCGGACCTGGATGTTTTGATCGTATTGGATACTTTCCGATTCCATAATAAGGAAATCAGCCGCACTGCTGATTTGGTTAGCGACCTGTCTTTGCAATATCTTATTACAGTCAGCCCCATGTTCTCGCGCGAGCGGGATTGGATTTCAGGAAAAAAGCCACTGCTTCGCAATGTGAAAAACGAAGGGATTAAACTCTATGAAAGAAGAAAGCAGTTCGCTCCTGCTCAGGGCGGAAGAAGCCATTGAATCTGCCGACCTTTTGTTGAAGGGGGGATACCTGGCTGATTCGATCAGCCGCGCTTATTATGCGATGTTCTACATTGCCGAGGCTTTGTTGAATGAAAAAGACTTGAGTTTCAGCAAGCACGGAAATGTGCATGGGGCATTTGGAGAGCATTACATCAAGACTGGAATTTTCGACAAAAAATATCACAAGTGGTTTTTGAAGGCATTCAGCCGCTGAATTGCCAGCGATTACGATGTGTCTGCCAGGTTTCAGGCATCTTCTGTAAAGACGATGATAGATCAGGCGTGGGATTTTTTGCAAGCCGCAAAAGATTATTTATCAAAGTAGAGACACGGTAACGCCGTGCCTCTACTTTGATTACGAAATCTTTGAAAACCCTTCCGCTGCCTCTTCGAGAGTTTTCTCGTCCAAACTCTCTAGTGGCGAGCGGACTGCCCACTGTGGCAGCTCGTGTATTTTATGAAGCAAGCCTTTGAGCACAGGTGCAATGGGGGAGTAATGCTCCAGAAAATGTCGCTGTTCTGTGACCTTTGCCTGCATATCGGATGGGTCTTTGCCCTCCTGAAACAAATCCCAAACCTGACGCAGGTTATCGGAGATAAGGTTTGCGGGGGCGGTGATTGCGCCTTGGGCATTATTTTTCAGCGCGTGGTGGAAATAAGAATCCGTGCCGTTCAAAACGAACAGATCATTTCCAAAGCGTTGACCAAGCGCAGTTGCGAAAGCCTCATCATGAGATGAGTCTTTGATGCCTGCGAATTGATTGGGGAATTTTGTTTTGAGGCGTTCGAGCAAGTCTAGTGAAAAGCCGATGCCCGTCATGACAGGGATGTGATAGCCGAGCAGGTGTTTTCCCTGCGGTACGGCTTTTTCGATGAGTTCGCTGAACCATTGAAACAAACCTTCGTCAGTTGCTTTGCGGAAATAATAGGGAGGCAATACAACCACGCCATCGTAATTCAGTTCAAAAGCAAGTTTTGTCAACTCGATGGTTTCGCTGAGGCTGGGTGTGCCTGTGCCTGCAAGTAGTTTGAATCCGCGTAGTTGATTGCGAATCACACGGACGGAACGCATGAAGGCCTCGCGTTCCTTTGGCGAGAACGAAGGTCCCTCGCCAGTGGTGCCGAAGAGCAATGCGCCGTGGCATCCGCGTGAGGCGAGAAAATGCAAAAGTGCAGGAACAGCTTCAAAGTCGAAGGAAGAGGCGTCTGCTTTTAATGGAGTCACTGCTGCGGCGTAGACTCCTGCCAGTGGATGAAGGTCAGTCATGGGTTCTCATATTTTTCATACGCTCAAGCCGCCGTCCCCGGCGGCGGTTACAGGGGAAATCTTGCGCCGGGGACGGCGCAAGGAGCAATTATCGCACTCTTACTCATTTTCTTCGATGAATTGTTTGGCGGCGGTTTCAGGCGGTTGAAGGGGTTGGCCTTCTTCTTTGGATAAATAATGCTGGTGATCCAAAACCCAAAGATATAAATCGCCTTCGGTTTTATCGGGGAATTCTTTTAAGATGCCGCTTTCGCGGATGACTTCGATGATGGGCATGTAGACTGTGTCGTACCAATGTGCCACCGCTTCTTCTTCAGCGATGTCACGCTTGAGATCGATGCCCATGAAGTAACGATGCACGGCAATGTGTTCGAGCATACGTTCAAAGCCATCGGGGATGTTTAATTTTACGTTCGCATCAGGGCGAATTCTGTCGAGCGTGGTGCGTTCGAGAAAGTTAACTTTTGCGCCGAGAATTTCAAGGTCTTCGGGTTTGATGTTTGCAGTGATGTTGACGCGGGTGGCACATTCACGCACTTCGGCTTCGATGTATAGCTGTCCCTGCTCGCGGGCAACGGAAACGCGATGATGGCCGTCCACGACAAAGTAGACATCGCCAACTTTATACAAGACAACAGGCGGGAGATTGATTTCTTGATAAAAAGCTCGGTCGACTTTTTGCCAGCGGCTGGCGAGTTGATCTTCCCTGGGGAGGAAGGCGCGGTCAAATTCATGATAGCGGTTCAGACTCCCTGCCACTTGATCCACACGAACGGTTTTTACTCCCCGATAAATGGGTCCGCCAATCCGTAGTTTTTCCTTGATCTCATCATACGAGAGCAAGGTGGTGGTGTGCTTTCCGGCAACGACGGAGAACACCTGGTTGATAAAGGATTTAAATCGCGCCCGGCTAAAATCTGCGCGTGCGCGTGCGTTAAGTTCGTCTGACATTTCTAACTCACTTCCGTTATTAATTGTTCCAATCAGAATTTCACGGAAAACTCTGGAGTCAGGCGGCTTGCCGCCTGAAATACCCATCAGCATCAACAGGACGGTGAGCTGATGGACTCCAGAATCGTGACCCACTGATAATTTACACTTCCAGTATTTTGTAAGGATAAACATTGATCACTTTCGTTGTGCCAACGAGAGTCTCCTGGATTTCCAGGTTATTTTTATAAAAATGGGTGTGGCCATGAAAGTGGTAACGCGGTCTAGTGACGCGGATGAGCCAGTTGATGGCTTTTAAACCGTGATGGGCCGGGTCGTAGAAATCATCGTGGGTTCCGTAGGGCGGCGAGTGGCTGATGAGGATGTCTATTGTGCGGCCATGCCGAATGCGATTTAACAGAAGCTGTGGGAGCATTTGAAAGGCCCTTGCGTAGGCTTCCTGCTGGGTGTATTGATTGACGCCGTCCGGGCGGTAGCGGATGCAGCCGCCAAAGCCGCCGACCAAAACATTTTTGTGGCAACCAGTTTTCAGGTCCAGGTTCGAGCCGCCTTCGGCTCTCGAGAGTATGTCGCTGCTGTCGAATTTCGGGTCATGGTTGCCTGGCACATAATACATCGGCACATTCAGCATGGTGACAATATATTCGAGGTAGGTGTAGGGCAGGTCTCCGCAGCTGAGGGTCAATTCCACGCCTTGAAAGTGACCGCCGGGCGCCAGTGTGTACATGCGGTCTATGACCTGGTCGCTTACTGCTAGGATTTTCACGCTTCCTATTGTGCCGTAGAAATTGCCTCTGCGCAAGCCCGCCCGCCTATAAAACTGCAACCGCAAGTATTTGCAATTCCCATCACTGCACACTATAATTCATCAATTCACCCTGCCGTGAACAGGAGTCTCATCTGGAAACAAAAAACATTACGTCGCCCATGGGTTCAGGATCGGGAGATGAACGCCCCCGCCAGCAGTTACAGTCTGGCATTACGCTAGTTAACCGCTATAACGTTCAAGATGTAATTGGAGTCGGTGGAATGGGGTCGGTTTATCGCGCGCGCGACCTGCACTTTCCGAATGTGGTGAAACTGGTGGCGGTGAAGGAGATGATCAACATGGCGCCGGATCCGCTTGTGCGCCAGACGATCGTGCAGAATTTCGAGCGGGAGGCAAACCTGCTTGCGACGCTCAATCACCCTGCCATTCCGCGAATTTATGATTACTTTACGCAGAATGAACATTCCTATCTGGTATTGGAATTCATCCATGGCAAGGACCTCGAAACGGTCATTGGGGATGCGAATGGATTTTTGCCAGAAGATCAGGTAATTAGTTGGGCGATCCAGCTTTGCGATGTGCTGGCGTATTTGCACAGCCATAAGCCTGACCCGATCATTTTCCGTGATATGAAGCCCTCCAATGTGATGATCAACCACAATGGGGATGTGGTACTGGTGGATTTTGGGATCGCAAAGGCGTTTCAATCCGGGCAAAAGGGAACCATGATCGGCACGGAGGGATATTCACCCCCCGAGCAGTATCGCGGTGAGGCTACACAAATTGCGGATATTTATTCGCTGGGAGCCGCCCTTCACCACGCAATCACACGCCGCGATCCACGCCTTGAGCCGCCTTTCTCTTTTGGAGAAAGGCCCATTCGTCGCATCAACCCCAATGTTTCGATTGAATTCGAAGCCGTGATCAATACTGCCCTGCAATATAATCCCTCGGATCGTTTTCAGAACGCCGAATCAATGAAAGACGCTCTGATGAATGTGGCCCGCAAGACAGGGGCGCTTTCCAAGATCACCTCTGCGCTGCCGGTTTCCAGCGGCGGAATAAAACCACTCTGGTCTTTCAAATGCGAGGATGAAATTCGCGGCACGCCGTTTTTGCATCAGGGTATGTTGTTTATCGGCTGTTACGATAATAACTTGTATGCGCTAAACGCCGCAGACGGGCAATTCCAATGGAAATACCCAACGGATGGCGGGATCGTTTCCCGTCCGCTGGTTTACGATAATAATGTGTATTTTTGTTCCGAGGACCAGCGCATGCATGTGGTGAGTATGCGGAGCGGTAAAGTGATCTGGACCTATTTTACCGAGGGTAAAATTTATTCCTCCCCGCGAATTTCCGATGGACATATATTCTTCGGCTCGGAAGACCAGGACCTACATGCCGTGAATGCCACCAGCGGGCGCTCCATTTGGAAATTTTCAACCGACGGCCCCATTTATTCGACACCCTTGCTTGCGAACGAAATGATCTATTTTGGCACGGAAGCCGGTTCTGTGTATGCGCTTGATTTTCGCGGTGAGTTAAAATGGCGTTTCCAGGCCAAACGGGCGGTCACATCGTCCCCGATCAATAAAGGGCAGGCGGTTTACGTGGCCTCTGTGGATGGAATGCTCTATTCATTGGATTCAAAAAATGGCTGGGCGATTTGGAAATTCCGCCTGGGCAAGGGGTCGATCTCATCCCCGACCATTGCGGATGACTTTATCTTCATTGGCGCGGCGGATGGTTTTATCTATTGCGTGGATGTTCGCACTGCGAAGGAAGTATGGCGATTCCGGACCGAGAACCAGATCAGCAGTTCGCCAACCGTGTATAAGGATTCCGTTTATTGCGGCTCTGTAGATGGAAATATGTATTGCCTTGAATATCGCACCGGCCGCCTGCGGTGGAAATTCGAAGCGCAGGCGGCGATTACAGGCTCGCCGGTCGTATTTGATGATATCGTTTATTTTGGCTCAACAGACCATCACATGTATGCTTTGTTTGCCTAAAAGGAGTTCTTGTGGCTGATTTCTTTCGAAAATTGTTTGGTACAAAAGAGGAACCCGTAAAACAACAGAAGAAGCAGGATACGGCTACCACTGCGCCGCTTACGGACCAGCAAATCAACTCCATCGTTGCAGGCCAGAGCGTAAAGTATGAGATGAAGCAACTCGTTTCCAGCGTTGGTCAGTCTGTTGGCAAACAACGCGACCATAATGAAGACAGTGTGCTTGCGCTGACCTCCACCATCTCCGGCAGTACGGAAAATATCCCCTTTGGGCTGTATATTGTCGCGGACGGCATGGGCGGCCATCAATTTGGCGAAGTGGCCAGCAATGCGGCCATTCGCATCATGGGCGGCAACATCACCAAGAAATTCCACTCCTATCTTTATAACCTGCCCACACAAACCTTGCAGGATTCCCTGCAAGAGGTGATGGAAAACTCGATTATGGAAGCGCATCAATATGTTCAGCGTGAAGCGCCGGGCAGCGGTACCACTGTCACAGCCGCGCTGGTGCTGGGGCAACAGGTTACCCTTGCTCATGTGGGGGATAGCCGTGCCTATGCTGTTTATCCCGATGGCAGGATGGAGACGATCACACGCGACCATTCCCTGGTCAAACGGCTGGAGGAACTCGGACACCTCAGCAAGGATGAGGCCGAAAACTTTCCCCACCGAAATGTGTTGATTCGCGCCTTGGGCCAGGGCGAATCCCTTGAAGCAGATATTTTTACAATTCCGTTTCCCCAATCTGGTTACCTTATGATTTGCAGCGACGGGCTTTGGGGTGTCCTGAATGAAAACGATATTTTCCGCATGATCACCGATGCCCCCAACCTGCATCGCGCCTGTCAGAATTTGGTGGAAGCTGCAAACGCAGCCGGTGGCCCGGATAATATTACAGTCATATTAGCGCAGATGATCGGGTAATATGGCGCTCAGCAAGCCTGATTATTATGCAATCCTGGGGGTCTTCCGTGACGCGTCGCTGGAAGATATTAAACGAGCGTACTTTGATTCAGCCCAGAAGCTGCATCCGGACAAAAACGTAGCCCCGGGAGAGACTGAATTATTTTTGGAAATACAGCAAGCCTATGAAGTGCTTGCAAACCCCAAGCGCCGCAGCCTGTATAACGCCACCCTTCCTCCTGAGATCGAAGTTAACACGGCTGTAAAACACGAAATTCATTTCAGCCGCCCCAACCTTGTCAAGCTGGGCGAACCGCAATTGATCTATGCCCTGCTTGAAGTCAGCTCACGTGAGGAAAAGAGCGCTCTCCCCACGCCTCCTTTAAACATCTGCCTGGTGTTGGACCGTTCCACATCCATGCAGGGAGAGAAGCTGGATATTGTCAAGGCAACCGCCATTCAATTGTTAAGAAGTTTGCGCCCGGAAGACGTGTTAAGCGTTGTGTCATTTAGCGACCGCGCCGAAGTCATCATCCCGGCTTCCATCAGCCCGGACAAGAAAAAACAGGAAGGCCGCATTCAAATGATGCAGGCCTCCGGCGCCACTGAAATCTTTAATGGCCTCGAGGCCGGGATGCGGGAAGTGCGCCGCACTCTTGACCCCTCGCGGGTTAACCATATTATTTTGTTGACGGACGGAAAGACCTACGGTGACGAACAGGCCTGCCTGCAATTGGCCGAGGAAGCCGCCGCGCTCAATATTGGCATCACCGGCATGGGAATCGGAAATGAGTGGAATGATATTTTTCTGGATGCCCTTGCCAGCAGAACAGGCGGCTCTTCCGCCTACATTTCAAAGCCAAAGGATATCGAACGCCTGCTTGTTGAAAAATTCAAGGCATTGATCAACATCTATGCAGATGACGTGTTGCTCGAACTCAAGGAACAGGAACATGTCAAAATAAATTACGTATTCCGCCTCCAGCCCGAAGGCGGCTCAGTGGAAATCGAGTCTCATATGCACCTTGGGCCAATCCTTCGGGAGGCTCCTTTGCAGGTATTATTTGAATTCCTTGTCAGCCCGGAAGCCCTGAATGGCGATGCGTTATCCTTGATCAGCGGTTCTTTGAAAACTTCCATTACAGCCCGCCCCATGCCCGTGCCGCCCATACGGCTGAACCTCACCCGCGAAATCCATTCCAACCCATCTGCTGAGCCTCCACCCACTCAAATCTTGAGCGCCCTTTCCCGTCTCACTTTATATCGGATGCAGGAACGGGCGCGGACAGCGGCGGATGCGGGCCAATATGATGCGGCGGCGCGCCACTTGCACAACCTTGCCACACACCTGCTTTCGCAAGGCGAACACTCACTGGCCAAAACCGCATTGTTTGAAGCCGATAACCTGGAAAGAATGCACGCCTGGAGCGCGAGCGGCAATAAGGATATTAAATACCAGACCCGCGCGCTTTTGTTAAGCGGCGTGAAGGAGAAGGCAAGATGATCGTTTGTTCAACGTGCAAACATGCCAATATGGCAGGCGCAATGTTTTGCGCGGAATGCGGCGCTCAACTGGTCGGCAAGGACTCCCTCACTACCCAAACCATCAACACCGATAATTTCAAAAAAGTGGCCAAGGGGTATTCCGAGGATGACTATCAGCCCTTTGATGGCAGTGACGCCTGGGGCAGCCTTCACTTACTGGATACCGGGCAGGTTCTACCGCTTACCTCACGGAACGAATTTACCATGGGGCGAATCAGTGAAGGACAACCTATCATGCCTGATATTGACCTTTCGCCCTATCAGGCCTATGCCGCCGGGGTATCGCGCCTTCATGCAGTCATCAAACGGGACGGCGGACGCCTTATTTTCATGGACCTCGGCTCTGCCAACGGAACCTATGTCAACGGGAAAAGACTCAACCCGAACGCGGAGCAATTGATCCATCATGGCGATATTATTGCGTTGGGGAAAATGAAAATACAGATTTTGATAAAACACGATAAATAGAAAAGAGAGTGAAACATGGCGTATTCGGTTATTTTACATATTTCCGGGGAGACCTCGGTGGCCGGAGAGATCGATGATCTCCCCAAACCCACGGATACGATCATTGTAGTTTCGAATCCACGCCAGAAGGACGGCAAGGATTTGCACTATATTGATAATAATGTAACCAAAGTAATCTGGCCTTTGAACAAAGTCAGCTTTATAGAGATTCTCGAAGGCGCCGATGAAGAAAAGATCATCGGTTTCGTGAGGGAATAAAATGTCCGATTCTTTCGACCGCCGCCGCATTCTCGTTGTGGATGATGAAGAGCGCATGGTACGCTTCATCCGCATGAACCTCGAGCATGACGGCTTTCAGGTAAGTGAAGCATTTAATGGCAAGCAGGCCATTCAAAGAATACGGGATGTTACGCCAGACCTCATATTGCTGGATGTGATGATGCCCGATCTCGACGGCTTTGAAGTGCTGGAAACCATTCGCGAGTTTAGCAATGTCCCCGTCATCATGCTGACAGCCAAAGGCGAAGAGGATGATCGTGTGCGCGGCCTTGAAAATGGCGCGGACGATTACATCACCAAACCTTTCAGCCCGCGTGAATTGGTCAGCCGCCTGAAGGCGGTTCTTCGCCGCACAGAGGGCGCCACCGGCTCCATGCACGGCCTGCTCGAAATTGACAAACGCCTCAAAATTGATTTTGACCGCCGCGAGATCTGGCTCGAAGGCAAGCTTGTCAAACTCCGCCCCACGGAATACCGTTTGCTTTTCCATCTTGTGCAAAATGCGGGCTGGGTGGTTTCTCACGATCAACTGCTCCAAAAGGTTTGGGGCTACGAATATCGTGACGAGCCGCATTACGTCCGCCTCTACATCAACTACCTGCGCCAAAAGTTGGAGAAAGACCCCGCCGACCCGCAATACATTCTCACCGAGCGCGGCGTGGGCTACCGTTTTGTGGATTTCAAACGATCCAAAGAGTAGCCATGCCGGAGCAGAAACCTGACAACAAACTTTTGACAGTTGGAAAGATGACCGCCATTTGTGTGATCTGCTTTGGAGTGATCTACGGCATCGTTTCACTCTTCAAACTTTTGACGGCGTAGATCAATAAAAATGGAGTCGACGATGCGCGGCTCTGTTTTTATTTAATGAATTAAGGAGACGGATTTCCATGGCTGAATCATTTTCCACCCTTCGCATCAACCCTAACCGTATGCTTGATTCGTTTACCCAACTGGCATCCATCGCCGCTACAGCAGATGGCGGCGTGAACCGCCCAACTTTCAGTGAAGCCCATCTCGCCGCGCGCAAATGGTTTAGAGAAGAGATCGAAAAATCTGGCCTGGAATTTCGCACGGACGGCGCAGGAAATCATTCAGCGTTTCTCCCCGTCATTGCGAGGAGCCTGAAAGGCGACGAAGCAATCCTCAACTCTCGACAGGAGATTGCTTCGGGGCAACGAACGCCCCTCGCAATGACATTGCTCCTCGGCTCGCACCTTGACTCCGTCCCCAACGGCGGGCGGTTCGATGGCGCGCTTGGCGTGATGGCGGCTCTCGAAGTGTTGAAAACTGTCAAAGAAAACAGAATCAACTTGAAGTTAAATCTTGAAGCGATAGACTTCACAGATGAAGAAGGCACGTTGGTCGGTCTGCTTGGAAGTGCGGCGCTGGCTGGTCATCTCAGTCAAAAAGATTTAACCTCCCCGCGCGGCGGACGTGAACATCTGATTGAAGGAATGATGCGGGCGGGCTTATCCGACGCAAGCATGTTGAGTGCGGCGCGCCCGAAGGATTCGCTGGCGGGGTATTTGGAACTTCACATCGAACAAGGCAGGCGGCTCGAGCGCGCGGGAATTGAGATTGGCATTGTCTCTGCCATCGTTGGCATTTGGTCGTACCGTTTGTCTTTCCTTGGGCGCGCCGACCATGCAGGCTCCACCACGATGGATGACCGCCTCGATGCTTCATTGGGTGCGAGCGCGTTTACGCTTGCGGCGCGTGAGATGGTGATGAAGGATTTTCCGAATTGCGTGGTGAATGTCGGCAAAATGGATTTTGCGCCTGGCGCGTTCAATATTGTGCCAGCACGCGTAGACCTTGCGCTTGAGTTCCGTTCACCAAATGAAGATGAATTCAATCGGCTCAATGCAGCCCTGCTCGATCTGGCGGAAAAAGAAGCGGCGCGTTTCGGTCTGGAATTAAAAGTTGAATTTCTTGGCAAACATTCTCCCAGGTTCATGAACGAGAATGTTTGCACTGCTTTCGCAACTGCCTGTGATAATTTGAACCTGACGCATGTTTCGCTTTCATCAGGCGCAGGCCACGATGGACAATCCCTCTCGGATTTGTGCCCCGTTGGTATGATTTTCGTTCCATCGGTGGATGGCGCAAGCCATTCGCCGCGTGAATTCACCAAATGGGAAGATTGTGTGAATGGGGCGAATGTTTTGTTGCAAACGACGTTGAGATTGGCAGCAGGGTAAAATTCAGAGACCGTGGACTGTAGACCGTTGTCCATCGTCTATTGTCCAAAGGACTTCCATGAAAAATTTTGATCCTAAATACAACGACATCCCAAAGACCGAAATCCACTGCCATCTCGAAGGCGCGATTCGCACGCAGACCATTATTGATATTGCACGTGAATACAATTTAAAACTGCCTGCGTATGAAGCCGCTGAATTGGACAAGCATGTCAAAGTCTACAACCAGTTGCGTGACCTGCAAGCCGTGCTGGATGCATTTGCTATTTTTCAAAATAGCATTACCTCGCCCGCTGTCTTCGAGCGCATTGCATGGGAATTGTTCGAAGATTGCGCGAAGCAAAATATCAAATTATTTGAGGTCCGTTTTTCGCCAGATTGGGCGTTCCATGGTCACAATGTGGATTGGGATGCCTGTCTTGATGGACTACTTCGCGCCAGGGAACGCGCCGAAAAAGAATTCGACATGGCAATCGGCATCATCGCCATCACATCCCGCGGCATGGGCGCGGAGTCATGCGTCAAAACCGTGGACTGGGCCATTCGCCATAAAAAATACATCCAAGCCGTTGACCTTGCGGATGGCGAACTTCTTTATCCCGCGCAGGATTTTGTCAGGCCGATTCTGAAAGCCAAAGACGCGGGCTTGAAAGTCACCATCCACACAGGCGAAGATACGCCAGCTTCGTATGTCATCGAAACCATCAATAATTTTCAGCCAGACCGCCTTGGGCACGGCATTCACAGCATCGAAGACATGAAAGCTGTGGGGTTAATCAAGGAGAAGGGGATAACGCTTGAGGTGAATCCCTGGTCCAACTACCTGACCAACTCCGTCCCGACGATTGAGGCGCATCCACTTAGAAAGCTCTTCGACCTCGGCGTGCGAGTAACCATCAATTCTGATGATCCCGAGGTTTTGGAAACGAATGTCAACAACGAATATCGCATTGCTCATGAAATTTTGGGCATGAGCATGGAAGATATCGCCCTCTGCAATCGCTTTGCCTTTGAGTCTTCATTTATTGAAGAGTCCGCAAAGCAAAGAATATGGGATAAGTACTTTTAAGCTGCTTTGAATCCAAATTGACCGAATCAAAGTCATTGGGGTATAATTTTGCGCCACTAACTGACAAGCCAACTCCCTGCTATGGGGTTTGCAATCATCTAATAAGAAGGAAGTATTTCGAATGGTTAAAAGAACATACCAACCCAAGATCCGCCGCCGCGTGCGCGTGCATGGATTCCGCAAACGCATGTCCACGGCGGATGGCCGTAATGTGCTCAAGCGCCGCCGTTTACGCGGCCGCTATAGATTGACTGTCAAGTCCAACGAGCATGTCAAGAAGACTCGTTGGTAGGATTATCAACGAGCGAATATCACGATTGAGGCGCGGGTGCAGAGAAAATTTCGACTGTCCCGATCTGAAGATTTCAAGCGGGTGCGGCGAACAGGCAAGTCCTATGCCCATCCGCTTGTTGTGTTAGTAACACAGGCCAGCGACAAAACCTCCCCTCACATTCGTGTGGGGGTGGCCGCAGGGAAAACAACAGGGACAGCCGTCCACCGCAACCGTGCCAAGCGACTTTTACGTGAAGCCATGCGATCATTGCTTCCCTCGCTCGCCTCAGGCTGGGACCTGATCCTGATTGCCAGACCCGCACTTGTTACCGCCACTTTGGCAGATACCCGCTCCGCGCTTCTCAACCTTTTGCAACGCGCAAGAATCCTCCCCGTGGATGAATCCTGAAGATCAATTTCACCTGCATGATTATTCTCATGAGCCGCGCCTGCGAGACATGTCTCGTAAGTTGGCAAACTGGCCGCGCATTGTTGTGCTGGCCTTGATTCGTTTATATCAAATGGTGGTATCGCCGGGCCTGCCCGCGAATACCTGCCGTTTTTATCCATCCTGTTCCCATTACGGGTACCAGGCAGTTTATAAACATGGCGCGCTCAAAGGCTCGTTGATGGCGGCCTGGCGCGTTTTGCGCTGCAATCCCTTCAACCCGGGTGGGTACGACCCTGTTAAATAAAAAATATCGTCATGTGCATGGCGGTTATGACTAGTCAGGAGTACTACGAACTTGAAAACAAAACGATTGTTGTTAATTTCCCTGCTTATGCTTGGCGCGATCATCCTCAGCGCGTGTAGTGGACGGCCCCTTTCGAATAACTGGCCTGGCCTCGCCGCAGATGCAGAACGCGCTTACATGTCCAGCGGATCTTTTATTTATGCAGTGAATGTGGAGAATGGCAGGGAAGTCTGGCAGTATCCTTCCGAGGCGGATAATAAACTTCTGTTTTATGCAACCCCCGTTCTTACACAAGACGGCCAATTGCTGATCGGCAGCGCGGGCACAAACCATCCCTTCATCAGCCTCAACCCAGAGACTGGCAAAGAGAATTGGGCTGAAAATTTCTCAGGCGCAAAAGGCGCATGGATGGCCTCTCCGCTCGTCTTCAATGAAAAAATCTACGCCCCGAACACAGACGGCTTTCTCTACATTTTGGATATGGATGGTAGGCAGGCCACAGACCCCATCGAATTGGGCGGTGCGTTGTGGTCAACTCCCTCCACCGATGGCATCCTCCTTTATGTAACCTCCCTCGACCATCACTTCCACGTCATTGACCCTGCCACAAATCAGATCAACGAAACCATCGACCTCGGTGGCGCAGCCCCCGGCAGCCCGGCAATTGGCGCGGACGGTGTTTATGTCGGTTCATTCGCCTCCACAGTTGAGTTCATTCAGTCCAATGGCAATCATGAAGTCATCACCACTGCCGGGAACTGGATTTGGGGAACCCCTGTCATTGACGGGAACACACTCTACTATGCCGATCTGGATGGCATTGTCTATTCGCTTGATATTGCCAGCGGCAGCCAGAATTGGGATGGCGTGCAGCCAGACGGCCCCGTCGTGGCGAGTCTGCTTGTAGTGGGGGACCAGCTATACGTTGCGACTGAATCGGGTTCCTTCTTCGCCCTCGACCGCGAAGGAAAAATCGCCTGGGAAAAGATACCCGGTGGAAAAATCTATACGTCACCCGTCATTTCTGGCGAGCTGATTCTTGTGGCGCCATATCAAGCTGAGTTTGCCCTCGTCGCCTACGACGTGGAAGGCAAACAAGCCTGGACGTTCACGCCCGAGAAATAAGGATATTAACCCATGTGGCAAACTATTATCATTCAACCGATGACCAACCTTTTGCTGTGGATCTATGACATCCTTGGCCATGGCCCGCACATGTTTGGCCTTGCGATCATTCTATTTACCATCCTCATCAAACTGCTCACCTGGCCCCTGAACGCCTCGCAGGTAAAAGGCGCACAGGCCATGCAGGAATTACAAAACGACAAGGAATGGCAGGATATTCAAAAGAAGTATGCGAAGGATAAGGAAAAACTTGCGCAGGAACAAATGCGCATTTACAAAGATCGCGGCATCAATCCCTTTGCATCCTGCCTGCCGACGCTGGTGCAATTCCCCATCATCATTGGCTTATATCAAAGCATCACGCGCGCGCTTTCCGCAACCCCGTTCGACATGTTGCAGCTTGCCCGCACGGTGTATCCATTCCAGAATGTCGAGAACATCATCCCGCTCAACAGCACATTCCTGTGGATGGACCTGGGCCGCCCTGAAGGCATTCCTCTCCCGTTTGATATTTCCTTCCTTCCATATGGATTCCCGTTATTGGCGCTGATCGTGGCGCTGACCACCTGGGTGCAATCCAAACTCACCATGCCCGCCTCCAGCAACCCCAACGACCAAAGCGCCCAGATGACAAAAATGATGGGCGTTTATATGCCCTTGATGCTTGGCTGGTTCGCGTTGAACTTTGCTTCCGGCATTTCAGTTTATTTCATTATCAGCAACCTTCTCGGCGTTGCGCAATACGCCGCCACCGGCCGCGCCAACTGGAGCAACCTTTTCGGCGGCGGCAAACCATCACCTGCGAAAAAAAAGTAGGGAGGCAACATGAACGAGCGCACTACGCTTGAGATCATCGCCCCAACCGTTGAAGAAGCCCTGCAGCAAGGGCTGGCTCAACTTGGCCTGACGGCAGATGCCGTTTCTGTGGAAGTTTTGGATTCGGGCACCAAAGGCCTCTTCGGACTTGGCGGCCGCCAGGTGCGTGTGCGCCTGACCGTGAATCCCCCGCCCGGGGAATATAAACCCGTTGTGGATTCATTCACCGAGGAAGCGAAAGCACAACCCAAACCCTCGCCTCGTGCAGACCGTAAGCCTGATCCTGTAAAAAAGGCAGAATCCACGCTGAAAGCGAAAGAACCCGCGCCGCGCCAGGTTGAAAAGAAACCCGTTGCCGAAGCGCCTGCCAACGTTGAAAAAGTGGAACGCCTCGAACACGACCAGCTTTTAGATACTGCCGAAGAAGTTGTATCCAAATTGATCGATCATCTGGGGATGAAGGCCCAGGTCTCTGCCCATTACGAAGATGCCAGCACCGATGACCGCCGCAGCATTCAAGTGGACGTGCGCGGCGATGATCTCAGCTCCCTGATTGGCCGTCATGCGGAGACATTGGCCGCATTTCAGCATATCGCCTCATTGATCGTCGGCAAGCAGTCTCAGCAATGGGTGCAGTTGACGGTGGATGTGGAAGGCTACCGCTCCCGCCGCGAAAAGCAGATCCGCCAGCTAGCTAACCGCATGGCAGACCAGGTGACCAAGACAGGCCGCAAAGTAACCATGGAGCCGATGAATTCCAACGAACGGCGTGTGGTACACATCGAATTGCGCGGCCATCCTGCCGTTATCACCGAAAGCACGGGCGAAGACCCGTACCGCAAAGTGGTAATTTTGCCAAAAGAATAAAATCTCGACCGCCGACTACAGACCGCAGACAATTGTTTGCGGTCTTTTTTTGTATCTTCTCAAAAAGAAGGGAAACGTCCCGAAGGTTTCCTCAAAAAACCTGGTTGAGCCGCTCAAACCTTGGGGACGGTGTGCCTCCATCCCCAAGAAAATGAGAAGATACCTTTTTTCTTTCTTCTTTCCTCTTTCTTTGGTTCATAAAAGAGGAAAGGGTGTGCAAGCAAAAGGTGTCAGGGGAGGCAGAGGGTTCGCTGGGCTGTGAAAGGCCCTCANNGAAAAGTCTTCCTAATTGGGGTGAGGGAAAAGGGTAATCCTGACAACCTTTGCTTGCACACGGTTCATAAAAGAGGAAAGAAGAAAGAACCCCTACGGTATAATTCAGCGCATGTCCGAACTTATATCCCTTCAACCTGTGGAGTATCTTGCAATCGGCCATGTGGCTGTGGATTTAACTCGGTCAGGCAAACAGCTTGGCGGGACGGTTTCGTATGCCGCATTGACAGCGCGGGCAATGGGGTTAAGTGTGGGGATCGTTACTTCGGCGGGGGAGGATGCGCCCTTGCAGGCTTTGGAGGGCATTCAGATCGTCAACGTCCCAACGGAACACAGCACGATTTTTGAAAATGTAAAAACTGAAACTGGACGCAAACAAACGTTACATCATCAGGCCGCGTTGATTAATTTTAAACACGTGCCGCAGGTTTGGCGGAATGCGGCTATTGTCCATCTTGCGCCCATCGCGCAGGAATTGGACGCTACATTGACGGAGCAATTCCCCGCTTCGTTGGTTGGCGTCACGCCGCAGGGATGGATGCGCGGCTGGGATGAAAATGGCAGGGTGTTTGCCACTGCCTGGGAGAACAGCGAGCAGGTTCTCGGTCAGGTGGGAGGCGTGGTAATGAGCGTGGAGGATATCAACCGCGATCTGGAGCTTGTCGAAGCGATGGCGCATCAGACGCGGGTCCTTTGTCTAACAGAAGGGGAGGCGGGTTCGGTCTTGCATTGGAATGGGGATCGCCGTCGCTTCCGTGCGCCTGTTGTCACAGAAGTGGATGCAACGGGCGCGGGTGATATTTTTGCGGCGGCGTTTTTTGCGCGCTTGCATCAAACGCGCGACCCGTGGGAGGCGGCGCGTTTTGCTACGAACCTTGCATCTCATTCGGTGACGCGCGTTGGGTTGAATGGGATTCCGACGAAGGAAGAAATCGAAGGTTGTTTGATGGAGGTTTTATCTTGACGAAGATCTATACGTTGGTGAATCAAAAAGGCGGAGTGGGCAAGACGACCTCCACCATTAATATGGCGGCGTATCTTGCGCGGCTTGGTCAGCATGTGCTGGTGGTGGACCTTGACCCGCAGGCCAATGCCACCTCCTGTTTGGGTGTGGACAAGTTGGGCGTGCAGGGCGGCACGTACGAAGCCTTGTTGGGTGAGCCAAATATTTTTCCGTATGTATTGCTGAATGAACGATTGCATTTATCCCTGCTGCCTTCTTCGCCCTCGCTGGCTGGCGCGGAGGTGGAGTTGGTGGATGAGCTGGCGCGCGAAATGCGTTTGCGAAAAGCGATTTTGACGATCTCGGATCGTTATGATTATGTGTTGATCGATTGCCCGCCTTCGCTCGGCCTGTTGACCGTGAACGGGTTGATGGCCGCAGTAGATGGCGTGATCGTGCCTGTGCAATGCGAATACCTCGCGTTGGAAGGCCTCGGCCAATTGACTCAAACGATTGAGCGTGTGCGTTCTGCGTTGTTTCCCGATCTGATCGTGCGTGGCGTTGTCCTGACAATGTTTGACAGCCGCACGAATCTTTCCACCGATGTAGTTGCGGAAGTGAGCAAACATTTCCCGAATCAGGTGTTCAAGAGCGTCATCCCGCGCAGTGTGCGCCTTGCAGAAGCGCCTTCGTATGGATTGCCGATCTCGGAATATGCGCCAACCTCTGTAGGCGCACTGGCGTATGAAGCATTGGCAAAGGAATTGTTGAAGGGCGATACTCATTAACCACAAAGTGTCACTAAGGAACACGAAGGAAAACCTTCTAAACCTTTGTGGCACTTTGTGACCCTTTGTGGTTGAAAAGGTAAACATATGGCTCAACGAAAAGGTCTTGGCAAAGGATTGGATGCACTTATCCCTGGCGGCAAATCCACCAGTTCTACATCTGCGTTTGTGAGCAGCGGCGGAGGTGTGCAGCAGGTGGCCGTGGAGTTGATCCAGCCTAACCCGCATCAGCCGCGGGTTCATTTCAAGGAAGATGATTTGCTGGAACTCGCCGCCTCCATTCGCGAGCATGGAGTCATCCAGCCGCTTATCGTTTTACCGAAAGCAGACGGTTCATATACCCTGATCGCGGGCGAGAGACGCTTGCAGGCTTCGCAGCGCGCAGGCTTGAAGACTGTGCCTGTCATCACTCGTCAGGCGAGCAATCAGGAATTGCTGGAACTTGCGTTGATCGAAAACGTCCAGCGTGAGGATTTGAATGCGATGGAAGAAGCCGAAGCCTACCGTCAATTGGTGGAGGATTTCAGTCTTTCGCATGAGGCGGTCGCCAAACGTGTTGGAAAAAGCCGCGTGGCAGTCACAAATACCCTGCGCCTGCTCGGCCTTGCGGACGTTGTCAAACAGGCACTGGTGGATGGCCGAATTACGGAAGGTCACGCGCGCGCTTTGTTGATGCTGTCCACACAAAAAGCGCAAGCCTCCGCGTTGCAGACCTTGCTGAACCTTTCTTTGAGCGTCCGTCAGGCGGAGGAATTGGTGCGCAAACTGGCGGGGCAGAAACCCATCAAGGTGAAGAAACCAACCCGCAGCGCGGATGTGAACGATGTGGAAAAACGACTGCAACGCAGTCTTAGTACAAAAGTCACAGTAAAGCACGGAAAAAATGGCGGCACGCTTACGATCTATTATTATTCCAACGAGGAATTGGATTCCTTGCTGGATAAATTGACGTAATTTATAGGGGCACAGCCTTGCCCCTGCGTTTTGAAAAACCATGAAACTCCTTTACAACGCAAACATACACACATTTGATTCAAACCATCCCTCCGCTTCCGCGATCTTGATCGCAGGCAGGCGGATTATCGCTGTAGGGGACAGGGACAAACTCGAAAGCCTCGCGCACGGCAAAGTGGAAAAGCAGGATATGAAAGGCAAGACCATTTTGCCCGGTCTCACCGACGCGCATATTCACCTGCAATATTATTCCCTCGGCCTCGCTAAAGTGGACTGCGAAACAAAAACAAAAGATGAATGCCTGCGCCGCGTGGCGGAACGTGCAAGAAATTCCAAACCCGGTGAGTGGGTGCTGGGGCACGGTTGGAATCAAAACGAATGGTCATTGTTACCCTCTCCCTCCGGGACATCGTACCCGAAGGGTGGAGGGCAGGGTGAGGGAGCGTGGCCAACTGCAGCTGACCTCGATGCCATTGCCCCAAACAACCCCGTTTATCTCACAGCTAAATCTTTACATGCCGCGTGGGCAAACACCGCCGCGTTGAATTTGGCAAACATCGCCACTGACACCCCCAACCCAAAAGACGGCGCCATTCAGCGCGATGCCAAAGGACAACCAATAGGTATCTTGCTTGAAACCGCAATGGGATTAGTAGATAGCACGATCCCTGAACCGAGCATCCACGATATCGAACAAGCCATTCAAAAAGCCCAACCCATTTTATGGAAGATGGGCATCACGGGCATCCACGATTTTGACCGCCGCGATTCCTTTATGGCATTGCAATCATTACGCGCCAGCAATAAACTAAAATTACGGGTGAATAAAAACATTCCTGTTGAAAGCGTGGAGCAGGCCAATCAACTTGGTCTTCGCACAGGCTTTGGCGATGAATGGTTGTGGATCGGTTCAGTCAAAGCCTTCATGGATGGCGCGCTTGGCCCGCACACCGCCGCCATGTTCCAGCCCTATGAAAATGAACCAGACAACAAAGGCATTCTAAACATGGATGGCGAAGAGCTTTTTGAACACTGCCGCAAAGCCGCCGATGTGGGTCTGAGCATGACCGTCCACGCCATTGGTGACCGCGCCAATCACGAAGTCCTCAACGCCTACGAACAGCTTCGCAAATACGAAACCGAACACGGACTGCCGCATTTGCGCCACCGCATCGAGCATGTGCAAATCATCCATCCCGACGACGCGCCGCGCCTTGCAAAGCTCAACGTCATCGCCTCCATGCAGCCCATCCACGCGACTTCCGATATGTTCGCCGCCGAGCGCTTCTGGGGAGACCGCTCGGCGCTTGCCTACGCCTGGCGGACTCAACTCAACTACGGCGCGCCCATCGCTTTCGGATCGGATGCGCCCGTCGAATCACCCAATCCATTTTTAGGATTGTACGCAGCAGTCACGCGACGAAGGGCAGACGGCTCCCCCTCCGCCGACGGCTGGTACCCCGAACAGAAATTGACTTTGGCTGAGGCATTATCCGCCTACACCCTGGGCGCCGCCTACGCCGCCAATGCCGAGAATCGCCTCGGCAGGCTCGCCGAAAATTATCTCGCTGATTTAATTGTGTTGGACCACGACCCCTTCCAAATTAACCCCGGTGATCTGTTGGCTTTAGAATCGACTGCGACGATGATAAACGGAGAATGGGTTTTGCAATAAAAAATAATAACGATTTCAGTCGCTGGAAAATGTCACGCTGCAAGCGTGCCTACTTTGGAGTGGGGCAGCGCGCTGCCTGAAATGCCGATCAGCATCCACAGGAAGGTGATCTGATCGACTCCAGATTCATGAAGTACTGATAATCAATCAATCGAGCAGATAACCATGGCACAAATCCTACCCAAACTTTCCCCCGAAATGTTGATTCCCCGCATGGGCGAATACATCGTCCAAAAAGGATTGATCAGCGATGAGGATTTACAAAAGGCGCTTGCCTACCAGCAGGAGCAAGCCTCAAAAGGGACTCATTATCTGCTCGGCCAGGCATTGATGGATTTGGGCCTGCTTAACCGCGACACTCTCGACCAGGTCGTCACCGAGCAGATCATTCAACTGCGCTCCGCTTTGCAGGCTTCGAACCGCAACCTTGAGCAAAGGGTAAAAGACCGCACAGCAGATTTGAACGAAGCGCTCACCAGGCTTTCCGAACTCAGCCAGATGAAGGCCAATTTCGTGGCGAATATTTCGCATGAACTGCGAACGCCGCTCACGCATGTCAAAGGCTATCTTGAATTATTGATCACAGAAACGTTGGGGAAAATTTCAGATGAACAACACCATGCCTTGCAGGTCAGCCAGCGCGCCGCTACCAGGTTGGAAGGCATGATCGAAGACTTAATCATGTTCTCCCTCGCTTCGCGCGGCGAAATGAGCATGAAACTGGACAAGGTGGATATTCGCCGCCTCATTTCGCTGGCGGCAAAATCGGCTTTGAACAAGGCCGAGGAGCGCGGGGTGCAAATTCTTTTCTCTGCGCCCGATTCCATCCCCGCAGCGCAAGCCGACTCTGAAAAAATCGGCTGGGTGGTGAATCAACTGCTCGATAACGGAATCAAATTCACCCCGTCGGGAGGAAGCGTGGCAATCCATCTCAAAGAGGAGGGGAATCATCTCGTCCAGGTTTCCGTCACCGATACAGGCATCGGCATTCCGCAGGCTCGGTTGAAGGAAATATTCGAGCCGTTCCATCAATTGGACGGTTCTTCCACGCGCCATTATGGCGGCACGGGGCTTGGGCTTTCCCTTGTCCGCCAGATCATCGAGGCGCACGGTTCTTTATTGGATGTGCAATCTGTTGAAGGGAAAGGTTCCACGTTCAAATTCCCATTGCTGGCCGTGCGGGATTAACCATGGATATTTCAACCCTTTCATTTTTGCATCACGTCTTCAAGGAAGTTCAACACAAACAGGATTGGAGAACCGCCCTGGATACTTTGTTTGTATCCCTGCGCGATTCTTTTGTTTTCGACAATGTTGTCATTTACCTTGAAGACTCGCGCGCCAAAAGCCTGGATATTGCGTATGCGCGCGCCATGGGGCGGGGAAAGGCCGCCGAGGCGGATGCCGCCTGGGGGGAACGTGTGGCGGGCGATGTGCTGTCTTCCAAAAAAATGGTGATGAAAGAGCCGAGGCGGGGCAGCCATGAACAGAACCGTATGACCCAGCCGCACCTGTTGGGAATGCCATTAAGCATTGCCTCCAAGGTGAGCGGCGCTCTTGTCTTCGTCCGTTTTGGCGGGCCTGAATATTCGGATTTGCATTTTCAGATTGCATCCTTGCAGGCCTTTTGGGCGGCGGCATTGATCGAGCGCAGAGACTTGCAGGAGGCCCGCGCCGAGTTGGATTCGGTTCAGCGCCAAATGCGTTTGCAGGATGATTTTGTATCCACGATCTCGCACGAGCTTCGCACTCCGCTTGGTTTTATCAAAGGGTACAGCACCAGCCTGCTGCGGCAGGATACAAAGTGGGATGATGCCACCCAGCGCGAGTTCCTCAACATCATTGACGAAGAGGCTGACCGTTTAACGAGGTTGATCGAGGATATGCTCGAGTCTGCGCGTTTGCAGAGCAAGACCCTGCAATTCAAATTTTCCCCCGTTCGCATCGATGCGCTTGTGCGCGATGTAGCCACGCGGGTGAATACGCATCACCCGGAACTGAAGATTGAATTCCATTTGGAAACTTTACCCCCGGTTTTGGGAGATGGCGTGCGTCTTTCGCAGGTTTTTGAAAACCTTTTCAGCAATGCCATTAAGTATGCCCCCGGCTCCAGGTTGATCATCGGAACAAAGTCTCTGGGCAAGCGGGTTCGTCTTTCCTTTGCAGATAAGGGAGAGGGCATTCCAGAGGATTTTCTGCCGTTTTTATTCGAGCGATTCTACCGTGTTCCGGGTGAGCGCACGGTCACAGGCACAGGGCTGGGCCTCTATATTTGCAAGCAAATTGTTATGGCACATCATGGTAAGATTTGGGTAGAGTCAGTGTTGGATGAGGGCACCACCTTTTTTATCGAGCTGCCCGCAGACCCAACGCTTTGACCGTTTTCATTATCTTGTCATCAAGGAGATCGGTATGGCAAAGCGAATTTTGATCGTGGACGATGAACCCCGCTACCTCCGCCTGTTGGAAGCAAACCTGCGCACCGAAGGCTATGAGGTGGCAACAGCCCAGGATGGCGTTCAGGCGCTGGATGTTTTCTCGGCGCAGCCCATAGACCTGGTGCTCCTGGATGTGATGATGCCGCGTTTGGATGGCTTCGGTACCTGTCAGCGTTTGCGCGAGTTCTCCAACGTGCCCATTGTGATCCTCACCGCGCGGGGTGAAGAGCAGGATCGTGTGCGCGGGCTTGATCTGGGCGCTGATGATTACCTGGTCAAACCGTTTTCAGCCACCGAATTGCTGGCCCGTGTGAGAGCCGTTTTACGCCGCGCCCAGCCTCCCGCCGAATCAGGACAGGCGCGCTTTTTTACACATGATGATTTAAAGATCGACTTCGCCCGCGCAGAAGTGTGGCGCAGTGAGGAAGCCATCTCGCTTTCAGCAACCGAGTATCGTCTCCTGCTTCAGTTCGCGCATAACATCGGCAAGATCCTCACCTCGGAGGAATTGCTCACGAGCGTTTGGGGTGTGGAATATAAGAGTGATAAGGAAATATTGTGGGTGAGCATAGCCCGCCTTCGCCAAAAGCTGGAGGAGGACGCTCACAACCCCCGCCACATTGTCACGCGCTCCGGCCTGGGATACTTAATGCCCCCAACCGAAGCGTAATGAAGCGCGCCTCGTAGCGTGCGCAGGAGTTCACGCCATGCCTGGAAAAAAAATCCTTATTGTTGATGCAGATGTTGCCAGCCGTAACTTCGTCGCCCGCAAATTGCTGGAACAGAATTTTGAGGTGATTCAGTGCGGCTCCGGCAAAGAAGGTTTGATTTATGCATGGCGCGACCATCCGGACCTGATTATCGTCGACCCGGTCATGGCAGACCTCAAAGGGGAGGAAATCGCGATAAAACTAAAACAGGACCCGCGCACAACCAATGTGCCGCTGATTGCCCTCAGCGGAGATCCAAGCCACCTGCGGCTTAAATCCTGCCTTGATGTAGGCTTCAATGAATACATCATAAAATCAGGGCAGGCCGTTGCCACCCTCAATGAAACCATCAACCGCCTGTTCGGCATCACCGAAGAGATCATGAAGCAGGGCGGGTTGTTGATTATCTTCCTGAGCGCCAAAGGCGGGACGGGCACCTCATCCCTGTGCGCGAACTTTGCCATGAATATTTCACAGCATCAACCGGAGATGCGCGTGGCAGTGCTGGATTTTGTACTTCCCATCGGCTCCATCGCGCCGATAGTTGGTTACCAGGGCGGACAGAATATCGTCACTGTGACAGATATGCCCCCAGCCGACACCACGCCGGAGTTCTTTCGCCATGAATTGCCTCACATGAACATCTGGCGATTTAATTTGCTGGCAGGCTCCCCAGATCCCGAAAGCAGCAACCAGCTTAAAGTTGGCCGCATTTGGGATATCGTTACCGCCGTCAAAGCCTCCTATGATTATGTCCTGATCGATATTGGCCGCTCCCTTTCAAAAATCACCCTGCCGCTCATCCAACATGCGGATATTGTCACCCTGATCGCAGGCACAGATATTAGCACCGTATCGCTGACCAAGACCTTATGGGATTACTTGAAAAGCAAAGGCGTTCATTCAGACGCCCTGTACACGATCTTGAATCGCGCTGTTGGGCTGGAAGGGTTGAGCAAGGTGGACGCAGAATCCATGCTGGGGATAACGATTAACAAGTCCATTCCATATCTCGGCACCAATTTTGCATTTGCCAACAGCCATCACCAGCCGTTTTCATTGAAATTCCCAAAAGATACCGCCTCCATTATTTTTCAGGATACCGCAAGAGAAATGTCCGTTCTGGCGCAAAAACTAAGGTCGGGGTAAATTTACCCGCCCGTGATATTTGCTTTACCCACATCAAACTGGAGACCTGTCATGACCATAGAATATGATGAGAAAGGCAAGTACTATACAGACATCGTCACGAAATTGCCTGTTTCCTGCCTTATCCAAACCACAACCCACCTCATGCGTGGATTTGTACACGTGCGGCAGGGAGAGCGCTTTAAAAATGAGTTGGAACGTGATGAGGCTTTTCTCGCAATGACGAATGTCAATATTTTGGGCGCAGGGGAGGAGATTTTATATACCGCCCCATTCATGGCTGTGCAGCGATCCCAGATCGTTTGGGTAATGCCCGTCGGCGGCGAACAAGAGGAAATAAAGGAATGACCCTTCCCGTACCCGCTGCTCCAAAAAGCCTTACCAGCCAGGATCTGTTACGCCTGAAAAAATACCTTTCAGATAATTTACTGCGTGCCGTGGAAATGGAGGGAATCCCTGCCGGGGAACGCAATGCCTTTCTCCAAAAAAATATCATGCATGTTTATGAGCAGACGAAGCTAAAGCTGCCGGAAGACCTCCGCAAGCAGATATTTGACCAGGTTCTGGATGACTTGCTCGGCTATGGCCCGATTCAATCCCTGCTCGATGACCCCGACGTTTCGGAGATCATGGTGAACGGACCGAAGAAGGTCTTCGTGGAAAAAAAGGGACAGCTTTCCAAAACCAATATTGCATTCGATGACGACGATCATGTGATCCGTGTGATCGAACGCATTATCCTTCCGCTCGGACGGCGCGTAGATTTTGATTCCCCAACCGTGGATGCGCGCCTTCCCGACGGCTCGCGCGTCAATGCCGTCGTACGCCCTGTTGCGATTGATGGACCCTCCATCACGATCCGCAAATTCCGCAAAGATAAATTGCAAGTGGAGGAACTGATCAACTTTGGCTCAATGACCAGGCAGATGGCAGACTTTTTACAGGCCTGTGTAAAAGCGCGCTTTAATATCGTCATTTCCGGCGGCACCGGTTCGGGCAAGACCACCCTCCTGAACGTCATGTCGGGGTTTATCCCTGAGAATGAGCGCATTATTACCATTGAAGATGCGGCTGAGTTACAACTTCAACAGGATCACGTGATGCGGATGGAGACCAAGCCTGCCAGTTCGGAAGGGCATAACGCGGTTTCGATTCGAGACCTTGTAAAGAATTCGCTGCGGATGCGGCCCGACCGCATTGTGGTGGGGGAGGTGCGCGGCGGCGAAGCCCTGGATATGCTGCAAGCCATGAATACCGGGCATGATGGTTCCCTGACCACTGTCCATGCCAATGCGCCGCGGGATGCGATCTCCCGCATCGAAACCCTGGTGTTGATGGCAGGCATGGATTTGCCGCTCAAAGTGGTGCGCCAGCAAATATCCTCGGCGGTGGATTTGATCGTCCAGCAAACCCGCTTGAAGGATGGTCAGCGCAAAGTGACGGCAGTGACCGAGGTGGCGGGCATGGAAGGCGAAATTATCGTCCTGACCGACATCTTCAAATTCAACCAGACGGGGGTAACCGAGGATGGAAAAGTTTTAGGCGAGGTAAATGCCACGGGCATTCGTCCCAACTTTACGCCGCGACTCGAAGCGGCTGGTTTCAAACTCAGCGCGGATATCTTCGCGCCGAAGGCTTCTTCCAATCCCAATGCCCGCCGTTGAAACACTCTGCTATAATGCAGGTATCCAACCATTAACGAGGAATTATGAATAACGCCCAGATCACGATACGAGAAAAAAAACTTGGCTTGCTGATTCGAGATGCCCGCATGGCGGAACGGCGCAGCATCAAAGAATGCGCGGATGCGATCGGCATCAAGCCTGGTTTGTTTCGCGCTTATGAAGAGGGCCGTCGCGCCCCATCCCTGCCGGAACTTGAAACTCTCGTTTATTTCCTGAAACTGCCGATCTCGCATTTCTGGGGAAACGAGACGAAGTCAGACGCAACCTTTGCCATTGAATCTGTGGATATACCGCGCTTGATCGCCCTGCGCCAGCGTATGATCGGCGCCCTGCTGCGCCAGGAGCGCACGAACGCGAATATGTCTGTTCGCCACATTTCAACCGAAACTGGAATATCACAACCAAAACTTAAATCCTATGAATTGGGGGAAAAGGCGATCACCGTTCCAGAACTCGAAAGCATTCTTGCCGTGATGGGCAGCCGGGTTGATACGTTCTTCGATCAAAGCGGGCCGGTGGGCCAATGGTTGAATAATCAGCGGGCCATGCAAAAATTCCTTGAGCTGCCGGCGGATATGCAAAATTTTGTTTGCCAGCCTGTGAACCGCCCGTATCTTGATCTGGCAATAAAACTGAGCGATTTGTCCCGCGAAAAATTACGCTCGGTTGCAGAAGGCCTGCTGGATATTACACTTTAGCGCCTTATTAATGAACCGGCCTGGTACCATCATGACACCTGAACCTCACGAACTCGAAGCGCAGGGCAAAAGCGCATTTGCAAACAAAAAATTCGATGAAGCCGCTCAATCCTTCCGCCAGGCCGCGGAAGGATATACTCTGGGACGCGCAGGGTTAATGGCCGCCGAGATGATGAACAACGCCAGCGTTGCCTTGTTGCAGGCGGGAAAACCACAAGAATCGCTGGAGGCCGCGCTGGGCACCGATAAAATTTTCGAGGGGGCAGGGGATATTAAACGCCAGGCAATGGCATTGGGCAACATCGCCGCCGCACTGGAAGGGCTCAATCGTTACGATGAAGCCGTTGAAACCTACGAACTTTCCGCTGAATTATTCAGGCAGGTACATGAAGGCGACTTGCGCGCCATGGTTATGAAATCTGCCGCTGCGATCAAGTTGAAAACAGGCAGGGTCACCGAATCGGCATTTAAGATGATGGGGTCGCTGGATGCGAAAAAGACCCCGGGATTTTTCGAACGTATTCTAAAATTCTTCCTTCGTTTCATCAAATGATCAACTTGAATTTGAAGGTTCGCCGGGCGGTCATGGAAGATCACCACCAGATCACCAACCTCATCTTTTATGAGGCTCACACACACCGCCATTTGGATTGGCGCTCAGCCCTGGAATGGGTCGGTTCGCCGAACTACTGGGTTCTGGAGGATAATGGCCGCATCATCGCCGCCCTGGCCTGCCCCGAAGACCCGCAACATGCAGCCTGGATCAGGCTTTTTTCTCATCACCAGAATTTTTCCGGTATCGAAGCCTGGTCTGCGCTTTGGGAAGTGGCGCGCGAAGAGACCATGCATTCCAACCCGCAGGCTAAAATTGCGGCAATCGTTGTGAAGCAATGGTTTCAGAATATCCTGCTTTCCAGTGGCTTTGAATTGACTCAGAATATCGTTTTGCTGCAATTGAATATCGAAAATGCAGAACCCCACCCCATGACGCAGGGAATACGAATCCGCCCAATGCTTGAGACAGACCTGCCTACAGTCACAAAATTGGATATTGCCGCGTTTGGCGAATTTTGGCATAACACCTTTGATTCGCTTCAACGGGCGTACGTCCAGGCGCTTCATGCAACGGTGGCGGAAAATGAATCAGGTGTGGTCGGATATCAGATTAGCACGGGGAATCCGTTTGGGGCACACCTGGCCAGGCTCGGGGTCCAGCCTGAAGCGCAGGGCAGGGGCATGGGCACAGCGTTAATGAGCGACCTGCTGGAATATCTGACCGCCAATCGTATTGGCAAACTATCGGTCAATACTCAATCAGACAATGCCGCTTCCCTGGCGCTATATCATAAAATCGGTTTTGTCCGCACGGGCGAATACTTTCCCCTGCTTGTTTACCCAACAGGTATTTCATGAGCCCGCCCGCTTTTCCATCGCGCATCATGCAGGGATTTGTCGAGACGCTCTCGACGGAGATCGGCCACGAAACATTGAGGGCTGTCCTTTCCAAGGCAGGCCTGCCAAAGGAATGGGCGCGCGCCTCGCATTTTCTCGGGCTGGATGATGGGCGTGTTGCCCAGGCCTATGCCACCTTGCAGTCGGCCATTCGCACCTATTACGGGCGCGGCGCGCGCGGCATACTAATACGCATTGGCGCAAAACTCTGGCAAAGCCTGCTGGATGATTCCAGGCTTGGCGTCAAAGCCCAGGCGGCCTTCATTCGCGGGCTTCCCAAATCACTGCGACGCAAACCTGCGCTTGAACTGCTTGCCCGAATGCTGGGTGCTGGCAATGGAGACATAACGATTCATACCCTGGACCTTGACCTGCTGCTCGTTGACCAGGCATCTCCCACCGCCTTGAATCAAACCGACGACATCCCGATCTGTTTTGTAACCTTTGGGTTGATCCGCGAGTGCCTGTATTGGGCGGACGGCCAGGTTTATGATATTGAAGAACGCGCCTGCCATGCAATGGGCGCGCATCCATGTGAATTTATTATCACCATTGGAGGGTGAAATGCCTCATCAGGAAATGAATTGGAAATCTCGTGACGGTTTGGATATGTTCGCGCAAGTTTGGGAGCCTGCGGTTGTGCAGCCCAAGGCGGTTGCCTGCCTCGTACATGGACTGGGCGAACATAGTTCGCGATATGCCCATGTGGCTGAAGCGTTTGGGAAAGATGGATTTATCCTGCTCAGTTACGACCTGCGCGGGCACGGGCGTTCCGGCGGAGCGCGCGGGCATATCTCCTCCATTGAAGATTTCATGCAGGATATGGATGTGATGCTAGAACAGGCGCGCTTGCGTTACCCGGGCCTGCCGCTCTTTTTATATGGACATAGTATCGGCGGCGTTCAGGTTTTGCATTATGGTTTACTTCGCAAGCCGAATGTTAAGGGAGTCGTCGCCACCAGTTCTGCTTTACATACTTCTGTGGAACTACAAAAGATAAAAGTAATGATGGCAAAAGCGCTGGGTTCGCTTATACCCAATGTTATTATCGTGAGCGGCCTGGATACAAAAAGCATTTCCCGTAATGAGAAGGTAGTGCAGGCGTATATCAACGACCCGCTTGTGCATGACAAAATCTCCCTCGGGTTTGGAAAGATCATGCTCGGCGTTACAAAGTGGACTCTGGAACATGCGGGTGAGTTTTCCATGCCCTTATTGCTGCTGCACGGCAAGGCAGATGCAATTGCATTCCCATCCAGCAGCACGGAATTTGCCGCACCCTTGAAGGAAAAGTGTACCCTGGTATTGTGGGAAGGCGCCTACCATGAACTTCATAATGAACCGGAGCAGGCTGAAGTATTCAAAACCATAACCCTTTGGATGGACGCGCGTTTGCGCGAATGAAATTAAGAAGGTATTAACCCATTACTGGACAAATCCATTTTCACATGGGACAATTTAAAGTCGATCACCTTACAGACAGGAGTTAGTATGACCAACAAAGATAAAGAAATCAGCAAGCGGCAGGCACGCAAGGAACAGATCAGGCGCAAGGAACAGCGTTCGCGCCTTTTGGGAATCGGTTTGATTTCCATCGGCGCACTGGCTTTTGCCTTTCTCATTATTTGGCCCAATTTCAAGCCGATTTCCGGGATTACAAACATTGAACCCAATGCCCGTCCACAGGCAGAGGCAAACCAAATGGGCGACCCTGACGCGCCAATTAAAATTGTGGAATTTTCCGATTATCAATGCCCGTTCTGTGAACGTTTTTATAAAAACACGGAGCCGTTGTTGGTTGAGGCTTATATCGCCACAGGAAAGGTTTATTTCACCTACCGTTCAACGGGTAACTGGGTAAGCGATAATATACGAGGTGGAAAAACCGAATCAGAAGATGCCGCCAAGGCCGCATATTGCGCAGGCGACCAGAATATGTACTGGGAAATGCACGATATGATCTTTGCCAATGTTTTGGGTGAAGACGCGGGTTCCTTTACAGATCGCAGGTTGAGCGACATTGCTGACAAAACCGGGCTGGATATGGCCTTGTTTAATGAATGTTATTCCACCAACAAATACGACGATCTGGTATTTCAAGACGGTAAAGCGGCGCTTGAAGCAGGCGTGACAGGCACTCCTTCATTCATTATCACGTACACCGTAAATGGAGAGGAAAAAACCGCAATGATCGAAGGCGCACAGCCCTTTGAGGTCTTCCAACAGCAAATCGAAGCCGCTCTGGCGGAGATGGGTCAATAAGGAAGCTGGTTCAAAAACAAAAGGACACTGTCTCCCGCGGCAGTGTCCTTTTTGATTTAATATGTCACCTTACGCGAAACGTCCCGAAGGTTCTCGTAAATCAAGCTGGTTTGTAGCCCAAACCTCACCGCACTGGCGCGCGGCGCCAGTGTCGGGACGGTGCGTAACATCAGTTAATATGTTTCAAACTTCGCTTAATCCTTCAACGTATTATTCCTGTTCACAATGCCCTGCTGCCAGGCATACACCGCCACTTGCGTGCGGTCTGCAAGATGAAGTTTGCTGAGGATGTTGCTCACGTGTCCCTTTACCGTATTTTCACTGATGACCAGTTTTTCAGCGATCTGGCTGTTGGTGAGCCCGGCGGCGATCAATTTCAACACATCGGTTTCGCGGTCGGTCAACTCCGTAAACAGCGGCTGCTCTCCGCTGATTTCGCCGCGAATGTTTTGTAAAACACGGGCGGCAACCCGCGGGTGCAAAGTGACCTCCCCTTGAACCGCGCGGTGCAGAACCTCCGCCAGTTTTTCCATTTTCATATCTTTCAGAATGTAGGAAATTGCGCCTGCTTTCAGGGCGGGGAAGATATGCACATCCTCATGATACGAAGTCAGCACCACCACCTGTGAGCGCGGACTGACCTGCTTGACCCGCCGCGTGGTTTCGATACCGTCCATGCCAGGCATAATCAGATCCAGCAGCACGATATCGGGGATCAACTCGGAAACCATGTTCAACGTCTCTTCGCCTGAGGATGATTCCCCAACCACCTGGAAATCGGGGATCGTCTCCAGGTAGGAACGAATCCCGTTTCGCACCACTTCGTGATCGTCCGCAATCAATATGGTTGTACGATGATGTTTCATAAAAAGTAAACTCCTGCCATTAACTCTTGATCGGTAATTGTGCGATCAGGCGCGTGCCCTGCCCGGGCGCGCTTTGAATTTGAACCGTTCCGCGAATACTGCTGATCCGTTCACGCATCGAGCGGAAGCCCATGCCCTTTGCTTTTTGGTTCATGTCGAAACCGCGGCCATTGTCTGCGATGATAACCTGCAAAGACTCCGGATTATATAATAATGAAACATCCACCTGGCCTGCCTTGCTGTGACGGGAGACATTGGCCAGCGCCTCCTGAATGAAACGATACACGGCCTGTTCCATCTCCAGCGGCAGCGCCCGCTCATTCTGGACCGTGAGGCTGATCACTGCGTTGTTGCGATTTTCCCACTCGAAGACATATTCCCGCAATGTGGTCGGCAGTCCCTTTTCCTGCAGGGCAATCGGGTAAATCTCCTGAATGAGGAAGGTCAACTCCTGGATCACTTCATAGACAAGCGTTTCCGCTTCGCTCAAGTGGGAGAATACTTCGTCGGGCCTGGTCTTGATGATGCCATTGGCTGTGCCCAACTGTGCGAGGGCGGCGAATGCCTTTTGTTTGGCGCTATCATGCAGGTCACGGGCGAGGCGGTTGCGTTCCTCCATCACCGCCAGGTCTTTGGTCTGCTCGAATAATTCCATGTTCGCAATCGCGAGGGATGCGCGGTTTACCAGGGCGGTGAAAAGGCGGATGGAGTCTTCGTGGAGCGCGTTGGGGCGGGTGTAGGCGACGTTGAAAATTGCGACTACTTTTCCATCCACCACAATGGGGAAATGAGCGTAGGACTGAATGCCTTCATTGCGGATGACGGTTTGAAGGTCGCCGCGCAGGGCGCTTAGTTTCAGGTCGGATATGATGACGGATTCACCCGTGGACATGGCGTGACCCAACATGCCTTCGCCGTCTTCAAAGTTGAGCGCGTAGAGGGTCTCAGGTTGAAATCCACGGCTGACGCGCGGCAGTATTTTTTTCTTTTCTTCGTTCCATACGAAAACCACGCTGCGATCTGCTTTGAGCACGGAGATGGACACATCCACGAGGGTTTGGAAGACCTGATTCAATGTGACGTTTCGGATGATGCGTTCATCCGCTTCGTACAAGGCTTCGATATCGCGCGTGCGCTTTTCGAGGTCTGATGTTCTTCTTTGAACGAGGTTCTCCAACTGGCGGTTGCGGCTTTCCACCGCTTTTACCCGCCAGCGATAGCCTGTTGCAATGAGGGCGCCAAGCAATAGCGCCGATGCCGCTCGAAACCACCAGGTACCCCAAAATGGCGGAATGACGGTGATCTTTATGGAACGCCCCGCTTCATTCCAGATGCCGTCGCTATTTGAACCGCGAAGTTTCAGGGTGTAGGTTCCGCCGGGCAGGTTGGTGTAGCGGCTGCCGTGTTTGACGCCAATCTCGTTCCAACTGCCGTCAAAGTTTTCGAGCATGTAGGCGTATTGGTTTTTGTTCGGCTGGCTGTACGAAAGCGCGGCAAACTCGAATTCGAATGAATTATTGGGCCATTGCAGGGTAAGTTCCTGCAGCGATTCTACGCGCACATCGGTTGGGATGGGTTCGCCGTTTCGGGTGAGGGAGGTGAGGACAATGGGAGGCACGTAGGTGTCTGTTGAAATGGAGAGCGGGTTGAAAAAATTCAGCCCGTTGATGCCGCCGAAGTACAACTCTCCCTGGATGGTGACGGCGTGCGCGTTTGAATTGAATTCGTTGCTTTGCAGGCCATCGCTAACGGTGTAGTTGCGGAATGTATGGATAAATGGATTGAAGCGGGATAAGCCATAATTGGTGCTGAGCCATAGATTGTTCTCGCGGTCTTCGAGGATGCCGTTGATGATGTTGTTGGGCAGGCCGTCTTTTTCGGTGAAGGATGTAAACGAGTCTGTTTTCAGGTCGTAGCGGTTCAAGCCTCCGCCTGCGGTGCCGACCCATAATGTGCCATTCTTGCTTTCATAAATGGAGAGGATGGAGTCGTTGCCGAGGCTTTTGGGGTCGCCGCGGCGGTTTTGATATCGCACAAAAATGTTGTCATCGTATTGCAGGCGGTTCAAGCCGCCATCCAATGTGCCAACCCAGAGATTGCCTTGCAGGTCTTCTTTGATTGCAACAACCTGCGAGTCGCTCAGGCTGTTTGGATCCTGGGGATTGTGCTTGAAATTGGTGAAGGTCTCTGTAACGGGGTTGAATAAATCGAGGCCTTGGCTGGTGCCGAGCCAGATATTTCCCTTTCGGTCTTCATAAATGGCGTAGACGGGCAGCCCTGAAAGGCTGTTGCCATCTTCAAGCGGTTCAAAGCGTTTGGCGATGCCTGTGTTGGGGTCGAAGAGGTTGAGCGCATTCGATGTGCCAACCCAGAGCGCGCCGTGCCGATCTACAAGCAGGGAGTAGATTTGGTCGCTGCTCAGGCTGGCTGGGTTGGAGGGGTCGTGATGGAATTGTTTGAATTCGCCTGTGGATGGGCTGAAACGATTGAGGCCGCTGTCCAGGGTGCCGATCCAGACGGTGCTGTTGGGTTCGACAAAAATAGCAGAGATGAGGTTCCCGCTCAGGCTGTTGGGGTTGGAGAGGTCGCCTCGATAGTAGGCGAATTCATCCTGCCTGCGGTTGTATTTGTTCAGGCCGCCGCCGTTTGTGCCGATCCACATGACGTTGCCGCGGTCTTCAAAGATGGAGAGGATGAGGTTATTGCTGACGCTGCCGGGGTTGGCGGGTTCGTGGCGGTAATGAATAAACTGGTTGAGCTGGGCGTTGTAAATATCCAGTCCGTCGTTGGCGGCTATCCACAGCACGCCGTTGTGATCAATAAACAAATGTTTCAGGGCATCGTTGGATATGCTTTCGGGGTCTTCTGGGTTGTTGAAATAACGGGCAAACGATTGTGTGTTTGGCTTGAAGCGGTTCAGGCCGTTTTGGGTGGCAACCCACAAAGTGCCGTCGAAATCTTCGATGATGGAGGTGACGTTATTGTCACTGAGCGAGTTAATATTGTCGCTTGTGGTGAAGGCTTTGATCGAGTTTGTGTTTTCGTCCAGTTGATATAAGCCGTTGTCTCGTACGCCGATCCATAGCAGGCTTGTTGAATCCTGGAAGAGGGCGGTGATGGGGTTTTCCAGGCCGTCTTCGTCGCCGAGGTAGTGGATGAAGGTTTTGTTGGCCGCGTCAAAACGGTCGAGGTCTGAGTCGGTGCCGACCCAGAGGGTGTTGTTTTTGTCTATAAAGAGGGCGTTGACGCGGTTGTTGCTCAGGGAGTTGTCGTCGGCTGGATCATGCTTGAAAACGGCGAACAAGCCCGAGCGGGGGTCGAAGCGGTTCAATCCGCCCTGACGGGCGCCGATCCAGATGTATCCTTCCTGGTCTTCGACGATGGATGTGATCCAGCGGTTGCTGAGGGTGGTTTCGTTTTCCGCTTCCGGTTTGTAGACTTTGAAGCTGTAGCCGTCGTAGCGGTTTAATCCGTCTTCTGTGCCGAACCAGAGAAAGCCTTTGCTGTCTTGAAAGATAACGTTGATGACGCTTTGCGAGAGGCCCTGTTCGAGGCTGATGTGTTCGAAGCGAATGGAGCGGTTGAAGTTGGGGGTGGCGGGCTGGGAGGGCTGCGGGGGAGGCGCGGTGGATTGAGGCTGCGGCGCGGTTATAGGCGTACTGGAAACGCAGGCGGATAGGATGACTGCCAGGGTAAAAATCAGGATTGTTCTGAGGCGTCGTTTCATGCAGGGCTAGTATAGTGCAATTTTGAAAAGCCTTGCGTGGGGTGTTCATCCCGATGATACAGGTGACAGTCACTTCAATGACTGTCACCTTGGTTCAGATAAATCTATTATTTTCCATCCAAAGCCCTGAACCTGTGGATAAAGTAGAGGGCCAGGCCAAGCAGAACGATGGCATTGGCCTGGTGGATGAGCGCGATGACGATGTTGACATAGGAAAGGATGGTCAGTACGCCGAGGGCAATCTGCAAGGCGACAATGCCAGTTAACCATTTCAATCCATTTTGGATTTCGGCGGGGTAGTTTTGTTTTTTGACGATGGAGTAGACCACAGGCACGAGGATGAGTCCCAGCCATGCAAACCAGCGGTGGATGAATACGATGGTTTGCGGGGATTCAAAGATGTTGATCCATGCGGCGAAGAGGTTGGGGGGAAGCCATTTTCCAAGCATGAGCGGCCAGGTGTCGGAGACGTGGCCGGCTTTGAGGCCTGCTGTGAATCCACCGTACGAGATTTGGATAACGAGAATAACGAGCGAAGCCACGGACCATTTGGAAGGCAGAGACCATGCGGCTTTTTTGGCTTGGTCGGGGAAACCGTATTTGTGGCCGAAGGCTGTCCACATGGCGAGGCCGAATAAAGCCAGGGCGAGGAGGAGGTGGATGGTGAGGTTGAAGTGGCTGACGGCTGGGCGGTCTACGAGTCCGCTGGCGACCATGATCCAGCCTGCGAAGGCCTGGGAGATGAAGAGCATACCCATCACAAAGTAGACGCCGAATTCCTTGAAGGGGATGGTTTTTTTGGAAAGGAAGTAGAAGACGGGGAAGGCGTAGAACAGACCTGCCAGGCGGGCAACGTTGCGATGGATCCATTCCATGTAGAAGATGAATTTATATCTTTCCAGCGTCATGCCTGTGTTGATCTTGAGGTATTCGGGTGTGAGCTGGTATTTGGCAAATTCCTCTTCCCAGCCTTGCTGACCGATGGGAGGCATAGCTCCGCTGATGGGATTCCATTCCACGATGGAAAGCCCGGAGCGGGTGAGGCGGACGAATCCGCCGAAGACGACGAGGAATGCCACAACGAAGGCGAAAATATAAAGCCATTTCATGACGGCGCTGTTCTGTGTTTTTGGCATTTTATTTCTCCAGTTTTGTAATTGTTGGGATTATAGCATGTGGGTGTTTAATGGCTGTGAAAACATTTGTCACGGTTTGGAGTGAATGATTGTCATGTTTAGTTTCGTACTTTGTGAGAAAACTCTGGAGTCAGGCAGCGTGCTGCAGAACATCCATCAGCAAGCTGATGGAGTCCAGAATGGCAGGAACAGGTTACAGATTAAGAAAGAGGCGGGAAATAAAATGTCCATCACATTTTTGTGATGGACATCCGGTCTTTCTAAAAATCGCTTCTCATTTGTTTGAGGAGTTGGCGGTAATCTTCCACAGTGGGCGGGTTCATCAAAACGATCTGATTGATGGCATCCATTGCGCCTTCCCTATCGCCTTTTTCCACGAGAACTTCACCCAGAACATCCAGCAGGGTTACGGCTTCGGCGGTGCGGCCTGTGTGATGGAGCTGTGCGGCGAGGGTACGCTTGAGCAATGGCTGGTCTTCGTGATCTTTGACAAGTTCTTCGAGGAAGGTGATGGCCAGTTCGTTTTTATTCTGGCTTTCGAGGTGATTGATGTAATTCTCGAGTTCGCTCAGAGCCTTGTCAGGTTGGGCCATGCGCAGGTTGAGTTCGATGATCTGTTTACGGGCGGCGTCGTCATCGGGGGCGAGGGTGCGGATCTGTTCGTAGATGCGCAGGGCTTGTTTCCAGTCCAGGCGTTGCAGGTCGATGTCGGCCATGCGTTGGAGGATGTGCGTGTTCCAGTCGCGGCTGGCATTGCCTTGTTGAACGAGGCGCAGGGCAATGGTGAAGGTTTTGCGCGCCATATCCAATTCGGCGAGGCGATAGTGGATGGCGGCGAGTTCGAGGTATTCGTGGATGGCGTCGTCGATCTGTCCGCGCGCGATGAGCTGGTCGATGAGGCGGTTGCGTGAGCTGAGGTCCATGGGGGAGAGTTGGATGATGCGGCGCAGTAGTTTTGTGGCTTGCAATACTTCTCCGCGCGCGCTGTAGGCCTGGGCTACCACGCCGTATTTTGCGATGGCTTCTGTGGGGCGGCCTTCCTGAACCAGGAGATCACCCATGAGGGTGTGGAGGGGTAGATAGGTGGGGGCGTGCAGCACGGCGTCGAAGGCTTCGTCCATGGCGGAGCGGAGCGTTCCCATGCGCGCCAGTTGATTGATGCGATTCATCGATTCAAGCACCGAACTGGATTGTGCCTGCAAGATGACATCTGCCAGCGGGGCGAGCATCTCGCCATCCAGCTTTGGCATTTGTTCGCGGGTTTTGTGCATTTGTTCGCGCCAATCGGGGCGGGTGAGCAAACTGTTGATGTTCTCGCAAATTTTTTGCAGGGCCGATTCATCTTTTTGATTTTTTTGAGCCTCGATGAAAGGTTCGTATTGCTGGCGGATATCATCTGCCTGGTTGGATGGAACGGTCATTGAATCAGCCAGTTTGAGGGCTTCGAGATATTCCAATGCGGCGGCGTGGAAGTCGAATTTCTTGGCGAGCATTTGCCCCAACAGCAGGCGGGTGCCGAGGGCGTAATCATGATGTTTGATGGCGTTCTGTAAAAAGCGTTGTGCGCTTTCGTAGCGCTCGCCTTTGTAGCGCAAAAGACCGAGGTTGAAATACAGGGCGGGATGTTTGAAGTTGGCTTCGAGCGCGGCTTCCATTTCTTCGGCGGCCTGTGATTCTTTGCCTTTGCTTTGCGCGTCGATGGCCTGACCGAGATGAAGCACAACCTTGGTCTGTTCGGCATTCTGCATGGAGATTCCGCCTGTGCCTTTCATAATGGCGGAAAGTCCGCGGCGTTCCTGCGCGGCTGGGCTTTCGTCGGAAAATTCGAAGAGCAGTTCTGCCAGTTGAGTCAATGCTTTTTGGCGGGCTTCGGTGATCGGGTCCAGCCCGGAGGCGGCTCGTGAAGCGTGCGGCTCCTGCAATTGTTTGACCTGCGACATGCGAATCGGTCCCGTGCCGCCTTTGCCGCGAATCGGTTTGGGGAGCAGTTGCCCCGTTTTGAGCAGGGTCTGCGCCTGTTTTACTTCGATGCTGTTCGGTGAAATGGACTGGGCCTTGTCCACCATCTCTTTTGATTTTTCAGCGTTGCCTGCGCGTTGAATGATGCTGGCCAGCGCGAGGTATTCTGTGACGGCCTGCTGGACATGACCAAGTTTTTCATGCACTTGCGCGAGGCGTGAACGCGCAATGGCATGTTCTGGATTTAAATTTGTGACACGCACCCAGTTCTCGAGCGCTTTCTCAGTGTCGCGTTGCTGCAAAAAAAGGTCGCCCGCGCGCAGGGCGGCATCCATTGCGTTTTTTAAATTACCCAGTCTCTCGGAGAGCTGCGCCACTTTTTCCATGGGCACAGGGTCATCGGGCGAGAGCTTTGCCACGTTCATGTAAATTTGCAACGCCTCTTCGATGGCGCCGGACTGATACAACGCAAGCGCAAGGCTGCTGAGCGCTTTGGGGTTGTCGGGCATTTCCTGCAAGGCGCGGCGATAGGCGCTGACCGCCTTGTCCCATTCCTGATCCCAGGCGGCAGAGTGGCCTTCGTTCATTGCTTTTTGGAAAATGTCATCTCGTCCGGGCATAGTTGATTTTCTACTTTCGCATGTGCGAGGATTGAATTATGGATACGGAATTATAACCTTGTTACGAAAGAGACCCTAAAGGTTTTGCGAAGTCCTCGAAGAGGGAAAACCTTTAGTACCGATCCTAAAATTCGAACTTATCCTTGATTATGTCGTTGCGAGGGCACACCTGCCCTGGCGCCGCCCGCCAGGGCAGGTGTGCCCGAAGCAATCTCCAACTTAAGAGGAGATTGCTCACCGCACTGGCGCGCGGCGCAAGTGTCGTCGGGAAAAGCGCCCTCCTCGCAATGACATCGTTAGTTTTATTTCAATACCGACATCTCGCCCCAACTCGCGCCCGCTCTTGCTTCTGTTTCGAGAGGGATGCTCATCGGGTAGGCATTTGCCATCGTGTCCTGAACGACTTGCGCGGTCTTTTGCGTTTCGCTTTTTGGGCATTCCAGCACGAGTTCATCATGCACTTGCAAAAGCATTTTGCCTTTCAGCCCTGCATCTTTCAATGCGGACGGAATTTTGAGCATGGCGATCTTCATAATATCTGCGGCGGTGCCTTGAATGGGCGCGTTGATGGCTTCGCGCTCTTCGCGGTTTTTCATTTGCATATTGACCTTGCCTTGCAGGGCAGGGAAGTAGCGTTTGCGCCCAAGCAATGTTTCCACGTAACCGATCTCGGCGGCCTGTCTTCGCATTCCATCGAGATATTTTTTCACGCCGGGGAATTTCTTGAAATAGGCTTTCACAAAATCCTCCGCTTCGGCCAGGGTCAACTCGGTGGAGCGGGTGAGGCCAAAGGCCGACATGCCGTAGATCAGCCCGAAGTTGATCGCTTTGGCGTGACGGCGCATGTCTTTGGTCACTTTGTCCAGCTCAATGTCATAAATGGCGGCGGCTGTCGTGGCGTGGATATCCTCTCCCGCGCGGAAGGCTGCGATCATCGCTTCGTCTTGTGCCATGTGCGCGACGATGCGTAATTCGATCTGCGAGTAATCCACGGAAAGCAGGACGTTGCCTTTGTCAGCAATGAAGCCGTTTCGCACGCGACGTCCCGTCTCGGTGCGGATGGGAATGTTCTGCAAATTCGGGTTATTCGATGAAAGGCGTCCCGTCACTGCCCCGATCTGGCTGTAGGAAGTGTGTACGCGGCCTGTGTTATCGTCCACCTGTGCGGGGAGCGCATCCACGTAGGTGGATTTGAGTTTGGATAATTCACGTTGTTCGAGGATCCATTCCAAAATGGGATGTTTGTCTCGCATGGCCTCCAGCACATCTGCCGAGGTGGAGTAAAAGCCCGTCGCTGTTTTGCGGCCTTTGTCGGGTGGTTCGAGGCGCAGGTGATTGAACAGCACATCCGAAAGTTGCTGCGGTGAATTGATGTTGAACGTCTTGCCAGCCAGCGCGAAAACTTCCTTTTCAATTTCAGCGAGACGCTTCTCCAATTCTTTTGACATTTCAGCGAAGAATTTTATGTCGATCAACGCGCCTGCCATTTCCATGTTCGCAAGCACTTCAGTGAGCGGCATGTCGATCTCATCCAGAATTTTTCTGCCGTTCACGCGTTCCAATTCTTTTTCAAGGATGGGCATGAGACGGAGTGTGTTTTCAGCATCGGCGGCGGCATACGGCGCAACAGATTCAATGGCAACGTCTGCCATGCTGATCTGCTTTTTGCCTTTGCCGATGAGTTCTTCGATGTGGGTCATCTCTTCGCCGAGGCGGAAGGATGCGAGATTTTTCAACCCGAGGTTACGTGATGATGGATCAACAATGAACTCGGCCAGCATCGTGTCAAAGGTCAACGGCGAAACGACCAGCCCATACCGCGCGAGCACGATGTAATCATATTTTGCGTTGTGCGCCAATTTGCCGATCTTCACGTCCGTCATGGATGGCATGATGGCTTCGATCACTTTTTTGATGGGCAGGTTCTCGCCGATGGAATGGCCGACGGGAATGTAATAGCCCTGTCCTTCTTTGACTGCCAGCGAAATGCCGACGATCTCCGCTTTCATTTCTTCGGTGGAGGTTGTTTCTGTATCAAAGGAAATAACTTTTGCTTTCGCAAGTTCTTTTGTCAGCGCGTCCAGTTTTTCATTTGTATCCACAACGATCACTTCAATTGTGGATGGCTGTGAGAAAGTCACCACCTGTGGTTGATTCTGGAACATCGAAATCTGTTCGCCAGCCTTGCTCTTTTTCGGTTTGGCAGCAATTTCCGTGGCAGGAGCGTTCCCGCTGATCGCAGGGACTTTGCTTAGCAGAGTCTTGAATTCCATTTCCTTGAAGAAGGTTTCAAGTTTGGAGGGATCGAAGGGTTTGACAGCGGCGTGTTCAAGGTCCAGTTTGAAATCAAGATTGACTTCAATGCGCGCGAGATCGCGGCTCATGTAGGCCGCATCCTTGCCCGCCTCGAATTTGCCTTTCCAGCGATTTTCAACTTGATCCAAATTTGCGTAGATCGCATCGAGCGTGTCAAATTTTTCGAGCAGGGAAATCGCGGTTTTTTCGCCCACGCCTTTTATGCCCGGAATATTGTCGGATGTATCGCCGACGATGGCTTTGTAATCCACAACTTGATTCGCGCGCACACCCAATTTTTTGATGACATCCGCATCGGAGATGTACGTTGCATCATCACCTGCGAGATACACTGCCGTTCGCTCATTCACAAGCTGGAGCAGGTCTCTGTCACCTGTGATTATTTTTACGCCCAGGCCTTGTTCCGCCGCTATTTTGGCAACACTGCCAAGAACATCGTCCGCTTCGTAGCCTTCCATTTCAAGGCGCGGGATGTTGAAGGCATCCACCATCTCGCGGATGCGGTCGATCTGCGGGCGCAGGTCATCGGGCATTTTTTCGCGCGTGCCTTTGTATTCGGGGAAGATCGCATCGCGGAAGGTTTTGCCCACATCGAATGCAACCGCCAGATACTCGGGCTTTTCCTGCTCCAGCACGCGGACGAGTTCGCGCGCGAAGCCATACACTCCAGCGGTGGGTTCGCCTTTGGATGTAAGCCAGCGTGAACTTCCACCGCCCGCGGTCAGTGCAAAATACATGCGGTAGGCGAGAGCGTGTCCATCAATTAGATAAAGGGTAGGGGGCATGGGTCACTCTTTTGTCATTGCGAGGGTGTTTTTGCCCGAAGCAATCTGCTTGCCGTATTGGAGATTGCTTCGTCGGGAGGAGCAAGTGCCCTCCTCGCAATGACGGATGTGTGGAATGTTAAATTAAATGAGAAGCGCAGAGTTGATTATACTCTGCGCTTAATTTTTTATTGACGCCCGCGCGGCGGGGGTGCAGCGGCTTCCTGTCCCTGACGCTGACGGGTCTGGCGGATGTAATCCCTCACCAGTTGTGGCGGGTGCGGCTGGGTGCCGCCCATGATGAGATAGCCAGGCGCCCAGAAATCACCGGAGGGATTTTCCTTCTTCATGCGGTTGAAGTCGGCGAATATCTTTTCCGAAGTCTGCTGGCGCATGATACGCATGAGATAACCAGGGGAGGTATTCGGCTGAACGTTCACAACCCATTGCAAATATTCGGGGCGCACCGCCAAATATTCCAGGCGCCAGCCGAAGGCAATGCAAATATTCGGCAGCCATTCACCGAGATGATCGGCGAGGTCGCCTGTGATGTAGTGGGATGAAAATCTCGGCACCAACAGGCAGGCATAAGTCAGATGATACAAACCTGCCGTGGTCGGTTCCACCACCAGTTTTCGCGCAATCTCTGTGGATGGGCCTTCTCGGGTAACATCCGTTTCGCCGGCGGGTTTGGAGATGGGCGTCTCAGGTCTCTGCCGTGGACGCGATGGCGCTGTGACTTCCACTTCGTCAAATGTAGTTTGAGAATCAGCGTTCATTTGCGGGCTTTGAGCCTGGTCTGTCATCACCAGCCGGCTCAACTGGACGGAGGGGGAAGCCTCTCGATTGAAAACCGATGCGTTTGAAAGCGGTTCGGAGACTCGTGTCTGGTTGGGGTCGAATTTTTCTTTTTGGCGCGGCATGCCAAAGTCACGCGCAGAGGCGGGGCTGGGATTGGGCGCGGGAATATCGGTGAGGATGTTCGAGATCGGGGCGATATCCAGCGCGTCGCTCTCTTCCAGGTCATCGGGAAAATCGTTGATCTGTTTGGGAGCGGATTTCATCTGCTTTTGCGATTCGGGCCTGTCACTGCCAAAGTCATTGACGAGTTGGCTGGCCTGTGCGCGGATGGTGCTGAACGGGGTTTCTGCGTCGAAGACAAATGCAAGCACGGTCTCGGAAGTGAGACGTGTGGCGTAGAGCATGTGCTCGGCTTTGGTGCTTTCAAGGCGGATGAACCGCAGAAGATCGGAGCCTTTTTGTCCATCCCAATTGCGGGTGACGGTTTGCGCAACTTCCTTGGCGGCATTTTGCGAGAGTCCGCCTGCATACGCCCATAGATCATTTTTGAGGGTGATCAATGCGGCCTGGGCGGAGGATTCCAAGGTGAGGCGCGTGAGGTGTTGCGCGGCTTTGGTCTGGTCATTAAGCCAGGGCAAAGGCGCTGTACCACTCATTTGAGAGGCAGGTGCGGCAGGTTGGGGTTGGCTGATTGCGTTCATAAAATCTGACATCCTAAAAGGCTTACGGACGAGAATCCATGGGCGCAATGTATTGAAGGCGGGAGGATTGACGTTTTCGTCACAAAGAATAATGAGGTTCAGCCCGGGGCGCACGGTGCGCAAAGCTTTTCCGATCTCGAGCACCCATTCATCGCCGAGGGCAGAGTCCAGCATCGCGAGGGGCAGGCCAATTTCGTCAGCCCGTACCACGGCAGAAGCCTTATTGTTGACAATATGGCTTCGATACAGCTTGGTTTCATCCAAAATACGGCGGATGGATTCACCGAGGCTGGCTGAAGGGGTGACAATTAGAAGATCGGCGGGCATTTGAATGAAGTTTATCACTGAGTACAGGCGGAATCAAGCCGCCCGCGGACTATTGGGGGGCATCGTAATCTGCCTGTAAGTCTTTGATGCCTAATAGCAACATTAACACTTCAGGCGGAATATTCGTTTCGGGCATGTCAGTTTTGTAAAGCTGGCCGTTTTCGGCTCGTTCGCGCAGGTTTTTCCATAAAATTTCCCGTTCCTGGCTTTGCACAACCAGCTCGTTCAATAACTTTGCGTTGAGCAGGTATTCGCCAGTGGAATACAGAAAGGTCAACCGTTTCCATTTTTCCGCCTTGATGGGTTCCTTTAATTTCTCCAGCCCGCCAAGTTGGATTTTATAATATTCCTCGTTTGCGCGCGGGTGATCGGCTTCATCTTTGAGCAGTTCGCCGCGGGTGGTGAGTTCATGCCCGTAGACCTGGGCGATGAATTCAATTTGTCCGCCGCGCTCACCGAATGCCGAGGGCTGGTAAAAAGCCAGATAGTCTACGGCAACAACTTTCGGCGCGGTGCGAAGCGGAATGCGGTACCATCCCAACAGCCGCGCAATTTCCAAATCCCTTGGGGTGGGCAGCAGGGCAACCAGAACGAGGTCGGTGGGTTTAATCATCGAGTTAATTATAACTTCACAAGGAGTTTGGAATGAAGATTCATCCATCCCGTTTTGAGCAGATGACTGCGTTGACCGATGTGGCGCTTGGGATTCTGGCAGGCTGCGCAGCGTTTCAGGTTTTGCAAATTTCAGGATTTAAATCCGCGGTGTGGGGATGGGCTTTTGGGCTGCTGGCTTTTTCTGCGCTATGTGCGGCTCTCTCTCATAGCTTCGAGATGACACAAAAAACGAACGAGCGCATCTGGATGCCGGTCAATTTGTCTTTGGGATGGACGCTTGCCCTGTTCGTGGTGGGCGCTTTGATGGATGTGAGCGGAGGTGCAATTGCAGCGCGCGCGCTTCCTTCCGCGCTGACAGTTGGTTTCCTGTTTTTCATTGTCACGATCCTACGCCCGGGCACGTTTATGATTTTCATTGCTTATGAAGCCGTTGCCATGTTGTTCTCGCTGGGTGTGTATGCTTTTCTGTTCTTCAATGGAGCATTGCCCGGGGCAGGCTGGATGCTTGCGGGAGTCTTTGTAACGATAATGGCGGCTGTTGTTCAGGCAGTTGGGAAAACGGGCAAATCCATCGTTTGGTATTTTGATAACAATGGAGTCTTTCATTTGATTCAGATGATCGGGATTGTTTTGCTGCTGGTGGGGTTGAAGATGTCGTTGTAAAAAAGTGACAGTCACCTTTAAGGTGACTGTCACTTTGCTTTCTATGAAATTCCAACTTCTTTATTGAACTCCACGATCAGTTTATCAATTTCATCGGCCTGGGTTTGGACACTGGTCCAGTAATCAGGCTGATACCATTGATCTTGAATTTCTTCGTAGGTTTTGCCTTGCTGCTCGACCCAGGTGTAGTATTTCAAGTTGTGGACTCGGCGGCGTTCGGGATACGTCAGCTCGAGCATGTTGTCGGTGGATTGGCCGTGCAGGTAGCGGGCAAAATCTGCGGCGGCGTTGCGCTCGCTGTATTCACCGAATTCCTGGTGCATTTCATGCAGGCGGGAGCGGTACAGTTCCATCGAGTCGGTCAGCACGGTGATCATGATGTCGTTCTCGTCCATTTCGTAGTACTTGGCGGTCTTGATGCAGGAAAGCACGTTGGAGATTCCAGAGAAGCCAAGCAGATCGAGATTGGAGATTAGGGATTCGGGAACGCCTTTTTCGGCGAGGTAGGCGCGTCCGTTTTCTTCGTTGAACAGGCGGGAGATGTTGACGACGGCGTTATCATCAATGGCGGTGACAACGTCGGTGTTTTTGGTGTTGTGAACCCAGGGCACATGCTTATCGCCGATGCCTTCGATGCGGTGTGCGCCGAAGCCGTTCTCCAAAAGTGTGGGGCATTGCAGCGCTTCGCTCGCGACGATCTTGCTATCGGGGAAGAGCTTCTTCATGTAATCGCCGCTTGCAATCGTGCCTGCCGAACCCGTGGCGGATGCCATGCCGCGGAAGCGTCCGTTCTTGCCAGCGACCTGTTTGAAGACTTCTTCCATGGCGTGACCTGTGACTTCAAAGTGCCAGAGGTAATTGCCGAATTCTTCAAATTGATTGAAGATCATCAAGTCCTGGCCTGATTGATTCAGTTCCTTGCATTTGTCGAAAATTTCTTTGACGTTGGATTCGGAGCCAGGGGTTTTGATGGTTTCGCCTGCTACTTTGGCAAGCCATTCGAATCTTTCCTTCGACATGCCTTCGGGCAAAATGGCAATGGATTCACAACCGAGCAAAGCGGAATCATACGCGCCGCCACGACAGTAATTTCCCGTGGAAGGCCAGACTGCTTTTTGTGTGGTCGGGTCAAATTGACCTGTGACCAGCCTCGGCACGAGGCAGGAAAATGCCGCGCCGACTTTGTGCGCGCCAGTAGGAAACCACTTGCCAACAATGGCAATGATGCGGGCTTTGACTCCCGTCAGCGAAGAGGGAAGTTCAATGAAATTGACTCCGCCATACGTTCCGCCTGAAGCGGTGGGTTGGTTGTGCCAGTTGATTCGAAACAGGTTGCGCGGATGAATGTCCCAGAGGCCGATGTTCTTCAAATCCTCTTTAACGTTTGCGGGAATTTTGGAAGGGTCTTTCATTTGGGCATAGGTGGGGATGATGATGTTGCGCTCTTTTGCGCGCTGAATGGCGCGGGCGCGGCGGTCTTTGTGAAGGGTCAGGTCAATCGTGGTCATAGTCTTCTCCTGAGGGTAGTTGTCAGACAAATTAATTATAGCGCACAATCTCGTTTTTTTCTTTATAATGAGGGCAATGGAAATGTACCCGGTCATTTCGGGAATTTTATTCCTGAATTTTTTTATCGGCCTGTGGCTGGCCTGGCGCAGCGGTAAAAAAAGCGCGCAAGGCGGGCAGGGTTATTTTGCGCTGCTCATGTTTTTGGCTGGGTTTTTCTCGCTGACCTATGGGTTGGAAATCATTACAACCTCGATACCGCTAAAGATATTCTGGTTGAAAATTGAAAACATCAGCATTGTCACCATGCCGGCGCTGTGGTTCATGTTCTCGTTCGTGTACACCCAGCAGGCGCGCTGGTTTTCGAGAAGGTATATTGTTTTAATATTCATCATCCCAACCATTACCCTGACCCTGCTGGCATCGCCGTTTAGCCACCTCCATTATGCGTCGCTTGGATACGATGTCCATATGGGTCCCGTCAGCCTTCGGGGGGGCGTTTGGTATTGGGTGCAGATGACGCAGAATTACTTTTTGTTGACGCTTGGCTCTTTTGTGATTTTACGGACCGTTGTGCGCTCCCCCGGCATTTACCGCCGACAAAGCGCCATGCTTTTGCTGGGGATATTGATCCCCATTTTTGTTAATTTATATTACCAGTTTGGACGGTATCTTTTTCCGCAAACCTACATCCCCGTAGACTTTACTCCAGTTGCGTTTATGCTTACAGGGGTGTTGTACAGCTTTAGCGTTTTCCGCCTGAAGTTTTTAGACCTCGCGCCCATTGCGCGCGAGATCATTTTCGAGAAAATTCCAGAAATGGTTTTGGTGCTGGATGTTGAAAACCGCGTGGTGGATATCAACCACGTCGGGCAGGACTGGTTGAATGTAAAGCATTCCCAAATTACGGGCCAGCCGGTCTCCGCGTTGTTGAAGGAATTGCCTGAATTGCTCGGGAACCATGGAGATGCGATGAATATCAACGAGACCATTACGATCAATGCCGCTTCGCCCCTCGACTTGGAACTGGTCATTACACCCCTGACAGATCCGCAGGGAGAGTTTGCCGGGCGCGTCATTCTTGCGCGTGATGTAACCAGCAGGAACCAGGCCGACAGGCTCATCAACCAGCGCAATGAAATGATCAACCTGCAAAGCGCGGCGCTGAATGCCGCCGTCAACGCCGTGGTAATCACCGACCTGGGCGGGAAGTGTATTTGGGTCAACCGCGCCTTCACAGAAATATCCGGGTATTCATTCGATGAGGCGTCGGGTAAAAACCTGTCCTTTTTGAAATCGGGCGCGCAGGATAATTCATTTTATAAAAAGCTGTGGAACACCATCCTCTCCGGGCAGGTCTGGCAGGGAGAGATCGTCAACCGCCACAAGCATGGGCATCTATTCGTGGAGGAAATGACCATTGCCCCCGTGTACAACGAAAAAAAGGAAATGACGAATTACATCGCCATTAAACAGGATATTACCAAACGAAAACATATGGAAAAGGAATTGCAGGATGCGAACCTGCGCCTGCAAACCCAAATGCGGGAGATCATCTCCCTGCAAGATCAATTGCGCGAACAGGCCATCCGCGACCCGCTGACCGGGTTGTACAATCGCCGCATCCTCGAAGAGGCGCTGGAGCGTGAGGCCGCCCAGGCCAAACGAAATGACGCCAATTTTTGCATTGCCATGATCGATGTTGATAATTTCAAGGCGCTCAATGACCGCCACGGGCACCCCGCCGGGGATATGGTCCTGAAGTCGCTTGCCGCGATCCTGACACATAACATCCGCCAGGGAGACGTGAGCTGTCGTTATGGCGGTGACGAGTTTGCCGTACTATTATCGAACGCCACCGTTGAAGGCGCCATGAAACGGGCGCATCAATGGCGGCGGGCATTCCAAATGCTGCAAAAAAGCTTTAACGGGCAAACCTTACAAGCCACGCTTTCCATTGGCATTGCATCCTACCCTCAGCATGGGCAGGATGGGCAAAAGGTATTGGAAGCAGCCGACCGGGCGTTGTATGAATCCAAAGCTGGGGGGAAAAACCGCGTGATCGTCTACAACGAAGAATTGAACAAGAGTTAACCAATCCCCAGCATCTTGCTCACAACTGAAAGCAAAATCCCACCCGCGATCACACTCCCCAGTTGACCTGCGGTATTCGCTCCCATGGCGTGCATCAAAATAAAATTGTTCGGGTCCTCGTCATTGGCGGTTTTCGCGGCCAGCCGCCCTGCCATCGGAAAAGCGGAAATCCCCGCCGCGCCAATCAGTGGATTGATCTTGCCGCCTGAGACGACGCACATCAGTTTTCCGAACAGCAATCCTGCAACGGTATCGAGCACGAAGGCGAACAATCCCAGTATCATGATCTTGCCCGTATCCAAATTGAGGAAAGCGGCGGCGCTCATGGTGGAGCCGATTGCCAGCCCCAAAAATAGCGTGGCGATGTTGATGATCTCGTTCTCTGCGGCCTTGCTGAGTCTATCCACTACGCCTGACATTTTGAGAAGATTTCCAAGCATGAGCATGGAGATCAGCGGCGTGGCTTCGGGGACGAGCAAACCGACAACTAGAGTCAGTACAACTGGAAATAAAATAAGCGTCTTTTTTGAAATAGGTTTCGGCGCATATTCCATTTGGATCATGCGCTCTTTTTTTGTGGTCAGCAATCGCATCAATGGCGGCTGGATGATGGGAATTAAACTCATATATGAATATGCCGCCACGGCAATAGGCGCAAGCAATTCGGGCGCGAGCTTGGTCGCCACAAAAATGGATGTCGGCCCATCGATTGCGCCGATCACACCAATGGATGCGGCTTGATTCAATGGGAAGCCCAATAAAATTGCCAGTATCAATGTGCCGAAGATTCCAAATTGCCCCGCCGCGCCAAGCAGTACCAATCGAGGCTGTGCAAGCAGTGGCGAGAAATCGATCATCGCACCCACTCCAATGAAAATCAGCAGCGGAAACAATTCTGTTTTGATGCCAGCGTCGTACAAAACTTTTGTCATGCCTTCGGCGGCAGTCATGCCTGCCAGCGGAATATTTGCCAGCAAACATCCGAAGCCAATCGGCAATAGCAATACAGGCTCGATCTCTTTGAAGATAGCAAGATAGATCAATGTCAACGCGGCCAAAATCATCACCGCATTGCCAACCGTGAAATGCGAGAAACCCTTCAATAACTCAGGCAATAGAGAAGTCAAATCCATAAGATTCCTTTAACCTGTAACCTGTAACTTGTAACTTGTAACTTGTAACTCGTAACTTGTAACTCGTAACCTGCAACTCGTTTCACATCCACGATGCCCCGCCCAAATCTGCAAACTTCACCAATGCCTGTTTGTGCGCCACGCTTTGCCCCGCGCTGATGAGCACTTCGCTCACCGTTCCGCTATANNATTGTTCCTGGCAGGGGAGCGGTTAAGTTATTTCCGCTTAATGCAGGATTGGGAGCCGACGCGGCAACTGAAACAGGATTCGGATTAAAGGATTTTTTCTCCATCATCCCACCCGCTTCTTTTCTTGTTTCAGCCTGATTCACGTCCCCAGACATGATCTCAAACCGATCCCCATCCACGAAAGCAATGACGGGTCTCGCGTTGATATTTTCTATCTCAACTTCGTATGTTTTTTCGTTGACTGTAATTTTGTATTTCATGGAGTCTCCGCAGAGACCTCCGAGGTCTTTAAGACCTCGGAGGTCTAAACTTTTAGCGCCTTCTAAAATTCCCTTTTTGCGAGCGTTGACTCGTCCGCATACCCAACTGCCATGCAGAGACAATCGCTGTGGGCGGCTCAGGCAGTGGATGCGCGGACGATAACTCCTGCTCGGCGAGCGCCACTGCTACGGCAATTGCAGCAGCTTTCAGCTTGTATCCTGTTTCAGAAACCGAATCAGGCGGGGGGGAGTCGGAGGCGTTTTCATCTTCAGGGGATTCTTTCTCAGCGGTAAGCAATGTCAATATCACCATCATCAACCACAGCAAAAGAATCGCACCAAAGACAAGCCCCATGCCGAGGGCGGTGATTTGTAGGGAAAGGATTAAGTTATTCATAAGAGGTTCCAATTTTTACGTGTTGCGTGTTTCGTCAACGGAACACGCAACACGTAACACGAATCACACTGGAATATTCCCATGCTTGCGCGGCGGCGCAGGCGCGTACTTGTCACGGAGAGCAGACAGTGACGCGATGATCTTCGGTCTCGATTCACGCGGCTCGATGATGTCATCCACATAGCCCGTGGAGGCGGCGTAATATGGATTGTTGAATTTCTCGCGATATTCAGCGGCGAGCTTTTTGCGCTCGGCAGAGGGATCTGCTGCGGTTTCGATTTGTTTCTTGAACAAAATATTTGCCGCACCTTCCGCGCCGAGGACTGCGATCTCAGCAGAAGGCCACGCGTAGGTGACATCCGTTCCGAGATACTTGCTGGACATAACGACATACGCGCCGCCATACGCTTTGCGCGTGATGATACAGATCTTCGGCACGGTAGCTTCAGAATACGCATACAAAAGTTTTGCGCCGTGACGAATGATGCCGCCATGTTCCTGCGCAATGCCAGGCAGGAAGCCAGGCGAGTCCACAAAAGTGACGAGCGGAATATTGAAGCAATCGCACATGCGCACGAAGCGGGTCATTTTATCGGCGGCGTCGATGTCGATGACGCCCGCCATAATGGCTGGTTCCTGCCCGACGATACCCACGCTATGTCCGCCGATGCGGGCGAGACCGACGATGGCATTGCGC
>CXWL01001385.1_pt1 | contig 62550 bp, 50 predicted proteins | sample 590931 | NCBI WGS metagenome assembly CXWL01 (sample SAMEA3498368, study PRJEB10139) | groundwater metagenome | biome: water well; material: biofilm material | place: Germany | collected 2015-04-27 | reverse complement strand
GGGGGCGGTGGCGGGCTCCGGGGGACGGGTCTCAGCCTGGGCGGCCGTGGTGGTGGCGGGCTTGGTTGTCGTGCTCGGCCTCGCCTTCTCTGTCGGTCGGCGGGAGGCCCTGGGCTTCTCGTCCTTCCGAGCGGGGACCACGCCGAGGGGGCCGAGCATCATCCGGTAGCGGGCGACTCCGCCCGGGGTGAAGCCGTCGCGCTTGAGAAGCCCTCGGCGCTCGAGCTTGCGGAGGAGCAACTGGGCGGAACGGCGCGTCAAGCCGGTCTTCGTTGCGATGGACTGTACCTTCGGAAACACGGATGCGGTATCCTTCGAGGCGTAGTCCGCCAGGGCCACGAGCATCAACTTTTCGGCAGGGGAATCGCAGGGCGTCTCGAACGCCCGCTCGATCCACCGGATGCTCACGACCGCCTCCAGCCGCCACACAGGCACCCCAATGAGAACAAAATTCGATGCCTGAGTGACAACAGGGGATCGGCGGGTAACCCCTGCCAGGACGGCGCATAGCGGCTACCGAGTTGTCCGTGCTCCGCCGCGCACGGTCGTTTAGCAGGCTCTTCAAAACCGTTGTCTCGGCGCGGTTCCGCGTCGGGGGGTGGGTTCGATTCCCATGCGCTTCCGCCAACTTCCTCTCTCATCGTCACTCGTTCGGGAGCCCGCCGGGCACGTCAGCGGCGGAGCCCGAGCGCCACCGCGGGCAGGAACAGGATCGCAAGGGCCGTGGTGGTGAGGAGCGCCGGGCTCACCCAGTCCGGTCCGCCCGCGAGGGCGAGGGGGAACGCGAGATAGAAGGCGATCTTGGGCAGGTGGGCGAAGAACCCGGCGCGAGGCTGCTCGCGGAACAGGCGCGGATCGCGATGCCAGGCAACGGCGAAGGCGGTGGCCTGAAGGGCCGAGGTGGCCACCACGGCGGCGGCCGCCACGGTTCGAGCAACATGGCCACTGACGGTGGCGGCGGCGACCAGCAGGAGGAACGTGGCGCTGTCGCAAGCGTGATCGATCCACTTGCCGCGGCCGGATGCGGTGCCGTGACGGCGGGCCACGGCGCCATCGACCATGTCCGCCAGCAGTGCCAGGCCGAACCCCAGGAGCGCCCGCCTCGGCGACACCGGCGCGGTCACCACGGTCGAAGCCGCGGCGGCCACGCCGAGCGCGGAGACCACCCAGGCGGGCACGCGCAGGTGGCCGAGGCCGCTCGCCAGCGGACGGACGAGCTGATCCCGCCAGCGGCGAATGCCGAGGTAGAGGCGCTGTTCGCGGCCGGGCGGTGCGGGTACGTCCGAGATCACGACGGTCACCGCAGGCGCCAGTCGGCCAGGGGGAGGATTTCGCAGGGCGCCCCGGCTGGCGCCGGTGCGGCGCCCGCCGGCAGCCGAAGCAGCGCGTTGCCGTGGGCATAGGCGGCGAGATCGTGGGAGCCGCGGGGGGGGAACGGTGTCGCCCGCAGGCGACCCGCGGCCACTGTCGCCTCGGCGGCCAGGAAGCGGTCCCGCGGGCCGGTGCCCGGAGCGGGAGCGGCCAGCTCGGCGGCCAGAGCCCCGTGCCAGAAGCCGTCCGTCGCACCGAGAAGTCGTCGCAGGGCGGGCCGCACGAACAACCAGTACGACACCATGACCGACCCCGGGTTGCCCGGCAAGCCGAAAACCCACTTGCCGTCCGCCCGATGGGCCGCCACGAACGGCTTGCCGGGCTGGATCGCCACGGCCGTGACGAGCAGCTCGAAGCCGAGGCCGACGAGCACTTCCTCTACGTGGTCGAGCTCGCCCATGGAGACGCCGCCCGTCGTGAGCAGCACATCGGACTGCTCGACCCCCCGTTCGACCAAGGACCGCAGCTCCTCGGGCCGATCGGGTGCGATGCCCAAGTGATCGACTTCGATCCCCAGAGTCTGGCCCGCCGCACGCAGGAAATCGCCGTGGGAATCCCGCAGCTGACCCGGCTCGGGCACCCGGCTCGGCGGCACGACTTCGTCTCCGGTGACGACCAGCGCCACCCGCGGAGCGCGGTGGACGGCCAGGGCGCCGAGACCGTGGGTGGCCAGAAGGGACAACGCACCCGGGCCGAGCACCGTACCGGTGGGCAGGAGCGGAGCGCCCGCGACGACGATCTCGCCCCGCCGGCGAATGTGGTCGCCAGGGGCACCGGGGGCTCGAAACGAGACTCGCCCCTGGGCATCGAGCTCGGCCAGCTCGACCGGAATCACACGATCGGCCCCGGCGGGCAGGGGCGCGCCAGTCAGGATGCGCAGGGCGGTGCCCGGTGCCAACTCGCGGCCGGGCGGGTCTCCAGCCGCGATGCAGCCGGCGACCGGGAGCGCGCTCGCGGGGGCGCCGCCCACCTCACCCAGGATCGCGAAGCCGTCCATGGCCGAGACGTCCGCGGCCGGCACGTCGAGGGTGGCAGCCACGGGCTCGGCGAGCACCCGGCCGAGCGCGTGGGCGCGGGGAACGAGCTCGGAGGGCAGGGGGTGGAGTCGGGTGTCGAGCCGGCGCCAAGCGTCGCGGGGGTCCAGCATGGGTTCCTCGGCCCGATGCTATACTGCCCGCCACTCGCCTTCTTCGAGGTAAGGAAAACGCGCGCGGCTGCCCCCCGGCGCCGCCCTTGGCGGGGAACACGTTGAACGGTGCCGACGAGCCCAATTTCGATTTTCGCGCCGATCTGCGCGAGTCCGCACTGCCGGAGATGCTCTTCACGATCGACCGGTTCCAGGTTCCGGGCGTGATCGAAGTCGAGCGTGAAGGCGTGCTCAAGCGGGTCTTCATCCGCGAGGGCAACGTGGTTCACGCCACTTCCACGGACCGTGCGGACAGCCTCGGTGCTTTCCTCGAGCGCACCGGCAAGCTCTCCCCCGACCAGACCAAGGCCACCATGGCGGCCCGCGCGGGCACGCCCGAGAGGCGCTACGGCGAAGTCCTGATCGAAGCCGGCCTGATTTCACCGGCCGAGATCCAACGGGCCATTCTCAAGCAGATCGAAGGCATCGTCTGGAGCCTGTTCTACTGGACCGAGGGCGAGCTGCGGTTCAAGATCGGCGGCTTCTCCGAACCGAGCTCCATCCGCATCCAGCTGGCCATGCGCCAGGTGATCCACGAGGGCATCAAGCGAGCGCCGAACGCGAAGGCGCTGGTCCCGAGGCTGGGCCGCAAGGAGACCGTCTTCGAAAGCTCCTACAAGCTCGACGACCTGATCGAGGTCGGGCTGGACGAGAACGAGTACGCACTTCTGAAGCTGGTCGATGGTCACCGGACGCTTTACGACATTTGTACCCAGGGGCCGTTCCCCGCCGCGGACAATGCCAAGGTGATGTACGCTTTCTACGTCCTGCGGCTGGTCCGCCGGCAGACGCCCGAGGCCGGAGCCACCGGCAGCTTCCCCGTTCCGACAGCCGAAAACCTGGAACGGGGAGAGCGCAAGGTAATCAAGATTCGCTTCAAGACGACGGGCGACCGTTTCAATCCCTGATTCCCAGTTCCCCGGCCCGGCCGCGGCAACCGGAAGAGGCTCGAACACCCCATGCCGATCTACGAGTACCAGTGTCGTAATTGTGGTCACGCCTTCGAGACCATGCAGCGGCTCGCCGAAGCGCCCTTGACCGAGTGCCCCCAGTGCCAGGGCCCGCTCAAGAAACTCATTTCCGCTCCGGCTTTTCAGTTCAAGGGCTCGGGTTGGTACGTCACCGACTACTCTCGTTCCGGGGGTGGCGGCGGGGGCGGCACCGACAAGGGCCCGGGCGACGCCTCGACCAAGTCCGAGGGCGCCAGCAAGTCCGAGGGTGGCTCGGAAGCGAAGTCCGGGGAGTCTTCCGCGACCAAGGTCGAAACCCCGAGCGCCTCGCCGAAGCCCAGCTCGACGTCGGACTGAACCCCAAGCCTGGAGTTTCCCATGACCGTGACAGACACCCTCGGGCCCGTCCGGGTCCGTTTCGCCCCCTCGCCCACCGGCTACCTCCACGTCGGAGGCGCGCGCACGGCGATCTACAACGAGCTACTCCGCCTCGCCCGCGGCGGTGCGTTCCTCCTTCGGATCGAAGACACCGACCGCGAGCGCTCCGACGACGCCATGACCCGCCAGATCCAGGATGCCCTGGCTTGGCTCGGCCTCCGGTGGGACGAGGGGCCGTTCCTCCAGAGCGAGCGCATCGACCGGCACCGCGCGGAAGTCGCCCGGCTGATCGCCGAGGGCAAGGCCTATCGCTGTTTCGCGACCCAGGAAGAGCTCGACGCGGCGCGCAGGGACGCCGAGGCGCGGGGTACGGCCTACCTCTACCCCGGCACCTGGCGCGACGCCGACCCGCTCGAGGTCGAACGGCGCCTCGCGGCCGGCGAGGCCTTCGCCGTTCGGCTCAAGATGCCCGGCACGGCCATCCGGTTTCAGGATTTCGTGCGCGGCGACGTGGAGTTCCCGCCCGAGGTGCTGGACGACTTCGTGCTGCTTCGCTCCGACGGCACGCCGACCTACCACCTCTCGGTCTGCGTCGACGACATCGACATGGGCATCACCCACGTCATCCGCGGCGAGGATCACCTCTCGAACACCCCCAAGCACGTCGCCCTGTTCACGGCCCTGGGGGGCACGGTGCCGATGTTCGGGCACCTGCCGCTGATTCTCGGCCAGGACAAGAAGCGGCTCTCGAAGCGCTTCGGCGCCACCTCGGTGGAGGAATTCCGCGCCCAGGGCATCCTGCCCCAGGCGCTCTACAACTACCTGGCGCTCCTCGGCTGGTCGCCGGGCGACGACCGCGAGCTGATGACCCGCGAGGAAATGGCCGCCGCCTTCACGCCGGAGCGGCTGAACGACTCGCCCGCGGTGCTCGACCCGGCCAAGCTCCTGTGGATGAACGCCCAGTACATGACGAAGCTGTCCCCCGAAGAGCTGGTGGCTGAGGTGAGGCCCTTCGCCGCCGAGCTCGGCCTCGGCGACGTCGACCCGCTGCGGTTGGCCACCGCGGTCGAGCTGCATCGGGTCCGCGCTCAATCTCTGCGCGAGCTCGCCGCGGCCTTGCCGATGTACTTTCAGGATCACGTAGAATACGACCCCGAGCTGATCCAGAAGTACCTCGGGGACGCGGCCATTCTCGAGCTGCTCCGCGAGCTCGCCGCGCGCTACGCCGCGCTCCCCGAGTTCACTGTCGCGGCCCTCGACGAGACTCTCCGCACCCTCGCCACCGAGCGCGGCGTCAAGGCCGGCACCCTCATCCACCCCCTCCGCCTCGCCGTCTCGGGCCAAACCGGAGGCCCCGGAGTCTTCGACCTGGTCGCCCTCGTGGGCCGCGAGGCGAGCGCGAAGCGCCTGAGGGCGTTCCTGGACTTGCTCGAGGGAGGGGCGGCGGCCGGGGGTTGACGACTCGCGCTCCGCTTCGCTATCGTTCCGGGTCCGTTGGGGGATCGTCTAATGGCAAGACATGCGCCTCTGGAGCGCAGAATCGGGGTTCGAGTCCCTGTCTCCCAACCAAAATCCTGACCTGTACCGGCCGGCCGCGAGGCCGGCCGCGGTGTTTCTGGGCCTCACCGTCGCGCCACGCCCCAGGCCAGCCAGCCGCAGGCCAGGGCGGCGGTGGCGGCGAAGGTCGGGAGCGGAGGGACGCCCGGGATGAGGGCCGCGAGGCCGCCCAGTTGGAAAAGCAGACCGGCGGTGCGCATGGGGCGGAAGGCGAGGCCGCCGAGGGCGAAGAAGGAATGGCCGAGGACGAGGCACCAGAGGCCGGGCAGCAAGTCCGGCCGTCCGGCGCCGATCACCGCTCCCGAGAGCACCAGGCCAACCAGCGACAGGTTGCCCTGAAGATTGAGCGCCCAACCGGCGATCGGCGTGCGCCGCTCGAGGGCGCGGCGGCGGCGGATGGCGAGGAACTCGACCAGCCCGCCGACCAAAATGGCGGCGGACCACAGGAACAGGACCGAGCCAGGTCGGTGGGCGAAGCGGGGCGTGAGGAGCGCCGCCGCGGGCAGGATGACGGCCCAGCCGAGCCAGGTCCAAGGTGAGGACAGAAACGGCCGGCTCGCCGCCGCGAAGTGCCCGCGGATCTCCTCGAACTCGCGCTCGGCCCGCGGGTCGGGTTCGTTCCAGCGGTCGGGGAGAAGCGGATCGTATTCGGATGCCACGATGAGGCCATCATAGTAGGGGCAGGTCTGCGACCTGCCCTCTTCGCAAGACCCGAGCAGGGCGACGCATGCGTCGCCCCTACGAAAGCGGACCGCAAAGCGACGCTCGATCAGCGATCCCTGTTCGCGCTGGGACAGGTCGCGGCCGACCTGCTGTGTCGGCCGATGCTTCGATTCTTCCGGTGTATTCTCCCTTCGACGTGAACACCGCCCAGCTTCCTGGCGCGCGCCGCTCGGCCCGCATCGAGATGACCCTCGCGGTCGTCTTCCACACGCTCTGCGTGTTGTGGATCTGGCGCAGCTGGGGAGCTGGCCTGCGCGGCGGCTGGCTGCTGTGGATCGACCTGCCCGTTTCCTTGCTGTACCTGAGCGTGCCGGGTTCCTGGCTGCTGGCCGCGAGCCTCGTGCTCGGGGGCCTGCAATGGGCCGGCATCGGCTGGCTCCTCTGGCGCCTCGTTGGTGCCCTGACCCGTCCGGAGGCGTGACGATGCTCCAGATCGGCTCCCTGCGGGTGGACCCACCGCTGTTTCTGGCGCCCATGGCGGGGGTTACCGACCGCGATTTCCGGCTCATCGTGCGCCGGGTGGGGGGTGTCGGGGTGGTGGCGATGGAGTTCATCTCCTCGAAGGGCCTGATGGGCAAGGATCGCCGTGTCCTCGAGATGCTGCCTTTCACCGACGAAGAACGCCCGCTGTCGATCCAGATCTACGGCGGCGACGCCGAGACCATGATCGCCGCTGCCCGGCAGGTGGAGCAGCTCGGACCGGACTTGTGTGACATCAACATGGGTTGCCCGGCGAACGCCGTGCTCGCCGGATGCGCCGGCGCGGCGCTCATGGGCGACCTGCGCCAGGCTGAGCGAATTCTCACCGGGGTCCGCCGGGCGCTGTCGATCCCCGTGACGGTCAAGTTCCGCCTCGGGCTCGACGAGAACCGCCGCAACTACCTCGAGCTCGGGCGCATCGCCGAGGCCGTGGGGCTCGATGCCGTGGCCCTCCATGCGCGGACGGCCCGCGCCGGCTTCCGCGGCGCGGCCGACTGGTCCCACATCGCGCGGCTCAAGGAGGCGGTTCAGATCCCCGTGCTCGGCAACGGCGATGTGACCTCCGCCGACGCCGCGATGCGCCTGTTCGCCGAAACCGGCTGTGACGGCGTGATGATCGGGCGTGCGGCCACCCGCAATCCCTGGATCTTCGCCGAGATCGCCGCCCGCCTGGGCCCCGGCGGCCGCGTTCCGGCGCCGACGTTGGCGGACCGCCGGGATCTCGTCCTCGGCCACTTCCGCACTGTCGCAAAGCGCGACGGGCCGGGATTGGCCCTCCACAAGCTCCGCAAGTTCACCGGCTGGTACGCCCAAGGCCTGCCGGGTGGCCACGCTTTGCGCCGCCGGATCAACGACCTGCGCACCGTGGAGCAGTTCCTGGACGAGGTCGAGGTCTTCTTCGACCGCACGCTCGATGAGTGCCGGGAGGCGGCGTGAGCGAACCAGAGCGAGCGCCGCGCCGCTACCAACGCCGTGTCGAGACCAGCCCGCCGAATGCACGGGTGGCCCTCGTCCGCGCCGCCGACTCCTGGGGCGCCACGTTTCAGGCGAGCGGAACCAGCTCGGGCCGGCTCGAGCTACCGGTCAACGCAGGTCTGCGCCAAGGCCGGCTTTCGGGCACGGTCCGCTTCGACCCCGCGGGGGACGCCACCGAGCTGACTTTCGAGATCGAGCGCGAGGACTACCAGCTGCCCACCGCGGCTGTGGGCCTCTTGCTCTCGGGCATCGTGGGCGCGCTGCCGGTGCTCCTGTGGCCATTCGCGCCGCGGCTCGCCAGGATCGCCCCGTTCGGAGCCGTGATCGCTGTCGGGGTGTGGTTCCTGGTACTGGCCAAGGTCCGCTACGTCGGTGCCGAGGTGTTCTTCGACCGGGTGGTGGACGAGACCTCGGAAGAATCGGCCGAGCGGGAATGAGGACCGGCCCTCGGCCGTTGTAGGGTCCGCATCCGGTTCTTTGACAGTGGGGGCGCCTTGGATTCGACGGGGGACAGAGCGGTTCGTAGGTAGCGTGCCGAGATTCCTCTCGTAACAACGGAAACATAGTCGCCAACGACAACTACGCTCTCGCGGCCTAATAACCCGCGACGTTTCGACCAACGGGCCCTGATCTGCGGCACAGGTCGAAGCGACGCCAATGTAGATCAAGGGCTCCGGGGTCGTCCCGTGACCGGGCTCGAGATTTCACGGGTCTAGCCTTGCACCCGCGGTTGCTTTCTCTCCATGGGTCTCGGCGAAACTGCTAGAGAAGCTGCGCACGGAGAAGCTTTCGGGTTGCGTCTCTCGGACGTGGGTTCGACTCCCACCGCCTCCACCACTTTCCTTTTCGACCTCCTGGAACCCCAGGACGAAGAGGACTGCAAAGACACCAAGGACTTCAATACACTGAGGGCTCATGGCCCTCGATTTCTCGACCCTGGACGCTCTACGGGCTCACCATCCCGCGTGGCGCCTGTTGCGTTCGGATCACGCCCCCCTCGTCGCCAGCTTTCTCCACCGGGCCTTCGTAGCGCCGAACGTGCGCGGCATGGCCGCGCTGGATCTGGCGGAAGCGCTCGAGGACGAGTTGTTCGCGCTGCGCCAGCAGCTGGGCGACGACGCCTTCCCGCGCGCCGCGCTCGACTACCTCGACGACTGGGCGGCCCCCGAAAAGGGCTGGCTGCGCAAGTTCTACCGGTCCGGCACGGACGAGCCGCAGTTCGACCTGACCCCCGCGACGGAGAAGGCTCTCGCCTGGCTGGAACAGCTCACGGAGCGCAGCTTCGTCGGCACGGAGTCGCGGTTGCTGACGCTGTTCGAGCTGCTCAAGCAGATGAGCGAGGGCAGCGAGGCCGACCCCGCCAAGCGGGTGGCCGAGCTGCACCGGCGGCGCGAGGAGATCGACGCCGAGATCATGCGCGTTCTGGCCGGCGATGTGCCGCTACTCGACGACACCGGGCTCAAGGACCGGTTCCAGCAGTTCGTGCAGCTCGCGCGCGAGCTGTTGACCGACTTCCGCGAGGTGGAACACAACTTCCGCCAGCTCGATCGCCGGGTTCGCGAGCGCATCACTCTCTGGGAAGGTTCCAAAGGCGCTTTGCTCGAGGAGATCATGGGCGAGCGCGACGCCATCGGCGACTCCGATCAAGGGAAGAGCTTTCGCGCCTTCTGGGAATTCCTGATGTCGAGCCGGCGACAAGAGGAGCTGACCTCGCTGCTCGACCGGGTTCTGGCTCTGCCTGCGGTGGTCGAGCTCAAACCCGAGGCGCGCACTCGCCGCGTGCACTACGATTGGCTGGAGGCTGGCGAACACACTCAGCGCACCGTCGCTCAGCTTTCGCAGCAGCTGCGGCGCTTCCTCGACGACCGGGCCTGGCTCGAGAACCGGCGCATCATGGACATCCTCCACAACATCGAGACCAAGGCCCTGGCCCTGCGCTCGGCCCCGACGCCGGACGGGATGTCCGTGGAGGAACCGGCGGCGACGATCGAGCTGCCCATGGAGCGCCCCCTCCACACTCCGCCTCACAAACCCGTCCTCGCGGAGATCTCGCTCGCGGAGGGCGACGAGGGCGTGGATCCTGCTGCGCTCTATGGACAGGTCGTCGTCGACAAGGCGCGGCTGGCGCGGCACATCCGCCAGTCCCTCCAGGAAAGAAGCCAGATCACCCTGCGCGAGCTGATCGACGCTCAGCCACTCGAGCGCGGATTGGCCGAGCTGGTGACCTACCTGCAGCTCGGCAGCGAGTCCTTCAAGGCCGTGGTCGACGAGCTCACCGTGGATCTCATTTTTTGGGAAGCCGCGGCCCCCGACGGCACCCCCTGGCGTCGCCAGGCGTCACTTCCGCGCGTCATCTTCTCGAGGTGACGATGGTCGAAGAACAGGACCCCTCCGCACCTCGCCCTCCCGTGCCCGAGCCCGACCTCTCGGTCCTTGCGATCACCCTGCTGAAAGGAGTGGTCTACCGCGAATCCGAGGAACGCCTGTGGGCCAGCCTGCTCAATCTTCGCTCTCGAGTGCGGGACTACGTGGCCACGCTGGGGTTGGATCTCGTGCTCGACGAGGCCGAGGGCTATGCCTTCTTGAAGAGTCGTCCGGAACCGGCGGACGACCCGGACGCTCCGCGACTTCCCCGCCTCGTCGCGCGCCGGCCGCTGTCGTTCCCGGTGAGCCTGCTGCTCGCGCTCCTGCGCAAGAAGCTGGCTGAGTTCGATGCCAGCGGCAGCGACACCCGCCTGATCCTGCCGCTCGATCAGATCGTCGAGGTGGTCCGGGTGTTCCTGCCCGACAGCAGCAATGAGGCGAAGCTGATCGATCAGATCGAGACGCACCTCAACAAGACTGTGGAGCTCGGGTTTCTGCGTCGATTGAAGTCCACCAGCGGCCCCCCCACCTTCGAGGTGCGGCGCATCCTGAAGGCGTTCGTCGATGCCCAGTGGCTGTCCGACTTCGATTCCCGCCTCGCGACCTACCAGGCCCAGCTGGCGGGTGCCGTCCCGGTGACGGGAGGTGCGGATGAAGGATGACCTCTCCCTGGACCTCGAATTCGTGGCCGATGACACCTTGGCCGGCTTCCGGCTGAAACGTCTCGAAGTCCTCAACTGGGGAACGTTCGACGAGCGGGTCTGGACGCTGCATCTCGACGGCCGAAACGGCCTGCTCACGGGCGACATCGGCTCCGGCAAGTCGACCCTGGTGGATGCGATCACCACGCTTCTCGTTCCGGCTCATCGGGTGGCGTACAACAAGGCCGCTGGCGCCGACACCCGGGAGCGGACCCTGCGTTCCTACGTGCTCGGGCACTACAAGTCCGAGCGCAACGAAGTCACCGGCGCGGCCAAGCCAGTGAGCCTGCGTGACAATCGGAGCTACTCGGTCGTCCTGGGCGTGTTCCACAACGCGGGCTACCAACAGACCGTGACCCTGGCGCAGGTGTTCTGGCTGAAGGAGGGAGAAGGGCAGCCGGCCCGCTTCTTCGTGGGCGTGGAAAAGGACCTTTCGATCGCCCAGGACTTTGTGAGCTTCGGCTCCGATTTCGCGCAGCTGCGCAAGCGACTCCGGGCGTCGGGCGCCGAGGTGGAGGACGCCTTTCCCAAATATGGCGCCTGGTTCCGGCGGCGCTTCGGCATCGACAACGACCAAGCCCTCGAGCTGTTCCACCAGACGGTTTCGATGAAATCCGTCGGCAACCTGACCGACTTCGTGCGCAGCCACATGCTCGAGCCCTTCGACGTGGCACCGCGGATCCAGGCCCTTCTGGCCCACTTCGACGACCTGAACCGGGCCCACCAGGCGGTCCTGAAAGCACAGCGCCAGGTCGAGTTGCTGACCCCTCTGGTTTCTGACAGCAACCGGCAGGCGGCTCTGGTCCGGGAGGTAGAGGATCTGCGGCGCTGCCGCGAGGCCCTCCGGGGACATTTCGCGGGCCTGAAGCTGGGGCTTCTCGGCAAGCGCCTGTCCTCCCTGGCCGAGGACTGGGCTCGACTAGACGCTCAGGTGCGGCGCCTGGAAGGGCGACGGGACGAGCAGAAGGGGCAGGTGGCCGATCTCGAGCGCTCGATCCGCGACAACGGCGGCGATCGGCTCGAGCAGCTCGCCACCGACATCAAGAGGAAGGAGCAGGAGCGCGATCGGCGCCAGCACAAGGCGGAGCGCTTCAAGGAACTGCTCGAGCGCCTGGGCGAAACACCGGCGCAGGAGGAAACGAGCTTCCGGGCCCAACGCCAGTGGCTCTCGGCGCGTGCCGAGCAAGTGCGCGCCGAGAGCGCCACTCTCGAGAACCAGGAGCGCGAGCTCGATTTCGACTTCCGCAAGGGCCGGGAGGAGCTCGAGGCCGTCGCGGCGGAGATCGACAGCCTGAAACGGCGCCCCAGCAACATCGATCGCCAGCAGATCGAAATCCGCGCCGCCCTGTGCTCGGCCCTCGGCCTCGAAGAGGACGAGGTACCCTTCGCGGGCGAGCTCCTCCAGGTTCGCGACGAGGAGCGCGACTGGGAGGGCGCGGCGGAGCGGTTGTTGCGGGGCTTCGGCCTCTCGCTCCTGGTGCCGGATCGCCGCTACCGGGAGGTGGCCGATTGGGTGGACCGCGGCCACCTGCAAGGTCGACTGGTCTACTTTCACGTGCGGCCGCACCGGCTCGCGGAGCCCCCGGAGCTGCTCGCCACCTCGCTGGTCAAGAAGCTCTCGATCAAGCCGGACTCGCCCTTCTACGACTGGCTCGAACGCGAGGTGAGCCACCGCTTCAACGTGGCCTGCTGCGCAACGCTCGACCAGTTCCGGCGCGAGACGCGGGCGATCACCCGCGCGGGGCAGATCAAGGACCTTGCCGGCCGCCACGAGAAGGACGACCGCCATCGAATCGATGACCGCGCTCGCTACGTCCTCGGCTGGACGAACGCGGCCAAGCGGGCCGCCTTCGAGGCGCGACGCCACCAGCTGGAATCGCGGCTCGGCGAGCTCGGCAGCCGCCTCGCCACGGTCCAGGCCGAGCGCCGCGAGTTCCATGGCCGGCTCGAAGCACTGGCCAAGCTCGAGGAGTTCGTGGCCTTCGAGGATCTCGATTGGGCGAGCGTCGCCATCGAAGTCGCCGCCTTGGAGGACGAGCGCGAGCGACTCGCCTCCGCCTCCGACGTTCTGAAGCAGCTGGGCGAGCGACTGCGGGAATCGACTCAAGCCTTGGCCGCGACGGAGCTGGAGCTCGAGTCCGCCAAGGACAAGCGGTCCAAGGTCGATCAGCGGCGCAGCGACGCCCGGACGCTCCAAGTGCAAACCGAGGCCCTGCGGGCGGAGGCGCCGGCGGATGAAGAGCTGGCCTCCCGGCTCGAGACCCTGCGCGCCGAGGCCCTCGGTGAGCACTCGCTCACCGTCGAGTCCTGCGATAACCGGGAGCAGGACCTGCGCTCCTGGCTCCAGTCCCGGATCGATGCCGAGCAGAAGAAGCTCGAGCGCCTGGCCGAGAAGATCGTCCGGGACATGGCGGCGTTCAAGGAGGAGTTCAAGCTCGAGACCGCCGAGATCGACGCCAGCGTCGACGCGGCCCAGGAGTACGAGAAGCTCCTCGATCAGCTCCGAAGGGACGACTTGCCGCGCTTCGTGGCACGCTTCAAGGAGCTGCTCAACGTCAACACGATCAACGAGATCGCCAACTTTCACGGGCAGTTGGCGCGGGAGCGGGAGACGATCAAGGAGCGGATCGCGCGGATCAACGAATCACTGACGCAGATCGACTACAACCCGGGCCGGTACATCGTGCTCGAGTCCCAGCCCAGCCCCGACGCGGAGATCCGAGACTTCCAGGCCGAGCTTCGCGCCTGTACCGAGGGTGCTTTGACCGGCTCCGACGAGTCGCAGTATTCCGAGGCCAAGTTCCTGCAGGTCAAGGCGATCGTCGACCGCTTCCGGGGCCGCGATGGCCTCTCGGACCACGACCGGCGGTGGACGGCCAAGGTCACGGACGTTCGCAACTGGTTCCTGTTCGCGGCCAGCGAGCGCTGGCGCGAGGGCCACGGCGAGCACGAGCACTACTCCGACTCGGGCGGCAAGTCGGGCGGCCAGAAGGAGAAGCTGGCCTACACCATCCTCGCCGCCAGCCTGGCCTACCAGTTCGGCCTGGAGTGGGGCGCGGTCCGCTCCCGGTCCTTCCGTTTCGTGCTGATCGACGAGGCCTTCGGGCGCGGCTCCGACGAGTCCGCGCGCTACGGTCTCGAGCTCTTCCGGCAACTCAACCTGCAGTTGCTGATCGTCACGCCGCTGCAGAAGATCCACATCATCGAGCCGTTCGTGGCCCACGTGGGCTTCGTCGAGAACCGGGACGGTCGAGCTTCCAAGCTCCGCAACCTGACGATCGAGGAGTACCGGACCCAAAAGGAGTCCTACGCGGCGCTGGCCACCGCGCCCGCGATGACGCCGGCGGTCGGGCCGGACTAGAGACATGTGGACGACGCCCCGCGACCTCGAGGCCCAGCTCCTTCGCCGTTGGCGGCGCGGGGAGCTGCTACGGCCGATCATCTCGGGAGCGACGGCATTCCCGCTCCGGCTCTCGTTGCAGGGACCCACTTCCGCCGAGGTGACCAACCGCTTTGAGGCGGTCCGCCACTGGGCCGCGGCACTCGGCGCCATGCCCCGGATCCGCCTCGGATGGCGGGAGGTCCGACACCGCGTGCAGGGGGTGCAGCGCCTGCCGTCAGAGGTTTGGGTCGATTCGCTCGCGGACGCCTTGGCGCTTCTGGGCAAGCACCGCGACGGCGAGCGCTGGGCGAGGTTGGTCGAAACGACGCGCGGCGACATCCCCGCGCTCTTGCCCTGGTTGGAGCGGCGCCCGCTTCAGGCCCTCGACCTGGCCGACTCCTGGGATCACCTGGTGGCCGTCGTGGGCTGGCTCCTGGCACAGCCCCGCCCCGGAATCTACCTGCGGCAGGTCGATGTTCCCGGGGTGCACAGCAAGTTCATCGAGGACCATCGAGGGGTCCTGTCCGAGCTGCTGGATCTGGCCCTCCCCGCCGAGGCCGTGCGGACCGACCGTGTGGGAGTGGCGCAGTTCGCCCGCCGGTACGGATTCCTGGACAAACCCACCCGTATCCGGTTTCGCGTGCTCGACGAGCGAATCCACGTCCTTCCCGGCGCGGCACGTCCCGACATCGCCCTCGACTCCGAGAGCTTTGCGCGCCTGGAGCTCCCGGTCGAGCGAGTGTTCATCACCGAGAACGAGACCAACTTTCTGGCCTTCCCGGCGGCCCCCGCCGCCCTCGTCGTCTTTGGCGCCGGCTACGGCTGGGAGGCCTTGGCGCGAGCCCGCTGGCTGTCGCGCTGCGCTCTCCACTACTGGGGCGACATCGACACCCATGGCTTCGCCATTCTGGATCGGCTCCGCGGGCATTTCGACCCCGTGTCTTCGTTCCTGATGGACCGGGCCACGCTCGACGAACACCGGGAGCTCTGGGGCGAAGAGCCGGAACCCGTGACCCACGAGCTGACCCGGCTGACGGCCGAGGAGCGCGCCTTGTTCGAAGATCTCCGCCACCACCGCATCCGCAGGAATCTGCGACTGGAACAGGAACGGGTGGGGTTTCGCTGGGTGGGGCGGCGCCTGCGCGAGGCGATCGACGCGGTTCACCCGCCCACGTAGCCCAAGGCCCGCAACTCCTCGATCGCCTCGGCGTCGAGGGCCGGGGCTCGTGGTGCCGTCCCGGGCAGGCGTTCGGGACCGTGGTGCTCGAGCCAGCGTTCCTTGAGCCGGCGGGCCATGGCACGCAGATTGGCCGGATCCTGGTGGAGGTCGGCCGAGGCGCCGGACCGCCAGTGACGGAGCTCCAGCCGCGGCTCGTGATCCGAGCTGCCCGAAAGCGGCCGGGTGACGGCGAAGCTCGAGCGGAGACGCGTGAAGAAATCCCCGGGAGCGAGGCCTCCGGATTCCAGCGCCTCGACGCCCAACAGAACCCGACGCATCCGGAAGTAGTCCGGCGCAGGCTCGGCGAACCGGCTTTCCCAGATCAGCTGCACATCCCCTTCGACCAGTGAAAACTGGTTGACCCCGTTGCCCTGGTAGAGCTCCGAGAGGACTCCGCGACGCTGGGGCTCGAAGAGGCCGCGGGCGGCCCCTGGCAGCAGGGTGGCCCCGACTGCGGTGAGCAGTGTGCTCGCGACGCGTACGGTTCCCGGCCGCGAGCCGACATCGATGTCGAGGCGCCGGGTCCAGCCGGTCGGCAGCTTGATCAGGAGTGGAACCTCGAGAAGGACGCGACCGAGGCTGCCGCCGTGGCCGATTTGACCGTGCTCGCCGAACTCCTCGCCGTGGTCCGAGGTCACGACCACCAGCGCGCGGTCGAATTGGCCGCTCCGCTCGAGAGCGCCGAGCAGTTTGCCGGCGATTTCGTCGGCGAAGGCCGTGTGAAGGTCGTAGAGACCTCGAAACTCGTTCCGCTGGGACGGCTCGAGAGGCCTCGCAGGATCGAAGTACGTCTCGAGGTCCTGCGCGCGGACCTTCTTCGGCAGGCTTCCACCGGGCAAGTCGATCCGGTCGAGAAACCGATCGTGCCGCAGGTACGGCGCATGGGGCGGAAGGATGTGGATCCACACGAATTCGCGGCCGCCGCCGAGGGTCTCCAGGTGGGCCGCCGCGCGACCCGGCTTGAAGCGCTGGTAGACATCGAAGCCCTGGTCGTAGCCGAAGGTGGGACGGAGCCAGGCGTTCGAGTAGAAACCCGTCGTGCGGTAGGCGCGTTCGCGCAGCGCTTCCGCCAGGGTCGTGAGCTCCGGCCGGAGGCCGGCGTAGTCGGCGCTCAGGCTGCCCGTGCTCCAGGGCCGCAGGCCGGTCATCAGCGAGGCCATGGAGGGCACCGTCCAGCTCGATGGTGCCACCGCCGGACCGGCCCAATCCGCCTGACGGGCGAAGCGATCGAGGTGGGGAGTCAGTCGCGGGTTGCCGCCCAGGGCGCCGAGGGCGTCGGCCCGCAGCGCGTCGATCGTGATCAACACCACCGGCCCGTCGTGGACCGGTGGTGGACGGCAGGAAGAAAGGGCCGCGACGAGCAGGCCGGCGAATACCCGGGTGGGCTTCATGCCTCCAAGCATACTTGCTCAAGGGCGCGATCGAACGGCGGAACCAGAACCCCCACCTCGGTGACGATGCCGGCGATGAGCTCGGCCGGGGTGACATCGAAGGCGGGGTTGAACGCCCGTGTACCCGCCGGCGCCACCATCACGCCGAACACGCTCGTGACTTCCTCTTCCGCCCGCTCCTCGATTGGAATGGCCGCGCCGTCGGGGGTGGCGAGGTCGATCGTCGAGCGCGGCGCCGCGATGTAGAACGGCACGCCGTGTCGTGCCGCCACGACCGCCAGGGGATAGGTGCCGATCTTGTTGGCGGCGTCGCCGTTCCGGGCGATACGGTCCGCCCCCACGATCACCAGGTCCGCCATACCGCGGGCCAGCACGGTAGCCGCCGCGGAGTCCGCCAGCAAGCGGTGGGGGATGCCGAGGCGGCCGAGCTCCCAGGCGGTCAGCCGTGCGCCTTGCAGCAGCGGCCGGGTTTCGTCGGCGAAAACCTCGGCCACCTTGCCCTGACGATGGGCCTCCGCGATGACCCCGAGGGCGGTGCCGATGCCCGCCGTGGCCAGTGCGCCGGTGTTGCAGTGGGTGATGACCCGGGCGCCGGCCGGGAAGAGGGTGGCGCCGTGGGCGGCCATGCGCCGGTTGGTCTCGATGTCCGCGGCGTGGAGCGCCCGGGCCCAGGTCGCGAGAATGTCGAAGGCGGCGGCCCGGTCCCCGCCATCGGGTCGGTTTGCGAAAGCCTCGCGCCCGCGGGCAAGTGCCCACCGCAAGTTGACCGCGGTGGGCCGGGTGGCCCCGAGCAGATCCGCCGTGCGGGCGAAGTGCGCCTCGAGGTCCGCGGAAGCCTCGCCGTCGGGTCCGAAGGCCAGGGCCAGGCCGTAGGCGGCGGCGACACCGATCTGCGGCGCCCCGCGCACGGCGAGGCGGCGGATGGCTTCGGCCACCTGCTCTGGCCGAGTGCAGCGCTGCCAGCGTTCCTCGCGGGGCAGGAGCGTCTGGTCGAGCAGCTCGAGGGCCGCGCCGGTGAAACGCAGCGGGGAAAATTCGGTGGCGGTCATACGGTGGAGTCTACCGAGTGAATTCGGTGGCTCGTCACCTCGATGGCAATACTGGGGTTGTAGAATCCCCCGGGCTCGACGCCCGCGACCATGTCCCCAACCACCCTGCCCGACCTCGAAACCCGCGCCACCGTGCGCTCGGTGGTCGATCTGATCGGCAACACGCCGATGATCGAGCTGACCCGCATGACTTCTCCCGGCGAGGCCGCGATCTTCGCCAAGCTCGAGCTGGCAAACCCCGGGGGCAGCGTCAAGGACCGGTTGGGGCTCGGCTTGATTCTGGGCGCCGAGGCCTCGGGCGCCCTCGCGCCCGGCGGCACCGTCGTCGAGCCGACCGCCGGCAACACCGGCATCGGCCTCGCCCTCGTGGGCCTGCGCCGCGGGTACCACGCCATCCTGGTCATGCCCAGCCACTTTTCCCGCGAGAAGCAGCTCCTGATGGAGGCCCTGGGCGCCACCGTGGTGCGCACGCCGACGGAAGAAGGCATGGAAGGCGCCATTCGCAAGGCCCACGAGATCGCCGCCGAGATCCCCGGCGGCTGGGTGCCCCAACAGTTCGACAATCCCGACAACCCGGCCATCCACTACCGCACCACGGGCCCCGAGATCTGGCGCCAGATGGACGGTCGGATCGACGCCTTCGTGGCCGGCGTGGGCTCGGGCGGCACCTTCACGGGCGTGGCTCGCTACCTCAAGGAGCGCAACCCGGCCACCTGGTGCGTGGCGGTCGAGCCCAACGGCTCGATCCTCCAGGGCGGTGCCGCGGCCCCGCGCAAGGTCGAAGGCATCGGTGTCAGCTTCATTCCGAGCGTCCTCGACCTCGGCCTCGCGGACGAAATCCAACAGGTGGTCGATCGCGACATCACGCTCGCCGTGCGCGAGGTCACCCGGCGCGAGGGCCTGCTCGTGGGTGGCTCGTCCGGCGCCAACTGCGAGGCCGCCCTGCGGCTGGCCCGCCGGCTCGGCCCCGGTCGCCGCGTCGTCACGGTGTTCCCCGACGGTGCCGAAAGGTATCTCTCGAAGGGTCTGTACGACCTGCCGAGCGAAGTGTGACCTCGCTCCCGCCGCTCATCGCCCACCTCCAGGAGGACCCCGCTTGAAAGGCGATCCCAAAGACCTCGGCTTCTCGACCCGTGCCATTCACGCCGGCCAGGAGCCGGACCCGCGAACCGGCTCGGTCACGGTGCCGATCTACCAGACCTCGACCTACGTCCACGACGCCCTCGGCGAGCACAAGGGGTACGAGTACGCCCGGGTGCAGAACCCCACCCGCGAAGCCCTCGAGCAGAACGTCGCGAGCCTCGAGCTCGGCGTCTCGGGCCATGCCTTCGCCTCCGGCATGGCGGCCATCCAGACCTTGATGACGCTGCTCAAGTCCGGCGACCACGTGATCGCCTCGCGCAACGTCTACGGCGGCACCTACCGGCTCTTCCACCACGTGCTCGAGCGCTACGGCCTCCAGTTCAGCTGGGTGGACTCGACGGATCCGCGGGCGATCCGCGCGGCCCTTTTGCCGAATACCAAGCTGATCTACCTCGAGACTCCCACCAACCCGCTGATGGAAATCTCGGACATCGCCGCCGTGGCCGCCATCGCCCACGAAGCGAATGCCCGGCTGGCGGTCGACAACACCTTCCTGTCGCCCTACCTGCAGCAGCCCCTGACCCTCGGCGCCGATGTCGTCATCCACTCGACCACCAAGTACCTGAACGGCCACAGCGACTCGGTGGGCGGCGTGCTGGTGGCCAAGCGCGAGGAGGACGCGGAGTGGTTCCGCTTCGTGCTCAAAAGCGCCGGGGCGATTCTCGCGCCCTTCGACTGCTTCCTCGTGATGCGCGGCATCAAGACGCTCGCCGTGCGCATGGAGCGCCACGAGTCGAACGCCCGGGCCATCGCGGCGCAGCTCGACGGCCACCCCAAGGTCCAGCGAGTGCTCTACCCGGGCCTGCCCAACCATCCGGGACACGAGATCCAGAAGCGCCAGGCGCGCGGATTCGGCGGCATGCTCACCTTCGACCTCGGCACCTACGACGCCGCCAAGCGCCTGCTCGATCGGGTCCGCCTGATGAGCCTCGCCGAAAGCCTGGGCGGCGTCGAAACGCTGATCTCCCACCCCGCTTCCATGACCCATCTCTCCGTCCCCGCCGACATCCGCAAGTCCCTCGGGCTCTCGGACGGCATGGTCCGGATCTCCGTCGGCATCGAAGACCTGGCCGACCTCCAGGCGGACCTCGAGCAGGCGCTCGAAGCGGTGTGAAACCGGTCGGGTTCCAAGTGTTGACACCAATGGAGTTACATACGAAGTCTACTCGTTGCGGATTACGATCGCATCGAGCATGGTTCGTTGCTGCCTTATGACGGGCAGGCACAGGGGCCTGCCCACCCGCCCCGGCCGGGACGAGCCCGGCCGCTGCCCTTGAGAATCAATGGTCTTGGGGCAGCGGCCGGACCTGTGCCGGCCGGGGCGGGTGGGGATGCTGGTAGGACACCGGATCAGCGGTCGTAATGCAGCTCGACGAACTCGTAGACGAAATTGCCCGTCCCGAGGGCGTCGGCGAACTCGTTGATCACCATGCCCTTGGCACAGCCGGCGGCGGCGCCACGGCCGGGGGTGGCGGAGGAAGCGGTGACCGTCGTCCAGCTCCCGGCGGTACCGGCGGCGAGGCACGGGTCCTTCCTCTGGAGCGCCGTCCCCGCGGACGAGCCCATGGCCACGGACTGGCCGTCGATCGTGGTGTTGGCGGCGTTGCGCAGGGTGTAGCGCTCGCTTCCGTTGATCTGCGGGAAGGCTCCGGCGCTGTTCAGGTAGACGACGCCCGCAGGCAGGGCGCCCCAGAAGGCCTCGAACTGCGCCTTGGTCGCGCTGCGGCCGATGACCACGTAGCCGTTGTCGGGAATCTTGGTGCCCGCCGGGACGGTGTAGGTGATGGCCGAGTTGGCCTGGACCACCCGCCAGCCCGAGATGTCGAGCCCGCAGGAGGCGTTGTTCACGGTCACCGTGGAGGTCGGAGCCGTGCCCACGTTGGCCCCGCAGGAGGCATCCGTGGCGCGGGCCTCGATCGTGTGGGCGCCCGAGGTGGCCGTCGCGCTCGCCCAGGGCAGGCGCCAGCGACCGGAGCCGGCATCGAAGGTGGCCGCGGTCCAAGTCCCGCCGTCGATCCGAACGTCCACCCCCGCGATACCCCCGGCGTCCGACGCCGTGACCTCGATCGTCGTGTCGGCGCAGGTGATCGTGGTGCCGTTGGCGGGAGCCACGATCGACACCGTGGGCGCCGTCGCGTCGGAGCAACCCCCAGGGCCGTAGGTGATCCACATCGGCGACGACCACACGTCGTGGCCGTCGGCCTGCACGGCCCGGGTGTAGTAGTAGTAGCTGCCCGAGGTGAGCGTTTCGGTGACCGAGAAGCTGGCCGCTCCGGAGAACGTGCGGTAGGCCGCCGCCGGTACTCCCCCACCGATCTGGCCGCGCCAGAGCTCGAGGGTCGAGACCGACTCGCCGTCCGGATCGTAGAGCGCCGCCCGCAGGGTCACTCCGCCGGCCGCGGTGAACTGGTCCCCCAGGATGTGGGCGCCATCGCCGGTGGCAAACACCAGCTGAGCGTTCGAGTCCTCGGTGGCGAAGAAGTGCCGCGCCTTGTGGGCGGCGAGCAGCGCCGGCTTGGTAAGGACCGGCGTCGCGCCGTTGGGCAGCAGGTAGACGGTCCGGTTGGGCAGGCCCGCGCCGTAGTTGTTGCAATGCACGTCGTGGTCAGCCACCGGACCCAGGTGGAAGCCCAGGTTGAGCGCGGTCTTCCATCGGGACGAGTAGTCCGTGGTGGCGACGTTGGCATCGCCGCAGGAAATCGAGGTGTTGAAGGCCAGCCCGCTGCGCACCGCGATCCCCTGGATGGCGTCGTCGGCGTCGGCATTGAAGGCGAAGTTGTCGAAGTTGCCGCTACCGGGGTGGCAAAAGATGCCGAGGGCGCCCTGGGGCGAAGGGTTCTCCACCGAGCGCTGGTACAGGGTCAGGTAGCCGAAACGCTTGGGCGTGAAGACGTCGAAATAGCAGTTCGAGCCCGGGGTGCACTCGGCGTTCGGACCGTTGCAGGTGGAGCAGGTCTCCCATCCGAACAGCACCGGCGTCTCGAGGAGCGTCACGTGGCCCTGGTCACTGTTGGTGGACACGCCCCATTCCATGCCGTAGAGGCCCACGAAGGCGTCATCGACCGAGGCCGCGTCGGCGGCGGCCCGGCCGGCCGCATAGCGGTTCCGGACCTTGGCCTCGGTGACCGGCGGATCGTTGTTGGCGATGGCATCCTGCATCAGGTGGTTGTGCTCGTTGACGACCCAGAAGTCGAGGCCGGCCACGTTCTTCGCGTAGTCGAACACGGCGGTCGGGTCGAAGGTGCCGGTACCGTAGGCGTTGCCGGACGAGCAGGAGGTGGTCGGGTAACCGCCGTCGGACCAGTTCGAGTGGCTGTGGGTGGAGCCGTAGTAGTAGTTGAACCCGAGGCCGGACTCGATCGGCGCGTTCTGCTGGATCTGGCAGGCCGCCAGGGCCGCGCTGCGCCGGATCTCCCGGGCCGGACCTTCAGCCAGGTCGTAGTTCACGATCACCTCTTCGACCGAGGCCTTGGCCTTGACGGTCTCCGGGTGGTCGACCGGGTCCTTGAGCCCCTGGAGCGCACCGGCCAGGCGATCGGCCAGGAAGAGCGCCTCGAAGCTGTACTGGTACTTTCCGCCGAGCACCGGCCGACCGGCGTCGTCGCGGCCATCCCAGTAGAACTCGGCGGTGGCCTGACCGCTGCCCTCGAGTCGGGCGGTGCCCTTGACGGTCCGCACCGCCGGGCCGGCGTCGGCGCCCGAAACGGGGCCGCGCAGGCTCAGGGTCCAGGCCGCGGTGCCGGCCTCCCCGAAGGCCGCGGCGCGCTCGAAGGACAGCACGGTGAACAGCCGCACCCGGCCGAGATCGCCGGGCAGCCGAGGTGAGAACTGGTAGGCGTCGGAGCCGAGATAGGCGATGAAGTCGGCATCGCAATCGTCGTACTCGCGGGTCGAGATCGGAGCGTCTCCGGCGGAAGCCGGGATCGTCCAGGCGAGGGCCGCACACACGAAGGTCCAAGTCGATACACGTCGAGCGAGGGTCATCTTTCCTCCTTGGAGCAGATCAGCAGAACGAATGGCAACGATGAGACGGCGCAAGAATACCGGCCGCGGATGAAAACGGTGTTACGAGCGCGCAATGGGAAACGACGAAATGTCCGCTCCGATGACTCTCTTCGTGCGAAGCGAGCGCTATTCTTCTGTGAATCCCAACAGCGGAGCGCCACCCATGACAACTCGCCTTTCGATCGCCCTGTTCTTCACCGTAGCCGCCGCCCTCTCGGCCCAGCCGGCGGGTAAGGAATCTGCCTTCCTCGACAGTCTGCAAAAGGGTCAGGAGAAGCTCGACGACGGTGACTTCAAGGAGGCGACCCGCCTGCTCGAGAGGGCCGAGCAGCTCTCCGGAGGATCGTTCTCGAGCCGGATCGGGCTCGCCCAGGCCTACCTCGGACTCGGCGCCTACAAGGAAGCCGCCCGATTCGCCGACTTGGCCCGAGCCAAGGCCACGCTACCCGAATCCCTGGCCGAAGCCCATGCGTTGCTCGGCACGGCGCTCTACGAAAAGCCCCTGCCGTCGAACAAGACGGAAGACTGGCAGCTGACCGAAAAGGCCTACCGCGAGGCCCTAGCGCAGGCCGGCGAGAAGGCCGACCCGCTGCTCCATTTCAAGCTCGGCGCCGCCCTTCTGCGGCAAGGCCGCGACGACGATGGCCGCATCGAGCTCGAGCGCTACCTCGAGCTCGACCCCGGGGGCCGCAACGTCGAGCGCGCCCGCTCCTACCTCGACAACCCGCGACGCGCCCGCGAAAGCCTGCTGCCGGACCTTCTCCTGACCACTCTCGAAGGTGAGGTTCTTCGCGAGGAAGATCTGCTCGGCAAAGTCGTCCTGATCGACTTCTGGGGCACCTGGTGCCAGCCGTGCCACGAGGCGGTGCCGTGGTTGCGGGACTTGCGTCGGGCGACCCAGAAGGAGGGCGACCTGATCATCCTGTCGATCGCCACCGACACCGACGAAAGGGCTCTGCGGGCGTTCATCGAGAGGTCCGAGATGACCTGGACCCACGTCTGGGATCGTGACCGCGATCTGTCGGACGACCTTTTCGACGTCCGACGCTTTCCCACCTACTTCGTGGTCGATCACACGGGGCTCATCCAGTTCACCGACTCCGGTTGGGGTCCGACCATCCGCGACGAGCTCGAGCGCCAGATCCACCGCCTGCTCGGCAAGGCACGGAAAGCCCGCTGGGCCAAGGAGAAGTGAATTCGGCGCCCCCGCCGTCCTAAAAGCAGCTCGGGCAGAGGCCGCCGAGCACCCAGCCGGCGAAGCTGCCGGACTCGAAGCCGCTCTGGAACAGCAGGCCGTCCTCGAGGACGTGCACTGCGCCGGACCAGTCGAAACCGAACAGGTCCTCCCACGGCGACGAGATGGCCAAGGACGGCACGCCATCGCCGTCGAAGTCCCCGGCTGCGAGCGCGGTGCCGAACTGATCCTGGGCCAGCGGCTGGCCGCCGAGACCCCCGACGGTCTCGACGAAACGCTGTTGGGGCTGAGTCAGGTCGAGGCCAAAGCCGACGGTCGAGTAGAGGACGAGCACCTGGCCGGTGGCCTGGAGGGTCTCTTCCTGCAGCTCGAGATCCTCGTAGGGCATGCCGATCGCGAGGTCTTCGGAGCCGTTGCCGTCGAAGTCCGCGGCCTCGAGCTGGTTGCCGTAGCGATCCCCCGAGCTGGCGCCATCGCCGCCGCTGAAGGCCTCGATCCAGGTCTGGCCGCCATCCGCGGTGGGCCCGGACGCCGTGCCCTTGAGCACGAAGAGCTTGCCCGCCTCGGTGAGACTCGACAGCTCGAAGTCCTCCCCCGGGGCGCCGATCGCCAGCTCGTCCTTGCCGTCGCCGTTGAAGTCGCCGGCCGCGAGGGCGAAGCCGAACTGGTCGCCGGCCTCGGCCAGCTCGCCGAGCAGGATGCTGTCCTCGTTCCACAGCTGGTTGCCGGTGAACGTGAGGCCGCCCGGAGAGCCCTTGATCACGTGGACCACCCCGGCATCGGCCGTGGCCCCGAGGTTCTCGGCCGCCACGCCGACCGCGAGATCGTCGTCCCCGTCGCCGTCGAAGTCACCCGCGGTGAGGGTTTCGCCGAAACGATCGTCGGTTTCGGCGGCGTCGGGCAGCCCGCCCGCGCCTTGACGCCAGGACTGCACTCCCACGATGCCGAGGCCGGCCGACGAGCCGTACAGAACGTGAACCTGACCCGCGTTGATGGCGCTGCCGAGGTCCTCGCCCCAAGCGCCGATGGCCAGGTCGTCACGGTTGTCCTGGTTGAAATCGCCGACGGCGAGAGCGTAGCCGAAGTAGTCCCCTTCCTCGATCGGCTCGATGCCGGGCGAGGCGTCGGTCTGGTTCCAAACCTGGCGGCCCACGGTCGACAGCCCGCTCGCGGTGCCGTAGAGGACGTGGACGAGGCCCCCGGCAATGCCGAAGGCAAAGTCGGTGTGGGCCGCGACGACCAGGTCGTCGAAGCCGTCGCCGTTGAAGTCGCCGGCCGCCACCGCGCTGCCGAACCAGTTGCCCGAGTTGCCGACATCGCCGGCCGAGCCGGCGCCCTGTCGCCATTCCTGAGCGGCCTGGAACTCGCCATGGCTGCCCGTTGGCTGCCAGTCGTAGAGCACGTAGACGTGCCCGCCCAAGGCATCGTCCGGCTCCACGGGCTGGCCGATGGCGAGCTCGTCCTTGCCGTCGCCGTTGAAGTCTCCAGCAACGAGGGACCAGGCGAACAGGTCGCCTTGCTCCACCGTGCCGCCCAAAATGGTGGTCGCCTGGTAGTACTCCTCGCCTCGGTCATAGAGCTGCGCCGACGCGGCGGCTGCACCGGCCAGGAACAAGAGGGCGGTCCACCCTCGGAAGTCGATTCGCATGTTTCCTCCTCGTGGGCCGGCTCGGTCGAAATTGGAGCGGAAGGCGGCCTGTCTTCATCGCGGAAAGCGGCGTCCGCGGGGGACACGCGGAGCGCGGGACACAGATAGACTTCCCGGCGCATTCCTTCTTAGCCATGTCCGAAACCGAGATCGCTCAGCCGCCCCTCGAGATCACCCGCCTGCTGCGGGACTGGAGCGGCGGAGACGGAGCGGCTCTCGAGCGCCTTCTGCCGCTGGTCTACGACCAACTGCGGGACCTGGCGCGCTCCCAGCTCCGGCATGAGCGGCCCGATCACACCCTCCAGCCGACCGCCCTGGTCCACGAGGCCTATCTCCGGCTGTCGGCCCAGCGGGAGGCCGCGGGGGCCAACCGCTCGCAGTTCTTTTCCCTCGCCGCCCGGTTGATGCGCCGGGTGCTGGTCGATCACGCCCGGGCGCGCCTGGCCGCGAAGCGCGGAGGCCCGGCTCCCCGGTTGTCGATCGAGGGGCTCGACATCGAGCTGCACTCCGAACCGGTGGACTTGCTCGACCTCGATCGAGCCCTGGACCGGCTCACGGCCGCCTTCGAGCGGCCCGGACGGATCGTCGAAATGCGGTTCTTCGCCGGGCTCGAGGTAGAGGAGATCGCCGCGCTGCTCGGGGTCTCGGACCGCACGGTCAAGCGCGACTGGTCCTTCGCTCGGGCCTGGCTGTTGCGCGAGCTGGGGACCGGCGCGTGACCCCGACGGACACCCATCCCGAGCTACCGGAGCTCTTCGCCCGGGCCGAGGAGCTCGCGCCAGCCGAGCGCGAGCGCTTCCTCGCCGAGCTGGCCGCGCGGGAGCCGGCGCTGGCTCGGGAGGTCGCCGAGCTCCTGGCGGCTGGCGAGCGCGCGGCCGCGTGGCTCAACCGGCCGTCCTGGACGCCCGTGAGCCGGCCGGCCGCACTCCCCCTACCCACCACCCTCGGCCCCTACCGGGTCCTGGCGGAGCTCGGTCAGGGGGGCGCGGGGCGCGTGTTCCTGGGCGAGGAGCACGGGCAGGGATTCGTCCGTCGAGTCGCCGTCAAAGTGCTCGCCGGGACCTTACCGGGGTCCGACGCCATCGAGCGATTCCGCACCGAGGGTCGCATCCTCGCCGCGCTCGAGCATCCCGGCATCGCTCGCCTCTACGACGCCGGGACCACGGCGGAAGGCTCGCCCTTCCTGGCCATGGAGTACATCGACGGCGTCGACCTCGTGACCTTCGCGCACGAACGGCGGCTCGGTACCCGGGCGCGAGTGGTTCTGTTCCTCCAGGTCCTCGAGGCCGTCCAGTTCGCCCACCGGCACTTGATCGTCCACCGCGACTTGAAGCCCGCCAACCTGTTGGTGAACGCGACGGGCCAGGTGAAGCTCCTCGACTTCGGCATCGCCAAGCTGCTCGCCGGCGAAGGCGGCGACGAAACCCTGACGCGGACCGGCCAGCGCTGGCTCACCCCCGCCTACGCCGCCCCGGAACAGCTCCGCGGCGAGCGGCCGACGACCGCGGGCGACCTCTACTCTCTGGGAATCGTGCTCTACGAGCTGCTGGCCGGCCGGCGGCCAACCGGGGCCACGGGCGACCCCGCGCCTCCTAGCCGCGTTGCAGGGCCATTCGCCGAGCCCGGAGTCTTGACCCCGACGCGCGAGCTCGAGGGCGACCTCGACGCCATCGTGCTCTTCGCTCTCCGGCAGGAGCCCGAGGCCCGCTACGGCTCGGCCGAGGCCTTCGCGGAGGACCTGCGGCGGCACCTCGAGGGCTTCCCGGTCCTCGCCCGGCAAGGCACCCGCCGCTACCGCTGGGGCAAGTTCGTGCGCCGCAACCGGCGGTCCCTGATCGCCGCCGCGGCGGTGTTCGCGGCGCTCGCGGGCGGCCTCGGTGCTGCCCTGTGGCAGGCCCGGCAGGCCGCCGAGGCGCGAGCGGTGGCGGAGCGCCGCTTCACCGATCTCCAGGGCCTCGCCTCGACCATGATCTTCGAGGTCGCCGCGGCCATCGAGCCTCTGGACGGCGCGGGGCCAGCCATGGAGCTGACCATGGACCGGGGTCTCGAGTACCTCGACCGGCTCGAGGCCGATGGCCGCGACGATCTCCTCGAGGATCTCGCCACCGGCTACGAGCGGGTGGGCTCGATCGGCGCCACTCTGCCGGTGTTCGGCCGGGGCACCGGGCGCTGGGAGAAGGGAATCGCCGCCCTCGATCGCGCTCTCGAGCTGCGCCGGCGGCTGGCCGCGCTTCCGGGTGCTCCCCCGGAGGCGCGCCTGAAGCTCTCGCGCGCGCTGGTCGTCACCTGCGGCGCGCTGCGAGCCGGGCGGGCCGCCGAGCGAGTCGAGGCCGTGTGCGCGGAGGCGGTCGCGATCCTCGAGGCCCTGGTGGCGGCCGCGCCGGACCGCCCGGAGCTCCGCTTCGAGCTGGCCGCGGCGCGAACCCAGAAGCTGTTCGTCGAGGGCACCCTGGGCGGCGCCGCCGCGGCGGCGCGCTCCGCCGAGCTCGATCGCACGGCAGCCCTGTGGCTCTCGATCGGGGCCGACCCGCCCGCGTCCATCCGTTGGCGCCACGACTTCGCCTGGGGCCTCGGCGCCACGAGCTACTGGCTGCGGCTCGCCGGTCGCCCGGAGGAAGCACTGACCCTCGCCCGCTGGGCGGTGGCCGCCACCGAGGCACCGGAGCCGGCCACCAAGCTCGACATGGGCGCCATCCGCCCGGTGGACCGGGCCGTGGCTGTCGAGGCCCTGGCCAACGCCCATTGGGATCTCGATCATCCGCGCGAGGCCCTCGAGGGCTTCGAGGCAGCGTATTCGCTGTCCGCCGCTCATCGCCGCCAGGACCGGCGCCAGCAGGATCAGATCCGCCTGTTCAACCTGGTGGGGCCGATCGCGCGGCTCTGCGGCGAGGTGGGCGAGGTCGACCGCGGCGAACGTGCGCTCTTGAACGGCACCCGGCTGCTCGACGAGGCCACGGGGTGGAAGCCGGACACGGTGATCTGGTCCCGAGGCCTCATCGAGCGTGACCGCGGCCACCTGTACCGCGCGGCGGGCGAGCGGCCGGGCCTGCCCGCCGCCACTCGCCGCGCCCACACCGCCCAGGCCCGCCGGGCCTACGCCCGAGCCGCGGAGTTCTTCGAATCCCTGCTCGCCGCGGGGGAAGATCCGTTCGGCGCCAAAGACAGCGCGGCGGAGTGCCGGCGAATCCTCGGCGAGCTCGCGGGCGCTCCGCTCGAGTGAGTGAAGAGGGCGCAGGCCCCGGGATGGTAGGGCGGACCAAAGGGTCCGCCCTACCAAGGCTCAGGCCAGATTCGTCATCGGATTCGCGGCACCGGGTACCTTGACGGCCGGGCTCCTCACGGCTTCTTGGTTTCGCCGCTCGGGGCCACGGCCTCGAGCTTCATGCCGCACTCGGCGCACTTGCCACCCTCGGCGCCGGTCACCGCCGGGTGCATCGGGCAGGCGAAGGCCGCCTTCTTGGCCATGGCGGCATGGCCGGCGCAGCATCCGCCACCCTCGGCTTTCTGGCAGTGGTCGCAGCCGGCGCAGCAGGTGGCCGCGTCGCCGCCGTGGCCACAGCTCTCGGCGGGCTTGGCGTCACCCTCGAGGACCGGGGCGGTCATACCCGGGTGATGGCCGGCATGGGCCGCGGCGTGGTCGCCCATGTGGCCAGCGCAGCACGATGCCGCGCCCGGTTGCGAGCCGTGCTCGCACTTCGCGCAGCAGGCGTGGTCGCCCGCGGCGCAGCCGGCGGCCTTCGGAGTCGCGGACTCGGCCGCGTCGGCCATGGCGCAACAACCGGCGGCCGCCGGGGCTCCCGGGGCGAGCTCGGCATGGGCGGGCGCCTGGGCCGCCTCGGGGGCGCTCGGCGAGTGGGCATGGGGTTCGTGGGTCGCCGCGGCGAGCGGCGTCGAGAGGGCGAGCAGCAGAGCGAATGCCAGAGCCCAGCGGCCCAGCGCAGAGTGAGTACGGAAAGACATGATCGATCTCCTTTGATCCAAACGGGAGGGCACAGACGCCGCGGGACTCGCGGCGGCGCGGGTTCGAGCCGGAGCGGGCTCGATCAAAGGGGGACGTGGTCGATCGTCTCAGGAAGGAGAGGCATGGGCCGCTCGGCGATCTCGGCAGAGAAGTCCGGCGCCGCGACCAGCGGGACCGTCAAGGCCGGATGGGCGAGCAGCGCGAGGCCGTGGCAAAGCAGTTGGCAGAACGGCGAGCAGGCCTTCGAGGCCGGAGCGGGCTCGTCCGCGGGAGCGGCCGGAGCGTGTCCGTGACAGGGCGGCGCCATTGAGGTCACCGGCGAGGTCACCGGCGGCGCGGCTTCCTCGCTGCAGATCATGGCGGTCGCCTGTACGGTGGTGACGATGTAGGCGACCAGAAGCCAAGCGGCTCCCAGGAGCGCAATCGTCCGCCGCAGCGGCCTCGCCGTTCTTCGCATCGTCCGCAAAGGTAACACAGGACGGGGAGTGCCCTTCACCACGGTCTCACTTGACGGCGATCACGAGATCTCGGCCTCGGGACTCGAAGCGGTAGCCGCCCGCCCGGTAGACCCGGTCGACACTCTCGAAGACGGCAATGGTGTCGCGAATCAGCTCCTGGCCGATCGGGTCTGACGGATCGAGGGGCGCCAGGTCCTCACCGGCGATCCGATAGGCCTGGGTCGACCCGCGGAGCCCCAGGACCGCGATGTCCGCCCCGCGCAGCATGCCGATGTGGTGGTTGTGGACGAAGAAGGCCCGGCCGCGGTCGGGAGCGGCCCGGAGGACATCTTGGCCAAAGAACTTCGACTCGTACTCGAGCCCCAGAATGCCGAGCACGGTGGGCGGCACATCGAGCGACGAGGCGAGAGTGTCGACCCGTCGCCCGGGCTCGATCCCCGGTCCCAGGAAGAGGATCGGCACCTCGTAGCTCGCCAGCGGCACCTCCGCAGCACCGTAGACGCGGGCTCCGTGATCGCCCATCAGGATGAACAAAGTGTCGGCGTAGAACGGGTGCTCGCGAGCCTCGCGCAGGAACCGGCCGAGGGCGTGATCGGCGTAGTGCACCGCGTTCTCCCGCCGACGCAGCCCCGCCAGCGGTGGGCAGCGCTCGGTGGGAAACCGGTAGGGCCGGTGGTTGGACACGGTCAGCACCAGCGAGAAGAAGGGCTGGTCCCGGGAATGGAGCTGGTCCATCTCCACGATGGCGCGGTCGAACAGATCTTCGTCTGCCACGCCCCAAGCGGTGCGGAAGGCCTCGGCCGGGAAATCGCCCTGATCGACGATCCGGTCGACTCCGTTGGCGCCCAAGAAACTGCCCATGCCGTCGAAAAGCGCCCGCCCGCCATAGAGAAACAGCGTCTCGTAGCCGCGGTCACGCAACACCGTGGGCAGGGTGAACAGGTCTCGGGACTGGTCGCGGCGAACGAGAGAGGCGCCCGGCAGCGGCGGCAGGCCGGTGATGGTGGCCTCGATCGCGCGGATCGTCCGGTTGCCCGTGGAGTAGGCGCGGGTGAGGAGTGTGCCCTGGGCGGCGAGCGCGTCGAACTCGGGCGTCAGGCTCACCTCCCGCTTGTGGAGCGCGCCCACGAACTCGGCCCCGAAGCTCTCCTCGAGCACCACCACCACGTTCGGCGGTCGTCTCGACTCGGAGGGGCCTTCCGCGGGGCGGATGCGCCGGGGCGCCAAAGGCTCGCTCGGCAAGCTGGCGAGCGTGGGCTCGGCCAGCAGGCGGCGCAGCCGGCTGGCCTCGTCGGCCGGGTCGAGCGTGGCATAGACACCCTGGTAGGGCGCATCGCGGCCCGAGAGGGCGTCGACGAAGGCCCAGTAGCCGTTGCCCGCGAGCTCGTCGACCGAGCGGTTGGTGGAGACTCGGGTCCAACCGCTCGAAACCAGGGCCACGGCCCCCGCGAACAGGAGCAGATGGAATGAAGCGGCGACGAGGCGAGGACGAGGCCGATCCTCTCCCGCGAAGGCCGGGTCGAGTTGGCGACGGAGGAGGCTCAGGGCGGCCAACGCGACGAGGGCGATCGTCGTGAGAATCCAGCCCGTCGGATAGCTCTCCCAGATGTTCTCGCCGACCTCCGTGGGGTACAGCAGGTAGTCGACCGCCACGAAGTTGAAACGGCTCGCGAACTCGTCGAAGAAGAAGTACTCCGCCGCCGCTACGAAGAGCAATCCGAAGGTGAAGAGGAACAGACCGCCGAGCAGCAATCGGCGCTGGAAGCGGCCCCGAAACCACCGTTCCGGCACCACGGCCAGGTAGACCGCCAGGGGCGCCGCGAGCCCCAGGGCGGCCACCAGGTCGAAGATCAGACCGACGGCGAAGGCGGCGGCGAAATCCGCGAATCCGACGCCCGGACCGCGGACCAGTGCGAGGCCGAGCACCAGCCGGGTCAAGGTGGCGATCGCCACGGACAGCCCGGCGGCGACGAGGACGAGACGGTATCGGGCAGGAAAGAACGAGCGCAACGCATCCATGATCGGTCGATCATGAGCGGCGCGTCTGACGGAGTGATGAACGAAGGTGCCGAGAGACGGCGTTCAGCCGCCTCCCGGCCGGGCGACCCGGGGGTCAGGGAGGAGCCTGGTAGCAGCCGAAGTCGGTCTGGGCGCGGCTACCCGTATTGGTGTTCATCGGGCTCGGCTTCTGGGTCTGGGGCGAACGGGCCGCTTCGCCGTTCGGGCAACCGCCGGCGCGGTTGCAGAACGACGACAGGACGCCGCCCGAAAGAGTCTGGTAACTGAAGTGGAGGTGCGGAGCGCCAGCGGCGCTGCCGCTGTCGCCGACGAAGCCGACGATGGTCTGGGTACCCACGGCCTGGCCGTTGACGACGTTGACGCTCGACAAGTGGGCATAGCGCGTCCGATAGCCATTCGAGTGGCTCACCAGCACGTAGTTGCCATAGCCCGTCGGGTCCGAGCCCACGGTCGCCGTGCCGGCGGCCGCGGCGTAGACGCGCTGGCCGGTGTCGTTCAGCGCCGAGCCGCAGGAGGAGCTCGAGTAGAGGTTGTAGTCGATCGCGTAGTAATCCCGGTTGCAGTTGCCGTGGTAGAAGTTGCCGAAGAACGCACCCACGCCGCCGGCCTGCCACCAGGTTTGCCACTGGAACGGCAGGTTCAGCGTGATCGAGGCATTGCCCGCGCAGCTGTGTCCGGCGGCGCAGGTGCCGTTGTCCGAGCCGGCCCAGCCGGTGCAGGCCCCGGCGGCAGCGGTCACATTCTCCCAGCGGCCGGTGTCGATGTCCCGGCGCAGCAACTTCCGGATTTCGCCCGCCCGGCTGCCCAACGGGGCGCGACGGAACCGGCGGGCCGGCTCGCTCCGCACCTCATCGAGGAGCGCCACCCTGTCGACCAAGGCCAAGGCCTGGTCGAAGTGGGCCGTGTCGACCGGGTGGATCGAGGCCACCAGCACCTTGTCACCGTGCCACGGCATGGCGATCTCGACGGCCGAAAACAGTCCGAGACGGGTGAGGTAAGCCACTCCGGAACGCCCGGTGAGCCGATGGGCGACTCGGCGGCTGGTGGCCACCGGGCCGTCTTCGCTGCGCAGACGCGCGGTGACGAAGTCATCGAGGGAGCCTCCGGCCGGCGACTCGAACGCGGTGAGGTCGACCTTGACCATTTCCTTGAGCAGTACGTGGGAACTGTGTTCCGGCAGCCAGTTCTCCGCCGTCCCCATGTCGTAGTTGGCCAGCGTCGTGGTGCCGAAGGTGCCCTGGGTCGGCACGATGGCGTACCACCCCGCGGGCACCTCGATCGTGAGGCCGTTGAGACCGTCTTCGACCTGGGTCGGGCCGATCAGGTAGGCCGCTCCCAGCTCGTCTCCGGGCACGCCTGGAGAAATTCCGCCGCCGCCCGCGAGGGCAGCGAAAGCGCCGGCCAGCAGGCCGAGGCTCGCGAGGGCGAAGACGCGGTTCCGTCCTTTTCCGTTCATCCTTCTACTCCTTTTCGAGGACTCCAAAGAACCTCGACGCCAAGGCGGCCGAACCCCTCGACCGTCCCTGTCGAGGCAGAACATAAAACTATCCTGCAATAGTGAAGGTGTAATGAATCGCCGTTGCGGGACACCCGGTCGGCGCCGAGAAGGTCGGTCACCAGAACGAAAGCGCCGGGCCGGTCACGAGGACCGACCCGGCGCGCGGGAGGACGGCGGGGAGAGCGGCCAGCTCAGCTCAGTGGGGTAGCTCCTGTGCGCGCCGGTCGTCGGTCGGGTCGCCGAAGAGCAGGCGGCCATCGGTGAAGCTCGCGCCGCGCAGAGTGAGGGCCAGGACCTGGCCGAGCTCGTCGACCGGAAAGACTTCGATGCGCGCCCGAACGTCTTTGGGCAGGTCCTCGAGATCGTTCTCGTTCTGGCGCGGCAGGACGATGCGGTGGATCCCCGCTCGGACGGCGCCGAGGACCTTCTCCTTGACGCCGCCGATCGGCAGCACGCGACCGGAGAGGGTCAGCTCGCCGGTCATCGCCACGTCGTGGCGCACGGGCCGGCGAGAAAGGGCCGAGACCAGCGCCGTGGCCATGGTGATGCCAGCCGACGGGCCGTCCTTCGGAATGGCGCCGGCCGGCACGTGAATGTGCACGTCGGCATCGAAGCTGTCCTCGCGGATGGCCAGTTGGGCGGCGTGGGCGCGGGCGTAGGTCCAGGCCGCGCGGGCCGACTCCTTCATCACGTCCCCGAGCTGGCCGGTCAGGGTCAGCTCGCCCTTGCCGCGCATGGTCGAGGCCTCGACGAACATGATGTCGCCGCCCACGGGCGTGTAGTACATGCCCGTGGCCACTCCCACCGAGTCCTGCTCGAAGGCGTGCTCCGGGTGGACCTTGGGTCGGCCGAGGAGCGGCGAAACGGCACCGGAGTCGATCATCACCTCGGTCTGCTCGCCCGCGGCCACCTTGCGCGCAACCTTCCGGCACAGCTTCCCGATGGCCCGCTCGAGCTGGCGCACGCCGGCCTCGCGGGTGTAGTGGCTGACCAGCTCGGCGATGGCCGCGTCCGACAGCTTCAGGAGCGCGGGGGTCAAGCCGTTCTCCTGGCACTGGCGGGGCACCAGGAAGCGCCGCGCGATCTCGAGCTTCTCGCCCTCGGTGTAGCCGGTGAACTCCACCACTTCCATGCGGTCGAGCAGCGGCCCCGGGATGTTCTGGATGAAGTTGGCGGTGGCGATGAACAGCACCTCGGAGAGATCGAAGGGAACCCCCAGGTAGTGGTCCGTGAAGCTGTCGTTCTGGGCCGGGTCGAGCACCTCGAGGAGCGCCGACGACGGATCTCCCTGGTAGGAGACGCCGAGTTTGTCGACCTCGTCGAGCAGGAACACCGGGTTCTTGGTTCCCGCCTGGCGCATCCCCTGGAGAATGCGGCCCAGCATGGCGCCCACGTAGGTGCGCCGGTGACCGCGAATATCCGCCTCGTCGCGCACGCCGCCGAGCGAAATGCGCACGTACTCGCGGCCCATGGAGCGCGCGATGGACTTGGCGACCGAGGTTTTACCGACGCCCGGGGGCCCGACGAAGAGGAGGATCGGCCCCTTGGCCTGCTTGTCGTCCGCGGAAGGCTCGGCAGCGGCCTTCGGTTCGGTCGTCACGTCGGAACCCTCCGTCACGTCGTCCTTGGCCTCGAGCTGGCCGGCCTCGCGCTCGGCCTCGCGCAGCTTGCGCACGGCGAGGAACTCGAGCACCCGGTCCTTGACGTCACCGAGAGCGTAGTGGTCGGCCTCGAGGATCGTCTCGGCCTGGGCGAGGTCGAGGTGTTCGTCGCTGCGCTGGTTCCACGGTAGATCCGCAATCGTCTCGAGATAGGTGCGGACGACCTGGGACTCCATGGACTCGCGGCCCATGCGGCCGAGCCGCCCGAGCTCGCGGTCGACCTCCTTGCGCACCGGCGGCGGCAGCTCGAGAGCAGTGAGGCGCGCCTTCAAGTCGTCGACCTCCTCGGCCGTGTCGTCCTCGCCAAGCTCCTTCTGGATCGCCTTCAGTTGTTCGCGGAGGAACATCTCGCGCTGGCGACCGCCCAGCTCCTGCTGAACTTTGGTCTTGATGTCCTCCTGCGCCTCGAGGACGCCGATCATGCGCTGGACGTGCACCAGCACGCGGCGCAGCCGCTCCTCGACCGACAACGTCTCGAGCAGCATCTGCTTCTGGGGCGTGGGCAGGTCGATGTAGCCCGCCACCAGGTCCGCGAGGCGCTCGGGGGTGTCGATGCCGGAGAGGATCTGCTGGACGATCTCGGCCGGAATGCCGGCCTTTTCGCCGAGCTCGGCAGCGCGCTCACGGGTTTCGCGCAGGAGGGCCACGAAGGCCGAGTTGTCGGGCTCGAGGGGCGCCAGCTCCTCGGCGTCGCGAACCAGGGCCTCGAGATGGCCGCTGGAGTGCTCGGCGATGCGCACGGCGATGCCGCGGTGCTCGCCCTGGAGAATGAGATGAACGGTGCCCGGGGTGCGCTGGACCTGAACGATCCGCGCCACGGTACCGATGGTGTGGAGATCTTCGGGATGGATTTCTTCGCCGGGCTGGCGCTGGGAAACCGCGAACACCCGCGGCGGTCGCTGTGCCAGGGCGGCCTCGATCGCTTTCAGAGTCCCCGGGCGGCCGGCCTGGATCGGGGCGGTAACGCCCGGAAACAGCACGAAATTGCGCAGCGGCAGGACTGGGAGAGTGCCACGTTCGGACATCGTTACCCCTTCTTCTTCGACGGTCTCGCTGCCCCCGTGTCCAAACCTTGAGGGCATCATGCTCAACCTACAAAGACACCGGCAACGAGCGTTTATTCCCCCACTCGCTCCCTAGCGCCGCAGGCCGCGCAAAGTGACCACCACCGCCACCACGCAGCAGGCGAGCACGATCAGGTTGAGGATGGCCGCCCACCCCGCCACGCGCCCGGATCGGCCGAGCGAACGGGCTCGCCACACGCCGACGAGCCCCGCCAGGGCTCCCGCCACCGCCGCACCGGGAATGGCGTAGAGGAGCGTCCGGAACGAAAGGAAGGTGGGCCGTTGGGCCACGAGGAGCGGAAAGAGCCAGGGAAACAGCAGCCCCGGCAGGGCGCAGAGGAAGGAAAGCAAGCTCCAAACGCCCGAGAGTCGAAGGTCCGGGGAACCGTACTCGCCACCGAAGGGGTCCTGAGGGGCGGTCATGGTCGGTATCGGCGTATCCCCGGCCGCCTTTGGGCTCCTACACCTTCGGTCCGGCCAACCGCACCGCTTCACTGACCCCATCGGCGAAGTGGGCGAAGTTGTCCACGAACATCTGGGCCAGCTTCCGGGCCTGGCGGTCGTAGGCCTCCGAGTCCGGCCAGGTGTTTCTCGGATTCAGGATGTCGCTGGGGACGTCGGGCACGCTCGTGGGAACGGCGAGGCCGAAGATCGGGTCGGTCGCGGTGGCCACGGCGTCGAGCTCGCCCGAGAGCGCGGCCTTGACCATGCGGCGGGTGTAGGCCAGCTTCATGCGCGAGCCCTGGCCATAGGGGCCGCCGGTCCACCCGGTGTTGATCAGCCACACCCGAGCCCGATGCTTCTCGATCCGTTCGCCCAGCATCTTGGCGTAGACGCCCGGGTGGAGCGGCAGGAACGGCGCGCCGAAGCAGGTCGAGAAGGTCGCCGTGGGCTCCGTCACCCCGCGCTCGGTGCCCGCCACCTTGGCGGTGTAGCCCGAGAGGAAGTGGTACATCGCCTGTTCCTCGGTCAGTCGGGCGATCGGTGGCAGAACGCCGAAAGCATCGGCGGTCAGGAACACCACCGTCTTCGGGTGGCCGCCCTGGCCGGTCAGGTCGACGTGGTGGAGCTGGGTGACCGGGTAGCTCGAGCGCGTGTTCTCGGTCTTCGACTCGTCGTCGAGGTCGAGCTTCCGAGTCTCGGGATCGAACGTGACGTTTTCGAGCACGGTGCCGAAGTGCCGGGTGGTGGCGTAGATCTCCGGCTCGCCCTTGGGATCGAGGCGGATCACCTTGGCGTAGCAGCCACCTTCGATGTTGAACACGCCGTGCTCGCTCCAGGCGTGCTCGTCGTCGCCGATGAGCGTGCGGTCCGGGTCCGCCGAGAGGGTCGTCTTGCCCGTCCCCGACAAGCCGAAGAACAGGGCCGCGTCGTCGCGGTCGATCCCGTAGTTGGCGCTGCAGTGCATGGAGAGGACGCCGGCCCTGGGCAGGAAGTAGTTCATTACGGTGAAGATCGACTTCTTGATCTCGCCCGCGTACTCGGTGCCCCCGATCAGTACCCGCCGTCCCGTCAGGTCGAGCAGGATGAGCGTCGGGCTGGCGGTTCCGTCCTGGGCCGGATCGGCTTTCAAGCCAGGCACATCGAGCACGGTGAACTCGGGCTCGAAGTTGGCCAGCACCTCGGGTCGCTCCTCGCGCACGAACATGTTGCGAGCGAACAGGCTGTGCCAGGCGTACTGGGTCACGATCCGGACCCGCAGGCGGAAGCGCGGATCGGCTCCGGCGTAGCCGTCGAACACGAACACGTCGCGCCCGGCCAGGAAGGCCTGGGCCTTGGACCACAGGCCGGCGAAGGTGGCCGGCGGAATGTCCTTGTTGTTGCCCCACCAGATGTCGGGTTCGGTCTGGGCATCCCGAACGGTGAACTTGTCCTTCGGCGAGCGGCCCGTGTGAGCTCCGGTCGAAGCCACCAGCGGCCCCTCGGCCGCGAGGTGCGCCTCCCCTCGGGCGAGAGCCTCTTCGTAGAGTCGGGCCGGGGGCAGGTTCCAGTAGACGCGGGCGAGGTGGGTCAAACCAAGACCATCGAGACCATAACGGCTCACGGAAGGGCCGATGTTTTCCATCCAGGACCTCGGGAATCGTGTAGTTCGGAGGATCGCCGGGCGAAGGGTCGCCCACCGCGACGGACGGCGAAGTGTAGCAGCTCGGACGCGGGGCGGTCAGCGAATGGCGGCAGCCAACTCCTCGCGCACGATCGCCCGCACGGTTTCCGAGGTGAGGGGTTCCGTCGACAGGCCCAAGACTCGGTTCAGGGCTTCATTGATGAGGGTCTGGTAACCCTTCCCCGAGCGCTCCGCTTCGATCCGGAACCGCGCAAGGACGAGGTCGTCCAGATAGAGCGTGATTCGCGTCTTGCCGGTCGCGGCCAACACGGCTCCCCGCGTTCCCTTGGAAAAGTCATACTCCTTCTTCATAAGCTCGCCTTTCCTTGGGCTCGGCCCGGCGCACCGAAATGAGCCGGATCCCAGCACCTCGCGGCGTCCAGACGACGACTCGGAGTTGCCCGAGAGCGTTTGCGCCGACCGTTACATAACGTCGTTCGCCTTCCCCCGACTCATCCTCGATCGTGAGGGCGAGCGGGTCGAACAATGCGGCCTCACCCTCCGCGAGCTCGACTCCGTGCTTCGCGAGGTTGATCGCCGCCTTGCCAGGGTCGAAGGTCGCGCCCACGGTCACAGTGTATGCATATCATGCAGACGCGACAAGGTCGAGCCCCCTCACCACCCTGCCAGCGCTTCCGCCACCAGCCGCGCGGCGGCCTTCATCCCGACCGGGACGGCCGTGTCGTCGGCTCGGAAGTTGGGGCTGTGAATGGGGCCGGAGGTGGTGCCCGGGGCGACCGTGCCGAGCCGGAAGTAGAAGCCGGGGACGAGGTTGGCGAAGTAGGCGTAGTCCTCGCCGCCCATGGTGGGTTTGACCTCCACCACCTTGTCGGCACCAAGAATCCGGGCCAACGCTCCGCGAGCCTTTTCGGTCAGGGCCGGATCGTTGACGGTGACCGGTGCATTGACCTTGTAGTCGAGCTCGTAGCGACCGCCTCCGGCCTGGGTGATGCCGGCGAAGATCTCGTTCATGCGGCGCTCGATCGTCTGGCGCACGCCTTCGTCGTAGGTGCGCACGGTACCCTCGAGCCGCACCGCGTCGGGAATGATGTTGAAGCGCTCGCCGCCGCGGACGATGCCCACGGTGATGACGCTCGGGGCGTCCGGCGGCAAGGTGCGGGAGCGGATCGTCTGGAGCGCCAGAATCGCCTGGGCGGCCATCACCACCGGGTCCACCCCGAGGTGCGGATAGGCGCCGTGGGTCTGCTTGCCGTGGATCGTGGCCACGAACTGGTCCACCGAGGCCATCGTCGCGCCGGGGTTGGCCCCGACCGTGCCCACCGGCAGGTCGTGGAACGAGTGGAGGGCGAAGATCATCGACGGCTTCGGATCGGAAAACGCCCCTTCGTCGAGCATCAGCTTGGCGCCGGTCTCCTCGCCCGGCGGCGGGCCTTCTTCGGCGGGCTGGAAGAGGAACAGGACGGTGCCGGGCAGGTCGGCCTTGACCTCCGCGAGGACCGAGGCAACCCCCAGGCCCACCGAGGTGTGGATGTCGTGACCGCAGGCGTGGGCGATGCCCACCGCCTGGCCCAGGTACTCACCGCGCTTCACGGACTTGAAGGGCAGGTCGGTGTCCTCGGTGACCGGCAAGGCGTCCATGTCCGCTCGATAGGCCACCACCGGCCCCGGCTTGCCGCCGCGCAGCACCCCGATGACCCCGGTGTGGGCCACGCCGGTGCGCACTTCGAGCCCCAGCTTCCGCAGGTGCTCCGCCACCAACTTCGCGGTCGCGTGCTCCTGGTAGCCGAGCTCGGGGTTCTGGTGAATGCGGTGACGCAGCTCGATCGCGCCAGCCTGGTGCTTCGCCACCGCCGCGTCGATGCGCTGGGCGAGGGAGTCGGCGGCGTGGGCAGGCGCGGCGAAACCGGCCGTCAGACCGAGGAACAGGGCGAAGGCGACGAGCCTCATGGGACCTCCCGCGGAGTCGAAGGGAACGAAGGAGGAACTATATGGCCGAGGCCGAGCTGGATTCCCTGCTAGTCTGCCGAGATGCGTCTCCCCGTCGCGCTTGTGCTCGTGCTCGGGGCTCTCGTCGCTGCCCCCACCTCGGCCGAGCCGGTCGGCCCCGATGGCTTTTGCGGCGCACCCGCGCGGATCGACTTCGAGACAGGCATCCCCCAGATTCCCCTGATCCCCGGGGTCCGCTTCCTCTTCGAGAGCATCCCTGGCGCGCCCGATTGGTTCGCGGGGGTGCCCACCCGGGTCGGCAGCGGGTTCCTCTACGGCCCGCCCTTCGACGCCCAGGCCTATGGCAACCTGGTGGCCTCCACCAATCCCCTGAGCTTTAGCCACATGGCGATCGAGTTCACGACTCCGCAGCGGACCGTTGGGGCGTGGGTGGGCTCGATCCCCAACTTCCTCGAGACTTCCACGACCGTGTTGACCGTACGGGTGCGCGACGCGGGCGGCCTGCTGCTCGACCAGCTGACCGTGCCCGTGCCTCCGCTCGGCGAGGCGCCGAGCTTCGTGGGCTTCCACGACGAGGCCGGGATTGCCCGGATCGAATGGCTGAACGACAGCGGCGGCTTCTTCGGGGTGGACAACGTCCTCTACGGCGCCCCCGCGAGCGACTGCGTGGCGACTCTCGAGATTCCGACCGCCTCTCGTTGGGCCATGGCGCTCCTCGCCCTCGGCCTCGCGACCCTCGCGCTCCGGCGACTGACCGGCGGCTGAACCTCGGAAGAGGGCGGACACGTTGGTCCGCCCCTACAGAACGGGTCGGTGTAGGGGCGGACCAACGCCAATGGTCGCAGGCCCCGGCCGTGGTAGGGGCGGACCAACGCGTCCGCCCGTGGTCGCAGGCCCCAGCTGTTGTAGGGGCGGACCAGCGTGTCCGCCCGTCCTTTCTCACTCCCGCCAGGTGCGCTCCACGAGCGTGCCCCCGGAGGCCTCGACGGCCAGGGCGCCCAAGAAGTCCGGGGCGGGATCGAGGGCCGTGAACGTCCAGCGCTCGACCTCAGTCGGCTCGGCGGCGAAGGCCAGGAGTGCGGCGGGGCCGTCGGGATCGACCGTCATCTCGAACGATGTGGTGGGCAGCGAGAGGCCGTCGCCGCGGGCTTTGACGTAGGCCTCCTTGCGCGTCCAGCCGGAGTAGAAGCCGGCCAGCCGCCGCTCCGCTTGGAGGGCCGAGAAGGCGGCCCGCTCGCCTGGGGCGAAGAACCGCTCGACCAGACCGGCGGCATCCTCGAGCGGCCGGCAGGCCTCGACGTCGACGCCGAGCTCCCGACCCCAGGCGACAGCCAGCAATCCGAGATCCTGGGAGTGGGACAGGTTGAACCTCAGATCCGGCGCCGAGGGTGTAGACAGGCTCGGCTTGCCCTTCGCGCCATAGCGGAAGACGAGGCTCCGGGGCTCCGCGCCGAGCCAGCGACCGAGGGCCTCGCGCAACAGGCCCCGGCCGGCCGTAAAGCGCCGCCGGTGGATCTCGAAGCGGAAGCGGTCGGCGCGCGCCCGCTCGTCCGGTGAAAGCAGCTCGCGCAGGTGATCGAGGCGCAAAGGGGGCCGGTCGAGGGAAAACAGCCACAGCTGGATGTCGTCCGCGGCCAGCCGATCCGGCGACGCGCCCTCCCACCGGGGCTGTGCGGGCGGCCGGTTTTCGTCGATCATCGGCAGATCATAGAAGGTGCGGCGCGAGGGCGCGGCCCACCAGCGCCAACAGCTCGGCCCGGTGCCCGTTCAGGAAGAAGTGTCCGCCGGGCAGTGCATGGCTGCGGAAAGGCCCGGTCGTTTCCTCCGCCCAGGGCAAGACTTTGGCGAGCGGCACGTCGGCGTCCTCGAGGCCGGTGAAAGCGGTCAGGGGCATCGTGAGAAGCGTGCCGTCGGCCTGGTAATCGTAGGTCTCGATCAATTCGAAGTCGGCGCGCAGCAGGGGCTCCACCAGCTCCATGAGCTCGGCGTTGGCGAGTACCTCGTCCGGCGTTCCGCCGTGTTGCTTCAGCTCGGCGAAGAACTGGTCCCGCGGCAAACCGTAAATCGGCGGGTCCTCGTCCGGCTCGCGCGGAGCGTTGCGGCCTGAGACCAGCAAGTGAACGGGGGTCGGGCCTCCCGCCCGCGCCAGGCGCCGCGCGACCTCGAAGGCCAGGGCGGCCCCCATGCTGTGACCGAAGAATGCGAAGGGCCGCTGCAGCTCCGATTGGAGGACCCGGGCGATCTCGTCGGCCAGGGGCTCGAGCTGGCGAAAGGCCGGGTCCCGGAAGCGAGTTTCCCGGCCCGGCAACTGGAGAGCGCAGACCTCCACCGTCGCCGGCAGGCCGGAGCCCCAGGAACGAAAGATCGAGGCGCCGCCCCCGGCGTAGGGAAAGCAGAACAGCCGTAGCCGGGCGAGCGGGCGGGGCTCGAAGAGCCTCAACCAGGGGTTGGAAACCGGAGCGGCCATGGAGAAATGGGTGAGAGGGGTCGGCCCCGGTCGAGCCGCGTCAGTTCACGCCTTCACTTTTCTGGGCTTCCATGGCCTTGCGCAACGACAAGGGTCGCATGTCCGTCCAGATTTCCTCGATGTAGTCCAGGCACTCCTGCTTGAGGCCGGTCTTGCCGACGTCGGTCCAGCCGAGGGGGTTCTCCCGGTCGGCCGGCCAGATCGAATACTGCTCCTCGTGATTCATCACCACCTTGTAAATGGTGGTGTCCTCGCGTTCCCACTGATCCATGGCTTCTCCGTCTCTTGCTGGGGTCGTCGCCCGGGGTTCGCCGCGGGGGGCCGTTGGGCCGAAGGCCCTGCGGTCGTTCCGGCCGCCTCTTTCTAGTGCGAGCCGGGCCGATTTGTGGGACCGCGGCCGGCCGCGACAGGCGGCAAGCAAGCTGTTGACAGCCCCGGACGCCGGTGCTAGCTTCGCGACCTCCCGCCGGGCGGGCGCTGACGAGGAGCCTTTTAGATGCCTGATCTTGGAACCAAATACGAGTGCTCCAACTGTGGAACCAAGTTCTACGACCTGGGGAAGCCAGAGCCCATTTGCCCCAAGTGCGGAGCACTTTACGTCGCGGGGGAGGACTCTTCGTCCGCGGCTTCGAAGGCTGCCAAAAAGCGCCGCAAGCCCGAGCCCGTGGTCCGAGCCGTGGTCGAGGACGAGGCGCCGGCCGAGGAAATCGAGTTCACGCCTGATGACGACGTCGCCGGCGAGCCGGAGCTCGACGACGAAGATCTCGAAGAATTTGGCGACGTCGACGAGGAAGAAGAGGACATCGACGACGACGAGCCCTGACGCCGGTCACTCCGCGCGTCCTCGTTTCGCCCTCGCCCTCGGCGGCAACCTGGGGCAGCCGCGGCGGACCCTCGCCACGGCTCTCGAGCGTCTGGCCGAGCGACTCGGCCCCCTTTCGATCTCCCCGCTCTACCGAACCGCCCCGGTCTCGCCGATCCCCCAACCCGACTACCTGAACGCCGTGGCCGTCGGCACGGTGGACCCCGGGCTCGATCCCGATGCCGTGCTGGCGTTCACCCAGGACCTCGAGCGCGGCGCCGGGCGGGATCCGACCAACCCCCGCTGGGGCCCGCGACCACTCGACATCGACCTCCTGGTCTGGGGGAACCGGACGCTCGCCTCTCCGCGGCTGACCCTTCCGCACCCCCGCCTGCGCGAGCGCCGCTTCGTTCTCGCCCCGTGGGCCGACGTGGCCCCGGACCTCGCCGTGCCGCCGGACGGCGCCACGGTGCGGGAGCTGCTCGCCCGGCTGGTCGATCCGCACCCTGTCGAACAGGTTTCCTGGCAGGATTGACGCCGTGGCCGCTCAGCTCCTCGACGCCCTCGCCCTTTTCGTCGCGTTCCTCGCCGGCGGCGCCCACGCGTGGGTTCCGGTCCGCCTGGCGGCCGCGGGCTCGGGCTCGGAGCGAGCCCGGTGGGCGCGGAGCGCGTTGCCCTTCGTGCTCACCCTGGCGCTCGTCACCCTGGTCCGCGCCCGCCTCCACCCGGTGCCGTTTCTCGGGGCCGGCCTGTTGCCCCTGGGGCCCTCGCCGGTCACCACCGCGGCCCTGGTCGGCCTTGGAACTCTGATCCTGGTCGATCTGTTCGTGGCGCTCTTCCACGCCAAGCTCGAGCCCGCCGGATGGCGGGTGCTCGCGGCCGTGGGAGGACTCGCGCTGGTGGCCTGGTCGGCCTTCGAGGAGGCGGCGAGGATCGGCTCGGGGCCGGCGGTGTCCCTGGCGGACTACTTGACCGCCACCGCACTGCGCTCCGTGCTCGCGATCGCCGCCGGCCTGCTGGTCTTCTCGCGCCCGAGCCCGGCCCTCGCGCGCTTCGCTGGCGTGGCCGCCGCCATCGCGACCGCGGGGCTGTGGCTCCTGACGCCGACGATCGTCCGGAGTACTCTCGCCGCGGGTGGCGACCCACTGACCTTGGCCGCCGGCGGCGTCCTCGTGGCCACCTCGCCGTTCGTCCCGGAGCGGTTCCGCCGCCTGGCCGCCGTTTTCGGCTTCGTTCTCCTCGCCCTCTTCCTCGCCCGCGCTGGCGCCGCCTCCGATCAGATCGGCCTGGCCGGGCGGGTGCCGCCGCCGTTGCCCTGAGGCGGTGCACGGCCAAGCGTCTCAGATGAGGCCGGAGCGCAGCGCTTTGGCCACGGCCTCGGACCGGGTGTGCACGCGCAGCTTGTCGTAGACCGATCGGATGTGGGACCGCACCGTGTTGATCGATACCTCGAGGGTTGCGGCGGCCTCGCGGTAGCTCGAGCCGACGGCCATCAGGGCGAGCAGCCGGGTTTCCTGCGGCGACAGGGACGCGATGTCTTGGGGCGGCGGGGTAAAGCGGCGAAAGAGGGTGACGACGCGCCGGGCGATCTCCGGGGACATCGGCGCGCCGCCGCGGGTGGCCTCGTGGATCGCTTCGAGCAGGCGGGCGGGCGGGCTGCGCTTGAGGAGGTAGCCGCAGGCGCCGCGGCACAGGGCCTCGAAGATCATGCTGTCCTCCTCGTAGACGGTGTGCATCACGATCGCGGCCTCGGGCCAGCGCTCGAGCAACGAAGTCACGCCGACCGAGCCACGCACTCCGGGAAGGTGGATGTCGAGGAGGAAGACCCGTGGGATCGCGGCCGGTCGCTCGCGAAGCGCCGCTTCGACCGAGCCGGCGACTGCCACGCAAGCGAGTCCGGGGCTCCCGGCGATCAGAGCCCGCAATCCTTCGCGCACCAGGCGGTCATCCTCCACCACGAAAACGCCGATGGTCTCGTCGAGCGTCGGGGAGGTATCAGAGTCGGCGCACATATCCTGCCTTTCTATCAGCTGGCAGGGTCGCCGTCGCTCGCATGGTCATGCGGAGAACGGCCCCTCGCACCACCGACGAGCGGCAAGGTGATCAGCACTCGGAGACCCCTCTCCTCGCTTGGCTCGAGGCGCACCGATCCTCCGACCATGCCCGCCCGCCGCCGCAGGCCGGGAAGGCCACGCCTGCCCTCGGCGAGCGCCTCGGCGATGCGCTCGGGCGCGATTCCGACACCGTCGTCGGCTACCTCGCCCTCGAGGTGAGCCGACGTGCAGCCGATGGTCACCCGGGCGTGACGGGCCTGGGAGTGTTTGGCAACGTTGTGGATGGATTCCTTGAGGCAGAGGAAGAACGCCCGCCGTAGCTCAGGTGCGAGGCGGATCGCGCCGGCGTCTTGCGGCGAGCGGAAGTCGAGCTCGATGCCACAACTCTCGAACAGGTCGACGGCGAGCCGGCGCAGCCGAACGCACAGGCTGTCGAGGTCGTCGCGCTCCGGGTCGACCGCCCAGACGATGTCCGACGTGACGTCCGCCAGCGCCCTCGCTTCGCTGCCGATCGCGGCCAGCATCTCGTCGATCTCGGCGACGGCCGGCGGCAAACGCTGGCGAGCGAGCTCACCCAACAAACCGATGCGCGAGACGCTGGCTCCGACATCGTCGTGCAGGTCCGCGGCGATCCGCGCTCGGGCGCGCTCCACCTCGAGCAGGCCGGCGGCCCGGATGCGTAGGGCGAGCAACAGGGCGAGAAAGAGCGCCGAGGCGATGGCGGCCCCGAACCACGGTCGTCGCCACAGGGGCGGCTCGACGCGAAAGCCGGCGATCGCGGGGGCGCTGGTCGCGCCCGTGGCTGTGACCACCCGGACCTCGAACCGATAGCGGCCGGCGGCGAGCCGCGGATACTCGACGGAGGTCGAGGTGCTGGCAACACTCCACGAATCGGAGCTCTCCGCCATACGGTGCTGGAAGGCGAGGTCCCGACCGGCGGCGGGAGCGATGCCGGTGAAGTCGATGCGCAGCGAGGCGTCGTAGGGGAGGGTCGAGAGACCCGAGACCTCGTCGGTTCCGAGCTCCGGAATCGGCTGGGGACGTCCGGCGACGGTGATCGCGGTGATGAGCGCCTCGGGCGCCTTGGGCTCCTCCACCGGCGGCGGCTCGAAACGCGCCAGTCCGTGGAGCGTGCCGAACCAGAGCGAGCCGTCGGTGGCGGCGTGGCAGGCGCGGACGAGGTTGTTGGGCAAGCCGTCATCCGTGGTGAACGAGCGTACGCTGCCACGCTCCAGGTCGAGCAGGTCGACGCCTCGACTGGTGCCGACATAGAGCCGGCCATGGCGATCTTCGACCAGGCACCGCGTGCTGTTGGTGGACAATCCGTCGGCCGTGGTGTAGGTGCGGAAGGTCGGAGATGGGGCTTCGGGACGGTCGACCCTGGCCACTCCGCCGAGGGTGGTGGCGACCCACAACCGGTGCGAACGATCGAGGTACAGATCCGAGACGAACCCCGCCGGGACCCCTTCCGCGGCACCATAGAACTGCCACTGGCCGTTCCTCATCCTAGCCAGACCGCCGAGGTAAAAACCCACCCACAAACCGCCCTCGGCATCTTCGGCGAACGCTGTGGGTGCCCCCCGCAGGATTCCGTCCGCCGCCACCTCGGGAACGGGCTCGAGCCGTTCGCCGGAGATCAGTACGACCAAGGGAGGGACTTCGATCAGGGAGACCCAGACGTTGCCCAGGCGATCTTCATAGAGGCGAAAGATGTCCCCTCCCGGCAGGCCGTCCGCCGGTGTCCACTGGCGCTCCGGCCGGGCCGCGCGCAGGGCACCGGGCGTCGCCACCGGCGGGAATCGCGACAGGACGCCGTTGGCAGGGAACCAGAGCGCTCCCCGGCGATCGAAGAACGCGAACTGGTTCCAGCCCCAGCCGGCCTCGTGGTCCGGAAACAGGCCCGGCGGCGTGACGGCCTCGAAGCGGCGCCCGTCGAAGACGTGCAGCTCCCGAGACCAGGTCACCGTATAGAGCTCGCCACCGGGACCGTCGAAGAGGCTGACGGCGCGGTCCCCGAGCAGACCGTCGTCTTCGCCGAAGGCGACGAAGCCGGAGTCGGTGAGCCGGCTGACACCGGAGCTCTCCGATCCCAGCCAGACGGTGCCCCGGCGATCCTCGAGCACCGTTATCTGCGCCGCCTCGGGCAGGCCCTGCGCGGTGCCGATGGACCACGCGGTGCCGTCGAGCAGGCGGGTCACTCCGCCGCGGGTGGCCACCCAGACGCCGTCGTGCGCCGCGCCGGCGAGGGCGAGCGAATAAATGAAGTCGTCGGCCAGGCCGCTGGCAGAAGAGTAGAAGAGGACCTCGTCCGGCCCAGTTGGCAGCTCGCCGGGGAATCGGGGCGGCCGCGAGCGCGCGAACAGCGTGCGGCCGTCTTCGTCGGGAGCGGCGGACTCCGCTTCCCGAAGGAGGGCGGCAACGGGGAGCACGAAGAGCCCGCCCGGGCCGCCGATCCAGAGGCGAGAGCAGCCATCGACGACCAGCGACCGGGCCCCGACGTTGGGGCCTCCGACGTCGAAGCGGTGAATCGAGCCGTCCCCTCGTCGGAGCGTCAGTCCCCCCGCGGCGGCCATCCAGAGGTTCCCCTGGGCGTCCTCCGCCAGGTCCCCCACGTCGGGCCGCACCAGCGGCAAAGAGAGGTTCTCGTGGACTCCGGCATGGGGGCTCGCCGGATCGAGCCGCCACAACTCCGGGCCCCCGATCCAGAGGGAGCCGTCCCGACTGGCAAGGAGCACCTCGAGGCCGCGATCATCGCCCGGCAGGTCTACCTTCTCGAACACTTCGCCGCCAGACACGCGCCCGGCGGCCAGCCGCGCCAGGCCGCTCGCCGTGGCCACCCAGATCGAGCCGTCTGCCGTCTCCGTCACATCGTTGATCCGCGGGCCAGGCAGACCATCACGGACGTCGTAGTTCCGCGTCGTCAACCCGTCGTAACGCGACAACCCGGAATCGGTGCCAACCCAGAGAAAGCCGTGGGAGTCCTCGAACAGCGTGAGGATGGCGTCGCCGGCCAGGCCATCGGCCAAGCCCAGGACTCGCAAGGGAAGTCGCTCGGCAGAGGCGTCGCCGGGGAAGAGCGCCAGCAACAGGAGCAGGGCTCCGAGCGATGGTCTCGGAGCCCACTCCGGGATCGGCTTCACGGGCCGAGTCTAGCGCCGGTTCGCGGCCCCATTCTGCCGCATGGCGATGCGGTACCGCGCTTCGAGGGGAAGTGCAAAGCTCCCGCCCCACCGCCAAACCCCTCACGGAGACGTTCATGGCAAGTTCCGCTCAACACCCATTTCACCACCATCGCCTGGCCCTGGCGATTCTCGCCGCGGCGCTTTTTCCCGCAACCGCCGCCGCCTGGGACCAGGTCCCGTTCAACACCAACACCGCGGCGGTCATGCAGGGGCTCCTCGAAGGCGGCCCCAACCGCAGCTGCGACCTCGCCGACAACCAGGAGACGGTGTTTCCGGGTACCTTCTCGTTCCGCAACGGCAATCCCGGCGAGGACCACCTCTTCCAGACCTACACCTTCTACAACAACGGCCCCGAGCGTTGCGTGCAGCTGCAGCTGATCTGGACCCACCAGGACTGCGGCGACTTGGAAATCGGGCTCGGCCTCTACCTGGGCACCTTCAACCCTGCCGACCCGCGACAAAACCTGCTCGCGCACAGCTTCGAGAGCAACTACGACTTCTTCGACGTGGGCACCGCCGGTCATCCCAACGACTACCGCCACAGCCCTGGTTTCTATCGCCTCGCCGGCTTCGAATATCACCTCGACGATCGCATGTTCGTGAGCGCGGTGGTGCCGGCGCTTTCGACGGTGGTCGTGGTGCTGGACTCCCCCGCACAGCCGGGCGACGACCGGCAATGCCCCGACAACCCCGCGACCTCGTCCCTGGCGCTGCTGCGGTGGAATCTCGACGACACGCCGCTCGAAGTCGAGGTCCACCCCACGTCGAGTTACGAGTACGACCCGCCCGGCGGCGCGACGCTCGACTTCTTCGTCTCACTTTCGGCGCAGTTCGCCGACACCTTCACGGTCGACTACGCAACGGCCGACGGCACCGCCCTCGCGCCCGGCGACTACACCGCGATCCCGAGCGGCACGCTCACCTTCCTGCCCGGCGAAACCAGCAAGTTCGTCTCCGTACCGATCACCTCCGACACCGTGAACGAGATTCCGCCGAGCTCGGAGACCATGACCCTGGCCCTCGCCAATCCGAGCTCGCCCTACGTCACACTGGCTCAGCCGATGGCCACCGGGACGATCTTCGACGACGACGACACCACCGGCCTCTGCAGCATCACCAGCGTCCTCGGAAACTTGCCTCCGGGCAAGGTCGGCGTGCCCTACGGACCGATCGACCTGCGCGGTTTCTCGGCGATGTTCGATCCGACCCTGGACTACGACTGGTCGACGATCGGGGGCCTGTTGCCTCCCGGGGTCACCCTCGGCGAAGTGGCGGTCGAAGATCCCCCCGGTTCGGGCAACTTCGAGCTCCACGGAGCCATCGCGGGCACGCCTCTCGAGGCGGGGATCTTCACGTTCACCGTGCACCTGGTATGCCCGGTCGACGACCCGGATCCGGGCTCCCCGCCGCCGGAGACCTTCGATGCCGAGCTCACGATCGTCATCGACCCGGAAGCCCCACAGGCGATTCTCACCCTTCCGGACGTCGCGGTCGTGGAGGGCAACAGCGGCCTCACTCCGGTGAACATGACCCTCCAGCTGTCGCAGGCGCTGCCCACCGACCTGGCGCTCGAGGTCCTGCTCTTCGACGGCTCGGCGGCGGAAGCGGACGCGGACTACCTGCAGCTGCTCGCCGTCCCGCAGCCAACGATGGTCGGCGCGGGCAACGTCGCGGAGCCTTTCGCCCTTGAAGTGGCCGGAGACCTGACGGTGGAGAGCGACGAGACCTTCCTGGTCCAGATCCGGACGCCGATCTCCCACCAGGTGCTCGCCACGGCGACGGTCACCATCCTCAACGACGACACCGCCAACATCGTGGAAGTGCCGACGCTGGGCGGACTCGGCCTGGCGGCTCTAGCCTTCGGTCTGGCGGGCGGTGCTTGGGTCCGCCTGCGCCGGCGTCCGGCCTCTTAGCCGCCGGCCGATCCCCGGGGTGCCTCGCGAGTGACGGCGGCGCGGAAGGCCGCTCAAGGCGCCGGCGCACTCGCCAGGAAGCCCACGGGGCGCATGCGGTTGGCGCCGATGCCGAGGGACGGCACCGAGAACGAGATCATGTAGAGCCCCTCCTCGGCGGGCGTGAAGGTCAGCTCGTAGGAGCCGTCGTCGAGGGGCCTCGCGGTCATGCGCTGCTGCCAGATGCCGGGGGCCAGGAAGACCAGGGCCTCGAGGTCCTTGAGGCCGACCCGGCTCTCCTCGGTGGCGGAGTCGCGGGCGCGGAAGCGCATCGTGACGGGCTTGCCCACGACGATCTCGCGGGTCTCCGGGGTGAGCACTTCGAAGTCCAGGCGCTTGGCCAGGCGCTCCCGGCGCAGCACCGGGTTCTCGCCGACCTCGAGGGGGAAGCAGTGGCGGGTCGCGGGCGAGGAGGTGAACAGGGCCAGGTCGTACTCCCCGGGCCGGCCGAGGCGCACCACCGTGTCGTAGACGCCCGGGCGCCGTTCGCGCAGACTGCGATCCACCACCAGAATGGCCCGCGGCGAGCGGCTGTAGTTCCTGAAGTTGCCCATCGGCGCAGCCATGCCCTCCTTGTAGTAGTAGACCGCACCGTCCGCGGGATTGGCGATGAGCATGGCATCCCCGCCGGGAGCTTTCATCATGAGCTCGCCGGGGGAAGGCAGGGTGCCCTCGGCGGGAATCTTCTGGCCGCCCGTGAAGTCGACCGCGCTGACTTTCTCGCCGGGAGCGGCCACGGTGCGCAGCGAGATCATCAGGATGTCCTCGCTTGCCGCATGGTGGACGTAGGTCAGGTCGCCGTTGAAGGTGATCTGATCCGGCGCCTCTTCGACGTCGGCCGTCTTCAGGGTCCGGTTCAAGGCCGTGTCGATGAAGTGGACCACGTTCTTGGCCGGGCTCACGACCACTGCCCAGCGGCCGTCCGGCGAGACTTTGATTCGACCGAGACCCGGCTCGGTGGGGATCTTGGCGATCGGCTCGGCGCGCTCCGGCGAAATCACCAGAACGCCGCCTTCGCGACTCGACACGTAGGCGGCCTCGGCCGAGCTCGACCAGTCGATCCAGATCGGCGTGACTCCGAGGGCGAGAGTGCGCTTCGCTTCGAGGGTCCGCACGTCGATCACCGTCAGGCTCTGGTCGCGGCCGTTGGTGACGAGAGCGAAGCGATCGTCGGTCGAGAAGGCGATCTGGTGGGGGCCGCTGCCGGTGGCCAGATGGGCCACAACCTCCAGGCTGGTGGTGTCGATCACCGTGACGCCGGAACCGGCGAAACCCTCCCTCGTGCCTTCCGCCGCCACCCAGAGGTAGCGGCCGTCGCCCTGGAGTGCCACCTGGACCGGCCGCGCTCCCACGTCCACGGTGCGCTCGAGCTTCCACTGCACGGTGTCGATCACGGCCACGTGGTCCGCCGCCGGAACCGAGACGAACACCCGCTCGGCGTTCGGGCCCACCACCCAGTCCTCCCCGTTGGCCTCGAGCTCGATGAAGGCCAGCAGTTTGGTGCCGCCGTAGCCGAACAGCGGATCGACCACGGTGACCGACTTGTCCTCGTTGAGCGCCAGCAGGTGGTAGACGTTCAGGTTGCCCTCGGGCTCGGCCATGAGGCCGCCGCCCAGGAAGGTCTGGACCTTCTGTTTGCAGGCGTCCGCGGCCTCGTCGGTACGGCTCGCCGGCAACCGGTCCAGCCACGCCGCGGGGTAGAGCCGCGAGACCGGCTGGCCGGTCGAGTCGGTCACCGCGAGCTCGACCCGCACCGGCTGGCCTTCCACCCAGCCCAGCGGGTTCCGACCGACCTGTTCCATCCGGGCTTCGACGCGCAGGCCTTCGAGCGTAGCGGTCCACGTTCGGACCCGCTCACTGGCGGGGTCTGGGTCGTGCCCAGCTCCGTCGGCTGGAGCCGGTCGTGGCACGAGCGAGAGGGCGAGCGCCAGGGCCAGGATCGAAAGCGGGCGGGGCGAGACGTTCATGGGCGGGCTCCTCGTCGAAGGGTTCGGCGACGAGGGGGACGCTAGCGGTGCTTCGATGATCGCACCATGAACGAAGCGCTCCTCAGCGGTATCGGACTCCGCCCTTGATCACCAGATCGACGTTCTGCAGCAGGTCGATATGGCGCAGCACGTCGCCGCGCACGGCGATCACGTCGGCGTCCTTGCCCGGCGAGATCGTGCCCGTACGGTCGAGCACCTTCAGGTGGTGGGCCGGCCAGTAGGTGGCCGCCCGGAGGGCATCCATGGGCGCCACGCCGAACTCCCGCACCCAGTAGTCGAGCTCGCGCCAGGTCGAGTCGCTGTGGAAGGTGAGCGGCACACCGCTGTCGGTACCGATCATCAAGGTGACTCCCGAGCTGCGCAGCTGGGCGAACTTCCTGGCCAGGGTCGGGTGGCGCCGCGGCACGAGCTGGAAGTAGGCCAGCTGGTCCGGTTTGGCGAGGGACTGCTCGATGTCGGCCACGATGGCGGGCGGAAGTCCCGCCTTCCAGTCCGGGTCGTCGAGCCGCTCCGGGTTTTCGTCCCGGGTGTATTCGTAGAGGAGCAGCGGAGTCACCGTGGGCGTCCAGGCGAGGGTCGCGGCACGCGAGACCATCAGCCGATAGACGTCCTCCGGGTACTCCGGCATGGTGGCGAGGCCGGTATGCTCGAAGCAGTCCACCCCGGCGGCAACCCCGCGGCGGATTTCCTCGGGCCGGTGGGCGTGGGCCACGACCAATAGCTTCCGCTTGTGGGCCTCGTCGACGACCGCCTCGATCTCCGGGATCGTCATCTGGTCCTGATCGATCAGCTTGATCACGTCGACGCCGGCCTCGGCCAGCTTCCGGACCTTGGCGCGGGCGTCCGCGGCGCCCTGCACACCCCAGCGGAACGCCTCCGTGCCCGGATAGGGCTCGTGCTGAAGAAACGGCCCGGAAACGTAGAGGTTCGGCCCGGGCAGCGTGCCTGCGCGGATGGCGGAGCGAATCGCCAGGATGTCGTCGAGGGGCGCGCCCAGGTCCCGCGCGCTGGTCACTCCGGCGCGCAGGAGCTGCTCGGCGGCGGCCGGCATGATCGTCGAGCGGAACTGCTTGGGGTAGGTCGCATCCCAGTGCTGGTAGTCCCCGTGACCCACGATCATCAGGTGGACGTGCATGTCCCACAGCCCCGGCAGCACGCTCATGCCCTCGGTCGAGACGATCTCCGCCCCCGCCGGGATCGCTACCTCGCCCTGCCGCCCCACCGCCACGATCTTGTCCCCGTCGATGACGACCACGCTGTCCGGCACGGGCGCCCCGCCGAAGCCGTCGATCAACCGCCCGCCCACGAGGGCCTTGATCCGCGACGGCGCCTCCGCCGCCTCGGAGCGGAAAACGCAGAAGGACACGAGGGTGGCCACCAACACCCCCACGACGAGAGCGAGCCTGCGAAGCTTCATGGCGTAGATCTCCCGAGAGTCGAGCGGTTCGCGTCGACCTTACACCAGGCGATGCTAGGGCGCCGCTGAGGGGCAAACGACATCGTGCGTCCACGACATCGTGGCTTACGAGACGTGCGCTACAGTGGCCAGGCCGAAGGGGAAACATCGTGGCGACCAAGAGCAGGAGGGCGGACAACCTTCTCGCCGAGGAGCTGCTGGCCACCAAGCTGCTGGTGCCGGCGGTCGGGCCGGAGGTGCTGTCGCGGCCGCGCGTCGCCGCGCGGCTGGCCGAGGCGTCGCGGCGGCGCCTCACGGTCGTCTCTGCGCCAGCCGGCTTCGGCAAGACGACCGCCGTCGCCGCGTGGATCGCCGGCTCGGCTCTCCCTATCGCCTGGCTCACTCTCGACGAGAGCGACAACGACTTGGGGCGATTCCTCGCCTACGTGGTGGGCGCCGTGCGTCGCCGCAGCCCGCAGCTGGGCGCGGAAGCGCTCCAGCAGCTCGCGCGCATGCCGCTGCGCTTGCCCGTGGTCCTCGCCTCGCTGCTCAACGACGTGGCGGCGCTGAGCGACCCGCTGATCCTCGTGCTCGACGATTTCGAAGCCGTGCAGTCGCAGGAAGTTCTCGACGCCCTGGCCTTCCTGATCGAGCACCAGCCGCCCAATCTCCACCACGTGATCTGCAGCCGCGCGGAACCCCGCCTGCCGCTCGCGCGGCTTCGCGCGCGGGGTCAGCTCGTCGAAATCGGCGTCGACGACCTTCGCTTCACGCCCGAGGAGGCGGCGCGGTTTCTCGAGCAGGCGACCTCGAAGCGGCTCTCGCCCGAGGGGAGCCACACCCTGCACGCGCGCACCGAAGGGTGGATCGCCGGGCTGCAGCTCGCCGCCTTGTCCTTGCGTCGTACCGCCGATTACGAGAGCTTCATCGCCAGCTTCGCCGGCGATCACCGCCACGTTGCCGGCTATCTCGTCGACGAGGTGCTGCGCCACGAGCCGCCGGCGGTTCAGGAGTTCCTCCTCGCCACCTCGGTGTTGCGCAAGCTCACCGGCGATCTGTGCGACGCGGTGACCGGAGAGGGTGGCGCTACCCGCGGCGAGGCGATGCTCGCCCAGCTCGCGGCCAGCAACTTGTTCGTGCAACCGCTCGACGAGCAGCAGCGCTGGTATCGCTATCACGGACTGTTCGCCGAGCTGCTGCGGCATCGTCTCGACGCGCGCGACCCGGCGGCGGCGCCGAGGTTGCACCGGCGCGCCGCGACCTGGCTCGACGAGCACGGTCTGGTCGGCGAAGCGATTCACCACGCCCTCGCCGGCGGCGACAGCGAGTGGGCGGCACGGCTCGCCGAGCGCCATGGTCACCTCCTGCTGGGGCGCGGCGAGCACCGCGCCGTGGTCGCGTGGCTGTCGCGGCTTCCCGCCGCCGCGTTTGCGCACCATCCGGGGCTCGGCGCCGTGGACGCCCTGGCGCGGCTCGCCGCTCGCGACGTCGACGGCGCGGCCCGCCGGCTCGCGAGTGTCGAGCGGCGGATCGCCGAGCTGCCCGCGCCGCCGCCGGTGCTGGTTTTCTCACTGCGGGTGGCGGCGGCGGCGGTCTGCCTGTTGCGCGGCGACGCCACGGGCGCGCTGGCGCTGGCGGCGGAGACGGATACCCTCGGCGCCGAGCCTCCGCCATCGCTCGCCGGCGCGCTGGAGACGGTGATGGCGCTGGGTCACCATGCGCGCGGCGAGCTGGGCGAGGCCCGCCGCTTCGCCGAGCGCGGCCTCGCCGCCGGCGTCGCGGAGGAGTCCCCGCGTCCGATCTTCCTGCTCGGCGCGTTGCTGGCGCGCATCGACCTCGTCGAAGGCCGGTTGCGCCGCGCCGAAACCGAGGCCCGCGAGTTGCTCTCGCTCGCCGTGAAGAACAGCTGGTGGGAGGTGAGCTTTCGCACCGCGCCACAGCTCGTTCTCGCCGAAGCGCTCTACGAACGCGGGGCGCTCGCGGAGGCGGAGGAAGTCCTCGCTTCCGCCCACGAGCTCGCGGCCCGCCTCGGCCCGGACGAGCATGAGGACCTGGCGGCCGAATGGCTCACCCGCGTCCGACTTGCGCTCGGAGCGGCGCCGGCCGCCGCCCACCGCGACCTCGGGCGCGCTGCGCAGCAGGACTTCTTCCTGCACCTGTTCGAGGCGCCGGTGGTTCACCGCCTCAGCTGGGAGCTCGATGCCGGCGATGCGCGTGGGGTCGAGGCAGAGCTGCGCCGGCGCGGCATCGAGGCGCAAGCGCGGGCACTGGAGCCTGGGCGCGAGCGCGAGTACCTGTTGCTGGCGCGCTCTCTGGTGGCACGCGGCCGCGCCGTCGACGCATTGCCGCTCCTCGGTCGCCTGGTGCTCGCCGCGGAGGCCGAAGGCCGGCGCGGCACGGCGATCGCGGCTTTGGCCCTGCAGGCGGTTGCCCGGCACCAGCAGGGCAGCGTGCCGCCGGCGCGGGAGGCGCTCGGGCGGGCTCTCGAGCTCGCGGGCGAGGAGGGCTACGTTCGCGCCTTCGTCGATCTCGGCGCGCCCATGCTCCAGCTCCTGCGCCATGCCGCGACCGTCGCGCCCGGCGAGGCCGCAATCGAGCGCCTGCTCGCCGCCTTCGCCGCGGCACCGGCCGCGGCGCCGCCGGCGACCGCGCCGCTCGGCACGCCCATCCGGGAGCGCGAGCTCGACGTGCTGCGCTGTCTTTCGGCCGGCATGTCGCAGCCCGAAGTGGCGGCGCAGCTCTATCTGTCGCCGAACACGGTGAAGACGCACGTGCGCAACATCTACGGCAAGCTGGGCGTGCAGAGCCGCAGCCAGGCGCTGCGCCGCGCGCGGGAGCTGCGGCTGATTCCCTGAATGGGGCGCTCCCGCCCGCGAAGCACCTCCTTCCGCCGACTCTTCGCAGAATCACCCTGCGGTTTCACCCTCCCCGGGTGATGCCCGCCGCTCCCCGCCGCTCTAACTTGAGCACGTGGAGAACGGAGCGACGAACCCGCTCCACCAAGAAGACAAACAGACCAGCTCGCGGGGCATTCAGCCGCGCGACGACAATCAGGAGAATCGATCATGGAACGCATGCTCGTCGTCGTATTCGACAGTGAGACCCAGGCGTACGAGGGCAGCGCGGCGCTGCACCAGCTCGAGCAGGAAGGCAACCTCTCGATCTACGCCGGAGCGGTGGTCGCGAAAAACGCGGACGGTACCACCGGCATTCGTCAGGCCGAGGACTTCGGTCCCTTCGGCACCCTGCTGGGAACGTCGGTCGGCAGCCTCATCGGGCTGATCGGCGGACCGGTCGGCGTGGCGGTCGGCGCGGTCTCCGGCCTCGCGCTGGGCAGTTTGTTCGATCTCGACAACGTCCGCGTCGGCGAGGACTTCATCGACGAGGTCGCGGCCTCGCTCACGCCCACCAAGGTGGCGGTCATCGCCGAGGTCGACGAGGAGTGGACGACTCCGGTCGACACGCGCATGGAGGCGCTCGGCGGCAAGGTGTTCCGCCGCGCGTTGTGGGAGGTCGAAGACACCGTCCGCGACAAGGACGTCGCCGCGATGAAAGCCGAGCTCGCGCAGCTCAAGGCCGAGGTGGCCGAGGCCCGTGCCGAGCGCCGCGCCAGGCTCGAGGCCAAGATCGATCAGCTGCAGGCGAAGCTCGACGCCAAGCTCAAGAAGGCCAAGGAGCACCGAGAGGCCTTTGCCGAGCGCCAGTCGTCCAAGCGCGAGGTGCTGAGGAAGAACGCCGCCGCGGCAGGCCACGCGCTGAAGGAGCTGGCGAACACGCCAGTCTGAGCGCAACGCCGACTCGCGTCGGGATGGGTTCGATCAGAACGCCGCGACGCCGCCGAGATCGGCGGCGCCGTGGCTCTCGTTTCGAGCCGAGCAGCACGGATATTCAAAGCACCAGCGCTGATCGGGAGGTTCTCCATGGCTCATCTCATCCTCTTCGGCGCGACGGGGTCTCTCGGCCGCCATGTACTTCGCCAGGCGCTCGCCGCCGGGCACGCCGTGACGGTCTCCGTCCGCACCCCGTCCAAATTGCCCCCCGATCTGCGGGAACAAGTGTCCGTCGACGCGCGCGACCTCGGCGCCGGAGTGCCTCTCGAGCTCGTCAGAGGCCAGGACGCGCTGATCAACTGCGCCGGACACGTCGCCGAGGGCGACGCGTTCGTGGGCCTCATCGACCGCCTGGTTGCGGGCGTCGACCTCCTGCCGATCGCCGAGCAGCCGGTTTGCTGGTTCCTCGCCGGCGCGGCACTGCTCGATATCGACTCGTCGGGGCGTCGCGGCGTCGATCTCGACCCGGTGAAGGCCACCTACTGGCCCCATCAGGTCAACTTTGAACGCTTGCACCGCTCGCGACTGGACTGGAGGCTCCTCTGTCCCGGACCGATGGTGGAGGACCCACCCATCGGGATCGACCGGCTGCGGATCTCCCTCGACACTCTGCCCGTGGACCTGCCCCCATCCGCGACGGACCTGCCCGCCCCGCAGCTCGTGCCGGTCTTCGCGTCCATGGTCCCAGAGATGATCGTGCCGTATGCGGACGCGGCGGCCGTGATGCTCGCGAACCTCGATCGCGGCAACGCCATGGCCCAGCATCGCGTCGGGCTGGCGCTGCCCCGGCCGGGACGCGCAAGCGCTTTCGGTTGAGCTAGTTGGTTTAGTTAGAAATGGTGGAGCAGAAGGGATTCGAACCCTCGACCCCCACGTTGCGAACGTGGTGCTCTCCCAGCTGAGCTACTGCCCCCCAAGGGACGGCGGATTATAGCGGCTGGCCGGAGTCGGGGCAAGAAGCTGCCACCAGATCCGCCAGGGTGGCGCCGTCCAAGCCCTTCTTCCGCAGCTGGTTGACGCGGGCGAAGAGGTCGCCGAGGGGGGCGCGGAGGTTCGAGCCGAGGGGGTCGAAGGCGGGTTGGCTGGCAGAGTCGTAGGCGGAGAGGATCTGGTCGAGGGTGATGTCGTGGGGAGGGCGGGCGAGAAGGTAGGCCCGGCCGCGGCCCTCGGCGAGGGCCAGGAGACGCGCCTCGACGAGGGGCTCGAGCACGCAGTCGAGGGGCCCCGGGGGCAGGCGGAGGCGATCGGCGAGGGCGTCGTGGGAGGTCACGGGCTCCCCGTTCGAGAACCGCTCGGCCAGGGCCGCGGCCACCGCGAGCCCCACCCAACGCCCCTGGAACGGCTTCAGCTTGGCCAGGCCGCGCACCAGTGCGCCGTAGTGCTGGGAGCAGTAGGCCACGATGCTGCCGTACAGGACGATGGCCCAGGTGACCTGAATGGAGATGGCGAAGAACAGGGCGAAGGTGAAGCTGCCGTAGACCACGCTGGCGTTCCTCAGCAGGCCGACGTAGGCGCCGAACCCCTGGCGCAGCAGCTCGAGGGAGATCGCCGCGGTGATGCCGCCGGCCAACGCGCTACGGAACGTCACCGCCGTGTAGGGCACCAGCCAGTAGAGGATGGTGAGCCCGAAGAGCGAAACGCCGAAGGGCAGCAAGTGGAGCAACAGGGACTCCTCGAGCAGCACCCGCAATGCCGGTTGCTGGCGCAGGATCAGCAGGCTCGAGAAGGTGGCGCCGATCAGCACCGGCCCCCAGAACACCAGCAGCGTGAAGGACAACAGTCGCACCCGGAACGGCCGATTGTGCGGCACCCCCCAGATCCGGTTGAGGGCCTCCTCCACCGTGCCGAAGGCCGCCAGCGCCGTGGCCAGGAAAGCGAACAGCCCCCAACCGTGGAGCGACTCTGCCTGGCCGAGAAACTGCTGGAGGGCCTGCACCACGGAAAGATCGTGGTAGGGCAACACCTGGACGAAGAACTCGAGGCTCTTCTCCTGGTACTGGCTGAACACCCGCGCACCTACGAAGGAAAACGCCGCGAGGAGCGGAATCAAAGAAAGCAGGGTGACGAAAGCCAGAGCGCCGGAGGTCAGAAAGACCGAGTCCTCCTGGCTCTTTCGAGCGGTCAGCAGCAAGAAGCGAAGAAGCCGGACGACAGCGGCCCCGGGGGGTGTCCGTTCGATCCTGCCGACCCACCGCCGCAGCTCCGCCCGCCCCTTCACCACGGCACGCGGGTCCCCGAGGACGGCAGCACCGGCCGCGGCCAGCCGATCTCGAGCAGCTCCGCGGCCAGTGCCTTGCGGGCCGGATCTTCGCCGTGATTCAGGAACACCCGGTTCGGCACGCCGGGCAGGGCCTTGGCCCAGCGCAGCAGCTCGTTGCGATCGCCGTGGGCGGACAGACTGCGTTCATAGAGGATGTCCGCCGCCACCGGCACCCGGAGGCCGTGAATGCCCACCGTGTCGGCACCGCCGACGAGGGCCGAGCCGCGGGTGCCTGGAGCCTGGTAGCCGACGAAGAGCACCGAGGTGCGCGGGTCCGGCAAGCGGTGCAGGAGGTGGTGGACGACCCGCCCGCCCTCGGCCATGCCGCTCGCGGCCACGATCACGGCGGGCTTGGTGCGGGAATTGAGCTGTTTCGACTGCTCCGAGGTGCGGACACGCTGGAAGCGATCGAGATCGAGGGGGTCGCGGCCGTCGCCGTCGAGCTCGCGTAGCTCCTCGTCGTGCTCACTGGCGGATCGCTCGTAGAGCTCCGTGGCGCTGATCGCCATCGGGCTGTCGAGAAACACGTCGCGTGGGTCCACGACACCGCGCTCGGCGAGGCGGGAGAGGTAGTAGAGAACTTCCTGGGCGCGCCCGAGGGCGAAGGCCGGCACGATGACCATGCCGCCCCGCGCGAAGGTGCGGCCGATCACCCGTTCCAGCATCTCCTCGGCGTTCTCCGGAGTGTGCAAGCGGTCGCCGTAGGTCGACTCGAGAAGCACCGCTTCAGGAACCGCGAGGGGCGGCTCCGGGTCCTTCAGGATTGGCACTCCGTAGCGGCCGATGTCACCCGAGAAGCACCAGCTGCGCCGCTCGCCGTCGGAGCCCTTGGCCGAGATCTCGACCGAGGCCGCGCCGAGCAGGTGCCCCGCGCGGCGGAAGCGAATCCGGATGCCGTGGCCGAGGTCCCGCTCCTCGTCGAAGGGCACCGTCTGCAAGAGGCGGGTGGTATGACGGGCGTCGTCGCCGGTGTAGAGCGGTCGTGGATCCGCGTGGCGGCTGTAACCCTTTTTCCGGGCGTACCGCGCCTCCTCTTCCTGAATACCGGCCGAATCCTCGAGCAGCAGGGAAGCGAGGGGGCGAGTGGGGCGGGTGCAGAAGATCGGGCCGTCGTAACCCTCGGCCACGAGCTTGGGCAACAGGCCGGTGTGATCGAGGTGCGCGTGGGTCACCACCACCGCGGTCAACTCCGGGGGCCGGAAACCGAAGGGCAGCCGGTTGCGGTGCTCGGTCTCCTCGTCGCCTTGGTACAAGCCGCAGTCGACCAGAATCCGGGTATCGCCGAAGCGCAGAAGAGTCGAGCTGCCGGTGACGACTCCACAGGCACCCAGGAACGTGACGTCGGCCATGGCGGAAGGCTCCTTCGGCGGCAAGGTTTTCGAACGGGCCGCGCGAGTCTAGCAGGCCGGCCCCGCGGGCTCTGCGTGATAAGGTTCAAGCTTCAAGATGCGCCCGGCGCGGCGGCTCGCGCCGGGCGATTTGTACCGAACGAGCGAGCGCCCCGGGCTCGGGGCAGGAGGCCCATATGTCCACCTCGGAAACCGCCGACGAGATCAAGGCCAAGGCCGCCAAGGTGGCCGACAACGTTCAGGATCGGCTGCGCGACGTCTCCTCCGACGTGCGCCGCGGCTACGACCGCGCCGTGGCCGCCGCCCGCGAGGGCTACGACGAGGCCGCGGAGAGCGTTCGCCGGGGCTACGCGCGGGCGTCGCGCCAGGTGCGCAAGGTCGGCCGGGACGCGGGCGACTACGTGCGGGAGAACCCCGGCAAGTCGATTCTGATCGCGGCCAGCGTGGGCTTCCTGCTCGGCGTCCTGGTCTCCAGCCGTCGCCGCCGCTGACGCGCGAACGGCCAACGCGAGGGTGACGACCGATGGGGCGCGAAGACGATCAGATCGAAGCCTGGGCCGCCGGTTTGCTCGACGAAGTGGTGCCCGAGGAGTTCGAGTGGGAACGGGTGGTGACGAACCACCCCATCGCCTCGATCCTGGCGGTGGCCCTCGGGGGTTATCTCCTCGGTCGGAGCCGGGGAGCCGCAATTCTCGGCAACCTCGGCGCCCAACTGGCCGACCGGGTCACGAGCCTGGTCGAGGGGCCGGGGATCGAGCGGATCTACGAAGATTCCCTGGACGACGAATTCGAGAGCCTCGCCGACGAGGTCTGACCCCCTATCGGGAGGCGATGCGGGCGGGCTCGACCCGCGGTTGAAGAGAATGGAGCGGGTCGAGCC